>FKKE01005344.1_pt1 | contig 13005 bp, 10 predicted proteins | sample 1106331 | NCBI WGS metagenome assembly FKKE01 (sample SAMEA3931202, study PRJEB13176) | freshwater metagenome | biome: Drinking water system; feature: drinking water; material: freshwater | place: China | collected 2013-02-06 | reverse complement strand
CATCGACGAGTCCGCCGCGGTCACGCAGGGCGGTCTCGATGGTGAGTGCGCGCTCGCGGGCGTTCTCGGCGTTCTGGGCCAGTTCCTTGCGGATCGCATCGGTTCGGGCCTGGGCCTGCCGGGTCTCGGCGATCTGGATCTCGGTGTGCGTCAACGCGAGGATCGCGCGAAGTTGCTGGTGAACGGTGGTGGTGGAAACGGTCATCGGTTCTTGCTCCCCTCTTGAACGGGTTGGATCGGCTACATCCCGAGTGTTGCCACGACGAGGGCAGATGTAACACCCCGGTGCGAATCAACCCGGCGCGCCGACTCGAACACGTTGAGCCACAGCGGGTTCTACGAATTGTGAGGCGCGTCACAACGGTCAACGAGGGCGTGCGCTATGACCGTTTGCCGAGATTTGTGTGGTAGCGGGCCTGCGTCGGGCCGGCCAGACCGTACGTCGAGGTTTGGTTTCGCCCTCGTCACGGGTACCTCGCGGCGATGGACCCGGAGCGGAGTGTTCGCCAGGCGGACCCCGACCTGGGATCCGGAGTGACGGTCGCGCAGATCGCCGACCACCTCGACACCGCCATCCTCGGCGACCTCACAGCCGGGTCGACGGTGGTCCGCGACATCGACGACGATTCCCGTACGATCCGTCCCGGAGACGCGTACCTGGCCATCCCGGGCCGCCGCTGGCACGGACTCGACTTCGAGCGGGACGTGGCCGCGGCCGGTGCCGTCCTCGTGATCAGCGACCGCCCGTCGTCGGTCCTGCCTTCTCTGGTCGTCGACGAACCTCGCCGCATCATGGGGCCGCTGACCTCGTGGTTCCACGGTGAACCGTCACGTGATCTGCGGATCTTCGGTGTCACCGGCACGAACGGCAAGACCAGCACGACCCACTTCGTCGATGCGGCCCTCGCGGCGACGGGGGAGGCGGGCGGGCTCATCTCCGGTGCGCGGATCCGGGGCCCCGGGTACGACGTCGTCCCCGCCCGCACGACGCCGGAGGCGCCCATGCTGCAGCGGACCCTGGCGACCTTCCGACGCCACGGCGTCACCTGCTGCGCGATGGAGGTCTCCTCGCATGCGATCGATCAGGGAAGGGTCGACGGCACCGCATTCCGCGTGATGGCGTTCACCAACCTGTCCGACGACCATCTCGACTATCACGAGTCGATGGAGGGGTACTTCGCGACCAAGGCCGCGATGTTCACGCCTGAGCGGACGCAGATCGCAGTGGTCGACATCGACGACCACTGGGGTGTGCGTCTGGCTGCCGGGACCACGACGGAGACCTGGACGTGCTCGACTCGACGCACGGACGCCGACGTCGTCGCCACCGACATCCGGGCCGGGCGTCTCGGCGCCGAGTTCACCGTCCACACGCCACACGGGCGATCCCGGGTCGGGTTGCAGGTGTTGGGGCCTCACCAGGTCGGCAACGCTCTACTGGCGCTCACCGCCGTGGTGGCGGACGGCGTCGACCTCGCCGCTGCGGCCGAGGGCGTCTCCTCGGTGACCGGCATCGCCGGACGGTGCGAACCCGTGCATGCCGGACAGCCGTATCGCGCCATCGTGGACTACATGCACAACACGGCGGGACAACACGCGATGTTCCCCTACCTGAGGTCGTTGACGGAGGACGGTCGGCTCATCGTCGTGGTCGGGGCAACCGGCGGACGCGATCCAGGGAAACGAGAACCACTGGGACAGGTCGCGGCGCGTTACGCGGACGTCGTGATCGTCACCGACGAGAGCCCCGAGGACGAGGACCCCGGCGAGATCAGGGCCAGTGTGCTGCGCGGCGCGCACCGGGAAGCGTCGGCGGTCGTCATCGAGGAACCCGACCGGCGGAGCGCATTCTCGACGGCCACGTCCATGGCCGGTGACCGCGACGTGGTCGTGGTCACCGGCCGGGGCAGCGACACCTTCCGCAGGTACGGGACCGAGACGTCGTTCTTCGACGATCACACCGAGTTACGGCGCGCGATCCTCGACACGTCGAGCTGAACGGGCGATCACTTCTTTCCGGACAGAACGGCGTCGCGGGCTGCGGCGGCCGCATGGAGCTCGCGCTGATACAGGATGCCGTAGGTGAAACCGTTCTCTCCCTTACGGATTCCCGCGGCGGCGCCCAGTTCCCGCAGGGCGCGGGCGGCAACGGCGGCATCCTGGTGTTCCCCTAGGACGGTCTGGATCTTCTTGTAGCGCTTGGCCTGCGCACGACCGATCGACCCGACGACGGGCGTGGCCAGCTCACCGGCGTAACGGGCCCGCTTGGCCGCCTTGCGCGCCCGATGCAGATCTTCCTCGTGCCCGGAGGCGAGGGCTTGCTTCAACCGCTTGTCCGCCTTGCGCGCCGCGCGGGTGGCGATCTGACGGACCTGCTTCTTCGAGATCTGGTCGTCGACGAGCGGGACCGCCTCGTTCCAGGTCGTGAGGGTCGACAGCAGCCGGCGATACCGGTCCGATGTCATCTCGGCGGCGACGTTCTCTCGATGGTGATGCTGCTGAGCGGAGAGTTCCTCCTCGATCCGCGCCGCAACCGGTCCGAGCACGAGCTCGTCGGGTAGTTCGGCGAGGGCAGTGGCGAATCGTGCACGCAGGACCTCCCGGTCGCGCACCTCGCCGAGAACCCCTGCGAACCACCGCAGTTCGTCGTCGAGTCCCACGAGGCCGCTCGGCTCGAACAGCGGTGCCGCGGTCCGCAGCGTGCTGCGGAGACGGCGGATGGCGACGCGAACGCCGTGCACCGGGTTCTCACCGCGACGCAGCGCGACATCGCCGGCGAAGATGGTCGCGATCTGCTCGTGGACATAATCCAGTGCGGCGGCAGCGGCCGGCGACGCCGAACCGGATCGGTGCGGTGCCTCGTGACCGATGACGCGCTCGTACGTCGACGACGCCGACGCCGGACGCGCGCCGGCCCCGACCATCCGTTTGCGTACCCCCTTGGGCACCGCATCCGACGACGCGGAGCGCACCGCGACCTCGCGCCAGGACGTGGCGGTGGCGACCGGGCCGGTGGCGGTGGCGGAGACGGTGTCGTCGATCACCTCGTAATCCGTCTCACCGTTCGCGTCGAGATGGCGGTGGCGGGTTCGGTGCGTGTGGACGATCGCCGCGACGCGCAGCGGTTTGCCGCCGCTCAGCCCCCAGAGGGCATCGGCGATCGTCGGCGGGACGGCCGTCGAGGGGGCGTCGATTCGTTCGGTGATGGCCTCACCGGGGGAGGGGGTGACGACCCGCCAGCCGGCCGGACGCTCGTCCCCGTCGTCCCCGTCGACGTAGACGACCGTGGTGCCGTGCGCGAGGAGGTCCCGGTCCTCGGTGTCGTAGTACGTGTCGCTGAAATCCGTCGCCGAGATCTCGACGTCGCCGGGGTCTCCGAGGTCGGGGATGGCGCTGTCCAGACCGAAATCCCAGGTGTCTGCGCGGGTGGTGTCGGTGTGCACTACTCGCTCCTCACTCTCGCTGTGTCGCTGACACACCGAGGGTGTCCGAACCGGACATTCGGTAAACGTCGCGGAGCGGGACGACCGCCCTACGAGCGGTGGTAGACGCCGTCCTCGGAACGCGTGACCTGGCCGTGGCGCACGAGCCGTTCGAGGTGGAGTTCGGCTGTCCGTTTCTCCACCGCGTCGACGAAGGGCAGCTGGACGTGCGGGCGATACACCAGCCGCTCGGTGGCGATCCCCTCGACCGTGAGTGGGCGGCGCAGCAACTCCAGCAGGCGTTCCTCGCGTCGATGGATGACGGCCTCGTAGTCGGCGAGCCGGGAGCGGAATTCGTCGGCGCCGGTGACCACGCCCTTCTGGTGGAAGGTGCCGTACCAGCGGGCGTCGATGTCGCGCACTCGCGCGATCGACGCGAGGTAGTCGTCGACGCTGCTGCCCAGGTCGCCGTACATCGGTCCGAACGAGGTGAGGTCGATGTCGGCGAGATAGAGAAAGCCGGTGGGTTCGACGAGGATGCCGGAATGCCCGGCGGTGTGCCCGGGCAGGTGGACGACCGTCGCGGTGACCCCGCCGAGTTCGAAGGCGTGTCCGTCCTCGACCCCGGCGGCCTCGGGGAAGCCGGAGGTCAGCTGGAAGGTGTCGCCGATCTGGGCATCGACGCCGGCCCTCTCCTCGTCGGTCAGGCCGTAGTTGTCGAGAAGGACCTGCAGGGATCGCACGCCGTCGACGTCGGCGTGATGGGCGAACTTGTCCGCGGAGAAGTACCGGAGGCCGGCGATGTGGTCCTCGTGTGCGTGACTGATCATCACCGCGTCGGGCTGCACCGGGTCGTGGTCGACCTCGAGGGAGGGATCGACCACCAAGGTCCCGGCGGAGCCGCGGACCACGACCGTGTTGCCGTACGGAAACGCACCGCCATGCGAGGACGCGAGCACGGTCACCTCGTCGTAGCGGTTCTCGATGAAACTCGGTGCGAGGGTCACGTCGTCTGCGTACCCCGGCGGCGGAACGCTGTCAACGGCGCGCGTCGTCGACGGAGTCCTCCGGCGAGCCGGTCACCGCGCGGAGCCACAGGGGGAGTATCAGCCACGCGAGGGAGAACGTCACGAGGGTGACGATGCCCGCGATCGCCGACGGAACCGGCCCGGCGGTCGCCCCGAAAACGACCGTGACCGCGCCGGACAGGGCGAGTCCCAGCAGGCCGAGACCGGCGAACGAGAGGTAGTGCGCACAGGTGACGATGAGCGCGAGCTGATGCTGACGGAACAGGGCGCGGTGCAGGGCGACGGGCGCCGCCAGGAGGATCGCCGCCCCGACCGCGCACGACACGGTGATCAGGTAGATGACTCGCAACGTGCCGCCGAGTTCCTCGAATCCGTCGTGGAACGGCAGGGTGAGCAGAAACCCGGTCAGGATCTGCACTCCCGTCTGAACGACCCGGAGCTCCTGCAGAAGCGAATTCCAATTACGGTCCAGGCGTTGGGTTTCCGTTTCGTCGCGTTGGGCGCGATTCCACGCGGCGTCGTCGGCGCCGGGTCCGGTGCGGTCGGTGTCCGGCGGACTGGTCACCAGTTCATCGTCGCACCGGTTGGTCTCGCCGAGTGCTGCGGTGAAGTCTCGAAGCGGTCACTGCGCGGGGCGGGTTCCCGGCGTCGTCACCAGATGTCCGCCCACGACGGACGTCGGGCACGATCGCGGCCGACGTCCCGTGGACCAGCGAGAGGCCCGATGTGGCCTGGCGCGCGCGGCGTAACCGGAGGACGATCGGACCATGGCCACATCGATGGATGAGTTCACGATGTCTCAGTTGGGTTCACTGCGCTGGGCGGACATGCGGCGACGGGTGCGCGCGCTGGTCGACGGAGAAGTTGTCGTCGACTCCGCCAGGGCCATTCAGGTGTGGGAGCCCTTCCGGGTGGTCGGATGCTACGCAGTGCCCGTCTCCGATGTCGTTGCGCCGCTAAGCGATGCGCAGGCCGTCGACGCCGCCGACGATCACGGGCCGATCCTGACACCGGGCGATCCGTTCGACGTGCACACGACGCCCGGTACGACCTGCGACCTCGTGGCAGGCGAACGGACTCTGGCCGGCGCCGCGTTCCGTCCGGACGATGCCGATCTCGCCGGCCACGTCCTGCTGGACTGGGCGGCCTTCGACGAGTGGCGCGAAGAGGAGCAGACGGCGATCGGTCATCCGCACGATCCGTTTCAGCGCATCGACTGCCTCGACACCGGCAGACATGTGGTGGTGACGGTGGGAGGTTCGGTCCTGGCGGACAGCCGACGCCCGACCCTGCTGCTCGAAACCCACCTGCCGCCCCGACACTATCTGCCGCGCGAGGACGTCCGGATGGATCAGCTCGTGCCCTCGGACACGGTCACGGTCTGCGCGTACAAGGGCGAGGCAACCTACTGGTCGGCCGTCGTCGGCGACGAGGTCATCCCTGATGTGGCATGGACCTACACCGATCCGCTCACCGACGCCGAGCCCGTCCGGGACCTCATCTGCTTCTACGACGAGCGGGTCGATCTGACCGTCGAAAGGTGAACAGCCGAAACCGAATCGGTCCTCTCGACGGTCAGAGTTCACCGTCGTAGCGGTCCAGACCGGACCCGCTGTTCTTCTTGCTGCGTCCGGTCGGCGCCTCCTTGGCGCTGCGCACCCACTTCCCGGTGCGGTCGAGCGTGGGCATCCGCTCGGAGAAGAACTTGCTGTAGCGGGTCGTTCCGTCGACCTTCAACACACCGTCCTGCACGTCGATGTGTGCGACCGTCGCCCAGAACGAGTTCTTGCCGTTGCCGACATGGATGAGGATCTCGTCGCTGTCCGGCCCGGGCAGACCGTCCTTGCCCGGTCTGCCGTATCGAATCGCCACTCTGGGCCTGCCGAACTTGTCGATCGCGCCGGCCCCGTTGTCGACGGATTGGTAGACGTTGACGAGGAGATCGCCGTTCTCCTTCGGCAGGACCGTGACCTGCTCGACGGCGGGCTTGTTGCCTCGCCCTGGACCGCGGCTGTCCCCGTGGTGCTCGATGAAGGGCCAACTCCGCAAATCGCCGCGATGCCCCTTCTCGCCACTGATGACCACGTACCGATGAGCGACCTCGTCACGGCAGAAGAAGTACACGTCGAGGTCACCCTTGCCGTACTTCGTCACCCGACCGTCGGCCCCGTACTCCGCGCCCCGCCCATCCCACTCGAGGCCCACGGTGAGAACCCAGTCCGACGACCCTTTGCGCAGATCGATCGACGCGGTCTTGTCGCGGGAGTCCTTCGTGATGGAGACCTTGACCTTGGTCATGTTGGCCGGCGGTGACCCCGAAACCTGTTGTGGCTTAGAGTTCACTGGGGCGCCTGCCGACGAAGCGAGGCGCTCGGGCGGTTGTTCCGGTGCGTCGTCGACGGTGATCCCGAAGTCGGTGGCGAATGCCGCCAGCCCCTGGCTGTGGCCCTGCCCGATCGCATCGAGCTTCCACTGTCCGTTCCGGCGGTAGAACCCCACCAGCTGCAGGACGGTCTCGGTTCCGGGATCCGGTGGCGTGAACGTCCACGTGCCCGAACCCGAGATGGTCACCGTCAGCGAGCCGATCTGCTCGAATGTCTTGTGCTGCGCCTCGGTACTCGCCGCGACGACGACCCGCTCGACGTCGGCGGGTACCGACGTCAGGTCGACTGCACACGAACTCGACCCTCGGAGCCGAACTCCGGAGGAAGCCGGGTTGTTGAAGAAGATCAGGTCGTCGTCGGTGCGGACCTTGTCGCCGGCCGTCAGGAGCACGGCGATGAGGTCGACGTCACCGGGCGACCTGGTCGTGATCTCGACGAGGTGCGCGGTCGTGCTCAGGGTGGTCTTGGAGCCCTTGGTGAGCTCGTGCACAACTACTCCTCGGGATGGTGGCCGGACAGTCCCGATGGTAAGCGAGGTGTCGCCACTGGGCGCGCCGTCGACCGACCGGGACCCGGCCTGTCGGCTGTCGGAATGACGCACCGGCACAACGCTTGTCCGGTGCGCGAATCCGAGGACAGCTCAGCGCAGTGAATACCGGATCGGCAGGTGCTTGAGACCGCCGACGAACACGGTCGCGGCCAGTTCTGGTGTCCCGGCCGGTTCGATGGAGTCGAGCCGCGGGATCAGTTCGGCGAAGAAGCTCCGCATCTCCATCCGGGCCAGAGCGGCGCCGAGACAGAAGTGGACGCCGTGGCCGAACGACAGATGCTTGTTGGGGAACCGGCCGATGTCGAAGGTGAACGGGTCGTCGAAGACCTCCTCGTCCCGATTGCCCGAAGTGTAGGCGAGATAGACGGATTCGCCCTTGGCGATGGGCACACCTCGCACCGAGGTGTCCTCGGCAGCGGTGCGCATGAACTCCTTGACCGGTGTGGTCCACCGGATCATCTCCTCGACCGCGGTCCCCACGAGTTCGGGCTCGCGTCGAAGTCGTTCGAGTTCACCGGGGTTCTCGATCAGCGCCCGGAGGCCGCCGGAGATGGCGTCCTTGGTGGTGTCGTGCCCGGCGCTGGCCACGATCACGTAGTACGACGCCGTGTCGACATCGGACAGGGGCTCGCCGTCGATGAGGCCGTTGGCGATGGCCGAGGCCAGGTCCTCGGTCGGGTGAGCGCGTCGGGACGCGGTCAGCTCGTTGAAGTAGGCGAAGAAGTCCAGCAGTGTCGTCATCCGCTCCTCGAGCGTTGCGCCGCGCCGGTACTCGACGTCGTCGGCGCCGAACAGTTCCTGTGTGAGCTGGTGCATCCGCGGGAAGTCCTCCTCGGGGAGGCCCAACAGCGACAGGATCACGTACAGCGGGAAGCCAACCGCGATCTCCTCGACGAAGTCGCACTCGGGTCCGATGTCGCGCATCCTGTCGACGTAGCGCTTCGCGAGCTCGTCGACGCGGGTCTGCAAGTCGCGTAGGGCTTTCGGACGGAACCAGTCGGCGCCGATCGCGCGGACCTTGCGGTGGTGCGGGTCGTCCATGTGGATCAGGGTGCGCAGCCCGGCACCGGACTCCAGTTGCGCACGCGCCACGTCATCGGCGGCGGCAGTGGTCAGTACCGGGCGGGGTTCGCTGAGCCACAGGTTGTTGTCGCGCTCGATGTCCAGGATGTCGGCGTGCCTGGTGATGGCGAAGAACGGCCGGTAGGGACCGTGGTCGACACGCGGCACCGGATTGTGTGCCCGCAGGTGGGCCATCGCGGCGTGCAGTCGCGGCTCGTCGGCGTAGGCCCTGGCGTCAGCGAAGATGTTCTCGGCGTCGGCGAAGACGTTGGCGGCGTCGTCGGTCATGCTCGTGTCCACGCTGCTTGTCGGCACCGTTTGTCCTTCCGTCGAGGGTCGATCGCTGTCGAGTGTCCGGTATCGGCGGGTTTCAGACCGGCGTATTGGGGAACCCGGTCGCCCATCCGAGATGAGGCAGGCACCGAATGGTCGGCATGAGCACCCCTACCGAATCAGGCGAGGACACGGCTGCGACGGCTCGATGCGACGGCGCGACCACCGCCGACGCCACCGGCGACTACCTGCCGATCGCCGACCACGGAGTCATCGGGGACCTGCGTACCGCGGCCGTCGTGGGAGTCGACGGGCGGATCGACTGGTTCTGTTGTCCGCGGTTCGACTCGCCGAGTGTGTTCGGTTCGCTGCTCGACGCCCGCCGCGGCGGTGCCTGGACCGTGGAACCCATCGACGGAGAGGTCACCACTCGGCAGTTCTACCTTCCCGACTCCAACGTGCTCGTCACCCGCTTCCTGAGCGAGGACGGTGTCGCCGAGGTCCAGGACCTCATGCCGATCGCGCGCCCGCACGATCACGACCATCGCACGCGGATCATCCGTCGGATCTCCTGCGTGCGCGGTTCCGTGGAGTTCCGCGTGACGGTTGCGCCGCGGTTCGACTACGGGCGCAACGCGCACACCATCGTCGTCGAGGACGAACGCCGTCTTCGTTTCGAGACAGACGAACTGGTGCTGCATCTCGCCTCGACGGTCGATGTCGACACCGTCGACGACCGGGATGCACAGGCCCACTTCACCGTCGAGACCGGTCAGTGCGTGACCTTCGTCCTCGCCCCCGAGCCCATCGGGTCCGACATGCTCGACCACGACAGTTCTCCCGCGGTCGTCGCCGCGACGGTCGCATTCTGGCAGGACTGGGTCTCGCGTTCCTCCTACACGGGCCGGTGGCGGGAGATGGTGCACCGGTCGGCGCTCACGCTCAAACTGCTCACGCACGAACCGTCCGGGGCGGTGGTGTCCGCGGTGACCGCCGCGCTTCCCGAAGAGATCGGCGGCGAACGGAACTGGGATTACCGCTACGTGTGGATCCGCGATGCCGCCTTCACGCTCTACGCGCTACTGCGGTTGGGTTTCACCGACGAGGCGGGCGCCTTCATGGACTGGCTGACCTGCCGATTCGACGACGGCGCCGACGAAGCGGGGGATCTGGGACCGCTGCGGTTGATGTACACCGTCGACGGCGATCCGCCGCCGAAGGAGACCGAACTCGACCACTGGGAGGGTTACCGGGAGACCTCGCCGGTGTTGGTCGGAAACGCCGCCGCCGACCAGCTCCAGCTGGACATCTACGGCGAGCTCATCGACTCGGTGTACTTGTACAACAAGTACGGACCGGGGATCTCCTACGGGTCCTGGACGCATCTGTGCACGGTGGCGGGATGGCTTGTCGACAACTGGGATCGTCCGGACCAGAGCATCTGGGAGGTGCGGAGCAAGCCGCAGGACTACGTCTACTCGCGAGTGATGTCGTGGGTGGCCCTCGAGCGGATGATCCGGATGAGCCGTCAGCGCGGTCTACCGGGCGACGTCGCCGGTTGGATGAAGGCCCGCGACGACATCTTCCTGCAGATCATGGAGCGGGGCTGGAACGACGACGTGGGGGCCTTCGTCCAGACGCTCGACTCCGATCGGCTCGACGCCGCGCTGTTGCTCATCCCCGCCGTGAAGTTGTTGTCGCCCACCGATGATCGGTTCCTCCGCACGCTCGAGCGGATCGAGGAAGAACTGGTGAGCGACTCCCTGGTGTTCCGGTACGACACCGACGGCGGGCACGACGGGCTCGACGGCGCCGAGGGGACGTTCTCCCTGTGCTCGTTCTGGTATGTCGAAGCGCTTACCCGCGTCGGCCGCCTGGCCGACGCGCGGCTCGCGCTGGAGAAGATGTTCACGCACGCCAATCATCTCGGCCTCTACGCCGAGCAGGTCGGTCTGACGGGTGAACAGCTCGGCAACATGCCGCAGGCGTTCACCCACCTCGCACTCATCAGCGCGGCCATCAATCTCGATCGACGGCTTGGCGATTGAACCGAGCGCCACGGGATCCGGTTGCGGTTTGTGCCGGTAACCGGGACAAACCACAACCGGATCTCATGTCCGCGTTCAGATCCAGCCGGACCCGCCGCACAGGTCGTCGGCGGCCGCGGGGCCGGTCGATCCAGCCGCATACGGTTGCGGTGCAGGCGGATTCGCCAGCACCGGTGCGGCCACCTCCCACACATGCGCGAGGCCGTCGGGTCGGGTGAACAGCGACCGATCGCCGCGCAGCACGTCGACGATGAGTCGGGCATAGGGCGACAGGCCGTCGGCCACCTCGTCGAGCTGTTCGGTCATGTGGGCGACGGAGAGGTCGGTGCCCGAACCCGGTTCCTTGACGGTGACCGCCAGATCGATGGCACCGTCGCCGGCCAGATCGAAGGTCAGCACGGTGCCGTCCTCAGGGGTATCGGTCAGCGGACCGTCGGCGGGGGAGCGGAACACGAGGCTGAGTCGCTGGGAGCTGTGGTCGAGCATCTTGCCGGTCCGCAGCAGGAACGGGACGCCGTGCCAGCGGTCGGTGTCGACCCACAGACGCACGGCCGCGAATGTCTCGGTGGTGGAGTCCGCGGGGATGCCCTCGGTGTCGCGGTACCCCTCGTACTGGCCGAAGACCACCTCGGCGGGGTCCAGCGGCCGGAACGCCGCGATGACCGACTCCCGCGCGTCGAGCAGGTCGTCGGCGCCGAGCGACACCGGGGGTTCCATCGCGACTTCGGCCGCCACCTGGAACAGGTGGGTGACGATCATGTCCAGGAATGCGCCGGTGGCGTCGTAGAAGGCGGCGCGGTCGGCGATGTCGAGGGTTTCCGGGACGTCGATCTGGACTTCCGCCACGTGTTCGCGGTTCCACACTCCCGAGAACAACCCGTTGGCAAACCGGAGGACGTGCAGGTTCTGGGTGCTCTCCTTTCCCAGGAAGTGGTCGATCCGGTAGATCTGCTTCTCGTCCAGGGATTCGTGGACCGCCTTGTCGAGAGTCCGGAAGCCGTCGGGGGACGTACCGAACGGCTTCTCGTAGACCACTCGGGAGCCATTCGCAAGATCGTGCGCGGCAATGGCTTTCGTGTAGTCGACGAAGGTGGTCGGTGGGAGGGCCAGATAGTGGACCAGTTGAGCGCCGTCGCCGACGGCGTCACGGGCCGCGTCGATCACCTCCGGCAGACGGCCGGGGTCGTCGACGGTGAACCCGCCGCCGGCGAAGCGGATGGTCTCGGCGAACGCTTCCCATTCGTCCGATGACACCGACCCGCCCGGACCGAACTCCTCGATGGCGTCCTTCACGTGCTGCCGGAACTCGTCGTCGGTCCGGTCGCCGCGTCCGTTGCCGATCAGCTGCCAGCCGTCGGGGAGCAGGTCTCGCCGGTGGAGTTCGTACAGCGACGGCAGGACCATCCGCTTGGCGAGGTCACCCGTCGACCCGAAGAGGATGAAGATCACGGATGCGTCGTCACCTGCAGCGGTGCCCGACGGTGCCGTGGTCTCTCGTGTGGCGCTCTCTGTCATGCCTCAATACTGCCCACCGACAACGCCGGAATCCCGATTGCGGAAGCCCGCGAGCCGCCGGCCTGCTGTGCTGTAGATCACATTTTGAGCAGACATGAGCGGAATGCACTCAACTCTGTTGGCGTTGTAGACCGCGTATGGCTCATACTTGAGCCTGTTGGACTTAAGAGAAAGGTGCACGCGAGTGGACAGCTTCACCCCCACCACCAAGACGCAGCAAGCATTGAGTTCTGCTGTGCAGGCGGCGGCCAGTGCTGGCAACCCCGACGTGCGACCGGCCCACATCCTCGTGGCACTGCTCGATCAGTCCGACGGCATCGCGTCGCCGCTGCTCAAAGCGGTGGGCGTGGACCCGTCGAGCGTTCGTGCGCAGGCCCAGGCTCTGGTCGATCGCATGCCGACGGTGTCCGGCGCCAGCTCGACGCCTCAACTATCCCGCGAATCGATCGCGGCCGTCACCGCAGCTCAGCAGCTGGCCGGTGAACTCGACGACGAGTACGTCTCGACCGAGCACGTCGTCGTCGGCCTGGCGACCGGTGATTCCGACGTCGCCAAACTGCTGCACAACCTCGGTGCGACGCCGCAGGCCCTGCGCGAGGCGTTCGTCGCCGTGCGCGGCAGCGCGCGGGTCACCTCCGAGGATCCCGAATCGACCTACCAGGCTCTCGAGAAGTACTCGACCGACCTGACCGCGGCCGCCCGCGAGGGCAAGCTCGACCCGGT
>FKKE01009503.1_pt1 | contig 13010 bp, 16 predicted proteins | sample 1106331 | NCBI WGS metagenome assembly FKKE01 (sample SAMEA3931202, study PRJEB13176) | freshwater metagenome | biome: Drinking water system; feature: drinking water; material: freshwater | place: China | collected 2013-02-06 | reverse complement strand
TCGTGTCGTATTTCGAGTGGGTGCAGGACCTTCAACGGTTTTTCTGGAGCGCTACAGACATCCAACGCCGGCTTCAAGACATCATCACGTCCGCGTTTCAACGAACCTTGCACTTTTCAACGGAGCGCCGGACGTCGATGCGCATGGCTGCCCTCATGAGTGGGATTGATCATGTGGCTCAAGCCCATCTTCAGCGAGGGCTCTATCCATGATCGTGACTCAAACCTGACTACCTTGGAAGGGGCACTGGAACCTTCGATGACTAGACAGTTGATCGAAACGGCATGGAACCAGCATCGTACTAACGACTGGCCGCGGTTTACCAACTCGAACCAAGGTCAATTGATGACCCTCGATACAGTCATTAGCGGCTGTGTGGTCTTTTATCTCGAGAGCCCAGACGGCCTGGACCGTCAACGTGTCGGTATTGTGCAGGACTGCTTGAACGACCTGGATGACCTGACTGGAGAACTGGATGTCGATTCTCAGGCCTATTTTCTTCGTCTTCGTCGGCTCGGCGAAATGCTGTTGGCCACAGCACCGCACGAATGACCACTGATCCAATCCGGAGGCCATCCACTGTCCCAACGCCCAACCGCAAAGGCGAACATTACGAAATAGAGGAGCCACATAGATGGGAATACAGCTAAATCGTACGATGTGGATACTGGCCCTGGGACTCTCGGGGAGTCTCATCGGACCACCGTCCACCCTCTTCGCCGAATCGTATGAACTGAGCAAAAGCGACGTGATGGAGCCGAAGGCAATCGTGAGCGTCGAGGTGTCGCTCTTTGGCGTCAAACTCGGAGACTCGGAAGCCAACGCCGTTGAAATGCTAGTGAATGAGAAGATTGCCGGCATCAAAGCCGAACAAGAATCGACCTTCATCTTTCTGCTCGACCAGCGAAAGCCTACTGGCCCGATGGCCGGCGTGCGGATCCAAGACGGCAAGGTCGATCTGATCTTCATCAACAACCGGTTTGCGTACAAGGCCAGAGGGGTCTTCCGCAACGTGCTCAACAGCGAAAGTCCCGACGACATCCGCAAGCTGTTGGGCAAAGAAGAGTACGGTGATGAAAATGTCATGGGCGCAGTGCTGGCCTACGACAAGCAAGGATTTCAGGTGAACTACCTGGGCAAAGATGTCAACATCGAATTCACCTTGCCGCGTTAATTCACAGGAATGCCTGTATTCGGCGACTCCATCCTCTCGGATGGAGTCGCTCGAACGTGCAGCCCGCTTCTCGTCAGTGCACACCGCTGCCTGACGCTGACATACCGGGCTTATCTCCCACCACCGCTTTCGGATGTCCTTTCACGCTGATTCGCTCACGAATCTTGTCATAGGTGCCATTCGAGAGAACCTTGCGCACCTTCAATTCGTCAATGGACGCGTAGGGCCGGCCCTCCACAATCTTGCGGGCATAGGCAGTCCCAATGCCTGGGAGCGACTCAAGATCCGTAAGCGTAGCTGAATTGATGTCGACCAGCTTTGTGGCCCCATTGTCTATACCCCCAGCCTTTATGGTTTCTGATTGGGGTAGCGGCTTCGGCACTGTACCAGCCGTGACGGGTGCCCCCATCGCGAGCAGGGCTATTGAAAGAGCCAGAAATTGGACAGAGTAAATCATGGCATTCCTCCTCGATTGTTAGACCCGTTGGAAGGTTGTGTGGATCGCAACCGTGCGCCTCGGTTGCAAGTGATCCGTTTCTTGCCGGCATCGGGTTTAATGCGAGATTCGTTCCACTATCGAAGGCAAGGGGAAATCCGTTGATTGCCCGAAGGACCTAGCTCAAGTCGTATCTCGTCGGATGACGCTCGTATCATGAGGGATACAGTGACAGATTTAGCGTCGTACAGAGCTGGAGGAGAACACGGGACCGGTTACTGCACTGTCTCGCTGACGCGTAAGCCGTAGTTGATGAGGCTCTTGGCCATAATCCAGCGGCGGTTGGAGTTGAGGATGACGAGCAACAGATCGTTGCCGTTTTGGGAGACTTTGGCGATCAGACACCGGCCGGCTTTGGATGTGAAGCCGGTCTTGACCCCTTCAACCCCGGGGATTTGTCCCAAGAGACGATTGGTAGTATGCAGCAGGTAGGGACGGTGGCCACTCACGGGCATGATGAGATCCCGCTCTTCTCGGACGAGCTCGCGGAAGACCGGATTCTGCATGGCGACTTCGCTGAGCTTGGCAAGATCTTCGGCTGTTGAATAGTGGTCAGGACCATCGAATCCACAGCCGTTGCTGAAATGGGTATCGAGCAGCTCCAGCTCTGTGGCCTTGGCATTCATCATTTCAACGAATTGCTCTTCCGTACCCCCGACATGTTCGACCGCAGCCAGACACGCATCATTGGCGGAGACAATCAACATCGCCTTCAAGAGGTCATCTAGCCGAAACACCTCGCCGGTTCGCAACCGGAGATGCGTCTTGGGCGCGCGCGCGGCGTTCTTGCTGATCGTAGCATGCTCGTCTAGCCGCCCTTTTTCGAGGATCACGAGCGCCGACATAATTTTGGTCAAACTGGCTGGAGACAGTCGTTTTTCGGACTCATGCTCATAGAGCACACGGCCTGATCGGAGCTCTTTCAGCAGCACGCTGTTCGCCGGAACTTTTTTCCAGGGGAGCTCCTGTTCAGACGCGCTGACGAAATGAATCGCCGCTCTGTGGTGGCGAAGGTTCTTCGCGGATGCTGATGCCGGAAGCGACAGGATCATGCAGAAGGACAACACCACTCCGACGCCTATGATGCTGATGGACTGCCGCAGTGTCCGAGCCCCTTGCCTATTTTGCCCCTCATCCTGGTACGCGATGCTCATCCTGCCTTTCATAGTGAATAGGTCTCTCGGACTTTTCCGCCCTTCACTCCACTATCGATTACCTTGTGAAAAAATCGAAGGAGATCGGCCAGGTCGATCCAGAACCCACAGTTGAGGCAGCGGGCATGGATCCTCCGGTTGAGAAGGGTATAGTGCCGCTCGACCAACATGAATCCCTTGCACCTGAGGCACTGCATACATGTCCCGTTTCCACAGTGGTCTCAGCGAATGCGGTTCATCACCAACGCCACACAGCCAGCCAGCAGCCCTCCTCCGAACAGAGTCGTGCCAAAGTAGACAAACACGTTGGTATCGCCGGCCGGTTGAGTTCCCTCCCATAAATCACGCACTCCACCCTGGACCATCAGGACGGCAAGGGTCAGCAGCGAACCTAGGATAAACCACCATGCGAAAGATCGGAACGCCATGACTGGCTCTACAAACACCCTTGGACTGGCCTGTCGGCCACTGTATCGGAGGGTCGCCAGGCTGTCAAGGATGAGGCCATTATCTCGTCCGTTTGATACTTGCGAGCCAACCGTCTTGTGAGTCGACGTCGTGGCTTCAGGTTGTTCTATTCCACCGCAGGCTTCTGGCCCTGCCTCAATCCGCGGTGGAGGAAGATCGAGACGCTGCCGCTTCCATTATCGGCAATGGCTAAACCCGGCTCTTCCGTCCCCGTCGTTGTGGCACGAAAAGATGAGAGGGCAAACGGGCCGGCTTTGGTTCGGTAGTTCCTGGGCGGATAATGAAAGGTCCCGTCGCCCTTTCCGAACAAGATCGACAGATCGTTGGATTGCAGATTCACAATGGCGACATCCATGAGGCGATCACCATTGAAATCACGCGCGAGACCGGAGTTGGGGCCGGCGTTGGCACCGGAGTCCTTGCCGGCCTTGAACGTCGCATCGCCGTTGCCGAGCAGGGTCGTGAAACTGTCCCGTTCTCCGTTGATGACTAGCAAGTCACTGTGCCGATCGCTGTTGAAATCCGAGAGGCTGACGCCCAGCGGCCGCTTCCCCGCCGAATAGTCCTTGGGACGGCGAAACGTCCCATCGCCGTTACCCTGCCAAATCGACACCGCATTCGACATGGGCCCCCCGTTGGTCACGATCAGATCCAATTTGCTATCGCCGTCCAAGTCTGACAAGGCCACACAAGTTGGCGTATCGCCATATTCATACTGCGCCCCATGCCGGAACTCCCCAGTCCCGGTACCGAGAAAAATCTTGACCTTGTCGTTCCTAAGCGCGACGACAAGATCCGGGTGACGATCGCCATTCACATCATCGGTTGCCAACGACACTGGTGTCCGAAAGACTGGATAGTGCGGCCCCTCTTCAAACTTTCCGTTGCCGCGGCCGAGCAACACCGCGATCTCGTCCCCGCCTGAACAAGCCAAGGCGACATCGGCATGCGCGTCATGATTGAAATCGCCCATCGCAAGGGCTCGAGGTTCCTGACAGACCTGTAGCTGAACATGGTCCTGAAATGTTCCATCACCGTTACCCAGTAGAATCGAGAGTGTGTTGCTGGAAATGTTGGTCGTAACCAGGTCCGTCAGGGAGTCGTGATTGAGATCAGCTGCGGTAATGGTCGTCGGATTTTTCCCGACTTTGAAACTGGCAAAATAATAGAACAGGTCGGGAGGGTTGTACGGCTCCGTTTTGGCGCAGGCAGCGGTCCACCCGCACACAGAGCAGATCGCGAGGGCTGTGAAGAACGATCCGATCGTGGGGCTCATTCTCCAATACACCGCGCTCACAATGTCTGTGTTGTTTCTATGCTCTTACGCACGAGGATCAATTCACATCATGGGCAACCCGAGGCGCAGTATAAAAGGCTTCGCTCACCCTGGCAATGGAAGAATTGTGCTATTGGACCTTTGAATTTCACGTGGTGCCTGCGCTAGAATGTTGCCTCTTTAAGGAGGACGACTGCAATGAGTAAGATTGTGAACATCGACATTACCATGTACGGAATCGCCGAAGTGCTCCATTGGTGCCATGATCGGAACAAGGGACGGGTCGGAGGCGTTGATACTGCAGGCTTTGAGAAAATGAAGGCGTTGCTGGCTGAAAAACCCCAGTCGGGAGATTATTTCACGCTGGACCAGTTCTGGAAGAAGAAGGTAACGCTCCAGTTGACCGAAGAAGAAGTCGAGACCGTCGACCGGTGTCTCTACGACATTCCGAATTTCGACAACGAACCGCTACCACAAATCCGTCATAAATTCTGGCCGAAGGAAGCAGCCGCCCACTGACAGGAACGGCCGTTGCCATAGTACGGGAGGGCTTGGGAGCTAGAGCGGGCCTTCACCTTTGAGGTATTTTCGGAAACGGTCCATCAGCTCGGCACCCAGTGTGCCGCCCTCCGGCTTCTTGGTTGAAGGATCCGCGAAGTGGCCGCGTATTTCCTGAAGCCGTTTTTCTGCTTGGTCGTTCCCTTGCAGGCGTTTGGTTTTCTGTAGCGCAGCCTCGAACGCATCGAATGTCAGTTCACTGTATCCGAATGCCCGAATTCGTTTCACCGCCTTCATCATCGCCTGATTGCGGAACGTCGTCAGATGATCCGAGTCGATCTCGGCTAATCCCAATTTCCTTGCCCGCCGCTCCGCCGCCTTTCGAATGCCGCTTCGCACGAAATCCGGAGCCGTTTGAAGCCGTTTCCACGCTTCATCGGCCCAGGCCACATGGTCTTGCGGGCTCTCCCACAACTGGGAAAGCGCCTGAGCGTTGATCACGGTGAGTCCTCGCTCATGCGCCAACTCCTCGGCGTCCTTCTTGAGCATATCTGTCACAAACTCGGCAGCAATCGCAGGCGACTCTTTCACCTTCTCGTGCAGCTGCGCGAGCGCGTCTTCAGTCCATTCCACAATGGGCCCTGCAGCTTCTTTAAGATCGCCAAGAGCCTCCACTTTGTCGTACAACTCAACATTCACTTCAAGATGACCACGCTCCTTGGCGATCTCTTCGGCAATTTGCTGAATCATCGGACGCATGAACTCAGGCACACTGCCTAATCGCTCCCTGGCGGCGGCTGTCCAGGGAAGGCGGCCCTGCGCCATTGCCTCGGCAGCCGTTGCCAGGCCGGATTCTCCGCCCATGCTGCCCATCATCTGGCCTTTGAAGCGATCGAGAAGCTCTTCCGTAATTTCCGCGATGCCCAGCTCTCGTGCTTTTTTTTCTGCCACCCGGCGGACCATGCCGCGCAGAAAGATCGGTGCGCGCTCCATGCGCGTCAGCGCACCGGGAGTCCAGCGGACTTCCGTGGCAGTTGATTCAGGTGAATCTGATGCGGACACGTCCCTTCCTTTCCGCGCCTATTGATTCAGCAGCTCTTTCAGTTCTTTACCGGCTTTAAAGAACGGCACCCGCTTAGCCGGAACGGCCACTGTCGCCCCGGTCTTCGGATTGCGTCCTTCTTTCATGCGACGCGCTCGCAGGCGAAAACTTCCGAAGCCGCGAATCTCGGTCTTGTCCCCGTTCCTCAGCGAATCCCTGACGCAGTCGAAAATTGTGTTGACGACCACTTCCGCCTGCCGCTTCGTCAATGTTGTGACCTGTTCGGACACGCGTTCGATGATCTGCGCCTTGGTCATGTCTCTCTCCCTTCGCTCCCTCGGTTAGTCGGCTCCGTCCCGTGCAGATGACTAAAAGGCCATCAGATATTTCAGACTCACACCTGGATGAAAATCCAATTTGGGAAACATCGCCGTAAACTTGGACTCCAGCAATTCGCGAATGGAAAACCGCCGCTTGGGTTCGACAACTTTCGGTTCGCCCTCGATACCGGCCGTGTCCGCGGCCAATTGAATGGCATCTTCGAGGTCGCCCAACTCATCGACGAGCTTGGCCTCTTTCGCCTGACGACCGGTGAAGATCCGCCCATCGGACAAGGCCTGGGCCGCATCCAACTCAAGTTCGCGTCCTTCCGCCACCGCCTCGATGAACTGCTTGTGCACGTCGTCCATCACCGACTGTAACAGTCCTCGTTCTTCCTCACTCATCTTCCGAAGAGGAGAGCCGACATCCTTATACTTACCGCTCTTGATGACCACCCCCTCCACACCAATCTTTTGCAGCAACCCCTCGACATTGGCGGTCTCCATAATCACTCCAATGCTGCCAGTCAACGTTCCGGGGTTCGCGACGATTCGGTCCGTGGCCGCCGCAATATAATAGCCGCCTGACGCCGCCACACTGCCCATCGATGCGATAACCGTCTTGTTATTCTTGGCACGAACGCGTTTGACCTCGTCATAGATTTCTTGGGACGGAACGACCCCTCCGCCAGGGCTATCGATGCGGAGAACGATCGCTTTGACAGCCGGATTTTCGCTGAATCGCCTCAGGTCCTCAACGGTCTGCTGAGAGTCCATGATGACCCCCTCAACGCGGATCAGCGCGACCCGGTCCCCCGACGACAAATCGATGTCGGGAAACAAGACGTTGAGAACTATTAGCCCCCCAAAGCCCGCCGCTAGCAACCAGAACAGGGTGCGCAGCGGCCGGCGCTTCTGTGGGCGATCCACCTGTACCGCCTCTTCAACCATCGCTCGTCACCTGTGTCGTATCACAACCACACTAGTCATCCGCTTGCTGCCTCTTCCGGCTCTGTTTGGCCGCACGCCCGAGGCTTTGGTCCGGTGCGCCCTGCGATGAATGATACTCATCGACCTGTCGGCGCTCCGAGTCAAGCTGGTGATCTCGCAAGCTCAGTGCAATCTTGCGTTCCTCCCGGTCAACCTTGATGATCTTGGCAACAACATTATCTTGCAGCTTGAACTTCTCCTCAAGCTTGGCCTGAGGCTCGACGCCGGTCTCGCTAATATGGATCAACCCCTCGACACCGCCGTCCAGCTCGACGAAAATGCCGAAGTCGGCGACCTTACTCACCTTGCCGGTCACGGGGTCACCCACATGGTACCTGGACGGAATCGCGTCATCCCATGGATCGCGCGCCAACTGTTTGTACCCCAGCGACAACCGCTCCTTTTCCTTATCAATACGCAGGACGATCGCTTCCACTTTTTGCGCCTTTTTGAAGAGCTCCGAGGGATGCTTGATGTGCTTTGTCCAAGACATATCGGAGATGTGGATGAGCCCATCGATGCCTTCTTCGAGGCCGATGAAGGCACCGAAATCCGTCAAACTCTTCACTTTCCCTTCGATGCGGGTCCCGATGGGATACTTGTTTTCAATCATGTCCCAAGGATTCGGGGCAGTCTGCTTCATCCCCAGCGAAATTTTTCGGCTGGCCGGATCGACGTTCAAGACCGCCGCCTCCACCTGATCACCGACCGCCACTACGCGTGACGGGTGCCGAACTTCATGGGTCCAGGACATTTCGGAGACATGCACAAGCCCTTCAACTCCCGGCTCCAACTCGACAAATGCGCCGTAGTCCGTAAGGCTCACAACTCGCCCGCGGACACGGGTGCCGACGGGGTACTTGCTCGCCACATTGGTCCAGGGGTCCGCCGTCTTCTGCTTGAGACCCAAGGAGATGCGACCCGTCTCCCGATCGTACTTCAATACCGTCACTTCGACCCTGTCGCCCACGGTGAACATTTCAGAGGGATGGCCCACACGGCCCCAGGACATGTCCGTGATGTGCAGCAACCCGTCGATTCCGCCAAGATCGATGAAGGATCCATAGTCGGTAATGTTCTTGACCGTCCCTTGGATCAGCTGTCCTTCCTTGAGTGTGGCCAGGGTGGTTTGCCGCTTCTTATCCCTCGTTTCTTCCAGCAACACGCGACGGGATACCACGACATTGCCGCGGCGGTGATTGATCTTGATGATCTTAAGCGGGAAGGTCTTCCCAACCAGGCCGTCGAGGTCACGCACGGGATGGAGATCGATCTGGGAACCGGGCAAGAACGCTTTAACGCCGATATCCACCATCATGCCGCCTTTGATGCGCGAGACGATCTTGCCTTCGATGCTTTTCTCTTCTTTATAGAGCTTTTCCAACTCCTCCCAAATCTTCATCTTGTCGGCTTTCTCTTTGGAAAGCACGAGATTGCCGTCTGCGTCTTCGCATTCCTCGATGTAGACTTGGAGCCGGTCGCCGACTTTCACGTTTTGCAGTTCTTCGGCCGAGAACTGGTCGCTGGGAATCATCCCCTCCGACTTGTAGCCGATATCGACAATGACCTTATCCTTAGTGAGCGCCACCACGCGACCTTCGGTGATCGTGCCCTCTTCCAAATTCCGAAATGTTTCCTCATACAACGCGGCCAGCGCGTCGCGATCTAACTGCGCGTCACTACCTTTGGATACCGTACCCATGTGAACATCCTACTCTTCCGACTATCGTCGGGTGCTGATGGTGAATTCGCGCCGGTCTCACTCAGCATTGCGAGCCTCGGCGATCGGCCCCTCCGGTGATCCTGGGGTTGAGCCGTCCTTCTCAGTCGGAGAAGGCACTTGCCCCAACGCCGCAATTCGTTCGATCACCGTTCGGCTGACCTGTTCATAAAACCGTTTCGTCTCTGCTCTCTCTTTCCGGTCTCCCGTCTCGAAGGTGATCGGCTCTCCAAAACGCACCGTCACCTGCCGTAATCGAGGCCACCGGGCACCGGTTGGCAGCACATCGAAGGTCCCTTTCAGGTAGGCGGGAACCACCGGACATCCGGTCTGGGAAACAATGACTCCGATGCCCGCCTTCGGTGGCCGCAACTGCCCATCACGGCTGCGCCCGCCTTCCGGAAAGATGACCACCACCTCTCCGGCGCGAATCAAACTAATGGCCTTTCCAAAGGCCTCCCGGTCAAGCCGACCCATCCGGACAGGAATCCACCCAAGCGACTGGAGCACGTCATTCAAGACCGGAACGGGAAACAAATCGCTGCGACCGAGATACCAGGCCCTCCGCGTCATTCCGCAGCCAAGCATCGGGATGTCGAGATAACTCGCATGATTCGCGGCTACCAGGATTCCTCCCGTCTGAGGGACCTGCCCCTCCACCCGATAACGGAAACAGAGGGTGCCGACCACTCTCGCCAGGACCCACAGAATGCCGTACGCAACCTTCGTCACAACGCGGCCGACACCGCCGCCATCATCTGCGCGACCACTTGTTCGATATTCAGCGTCGAGGTGTCGATAGGCCGTGCATCGGCGGCGGGAACCAACGGTGCCACGGAGCGATTTCGATCCCGCATGTCTCGGCCTGACAAATCCTGATAGGTCGTCTCGAGTGCTTCGCTATGACCAGCGGCCACCAACTCACGGTGCCGCCGCTCCGCTCGCACTGTCGCATCCGCGTTAAGGAAAAACTTGAGGGGGGCAAAGGGAAAGACTTTTGTGCCGATATCACGCCCCTCTGCGACCACCGATCCACGTTGCCCGATCTCGCGCTGGACAGGAAGCAGCCATTCTCGAACCTTCGGGATGGCGGATACGATGGAAGCCGTCCTCGTCACCTCAGGCGAGCGGAGTTCACCCGTGATATCAGTCCCGTCGACTAAGACCTGCATGGCACCATTCAGAAATTGCATGTGGATCGATGTCGTCTCCAAGAGCCCCGCGACCCGACCATGATCCGCCGGCTCTACCCCATTTTGCAGCACCTTCCATGCGATGGCCCGATACAGAGCGCCTGTATCAAGATACAGATACCCCAGGCGAGCCGCCAATAATTTCGCTACGGTGCTCTTCCCGACCCCGGCCGGTCCGTCAATCGCGATAATCACACACTCTCTAGCCTCTCCATTCACCCCGAGGGAATACGCGTGTTTATTATAATCTTCTCGCCTAGCGCGTCAACAATTGGGAGAGCGTTGCCTCGAAATTCGGAAACGATGTCTCGATACACCCACTGCCGGCAATCGTCATGCAACGGTCTGCCGTAAGCCCGCCGATCGCCAGCGCCATGGCCACGCGATGGTCGCCATGGCTCTTGGCTCCGGACACGGCACGGAGGCGGCCGTTCTCTCCCCCTCGTCCTATTCCTTGAATGACCATGCCGTCCGGCCGTTCAGTGATCTGCGCTCCCATCGCCTGCAACTCTTGGCTCATCGTGGCGATGCGGTCACTTTCCTTGACCCGGAGTTCCTCGGCGCCGGAAATCACGGTGTCACCCTCCGCCACCGCTGCGGCCACACAGAGGATGGGAAATTCGTCGATTGTCTGCGGAATGAGCTCGGGACCGATCATCACACCCTTGAGAGACGCGGATTTTACCCGGAGATCGGCCATTGGTTCACCCGCTTCTTCACGTTGGGCAAGGATCTGAATGTCGGCGCCCATCTTCGTCATCACCTCAAGCAACCCAGTCCTAGTTGGATTCAGTCCAACGTTTCGGATCGTGACATCCGAGCCGGGAATGATCGTCGCACCCACGAGAAAAAACGCGGCGGCTGAGAAATCCCCGGGGATGACAACGCGACGGCCGGCCCATCCGACTGACGTCCGCCCCTGTAGGATCAAGTCGTTGCCGTCTTTGGTCAACGCAATACCGAAAAATCGAAACATCCGCTCGGTGTGATCCCGAGAAAGACGCGGCTCGTTGAACCTTGTTGTGCCCTCGGCAAACAAACCGGCCAGCAGCAGTGAGGATTTCACCTGCGCGCTGGCGACCGGCGAACGGTATTCCATCCCATGGAGCCGTTGCCCCGTGATAGCCAACGGAGCTAGTTCGCCCCCTTTCCGTCCAGCAATGACAGCCCCCATCTCGCGCAACGGCTTGACCACGCGCCCCATGGGACGCCGGCGGATCGATTCATCTCCGGTGAGAACCGTAAAGAAATCCTGCCCCGCCAGTACTCCGGCCAGCAAGCGGATGCCTGTCCCGGAATTCCCGCAATCGATCGGCCCATTCGGCTCACTCAACCCCCAGAACCCCTTGCCATGGACGGTCAGCCGCTCAGGCATCTCATCAATCTTGATGCCGAGCGCCTGAAAGGCGCGCATCGTGTTCAGGCAATCCTCCCCTCGGCAATAGTCGGATACCGTGCTCGCGCCTTCTCCTAGAGCCGTGAGAATGAGCGCGCGATGGGTGACAGACTTATCGCCTGGAACCGTCATTGTTCCCTTAAGCGGCCGGCCCGGCGTGATAGTTAGTGGCGTCTTCATGCCGTCACAGAGTCCCTGAGGGGCGCGCGTTTAACTCCTCACGTTCGGCTTTGGCCCGTTCAAGTGCGCGTTCAATTCCGGCTGCGTCGCCTATCTTGATTAACTGCTTCAACTCTTCCAAGGCCCGTTCATATCGTTCGATAAAGGACACTATGTTGTCCCGATTCCACAAGAAAATATCGCGCCACATTTCCGGGGAGCTGGCGGCAATTCTCGTCGTATCCCGCAACCCACCGCCGGAATGGCCGGCCAAATCCAATGCAGGGATCTGGTGATCCCGCAGCTCAGCCAGGGCATTGATGAGCGCAAAGGCCGCCACATGGGGCAGGTGGCTGACGGCGCCGAGGATTTGATCATGGAGATGCGGGTCCATGGTCAACAAAATCGACTCGGTGGCCTCCCACATCTGTTTGATCCGTTCCAACGCGTGTGGATCAGTTTTTTTTGTCGGCGTCAGAATACAGCGCGCGCCCTTGAATAATTGATCGGACCCCGCGGCCACGCCCGTTTTCTCTTTCCCGGCAATCGGATGGGCGCCGACAAAATGCACGCCCGCAGGCATGGCGGCCTCCGACCGTTCAACCAACGTCCCTTTGACGCTCCCCACATCGCTGACGATCGTGCCCGGCCTCAAACAGCGAGCCCAGTGCCTGAGATGGCGTTCGTATGTATCGACTGGCGTAGCCAGAATCACCAGATCCGATCCTTGCACCCCGTCTGTCGGATCCGCCACATAACGATCAATCGCACCCACGGTCACGGCGGTCTTGAGATTGTCCAGACTCCGACCGACGCCTATGACATGATCGGCCAATCTTTTGCGCCGGAGAATCATCCCCAGCGATCCGCCGATCAGCCCAACCCCGATGATCGCGACTTGTTTAAAATGGACCGCCATGGTGCTGTTCTTACACGTCTCTTCCCACGGCTTTTGCAATCGCAGCAAGGTCGTGCATCAGTGCTTTGAATTTCGCGGGCACGATCGACTCCTCGCCGTCACACAAGGCACATTCTGGATTGGAATGAACTTCGATCAGTAGTCCGTCGGCACCAGCGGCAACCGCCGCCTTCGACATGGGCTCCACCAAATCCCACTTGCCTGT
>FKKE01018759.1_pt1 | contig 13014 bp, 15 predicted proteins | sample 1106331 | NCBI WGS metagenome assembly FKKE01 (sample SAMEA3931202, study PRJEB13176) | freshwater metagenome | biome: Drinking water system; feature: drinking water; material: freshwater | place: China | collected 2013-02-06 | reverse complement strand
GCTGCGCGAGCCGGGCTACGAGTACAAGGCGACGCTCGAATCCGAGATGGACGCGGCGGTCGCGGGCGGCGTGACCAGCCTCGCCTGCCCGCCGGACACCGACCCGCCGCTCGACGAGCCGGGCCTGGTGGACATGCTGCGGCGGCGCGCCAAGGCGCTGTCGCGGGCGCGCGTCTACCCGGTGGGTGCGCTCACCGTCAAGCTCCAGGGCGCGCGCCTCACGGAAATGGCCGAGCTCACCGCCGCCGGCTGCGTCGCCTTCTCGCAGGCGAACGTGCCGCTCACCGACACGCAGGTGCTGTGGCGGGCGATGCAGTACGCGGCCACGTTCGGCTACCCGGTGTGGCTGCGCGCCGAGGATCCGTGGCTCGCCAGGGGAGGCGTCGCGCACGACGGCGAGATCGCCACGCGCCTCGGGCTCCCCGGGATCCCGGCCTTCGCCGAGACGATCGCGCTCGCGACGCTGCTCGAGCTCGTGCGCGCCACCGGCACTCGGCTGCACGTGTGCCGGCTCTCGAGCGCGGCCGCGGTCGAGCGGATGCGCGCGGCGAAGAAGGAGGGGCTGCCGGTCAGCTGCGACGTCGGCATCCATCACGTGCATCTCTCCGACATGGACCTGGGCTATTTCGATTCGCACTGCCGGCTCGATCCGCCGCTCAGGAGCCGGCGCGACCGCGAGGCGCTCGCGCGCGGGCTTGCGGACGGCACGATCGACTGCGCGGTGTCCGACCATGCGCCGGTGGACGAGGACGGCAAGCACCTGCCCTTCGCCGAGGCCGAGCCGGGCGCCACGGGCCTGGAGCTCCTGCTGCCGCTGGCGCTCAAATGGGGCGCCGAGATGAAGCTGCCGCTCGCGCAGACGCTGGCGCGCGTCACCAGCGACGCGGCGCGCGTGCTGGGCGTGGAATCGGGTCGCATCGCCCCCGGCGCGCCCGCGGACCTCGTCGTCTTCGACCCGCAGGCGCCGTTCCGCGTCACGCCCGAGGCGCTCAGGAGCCAGGGCAAGAATTCGCCCTTCCTCGGCTACGAGCTGCAGGGGCGGGTGATCGCGACGGTCGTCGCGGGAAACGTGGTGTTCGAGCAGAAGTGAAGGTTTGGGTTTTTCCGGTTCTGATGCTTATTGCCGGCTGCGGATCGCTCGTCGCGCCACCCCAGGAAAAGGCCCCTCCCGTCAAAGGCGGTTATTACAAGGACGACGGGCCGGGCGCCAATCCGCCGGCCGACCTCGCGGCGATACCCGACGCAGTGCCGAAGCCCGAGCCGCTGCATCGCTTCGCCAACCGCCCGTATCAGGCGCTCGGAAAAGAGTATGTGCCGCTCGCTTCCGCCGCGGGCTTCCGCCAGCGCGGCGTCGCCAGCTGGTACGGCCGGCGCTACCACGGGCAGAAGACTTCCAGCGGCGAACCCTACGACATGTACGCGATGAGCGCCGCGCACCCGACGCTGCCGATCCCGAGCTACGCGCGGGTGACGCGCGTCGACGGCGGCAGGAGCGTCGTCGTGCGCATCAACGACCGCGGGCCGTTCCATGCCGAGCGCGTGATCGACCTGTCCTACACCGCGGCCTGGAAGCTCGGCTTCGTCGAGGCGGGCAGCGCGCTGGTCGAGGTCGAGTCGATCGTGCCCGGCGAAACGGTCGCGGCGCAGGAACTGAAGGGCGTCTATCTCCAGCTGGGCGCCTTTTCGGCGCGCGAGAGCGCCGAGAGCTTCCGCGCCCGGCTCGCGCGCGAGCTCGTCTGGCTCGCGGAGACGATCCAGGTGATCGCGGCCGGGACGCTCTGGCGGCTACACCTCGGCCCGTACCGCTCGCAGGACGAGGCGCGCCCGGTCGCCGAGCGCATCCGCCGCGAGCTCGACCTCGCGCCGCTTTTCGTCGTGCGATAATCCGCGCCTTTTCCGGTGGCACTCATGTTGCGCGGATTCCTTTTCGCCACGCTTTTCGTTCCCCTGGCCTGCCTTGCGCAACAGCCGCCGTCGGTCGTCGCGCGCGCCTTCGTGCTCGCCGACCTCTCGAGCGGCCAGATCCTCGCCGCCGAGAAGCCCGACGAGCCCTTCGAGCCCGCCTCGCTCACCAAGCTCATGACGGCGTACCTCGTGTTCCAGGCGCTGAAGGAAAAGAAGCTCTCGCTCGAGCAGCCGGTGGCCGTCTCCGAGCGCGCTTGGCAAGCGGCCGGCTCGCGCATGTTCATCGAGCCGCGCCGGCCCGTCTCCGTGGACGAGCTGATACGCGGCATGGTCGTGCAGTCCGGGAACGACGCGTGCATCGCGCTGGCCGAGGCGGTCGGCGGCTCGGAAGAGCTTTTCGCGCAGATGATGAACCGCGAAGCGGCGCGCCTGGGAATGAAGAACACGCGCTTCATGAACGCCTCGGGCCTGCCCGACCCGCGGCACCTGTCCACGGCGCGCGACCTGCACCTCCTCGCTTCGGCGCTGATCCGCGACTTTCCGGCCGAGTACGCCCAGTACTACTCGCAGAAGGAGTACCGCTACAACGGCATCACGCAGCCCAACCGCAACCGCCTGCTGTGGCTCGATCCGTCGGTGGACGGCGTAAAGACCGGCTTCACCGAGGCTGCCGGCTATTGCCTGATCGCCTCCTCGAGGCGCGGCCCGCGGCGGCTGCTGTCGGTGCTGCTGGGCTCGACCTCCGAGTCGATGCGCGCGCAGGAGTCGCAGAAGCTCCTCAACTGGGGCTTCCAGTTCTTCGACGCGGTGCGTCTCTACGACAAGGGCCAGGCGGTCAAGGAGGTCGAAGTCTGGAAGGGCGAGCGCCCCGAGGTCAAAGCGGGGTTTCGCGGCGAGTTCGTCGTCACGGTGCCCAAGGGCCAGGCCGAGCGGCTGAAGGCGGAGCTGCTCGCGCCCGCGCCGCTCGTCGCGCCGGTGGCCGCGGGGCAGAGGGTCGGGATGCTGCGCGTGACGCTGGACGGCAAGGCGCTCGGCGAGTACCCGGTGGTGGCCCTGGAGAGCATCGCGCAGGCCGGGCTGCTCGGGCGGGCGTGGGATACACTGAGGCTCTGGGTGAAGTAGGGGAGCGCGATGGTCTTCCTCAACGGCAGGTTCGTGGCGCTCGAGCAGGCGATGGTGCCGGTGCTCGACCGCGGATTCATCTTCGGCGACGGAGTCTACGAGCTCGTGCCGGTGTACTCGCGCGTGCCGTTCCGGCTGGATGAGCACCTCGCGCGGCTCGAGCGCAGCCTCGCTGCGACGCGGATCCGCAACCCGTATTCGCGCCGGGAGTGGGGCGAGATCATCCAGCAGCTCGTCGCCAAGCAGCCCTGGGAGGACCAGGGCGTCTACTTCCAGGTGACGCGGGGCGTCGCCAAGCGCGACCACGCGTTCCCGGCCGACGCCGCGCCTACCGTGTTCATCATGGCCAACCCGCTCGTCAATCCGCCGCGCGAGCAGGTGGAGCAGGGGGCGCAAGCCGTGAGCGCCGTGGACGACCGCTGGCTTCGCTGCGACATCAAGTCGATCTCGCTGATCGGCAACTGTCTGCTGCGCCAGGTTTCGGCCGACGCGGGGGCGGCGGAGACGATCCTTTTCCGCGACGGCAGGCTCACCGAGGCCTCGGCCTCGAACGTTTTCATCGTCAAGGCGGGCGTCATCCAGGGGCCGCCGAAGTCGAACCTGATCCTGCCGGGGGTCACCTACGACGTGGTGCTGGAGCTGGCGCGCGGCGCGGGGCTGCCGCTCGAGATCCGCGAGGTGAGCGAGGCCGAGGTGCGCGCCGCCGACGAGATCTGGGTCACCTCCTCGTCCAAGGAGGTGCTGGCGATCGTGCGGCTCGACGGCAAGCCGGTCGGCGAAGGCCGGCCCGGCCCGGTGTTCGCGCGCATGTACCAGCTCTACCAGGACTTCAAGCGGAAAGTGATGCGCGCCGCGGCGTAGATGCGCCAGGAACCGGAGCTGCTGTCGTTCCCCTGCGATTTCCCCATCAAGGTGATGGGGCGGCGGGAGCCGGGCTTCGCGCAGACGGTGATGGAGATCGTGCTTCGCCACGCGCCCGATTTCGCGCCCTCGACCATCGAGATGCGGCCCAGCCGCAAGGGCACGTACCTGAGCGTGACGTGCGTGGTGCGCGCCGTCTCGCGCGAGCAGCTCGACGCGCTCTACCAGGAGCTGTGCGACCATCCCACGGTCGTCATGGTGCTTTGATGCTGGTTGCCGAGAGAATTTCCGTAAGGAATCTCGGAAGGGTGGAATACGAACCCACTCTCGCCGCCATGCGCGAGTTCAATGCAAGCCGCAATGCCTCAACCCAGGATGAGCTCTGGCTCCTCGAGCACCCGCCGGTGTACACGCTCGGGCTCGCGGCCGATCCCGCCCACGGCCCGCGCGCGGCCAACGGCATCCCGGTGGTCCAGACCGAGCGCGGCGGCGAGATCACCTACCACGGGCCGGGCCAGCTGGTGGTCTACACGCTGGTCGACCTCGCGCGCCGCGGCATCAAGGTGAAGGCGTTCGTGCACCTGCTCGAGCAGTGCGTGATCAACTTTCTCGTGCGCCACGAGGTGCAGGCCGAGCGCAAGCCCGGCGCGCCCGGGGTGTACGTCGGCGGCGCGAAGATTGCTTCGCTCGGCATCCGCGTCACGCGCGGGCGCGCGTGGCACGGGCTCGCGCTCAACGTGGACATGGACCTGGCGCCGTTCCAGGCCATCGACCCGTGCGGCTACCCGGGCCTGAGCGTGGTGCAGGCGCGCGACTTCGGCGTCATGGGCACGGCGAAAGAAGTCGGCATTCGCCTCGCGCGCCTGATGGCGCATAGGCTCGAGCATGCGTGAAGCCGGGGTCAAGGAGAAGGGCCAGGCGAAAACCGCGCGCATCCCGGTGAAGATCGTGCCGCGCGCGCCGCTGCCGAAGCCGGCGTGGATCCGGGTGCGGGCGCCCGCGCTCGGCTCGCGCTTTGCCGAGATCAAGGCCATCCTGCGCGAGCAGAAGCTGCACACGGTGTGCGAGGAAGCCTCGTGCCCGAACATCGGCGAGTGCTTCGGCAAGGGCACCGCGACCTTCATGATCCTCGGCGACATCTGCACGCGGCGCTGCCCGTTCTGCGACGTCGCGCACGGCCGGCCGCTCGCGCCCGACGCCGAGGAGCCGGCGCATCTCGCCGCCACCATCGCGAAGCTCAAGCTCAAGTACGTGGTCATCACGAGCGTGGACCGCGACGACCTGAAGGACGGCGGGGCGCAGCACTTCGTCGATTGCATCCGCGCCGTGCGCGCGGCGAGCCCGCAGACCACGATCGAGGTGCTGGTGCCGGATTTCCGCGGCCGGCTGGAGCACGCGCTCGAGATCCTGCTCGGCGACGCCGCCGGACGTCATGAACCATAACCTCGAGACCGTGCCGCGCCTTTATCGCCAGGCGCGCCCGGGCGGAGACTACAAGCACTCGCTGTGGCTGCTGCAGGCGTTCAAGCGCGCGCTACCTTCCGTTCCCACCAAGTCCGGGCTGATGGTAGGACTCGGCGAGACCGACGAAGAGATCCTGCAGGTGATGCGCGACCTGCGCGCGCACGACGTCGAGATGCTCACCATCGGGCAGTACCTGCAGCCTTCGCCGCACCACCTCAATGTCGAGCGCTATGTGCACCCGGAGGTGTTCGCGATGTTCGAGCGCGAGGCCGAGGCGCTGGGTTTCCGCCACGCGGCGATCGGGGCGCTGGTGCGCAGCTCGTACCACGCCGACCAGCAGGCGGCAGAGGCGGGCGTCGCCTAGCGCCGGACTCTCCGGCCAGAGAGGGCCGATGAACGAGCGCATCCTCTTCGGCAAGTGCCCCCTGTGCGAGAGCCCGGACCTGGCCGATGCGGCCACCGGCGACTGCTCGGGTCATCCGCTCTATCACGCCTCGCTTGGCAAGCTGATCCGCTGGAAGCGCTGCGGCGCCTGCACGCACGTCTTCACCGAAGGCTATTACACGGAGGCGGCGGCCAAGCTGATATTCAGCCGGACGCAAGCGCAGCAGCAGGTGGGCGCCGACATGGAACAGCAGCGCTTCGCCTCGGCGCACATCGTCGAGAAGGTCCTGCCGTACGTCGGTTACGGCACCTGGATGGACGTGGGCTTCGGCAACGGCTCGCTGCTGTTCACCGCGCAGGAGTACGGCTTCAGGCCCTTGGGGCTGGACCTGCGGGCGGAGAACGTAAAGGCGCTGGCCGCTTTCGGCATCGAAGCGCACTGCAAGGACATCAACGAGCTGTCGCTACCGTCGCCGTGCGCCGTGATCAGCATGGCCGACGTCGTCGAGCATGTCCCTTTTCCGAAGGAACCCCTGCGTGCCGCGCGCCGGCTGCTCGCCGCCGACGGCGTGCTGTTCATCTCGATGCCGAACATGGAGAGCGTGCTGTGGCAGGCGCTCGACCGGCAGCGGGCGAACCCCTACTGGGCGGAGCTCGAGCACTATCACAACTTCAGCCGCAGCCGGCTGTACGGCCTGTTGCGCGAAGTCGGGTTCGAGCCGCTGCGCTACGGCGTCAGCGAGCGCTACCGCGCCTGCATGGAAGTGATCGCCAGGAAGACCTGAGCGACGCGCGCGACGTTACAGATGTAACGCGGCACGCCGAGCGCGTTAGCAGGGTGTTGAAAAACTCCCCGAACGATGCTTGTGATGCCATGTCATAGTGGCGGCGTCGTTCAAGGGAGAACAAGAATGCGCGGAAGCGACGGGATGCAAGAAGCGCTGTTCACGATGACGAAGCTGGAAGACTTCGTGCCGTCGGATCACCCGCTGCGGGCGATCCAGGTGCTGGTGAATGAGGCGCTGTCGGGGCTGAACGGATTGTTCAACGCGATCTATGCCGATACCGGGCGCGCGAGCATTGCCCCCGAGAAGCTCATGCGTGCACTGCTGCTGCAGGTGTTCTACTCGGTGAGGAGCGAGCGGCAGCTGGTCGAGCAGCTGCGCTACAACCTGCTGTTCCGATGGTTCGTCGGGCTGGCGATCGACGATGCGGTGTGGGATCACTCGGTGTTCTCGAAGAACCGAGACCGTTTGCTGGAGCACGCGGTGGTGGAGGCGTTCTTCGGCGAGGTCATGAGGCTTGCCGACGCCAGGGGATTGCTCTCGAAGGAGCACTTCTCGGTCGACGGGACGCTGATCCAGGCCTGGGCGAGCCACAAGAGCTTCCGGCCCAAGGATGGGAGCGACGATCAGACGCCTTCGGGACCGGGGCGCAACGCCCAAGCCGACTGGAAGGGCAAGCCGCGCAGCAACGATACGCACGAGAGCACGACCGACCCGGATGCGCGGCTGTTCAGGAAGAGCTTCAACACGGCGTCGATGCTTTGCTACCAGGGGCACGTGCTGATGGAGAACCGCTCGGGGTTGGTCGTCGGTGCGGTGGTGACGCCCGCGAACGGCACGAATGAACGAACGGCGGCATTGGCGATGCTCGATACCGTTCCTGGCACGCAGCCCAAGACGGTGGGGGCGGACAAGGCTTACGACACCCGAGACTTCATTGACGCATGCCGCAACCGCAACATCGTGCCGCATGTGGCGTGCAACGACTCTCGTCGCGGGGGCAGCTCGATTGACGGGCGCACGACCAGGCACGAGGGCTACGCGCTGAGCCAGACGATCCGCAAGCGCATCGAGGAGCACTTCGGCTGGGGCAAGACCGTCGGGCGCATCCGCCAAACCGTGTACCGAGGACTGCGACGGGTCGATCAGCACTTCAAACTCACGATGACGGCGAGCAATATCCTGAGGATCGCCCGAATGCCATGCGCAGTCCCGCTGGGAGCAGCGCGATGAGCCAAAACGACGAGGCAATCGAGCAGATCGGCAATCGCAGAACCGTCCGATCTTCGGGCAATCACGCCTCGACCGCATTCCGTTTCCCTTCGAGCATGGTCGCGATCATCATGTTCGAGCGAAATTCAACAGCCTGTTAGGCGAAGCAACCGAAACGATCGTCACGAAGCAGGGATAACACGTATGCCACAAAGCAACGCGCCCATCGACACAACGGNNGGTTGGCCTGCGCGCGCCGGTAACCGGGCACGTTAGGTCTCACGAATGCCCGCCCCGCACGGACCAAGAGTCGAATGGCGGTCGCTTGCTATCGGAATCGCAGCTCTGGGCCTGGGTATGGCCGTACTGGCGTACAAAGTGTTGACTGAAGGTGGGTACGCATGCGATCGCCCAACACCCTTTGGCACGCTCGTCTGCTACTCGATGTCTTTTGCTCGTCACGTGTTTGGTGCACACGCAGCGGTTTATGCTGCGGTCACGGCTTATGCCAGCGCCGCGCTGCTGTGCTTTTATGTTGCTGCCCGAGCTTGGGGGCGCCGTGAGACCTAACCCCCCGGTGAACGCGGACGCGGAACCTCATTCGATAAAGTGGACACCTCGACCTAACGATTGAGGGGGTGTTCATGGCAGCACCGGTTGGGCCGAAGAAGGTTCACCGCTACTCGCTGGAGTTCAAGATCCAGGCGGTGAGACTGGCGAATCACCCGGATATCCAGACGCAGGACGTAGCGCACGCTCTGGACATCCATCCGTTCATGCTCTCGAAGTGGAAGAAGGACTACCGGGAAGGCAGGCTCAAGCCGGCGGCCGAGGCCGCTGGCTTGAGCCTTCCTAAGGCACTGCGGGTGCCGGCGGACCCGGAGAAGCGGGCGCTGAAGAGGCAGGTGAAGCAGCTGGAGGCAAGAGTGGCGGCGCGGCGCGCGGTGCGGGCGCTCGAGCGGAAGCTTGCGGCCCTTGAGGTGGAGCATGATCTCTTAAAAAAAGCCATCCGCTTCAATATCGAGCGCCGAAGGCGAAGTTCGAGTTCATAGCCGAGCACCGGGGGCAGTACGGGGTGGCGTTCCTGTGCCGGCGCTACAAGGTCTCAAGAAGCGGGTTCTACGCGTGGCTCGCGAGGGCCGGGAGTAAGCGCCGGCGCAACGACGAGGAGCTGGGTGCGAAGATCGAGCGCATCCACCGCGATAGCGGCGAGCGCTACGGCTCACCGCGGGTACACCAGGTGCTCAGGCGCGAGGGAATGCGCTGCAGCAGCAAGCGGGTTGCGCGCCTGATGCGCGAGCGCGGGCTGCGCGCTCGCGTGAGCAGGCTCTACCGGAAAGGGCCTGGGATGGTGCGTCGGTTCTTTGCCAAGAACGGGAACCTGCGGCTGGAGGAGCCCTTGCCGACGCGTTCGGACCAGATCTGGGTGGGCGATCTCACGTACCTACGCTTGGGCAAGCGCTGGCGTTACCTCGCCACGGTGATGGATCTCTTCTCCCGGCGCATCGTCGGCTGGACTCTCGCACGCAACCGCACAACCGAGGTAACGCTGCGGGCGCTCAAGCGCGCGATCGCCGCCAGATGCCCCAAGCCCGGGCTGCTCTTCCATACCGATCGCGGCATCGAGTACTCGTCCTACGAGTTCCAGGACTTCCTCAAAACCAAGGGCATCGTGCCCAGCATGAACCGCCCTCGGCATTGCCAGGACAACGCGCACATGGAGAGCTTCTTCCATTCCCTGAAGGCCGAGCTCACGCATCAGCGCAGCTACGCCAGTGACGCCGAGCTCAACGCCTCAATGGCCGGCTACATCGACCGCTTCTACAACGACAAACGCATCCATTCCAGCCTGGGCTATCATTCCCCGGTCGAGTTCGAATGCTTGACAAATGCCCAGCAACGTGTCCACCAAATCGGATGAAGATCACGTCCAAAGGCTCGGTTCGCGAGCTTTCGGCCGCCGCTCATGTCGAACGTTGATATGGCTTAACGCTGTCAAGGGCGCGAGGATTGTCCTGCCACGTCGAGCGCAGCGTGGAAGTTGCGAAGTTGCCCGATGGGGAACGCGGCGGGGCCTGGTGACGACGGTCGATCAAGCTGATATGCGCGCGTTGGGTAGCGCAAGACTGTTGTGCGTCACGGAGCTGCCTCGCTCTAGGCTCTGAGTTGCCGGCGTTGCCGCCGGATCAATAACGTTCCGACGAGGGTTCTCCGGCCGTGGCCGCGCCGCGTTGCCGATCGGGCATCCGGAATTGTGGTGCGCTACGTTCTCCTTGCTGAGCAGGGTTGGGTTTGTGCTTCAGGCGGGCTTGCTGCGCTGGCCGAGCGCCCACACGAACCCGGCGAGCTCGCGCGCGACTGCGACGACGATCTTGTTGCGGTTAAGCCCCCGGGCGGCGAGCCGCCGGAAGCGTGCGCAAAGACGCAGCTGCGCCTTCCAGGCAAGGTCGGTAACCGCTTTGGCAAGCCCGGTCTGGCGCCGCGCGATCACCCAGGAGACGCGCGCCGGGTGCGCGTAGGCCCAGGCGGCCTCGACGAGCGCCCGGCGTGCGGAGGAGTTACCCGCCTTGGTGATCGAGCCCTGACGGCGCCGCGCGCCCGAGGAGTCTTCGCTTGGCACCATGCCGAGGTAGCCCATGAGCCTGCGGGCGGAGTCGAAGCGGGCGAGATCGCCCAGCTCGGCGACGATTCGGACGGCGTGGATCGCCGAGATGCCGCGGAAGGCCTGCAGGGCTTCCACCAGCGGCCGGCGGCGCCAGTGCTCGAGCTGCGCAGCGATCGCCGCGTGCAAGCGCTCAACGCGAGCCCCGGCCTCCTCGACCGCTTGGACGTACTCCTCGAAGGCGATCTGCTGCGCCGGGTCCGGCAGCTTCAGGTGCGCGATCCAGCGCCGGTGCGCCGCCGTCCAGCTCGATTTGCCCACGTAGCGGATTTCGTTGCGAAGCAGCAGCGCCTGCAAGCGCTGGCGCGCCTGGCGCTGCATCGACACGGCGTCTTCCCGGGCGCGCACGAGGTCCCGCACCGCCTCGTCGCGCGCATCGGGCACATAGATCGGCGCAAGCTCCCCGGCGCGCGCCAGGCGCGCCAACTGCAGGCAATCGCGCCGGTCGGTCTTCACCCGATCGCCCGCGCGGCGCGGCGTCATCGAGGGCGAGACCACCATGCACGCCAACCCTTGCGCGCGCAGCCGCCGGTAAATCCAGAACCCGCACGGCCCCGCCTCGTACACGAACACCGGCGCGCGGTGCACCGATCGGAGCTTTCTCACCGCGCGATCCACCGCCGCCGCCTCGCCCCCGATGCGCCCGAACAGCCGAGCCTCCTTGCCATCCGCGATCGCGATGTCGATCGAGTCCTTGTGCACGTCCATCCCGATATACGCGGTGCTAGACTTTTCCATGGCCTGCCTCCTTTGCTTGGTTGATACGACGCTCTCGTTCAACGTGTGGCTCTGCGTGCGCAACCACGCAATCCACGATACGCCGGAGGCAGGCCGCCTCAACGCGTTAAGCCATTCTGTCTAGACCTCACAAGCGATGCGCTTTGCGGCCATGATCCAAGGCTTCGACAAAACCGCGCGGCAGCACCGCATTCGCGGGTCGCTGTGGTTCACGGTACCGGGGACCTATGGAGTTCTTGCTGCGGCGTACGCACTTGTCCCACCGCTTCCTGGTCTGACGGAGTCCACTGATCGTCTCGTCTTGGCAGTACGCTGGCTACCTGTCGCCTTCGTTCCGTACGCTGCGGTATGCCTGACCATCCTGTACCAACGCTACGCCGAGGGTGCGCACAACCCGCTCCTTGGAGTCGAGAGCGAGAACCTCAAAGTTCACTGCAGGGTCATGCAGAACACGCTCGAACAGCTGGTCTGGTTCACGCTCTGTATTCTCCCGCTGGCCACGCTTCTGTCAGCAAGTGAGGCTCGTCTGATCCCGATCGTGTGCGTCTTCTTTGCGCTGGCCCGCTTCGTCTACTGGTGGGGCTACCTGCGCAGCGGCACACTTGGCCGATCGCCTGGCGTTCAGCTCACGTTCCTGCTCAACATTCCACTCTTTGCAGTGGTGCTGGTACGGTTGGCGAAGAGTCTGCTGTCGTGAGAGGGCATGTGAGGCCTGACCCCTCGTTGTTGACCGACGCCATTAGCTCGCTCCGCTGCGCATGCGGCGCGGCAAGACGCGGACGCTGGGCGTGATGATGGCGGAGACGAGTTCCGAGCCCTTTCGTGCATTGGCGTCTTCCTTGAAGGAGGGTGCTTTCGCAGCGCACGCTCGGCGCCTGGAGGACGTCCTCGACGGCACATGGACGACGTCGTCTGAGTTGATCGCGGAACTCGGGCGCGTAGTGGTCCAGATCCGCAGAGAGTGCTCGCCTCTCACAGCGGATCAGAAACGCCTTGTGAAAGACTGCCTGCGCCAAGTCCGCCGTGTCTGGCCGGGCTTCGGCCTTCTCCGAGGTTTCTTGCCCAGGTGGCTTTCATGAACTTTGTCGCCCGCTTCCTGCTTGTTCTTGCGATCGCCGCCGGGGTGGGAGCCTGCGCCACGACCCCGCCCGGCGGGGTGGCCGCAGATCCCACTGCGCTTCCGGCGACCTTCGACAGGATCTGGTACCGAACGGCGAAGGTTCGGCTGCTCGGGCTCGCGTACGAAGCGTCCGGGCGCCTCACTGTCCGCGAAGACTCCCTGGAGTTCTCGCATGAGGATGGCGTGGTCACGGTTCCGACCGGAAAGATCGAGAAGGTGACGCTGGGAAAGCTGTCGCCCGACATCATGAACGAGTGGGTGATCGTTCATCTGACCGGTTCGGAGCCTGGCGCGCTGGTGGCGTTCAAGGGCGCGCTTTTCTCCGGAACCAGCGACCGCCAGCTTTACTCGGCGGTCCTGCGCGCGGCCGGCAGGAAGTAGCATGCCGCCCCGGCCTTAGATCGAGCAGGCGCGCATGGCAGGAGCGAAGGCCCGCAGGCCCGCGCGCGTCGTGGTCAGCGACCGCATGCAGAAGGGCTACGTCTACTGGCGCACCGAGCCGCCGGGGCGCAATTTCGACCCGGAGTTCCGCCCCGAGCTCACGCCGTCGCAGATGCTCGCGCTGGGCGTGTTCGGCGGCAAGTACCTGACCGACTGCGCGCGGGAGTTCCCGGCGGCGTGGTTCCGGCGGGCGAAGCTCTCGCCCGCGCGGCGCGATCCCCGGCTCAACTGCTTCGGCGTGGACGCTTCGAAGCCGCTCGCCTACTGGCGCGAGAAGGGCTGGATCCATCCGGACGACCCGCGCGGCTGGTTCCAGTGGT
>FKKE01001576.1_pt2 | contig 13028 bp, 16 predicted proteins | sample 1106331 | NCBI WGS metagenome assembly FKKE01 (sample SAMEA3931202, study PRJEB13176) | freshwater metagenome | biome: Drinking water system; feature: drinking water; material: freshwater | place: China | collected 2013-02-06 | reverse complement strand
CGGTGATCGACGAAATCGCGTTCCAGACCAACCTGCTGGCCTTGAACGCCGCGGTAGAAGCCGCGCGGGCCGGCGAACACGGCCGCGGATTCGCCGTCGTCGCCGCCGAGGTGCGCAACCTCGCCCAGCGTTCCGCCACCGCCGCGAAGGAGATCAAGGGCTTGATCAACGAGTCCATCCAACGCGTGACGGACGGCAGCGAACTCGTCAATCAATCGGGCAAGACCCTGGAGGAGATCGTCGGATCCGTCAAGCGGGTCACCGACATCATCGCCGAGATCACCGCAGCCTCCCAGGAACAGGCGCAGGGGATCGACCAGGTGAACAAGGCCATCATGCAGATGGACGAGACCACGCAGCAGAACGCGGCCTTGGTGGAGGAAACCACCTCGGCCAGCCAATCGATGAAGGATCAGGCCAAGGAACTGATGCGCCAAGTGGAAGTCTTCAAGGTTCCCGCGGGGGAATCCTCCAGGGCGCCGGTGGCCCCACGGGTGGTCGTCACCTCCTCAAAGCCCAGTTTCAAGCCGACCGGCACGTCCTCGGCGGCCAAGCCGGGGTTGAAGAAGCCGGTATCGCTAGCCAAACCCTCGGAAGAGAAGCCACACGCCGGAGTCGCATCCGGAAACGGCCATGATCGTCGCCGCAAGGACGACGACTTCGAGGAGTTCTAGTCCACCACCTGGGGATCGGATGGGGCCCGGAGGCAAGACGCTCCGGCGCCCCGTCTCTCCGATCTGGCTTCATCACGAAAGGCTGTGGGTGAGCGGGTATGAAACTACGCGCACTGCCCCGGGACCCGAGTCATGAGGCCGCCCAAGTCCGTGACCTGGCGGTCTTGGCCGAACAGCAGGGGCCCCTCACTCATCGGCCCTGCCCAGGGTGTGTCGTCGCCTGCCCCTGCTCCGGATCACCACAATGCACCTGTCAATGCAACCGGCAATGTGTCCAGATCCCGGCGCGCCTGTCCTCCGAGGGCGATCGCTATCCCCTCGAACCGCAGATCGCGCCCTTGGTCTTCGAGTTGGCATGCCTGCAGGTCTGTCCACCGTTCTGGTCGTGCGAAGGACACACCCTGCCCGATGGGGCGCTGTTTCGGGCACCGCAAGTGTGGTTCTACTCGCGTTCCCTCGCCTACCCCCGGCTCATGGGCGAATGGATGGCGGCGCTCTACGCGCAGAAACGCCTCAACCAGCCCTGGCATGTGTGCCTGACCTACTGCGAAAGCCCCTGGGAGACGGGGTTCAGCTTGGAGCCAGACATGAAGCAGATTCGGACCACCTCCCTCCCCGCCCTGCAGGAGGACAGCGCCTTTATGGCGGGACGGTTGCGCCGTGAAATCGGGGACCTGGCGCGGCGCTCGCTCGCTCGCGTCAGCTCGGACCATCCGGCGTTTGGTCCCTGAGACGATCCCGAGGAGACCACATCCTCACCACAGGGGCTCAAGCCGAGCGGTTTGGGAGCCGATACAGCAACTGAGGTGTGCTCTCGTTCCCACTTGGAGAGGAGGAGCGCCATCATGGATCTCAAGACGATCCTTTGGTACTCGGTGCTTGGCAGTCTGACAGTCGCCTACCTGGTTGCCTTAGCCGGCGTGCGTGCGGCCAAGGCGCACGATGTCTCTCACCACTCGCATCGGATGCTGGTGGCCTGCACGATCGTGGGCATCTGGCTAGTCGCCTACGTGCTCAAACAGTTGCTCTTCGGCCGGGAATCCTTTGCCGGCACGACTCATCAGTATTGGACCTATTACATGCCGACCTTCGCCACCCACATGGCACTGGCCGTCACAACCATCGGGCTGGGCGCCTACAACCTCTATATGGGGCTCCATCGCCTGCGGTATGGCAGCGTGGGAGCCATGGCCGCCGGCATGACGACGCATCGGCGACTTGGCCACGCGCTTGTCTGGACGTTCAGCGGCACCATGTTCACGGCGTATCTGGTCTACTTGATGCTCTTTGTCTGGTTTCGAGGTTAACCATGGACTATCCCATTTCCAAATCCGAGTACGAGCAGATTTGTTCGTTGGTCTATGCCGAGAGCGGCATCGCGCTGGGGGAGAACAAGCAGTCGCTGGTCGTCTCACGACTGACGAAACGGCTGCGTGACTTGCAGCTCGGGAGCTTCAGTGACTACTATTCGTACGTCACGAATGACGCGTCCAAGGAAGAGTTCACGCGGCTCCTGGACCTCATTTCCACGAACAAGACCGATTTCTTCCGCGAACCCAAACACTTCGATTTTCTGCGAGAGCAGATCCTCCCCTCGCTGGAACGCGAGAAACGTGTCCGGATCTGGTCCTCCGCGTGCTCCACCGGCGAGGAGCCCTACACCATCGCCATCACCTTGCTGGAAAGCGTGGCCGATCCCGCGCGGTGGGACTTCCGCATTCTCGCGTCCGACTTGTCCACGCGGGTACTGGCCAAGGCTTCCTCGGGCCTCTACGAGGAGGACCGCATTCGAGACGTCCCGCCCGATGTAGCGAAGCGCCACTTCCTGCGCGGAACAGGCGACAGCGCCGGCATGGTCAAGGTGAAGCCCCACTTATCCGATCTCATCCAATTCCGCCGCCTGAACCTGATGAGCGATCGCTTTCCGATCAAGTCGCCTCTGGACGTCGTGTTCTGCCGCAACGTCATGATCTATTTCGATCGTCCGACCCAGGAACGGTTGGTCAACAAGTTCTACCACCACCTCAAGCCGGGTGGCTACCTGTTCATTGGCCATTCGGAAAGTTTGCAGTGGGTTGCGCATCCGTTCAAATCGGTCGCACCGACCATCTATTTGAAAGAGGCGTAAGGGGCATGGCCACCGTCGACACCGAGACCTTCTCTCACATCCGGCGCATGCGGGATAGTCGCTTCCCCTACGAGATCGCCTCGATTCTGCCCGGCGAGTTCTTCGTCAGCAAGGATCCCATGGTCGTCTACACGGTCCTGGGGTCCTGTATTTCGGCCTGCATTCGTGACCCCATTGCGGGAGTCGGCGGGATGAACCACTTCATGCTCCCCGCGCCAAAGACCCATTCTTCGGGGGATGCCTGGGGCGGCGAGTCCACGCGTTATGGCTCATTCGCCATGGAACAACTGATCAACGAAATTCTCAAGCGCGGGGGCATGAAGTCCAGGCTAGAAATCAAGTTGTTCGGGGCCGGAAAGATTTACGAGGGGAATATCGACGTCGGCGCGCGCAACACTGAATGGGTCCTGCAGTTTCTCAAGAACGAAGGGTATACCCTAGCCAAGAGCGACCTTGGGGACGTCTTCCCCCGCAAGGTGTATTACTTCACGGATTCTGGCCGAGTGCTCATGAAAAAAATCGAGCGGATCAAGAACCGGACCATCCAAGATCGCGAACACGATTACGAGCGTCGGCTGGAGGCCGAGCAAAGCCAGCCGCAGGGTGACATCACGTTGTTCTAGTACGAGGAGACCATGGGCAAAATTCGTGTCCTCACCGTCGACGATTCCGCCCTGATGCGGCAAGTGCTCGGGGAACTCCTGGCTCACGATCCCGACATCGAGGTGATCGGCTCCGCGCCGGACCCCTATGTGGCCCGGGAAAAGATCAAGGCCCTGAATCCGGACGTCTTGACGCTGGACGTGGAAATGCCCCGGATGGACGGGCTCACCTTTCTTGAAAAGCTCATGCGCGGCCATCCGATGCCCGTCGTCATGGTGAGCTCGTTGACGGAGGTCGGGTGTCAAACGACGCTGCGCGCGCTGGAACTGGGCGCGGTCGATTTCATCACCAAGCCCAAGATCGACCTTCGGGAAGGCATGAAGGACCTGTCCGAGGACCTCAAGGAGAAGGTCAAGGCCGCGGCCAAGGCTTCCATCCGAGCGCGCGCTACGGGCAACGGCGAGACGCCGCGTCCCAAGGCGCTCTCCTCCGCCATGCTGAAAACGACCGACACCATTATTGCGATCGGTGCCTCCACCGGAGGGACCGAAGCCTTGAAAGACGTGCTCGAAGTGCTGCCGCCCAACACGCCCCCCATCGTCATCACGCAACACATGCCCGAGCACTTTACGAAGACGTTCGCCGACCGCCTGAACAGCCTCTGCCGCATCAGCGTCAAGGAGGCGGAGGACGGCGACAGCGTCCTTCCGGGCCATGCCTTGATCGCGCCGGGCAGCTATCACATGACGCTCGCGCGGAGCGGCGCCCGCTACATCGTCCGGATCAATCAAGACCCGCCCGTCAACCGGCACCGGCCATCGGTCGACGTGATGTTCGCGTCGGTCGCCCAGTATGCCGGCAGCAACAGTGTCGGTGTCATTTTGACCGGCATGGGCGGAGACGGCGCGCGGGAACTGCTCACCATGAAACAGGCCGGCGCCTTCACGATCGCGCAAGACGAGGCATCCTGCGTGGTCTTCGGCATGCCGAAAGAAGCCATCAAGCTGGGCGCGGCCGACCGTATCCTGCCGCTCCAGGAGATCCCCTCGGCCATCTTGTCGCACGTGAGCCGCCTCTAGTCGGAGGCGGCCACGTCTTGCGCGATCACCGGTCCGACTCCCCGCAGTCGAGATTCCCGCATTTTCTTTCCTTTTTTCCGTCAACCGGTACAATGACGTCATCAGAGCAGGCGACAGTGCGGCAGGCTCTGACCTGAAGGACGCGTACCTATCCTCACTAACAAGGCGGCAAGCACCGTGGCGACCCTCATTTCGGTGGCATCGGGCAAAGGTGGAGTGGGCAAAAGCGTAATCTCGACGAATCTTGCGCTGGCCCTGGCGAAGACGGGGCGGCAGGTCCTCCTCGCCGACCTCGACGTGGGCGGAGCCGACGCCCATATCATGTTCGGGCAACTGAATCCCTCCGTCACCCTTACCGATTTCCTGAACAAGCGCGTGGAGACGCTGGACGACGTCGCCATCCCCGTCGCCTTTCACCCGAATCTGCGACTGATTGCCGGCACCGGCGACACGTTGGCCACCGCCAACATGGCCTATGCCCGCAAGAAGCGGCTGATGAAACATTTCCAAGACCTCGAGGCGGACGTCGTGGTGATCGACATCGGCGCCGGGACCAACTTTCACTCGCTCGACTTCTTTCTCATGGCCGATATCCACCTGGCGGTGGCGACTCCGGAGCCCACCTCCGTCTTGGACCTATACCGGTTCATCAAATTGGCCGCCATCCGGCGCGTACTGGGTTGTTTCCTCGCCCGTAGCCCGATGTCGGACGTGCTGTCCAACCGGGACTTTGCAACCGTCGAGGAAGTCATGGAGGTCGCCGGAGCCACCGATGCAGAAGGCCGCCGCGTGGCGGCCGAAGCCCTGCAGTCGTTTCGCCCCGGACTGGTCGTCAACCGCGTGACCGGCCGTTCGCAAGTCAACGTCCTGTATCTGCGCAAGATCCTGCACCAATACGTCGGGGGCGATTTGGCCCTGCTCGGCGAGATCCCCGACGACCCGGCCGTGAGCCAAGCCGTCAGAAAGTTCCTGCCCGTGATCGAGGCCGCACCTGAATCCCCGGCCGCCAAAGGCCTCTTGGCCGTCGCCTCCGCCGTCGAGCAATTGATCGCGTCACGAGCCGTGCCCCAAGCCGTCTAAACCCATCTCTGGCCGGTCGATCGCCCGCAGGCACAGGCACCCGCGTGCCACGGGGCTCCACGCCGATCATGCACACAGATGGCGGGTTGAGTCAGGGTTTGCTGGGAGGCGTGAAGAGCTGTTCAGTGAGCTTGGCGGCCTTGTCGGTCCGCACGAGCGCTAGAATGGCTCCGGCGGTCTTGCTCTTGACCGAACGGAGCACTTTGATGGCCATGTGGGCTGGCATCTTTTCGATCCTGGCGGCGGCTTCCTCCGCCGGCATGGCTTCGTAGATCTTCGTCACGGCCTCGAGGGTTGCTTGCTGGGCGGAGGAATCGTTCTCTTTCTTCTTCTTGGCCGCCTCCTCCCGCGCCTTCTGAAACTCGCGCTGCTTTTGCTGCTCGACTTCATAGGCCTTGACCGAGGCCTCGTACCGGTCCAACAGCGATTCCAGATCGCGCTTGAGATCCGCCACCCGCTCGGCTTCGTTCCGCAGCGCATCTTCCCGTTGATCGAGAAACCGCTTGCGCTGATCCAACAGATTGAGGACTTCCTTCGGCACGTCCAGCGCAGGGCCGACGATCACGAACGAGGAGCCTCCGGCGGCGGAGCCCTCGTTTCCGGGCTTGCCCTTGGCGTTGGTTCCCGACTTGCCCGCACCTTTTGTCTCGGCTTTCCCCCCGGCCTCCGGGGGAACCAACGAGGCCGGCGCGCCGCTCTCACCGGTCGGTTCACTGAGGGCATAGAGCGGCGTGCCCGGCCCGGCTTCCCATGCCATCCCGGCGATCACCCCCAACACCAACAGGCCGCCGGCCCCCAGGGGCTGGCGGATCACCCCCCGCCATCGTGAGACGACCCAGGAGATCATGACGGCTCGCTCCTTCGTGTCCACTCCTGTTGAGCCATCGCCCATCGGCCGTTGGCAAAGTCATCCAATTCCCGCTGCTCCCGGCGCCGGATCTGTGACTGACGGTCCCGGCGTCGCCGCTCGACCAACAGCTCGATCTGCTTGCGCTCGCGGATCGCAACGGCCAATTCCGCCTGCTTCTCCTCACGCGCCTGGGTCAGCTGATCCACGGTCGCTTCCGCACGATGCGCCTCTGCATCCGCGGCCTCCCAGGCCTGATAGGCCATCGCCACCCCAGCTACATCGAGACCGATCCGGCTTGTCTCCAGATAGGCAGCTACCTCTCCATCAGCCTTCCCTTGGCATTGGGCCTGGCGCTGTATGGCGCCGCCCAACTGCACGTCGGCCTCGGTCAATTCGAGCCGCAGATACTCCTCGGCTTGGAGGCGATAGCGACGCAACACATCCAGCTTCATCGTGCACGCTCCACAAGCCTGGTCAATGCTTCCACGCTGGCTGGGAAGCTGGCACGCTCGTCCTTTTCCTGTTTCAGAAACGCGTGGATCGCGTCGATCGCATTCACGGCCCGATCCAGCTTAGGGTTGACGCCCGGTTTATAGGCCCCCACCGTAATGAGATCTTCCGCCCGCTGATAGGTGGCCAACAATTCGATCACCTGACGCGCGGCGGCATCATGCGCCGGCGAAATGACGCTCCGCATCACTCGACTGGTACTTTGCAGCACATCGATGGCCGGATAGTGGTTGCGCGCCGCCAGGTCGCGCGACAACACGATATGGCCGTCCAGAATCGACCGCGCGGAGTCGGCGATGGGATCGGCCATGTCGTCTCCTTCGACCAGAATGGTATACAAGCCGGTCAGCGTGCCCGTCCCCCGGCACGTCCCCACTCGCTCCAGGAGCTTCGGCAACAACGCAAAGACCGAGGGGGGATAGCCCTTGGTCGTCGGGGGCTCGCCGATGGCCAACCCCACCTCCCGTTGCCCCTGTGCAAACCGAGTCAGGGAATCCATGAGCAGCAACACGTGGCGTCCCTGATCACGAAAATATTCGGCGATCGCCGTCGCCAGAAAGGCCCCGCGCAAGCGGACGAGCGGAGGTTGGTCGGAGGTGGCCACGACCACCACCGTTCGCTGCAGACTTTCCGGGCGGAGGTCGCGCTCCAGGAACTCCTTCACTTCCCGTCCGCGCTCACCGATGAGGGCGATGACGCTGACGTCCGTGACCACGTTGCGGCTCAGCATCCCCAGCAAGACGCTCTTTCCGACGCCGGCTCCGGCAAAGATGCCAACCTTCTGGCCCAAACCGCACGTCAGCAACGCATTGATGGCGCGAATGCCCACGTCGAGCGGCGCGGCAATGCGGCTGCGATCGAGCGGGTTGAGGGGCGCCTGGTACAGCGGATAGAAGACCTCGGCGTCGATCGGGCCCTTGTCGTCCAACGGCTGCCCCAATCCATCGATGACCCGCCCCAGCAATTTCTGCCCGACCGGCGCGCTGGCCGATCGTCCCCTCATCGCCAACCGGCTGCCAGGGCCCACGCCGCGCGTGTCCCCCAAGGGCATCAACATGATCCGGTCGCCGCGAAATCCCACGACTTCGGCCGGTAAGGGCGGCCCGCCGTCCTCACGCGACACCTCGCACAGTTCCCCGATCGACGTGGCTGGCCCATACCCTTCCAAGACGATCCCGGTCGCCTGCGCGATGCGCCCATCCACGGTCACCGGATCGAGGCTGTCCAGCCAATCAGCGCGCATCCTGCGCCCCCACCTGCCGGAGCCGTTCGGCAATTCTGGCCAACTGTCCGTCCACCGTCGCATCGACCAGCTGCGTCGGCGTCTGGACGCGGCACCCCCCCGGCGCCACCGTCGCGTCTGCTTCCATTTTCATGAATACGGGGCCGTCGAACGATGCCGCCAGTTGCTCACGAGCACTCTCCAGCAGAGGCAGATCCGTGGGATGCACCAGGATGCGGACCGCCTGGCCATTCTGGATGCGCGCTAACGCCTCCTTCGTCTGCGCCACGACGAGATCCCGCTTCTCCTCCGCACAGGCGGCGATCACTTTCCGTGCGATATCGAACGCCAGCGTGACCACTTGCGCTTCGACCCGTTCGGACAACCCCGTGCATGTCTGGGCCAATTGCCGGCCGATGGCGGCAACCGCGGCTTCCTGCCGTGCAAGGACCGCCAGCCGTTCCCGTGCCTGCCGTTCACCCTCCGCAAGCCCCCGCAGATAGTCCAGCGAAGGACCACGCCCCGAGGCTCCCGCAGACTCGGCGCTCGGCCGCGGAGCGGCAAGATCGCCCATTTGGTAGGGATTCACCGGCATGCCGCGCAACACGGCCTGCTTGAGCACTCGGTTTTCCACCCGCAAGTGCTGCATTTCGACCACCCGCTGGATCGCCATCACGACGTCGTTGGGCTTGAACGGCTTGGTAATCATGTCGGCTGCGCCGGCTTTCATGGCCTTGACCGCCAATTCGACCGTCCCATGCCCGGTAATCAGAATCCCCACCGTCCTGGAATCGTGCCGGGTTACCTGCTCCAGCAGGCTGACCCCATCCATATCCGGCAACTGGTAGTCCGTCACCAACACCTGGACCGGATGTTCGGCGATGGCGAGGAGGCCTTCCCGCGCGGTTTCCACGGCCCGGATCTGAAAGCCCTGCCGCGTCAACACGGTCACCAGCAGGTCACGCAAGGAGGCATCATCTTCGACTACCAGGACGTGAGCCGGATCGGCCTGTTGCCAAGGCGACTGGACGTCCCCGGTCGGTGAGGGTGCCATCCAGAGCTTGGCGTCGGCCGCCTGCCCTTTGTCGAGTTGTCTGGTCATGCGTGCCTACACCATCGTTTCACCGCCGGCCCCGGCAATGACGATCTTGCCTTCCTCCTCCAGCCGGCGCACGATCTTCAGAATGCTCTGTTGCGCTTTCTCGATGTCCGCCAACTTGGCTGGACCGCGGGACTCCATGTCTTCCTTGAGAGATTCCGCCGCCCGGCTCGACATATTCTTGAAGATTTTTTCCTTCATCGCGGGACTCGCGGCTCGAATCGCGAGCGTCAACTCTTCCTTGTTGACCTCCTTCAACACCTCCTGAATCCCACGATCGTCGATCTTCACGATGTCGTCGAAGACAAACATCAGCCCACGAATCGCCTCGGCCAACGCGGCGTCTTTCTCCGCCAACTTCTCCATGATGGGCCCCTCCTGCGCCTTGCCGACCCGCGTCATGATTTCGGCCGTCACCTTGGTGCCGCCCAGGTTCATCGAGGAGGGTCGGTTGCGGGATTGCAACGCCTCCTCCAGCGCGTCGCTCAGAGCCCGCACTGTATCGGGCTCCACTTCCTCCATCGTCGCCAATCGAATCACCACGTCGCTCCGTAGCGCCTCCGGCAACCCCACCAACACCTGGCTGGCCTGCTCGGCCTCCAAGTGCGCCAGGACCACGGCGATAGTCTGCGGGTGTTCGATGCGCAACAACTGAGCCACGGACTTGGCCTCCATCCACTTGAGCGCTTCGATGCCCGGATAGCTTTCCGAGACCAGGGATTGCATCACCTGGGTCGCCTTCGTCTTCCCCAGCGCTTTGTCCAGGACACTGGCGACATACTTCTTGCCCTCGACCCCGATCCCCGCATTGCTTGCGCTCGTCTTGAAATCCTTGATGACCTCGCTCTCATCTTCCTTGGAGATGGTGCTCAGCTCGGCCATTTGCGCGCCGATTTTCCGGATATCCCCCGGCTGCAAATGCTTCATGACGCTGGCCGCCGCGTCTTCGCCCATGGCCAACAACAAGATGGCGGCCTTTTGCTCTCCCGTCAGCTTCGATGCCATACCCGCTCCCCTACCACGCCGTGTCGGCGGCGCCATGCAGAACGGCGTCCGTCACCGCACGCCCCACGAATCTAGGCCTGATTGCTTAACCATTGTTTGACGACGATGGCCGTCGATTCCGGATTGTTCTTGGCCATATCGAGCACCTGCTGCCGGTTGGCCGAGGCGAGGTCGACGGTGGCCGCGGCACCGGCGCCCGCGCCTGTGATGCCCGGCGCACCGGGTGCGCCAGGAACCCCTGACTGCCCAGCCGGGAGCCCTCCGCCGACCGGGGTCGGCGGCTCGGCGGGTGCGGTCAGCACGTTGATCAGCGGCCGGATGACGAAGAACAGGATCAACAGGAACAACACCCCACCCACGCCGTAGCGGATGTATTGCGCGTAGGACGCCGGCTGTGCGAGTGCCTCAGTCCCACCCGCCTCGTCCTCCGGACCGAGCCCGAATTGCGCATTGACCACCTGAACTTCGTCTCCCCGCTCCGCTGAGAAGCCCATCGCCTTCTTAACGATTTCCTCGATCCGCTTCAGCTCGTCCTCCGAGCGGGGAACGTATTTCTTGGCGGCCCCGCCTTCGGCCGGCTCGCCGTCGGCCTTGGCTCCTTCGTACTTCCCGTCCACCAGCACCGCCACGGACAATCGCTTGATCGTCCCGATCGGTTCCACGATCTTGGACACCGTGCGGCTGATCTCGTAATTGACCGTCTCATTCTTGTTCTGGCTGCTGTTCGAACTGGTCTGCACGGGCTCGGCGTCCTTGCCCGGCGGCACATTGGAGGTCACGCCCGGCACCCCGCCCGACACGCCGTTGGTCCCGGACGCCTTCTCCTGCCCCCGCTGTTCGCTGCGCACGACCTGTCCGTTCGGGTCATACCGCTCTTCCGTGGTTTCCACCTGCCTGAAATTGAGCAGGCTGGAAACGCGGACGACCGCCTTGTTGACACCCACGATACGCTCCACCATAGTTTGGATGCGGCCTTCGATGTCCTTTTCCATTCCCCGCTGGTACTCGAGCTGCGAATCCGAGAGTCGCGCCGTCTCGTCCCCGGCGCTCCCCGACAGGAGATGTCCGTGACCGTCCACGACCGTCACGTCGTGTGCCTGCAGGCCTTCCACGCTGTTGGCGACCAGCCGGACAATCCCTTGCACTTGGGTCTTGGTCAGGGTTTGCCCGCCCTTCAACGCCAGCACCACCGACGCCCGGGTCCGGTCCTGATCCTGACTGAACAAGCGGCGCTCGGGGATCGACAAATGCACCCGCGCCCGCTCGACTTCCGGCATCTGCGCGATGGTGCGCGCCAATTCTCCCTGCAGAGCCCGGCGATAGTTGACCTTCTGCACGAAGTCCGACACGCCCAGGCTGGTCCGATCGAAAATCTCGAATCCGAAGCCGCCGCCATGGGGGAGCCCCTGCCCAGTCATTTGCAGGCGCAGATCATGCACCTGGTCGTTCGGCACGAGCACGGTCGTCCCGCCGGCGGACAGCTCATAGGGCACCTTGAGTTCCTTCAAGCGATCGACGATTGCGCTGGCATCGTCGGCCGCCAGATTGGTGAACAGCGCCTGCATCTCGGGTTGCTGGGTCCACAACCCCACCGCAGCCAGTCCCGCGACCGCGGCCGCGAGGCCGACGAGCACCGCAAATCGCTGTGTCAATGGTAACGTGGCGAATTTGGACATCGTGAGCCGCCTTCGTCAGAGTCGAGTCTAGATCTGGATCCGCTGAATTTCTTCGTAGGCCGACACCAGTTTGTTGCGGACCTGCATCATCAGTTGGAATGAGACATCCGCTTTTTGCAGCGCGATCATGGCGTCGTGAATATTCTCGGTGCGTCCCGTGACGAGCGCGTCGACGGCTTGGTTGGCCTGCAGTTGCGCGTCATTGACCTGGGCCAACGCACCTTTCAGCGATTCGGCGAACGCCCCACCGCTTGCGCTTCCGTGCGAGGACCGTCCGACCCCCTCGAACCCCGTCGCCGCTCCCTTCGCCCCAATTGCAATCGGATCCATGGTCACCCTCGCCTCCCCGGTTACTTCCCGATCTCCAGCGCCCGGCTCCACATGGTGCGGGTCGCGTTGACCGCCTGCACGTTGGCCTCATAGGCTCGGGACGCCCCGATCATATTGACCATCTCCTCCATCACGTTGACGTTCGGCAGCCGGACGAACCCCTTCTCGTCGGCGTCCGGATGCTTGGGATCATAGATCGCCTGGCCGGGCTTGTGATCCTCCACGACCCGAGCCACCCGAACCCCCTGCAGATCACCGGGCGCTCCCTGCGCCGACGCTTGCTTGAGCATACGCTGGAATTTGGGGCGAAGCGGGGCCGCCTGAAACACCACGTCCCGGCGTCGGTAGGGGCCGCCTTCCGGCGTGCGAGTCGATTGCGCATTGGCCAGATTGCTGGCGATCACATTGAGCCGACGCCGTTGGGCATCGAGTGCAGTGACGGATGCCGCCAAACTTTCCGAAATATCCATGTGCTCCTCCCTGATCGTCCTGACGGTCGGCTATCGCCCTTCCCGAATTGCGGCCAGCAGCCCCTGGAACTTTTTGGCCACGACGGTCGCGGCGGTGTTGTAGTGCATAGCGTTGTCCGACAACTTGGCCATTTCGAATTCCAAATTCACAGTATTGGCATCGAGCGGGACGTCCGGAGCCGGCATCTCGCTCACCTTCCCTGACACCTGGGCCATGGCATCCCCGGCGAGACCCAGATGACGGGCATGGGTGGACACCAGCGTCACGCCGGGGCGTCCGTGGTGGGCGGACGCCAGGGCTT
>FKKE01001310.1_pt1 | contig 13031 bp, 15 predicted proteins | sample 1106331 | NCBI WGS metagenome assembly FKKE01 (sample SAMEA3931202, study PRJEB13176) | freshwater metagenome | biome: Drinking water system; feature: drinking water; material: freshwater | place: China | collected 2013-02-06 | reverse complement strand
CGATCATCGATACGCCGCCGGCGGGACGGCTCTCTATCCGCACCCAGGTCGTCAGATCGAGCGACAAACTGATCCGGGAAGCTGTTCTGCGGGAGTTGGGACGAGGCGGTCAGGTGTACTTCGTCCACAACCGGGTCGAAACGATGGAACGAACCGGCGACTGGCTGCGACAACTTGTCCCGGAGGCACGGATCGTCATGGCCCACGGCCAAATGAACGCCAGACCGTTGGAAGCCGTCATGCTGAAGTTCTTCCACCGGGAAGCCGACGTCTTGATCGCGTCGGCGATCATCCAGTCCGGTATCGATGTCCCCAATGCCAATACCATCATCGTCAATCGAGCTGACACGTTCGGGCTAGCCCAGTTATACCAGTTGCGCGGACGGGTCGGCCGGAGCGGCGACCAGGCCTACGCCTATTTCCTCGTGCCTGACGAAGGGGCGCTGACAGGCGACGCCCAGAAACGGCTCACGGCCATCCAACAATTCACGGAACTCGGATCGGGCTTCCGGATCGCCGCCGCTGATCTGGAAATTCGCGGCGCGGGCAATCTGCTCGGGAAACAGCAGTCCGGCCACATCGCCGCGGTCGGGCTCGATCTGTACATGCAGATGGTCGAACAGGCCGTCCAGCGACTGAAAGGGCAGGTCGTCGAAGAGGAACCGGACCCTGTGCTTCGCTTGAACGTGTCCGCGTATATTCCGGAAGAGTATGTGGCGGACCCGCACCATCGCCTATCTTTCTATAAACGCCTGTCCTCCAGCTCGCAAGTTGGAGATCTCGCATTGCTGCACGGCGAGATTCACGATCGATACGGGCTCCCGCCGGAGCCGGTGGAACGGCTCTTTGAGGTCATGCAGATCCGGCTTCAGGCGAAGGCGCTACGACTCGCCTCCATCGAACTCAAGACGCAGGCTGTCGTGATTACCATGGACGTCAAGAGCAGGGTTGCGCAGGATGCCGTGCGGACTCTGATGGACCGGCACAAGCAGCGCATCCGGTTTCTCTCCCCGCTGTCCTTCGAACTACAAATGCCGCACCAGGACTGGCCTTCCGTCTTTCGTGAACTCACGGCAATCTTGCAAAGCCTGGGAGTCTGTGATACCAACACTCCAGCGACATCCTAGGTCCCTAGCGCACCAGTGAAGGTTGACACCGGCATGAACCGACCAGCGTCCCGGGCGGGTCTTTCTGCAACCGTCAGAATGCTTTCCTTCGTGATCGGCTCCATCGGCGGGACGCTGCTGCTCCTAACGAGCTGCACACCGCCTCAAACCGAAGAGCGCGTCGTGGCGTTCGTCAACGGAAGACCGATCTCGCAGACGGAATTCGAGAACGAATGGGCGGAGCTTCCGGAGGCCACGAGGACCCGGTACGAGAAGGAGGGCGGCAAGCCCCGGCTGCTCAGCGAGGTGATCACGCGTGAATTGCTCCTGCAGGAAGCCCGGAAACAAGGGCTGGATCAGGATGATCACATTCGTGACCGTGCCCGCCGGTACAAAGAGAAACTCATGCTCGATGAGTTGCTGAAGGACCGAATCAAAGCGAAGATCGAGTTGTCCAAAGAAGAACTCGACGCATACTATGAAAAACATTCCAAGAAACTGCTGACACCCTTGAAGATCCGGGTTTCGCAGATGCTCCTGCCGAACTATCCGGCCGCGAAAGACCTCGAGAAGCAGATCAACCAGGGCGGTGACTTCGCGAAGTTCGCTCAGCGTTATTCGATCGACGCCAAGACCAAGGTGAACGGCGGCGACCTGGGCCCGTACCGCAAGGATCTGCTGGTTCCGGAAGTCGATGAAGCGGCCCACGCGCTCAAGCCCGGCATGGTCAGCGCCCCGATCAAGACCGATGCCGGCTATTATCTCGTCAAGGTGACGCCGTTAGATCCAGAAATTATCCAAGCCGACTTGGCCATAAGGGAACGGCTCCGGCAGGAACTCCTCAACGAGAAACGCCAGAAACGCTTCGACGACGTCATTGCCGACATCCGGGCCAAAGCCGTCGTGAAGATCGCCGACGCATCGCGCTACGGCTCACACGAGCAGGCCGCCCGCTGACGGCCCACGGGCTCGCCCTCCTCATTCCCGCAGAGATCCTGTACAATCTCTCGGTTTGACGACGTCGTGCTGTTCCCCGTACGGGGACTCGTCGCACACCCTATGATCTCTCGCTCTAGTGCCATGACCCCGGTACGCTGGATGAGGACGGTTGTCCTTCTTGGGCTCGTCCTCTGCCCACCCCTCCCACTTGCTTCAGCCTCGCAGGTCGAAGACCGGATCGTCGCCGTCGTGAACCAAGACCTGATCATGCTGTCGGAGATGAAGCAGGAGCTGTCGCCCGAACTCGAAAGGATCAGAAAAGACTACCGTGGCGACGAACAGGCCCGCAGACTCAAGGCGGCGGAGTCCATGGTCTTGACGGCGATGATCGAACGGAAATTGCAGCTGCAGGCGGCCAAGGCCCGCAGCATCGACGTGACCGATCAGGAGGTAAAACAGGCCGTCGCCCAGCTCAAGCAGCAAGGGGAAAAGATCGACGCGAAAGACCCGACGAGCGTCAAGGGGGTCCGCGAACAGCTGATCCTGCTTCGAGTGGTGGATATCGAGGTCCGCAACAGCGTGATGGTCGCGGACCCAGAGATGAAACGCTACTATAACGAACACCGGGACCGATTCGCGCTTCCGGAGGAGTACACCCTCAGCCAAATCCTCGTCAAGCCGTCCTCACCGGACGAGCTGGCGCAGGCGAAGGGCAAGATGCGGGCCATTGTCGATCTTCTCAAGCAAGGCGAATCGTTCGAAGAACTGGCCCTGCGTTTTTCCGACGGCCTGAACGCGTCGCGGGGGGGACGTCTCGGCCTCGTTCGGCAGGGCGAACTTCTCCCGGCAATCGAGCGGGGCGTGACGAATCTGGTGCCCGGCGGGATTTCCGACGTCCTCGAATCCCCCGAAGGCCTTCATATCGTTCGGCTGGAGGACAAGAAGCCTAAACAGTTCCGCCCATTCGAAGAAGTCCGCCAAGAGATTCAGACGCTCGTCTTTCAACAGAAAAGCGAGGACCTCTTCCAAACCTGGCTGGCAGACTTGAAGAACAAGGCGTACATCGAAATCAAGTTCGACAACGCGCTATCATCGCTTGCCACAAACGGTCGCGCCCCTCGCCCGTCTTCGACGAAAACTCCGTGAGCGACCGGTCGGCAGGAAGGCCGAGGTGCTGTCGCAGCCGCCGCAGCGCTCCCACCCGTTCGCTCGGCTTGAGCTTGTCGATCTTCGTGGCCACGAGGACAGGGTCGTGGCCGAGCGAGGTCAACCAGGCGATGGTTTCCCGATCCTGGTTCCCCAGCACCCGGCTCTCCACCAGGAGCACCACACCAAGCAGTTGGGCTCGACCCGCAAGATACCGCTCGAGCAGGGGCGCCCACTGGGCCCGCATCTCTTTCGATACCTTGGCGTACCCGTAGCCCGGCAGGTCCACGAAGTGGACGTTCGGATAGACGGCACTATCGGTCTCGACGTCGAAAAGGTTGATCGCCCGGGTCTTACCCGGGCTCTTGCTTACTTTGGCTAGCCCCCGTCGCTGCAACAATGTATTGATCACGGACGACTTCCCCACGTTCGACCGGCCGACAAACGCGAATTCCGGGGTATTTCCGGAGGGAAGCTGTTCGGGCACGGCGCAACTTCTGATAAACTCAGCGGCAAGGATCTTCATCGGTCAACTCTTAGACAGTCCTGCATGAGGAAGTCAACCGGACCCCGTCGCACGAATTGGATGCTGATCCTCCTGCTGGGCCTTACGCTGCCAGCATTCGCCCTGCTGTTTCTGTGGCTCCTCACGATGCCGAACGTTTCGCTTCTGAAAACCACGAATCCCCCGACCACGGCCTTGATCGAAGCGCGGCAAGAGCAGGCCCAGGAGGAACGTAAGCCAATCGGACGGCATTGGATCTGGGTCCCCCTATCGAAGATCTCTCCGTCGCTTCGTCGCGCCGTTGTGGCGGCGGAAGACGCTGCCTTTTTCACACACGAAGGGTTCGACTGGGAAGGGATCAAGGACGCCGCCCTCTACGACCTTGAAAAGGGCGAGATGAAACGGGGAGGGAGCACGATCACGCAGCAGTTGGCGAAAAACCTGTACCTCTCATCCGAGCGGTCGATGTTCAGAAAGATTCACGAGGCCTTGATCACCCGCGAGCTTGAACGGCAGCTCTCCAAGCCGCGCATTCTCGAGATCTACCTCAACGTGGCGGAATGGGGGCATGGAGTTTATGGAGCGGAGGCCGCGGCGCGGCACCATTTTCAGAAACCGGCCAAGGACCTCACAGAAGATGAAGCGGCCTGGCTTGCCGCGATCCTGCCCGCGCCGCGCCGTTACGATCCTCTGCGCAGAACCGCCGCTCTCCAGAGGCGGTACGAGCGGATCCTCCGCCGGATCAATGAGGCCGACCGGCATCATGTCCGCATCGAGTAGGCTGTGACGAAACCCACCAACGGAGCTTTATGCCGATCGGGACGTCAGTCGAGGACGCTGCTGTCCCCGACCTCGCGGAATGTCCGTTCTCCCAAGATGGCAGACTCGTTGGTGTAGTGCTTGAACTCCAGCAGATTATCGGAGGGATCCTGGAGGAAGAATGTGCGGTGCTCGATCTTGTTGCCTGGGAACCGCACCCGCGGCTGCTGAAAGAATCTCAGCCCTCTTTCTCTGGCGCGGTCCGCCAGCGCCTGCCACTTCGTCTGCGAGAGGAAGACCAAGCCGAAATGACGGGGGTAGATACCCTTCTGGGATTCAACCTGCTCCCCCGTGACGTGGGCGACGAGTTGATGGCCTTCCAATCCGAATGTGACCGCGGTTTCTGATTCTCGCCCCAAGCTGCAGCCAAGACCGTCGACGTAGAATCGCTTGGCCTCCTCACGATCTCGGATGGGAAAGGCCAGATGAAACAAGGCATCCGTCATCGCCACCGTCCCTTTACGATAGGGCTGCCGTCCCCGTTCCACCAACCGGCCGCCATGTGAGGAGTCACGTGGTAGATGCAAAAACGGCCGTCCGAGGCCAGAACAAGAGAGCCTCCACGACCCTGAACGCGCCGGCGTAGCTGGCTGAGCATCAGCTTGGCGGCAGCGACGGGGCTCTTGCCCCTCTCCAAATGATCGCAGATGGTCTTGGCGATGGCCAACCTGACGATCCCCTCGCCGACGCCCGTCATGGAAACCGCCCCGGCCCTATTGTCCGCATAGACGCCGCATCCGATCAGTGGAGTATCGCCGACCCGCCCAGGCAACATTGAATCGATTCCCCCGGTCGACGCTCCTGCCGCTACCGTGCCGGACCGATCCAAGGCGACTGCCCCGACCGTGCCGTGTCGGTTTCTCGCCCGTTTCAACTTCGCAAGATACTGGCCGAATGAGTATCGGCGCGTTGAGCCGACTTGAGGGAGCCGTTGCATCTTGAAGTGACGAGCAAACCGGCCGGCCGATGGCCCGACCAGCAGCACGTGATCTGTTTCCTCCATCACCAGCCGAGCCGCTGTTATCGGGTGAAGGACCCCCACGAGTGAAGCGACCGCGCCGGCCTTGAGGCGAGCCCCCTCCATAATCGAGGCATCCATGCGTTGCACCCCATCGAGCTGACGATTGGCCCCTCGTCCCGCATTGAAGTCCCCCGACTGCTCCAAGAAGCCGATCGTGCGCTCTACGGCCAGCACTGCGGGTGCTCCTCGGCGAAGCAGGTGGTAGCCCGTGGTGAGGGCTTCATCAAGACAAGCCGCTTGTACTTTGGTCAGGCTTCGATGACCGGCACCGCCATGGGCGAGAATGAGAGGTTTGCGCGAATTCAATTGAGGAGGAGGTCCCTGGCCTGGCGGTAGGCAGGTTCTCTCATTCGATCCAGATCGGACCGAACGAACCCCAGCCCGGTCACGCAGAGTTCGAAGTTCTCGGATAGTTTCTTGAACAAAGGCGGTCCTTCCGGCCTGGGACCGTCGGTCATCTGGGCAACAATCCCATACGAGCGTTTCCCGGTCTTCACGTAGTCTACGAGAAAATCCTGATGGTAGATCGGGCCGGCCGCTTTCAGTCGGCGGAGGTATTCGGGGAATAACCCGGCCATGAACAAAGTGAAATCGCCGATATGTTGATGTACGTCCCGCTCACGATCCAAGGATTGCGCTTCCAGCAACACCTCGGATTCATACAACAATTCCACGACCGTGTCGACCTGTCCGCCCTGCTGGTTTCGAATCTTGTACAGATGATCGGTTCGGGTGAAATCGACGAGGAGGTTGGTGACATAGCTGGTCACGTTTTCATCGGGCCAGCCGAGGTGTTCGCAGAAACTCTTCTCGGTCAACGCGCCGAAGAGCTGTCGCAGCGGATGGCGAGGCGGAACCTCTGTTCCCATCTCGATCTTCTCCTGCCGGTAAGAAGCGCTGTGTTCAGTATAGCAGATGAAACGGGACGACCTCTTCTTTTCCTTCTATCGGTCACAGTCGGAAGGACTTAAATTGGCTGCTCTCACCGGCTCTCCAACACGAACGTCACCGGCCCGTCGTTCGCCAACTGGACCGTCATGTGTGCGGCGAAGACTCCCGTCTCGACCGGTGTGTCCTGTTCGCGCAAGATTTCGGCCGTCCGCTCATACAGTCTCCTGGCCTCCTCAGGCGAAGCCGCATCTTCAAAGCTTGGCCGGCGTCCGTTTCTCGTGTTGGCCAGCAAGGTAAATTGCGACACCAACAAGACCGCCCCGCCAACGTCGTTCACCGATCGATTCATTTTCCCCTGTTCATCGGGAAATATCCGAAAGGTCCGGAGTTTCTCCGCCAACGTCCGACAGTCGGCGTCACCGTCTCCCTTCGCCACGCCCAAGAGCACGAGCAGGCCTAGGCCGATACTGCCGACGACACGACCTTCCACAGTGACCGACGCGTTCGACACTCGCTGAACGACGGCTTTCATGCTATCAGCGGTGCCGTTTCACCTGCGACAGAGAGCCTTCGAGCGCGAGCAGCTTCCGTTTGATCGGCAGCCCGCAAGAAAATCCCCCCAACGAGCCGTCGTGAGCCACCACGCGATGGCACGGCACGATGATCGGAACCGGATTGGAGCCTACCGCGTTACCGACCGCCCTGGCATACTGTGTCCCCCCAACCAGGGCCGCAAGGCTGCGATAAGATGAAAGCCGACCGTAGGGCACATGCCGTAGAACGCTCCACACACGCCGTTGAAACGTCGTCCCCTTCGACAAATCGAGAGGCACGGTAAAAGAGGTCCGCTTGCCCTCCAGATATTGGGTCAGTTGTTTTCTTGCCGAAAGGAGGCGCGGAGATGGAGTGCCGGCTGGCTGGTCCTTTGCCCCCAAGCTTGCCTTCACCGCCTGTTTCGACGATTTCGACAACACGATTGACGCAATGCCGGCGGATGATTCCGCCAATCCCATCCATCCCCAGCGCGACTTGAAGATCAAGGTGTGCTGCATGATATCTCCTACTTTCCGGCGAAGCGACCAAACTTCTTACCGACCATGCCCCAGACCAGCGCCAGTTCCTCCGAACCGAACAACGCTTGGACCGCGGCATAGCCACTGACGCTCAGGCCGACCGCCACGAACAACATGACCGACTTGGCCACCCACTCTTCTTCATGCGTCCAGATTTGAGCGCCGGAGATCCACAAGCAGGACAGGATCAAGGGCAGACAGGCCACTAAGGCCCGAGCCGTTGAACGCACGATCGATGACCAATCGACCCCTCCCAGCCGACGATGCAGGACGGCGATGAGAATACCTCCGTTGACCATGGCGGCCAACGCCGTCGCCAGAGCCAGGCCTGGGGCGCCCAGCTTGGTCATGAGCCACAGCGACAGAGCGATGTTCGCGGTCACCGCGATCCCTGCGGACAGGGCTGGCGTCCTGGTATCCTGTAGCGAATAGAACGCCGACACGATGATCCGCAAGCCGGCGAACGCCCAGAGCCCCACGGCATAGCAGAGGACCGCCGTGGCGGTCGCCACCGTATCGTCATGGGTAAATGAGCCATGCTCGAAAAACAGATGGACCAACGGTTCGCGGAGGAGAATCAGACCCAGCATGGCAGGCAGAATGATGAACAGGATCATCCGCAGGCCGAATCCGAGCGTCGCACGCAGTTCCTCGTGCGCTCCCCTCGCCGCCTGGGCCGATAACGTCGGCAGGATGGCCGTGGCCAATGCTACGCCGAAGATGCCGAGCGGAAACTGGATCAGCCTCATACCGTAGAACAGGTACGTGGGGCCGCCGGCAAAAAACGACGCCAGGATCGTGCTGACCGTGATGTTGATCTGCGTCACGGAGAGACCCAGGAGGGACGGGACCATCAGCCTCCCGATCCTCCGTACTCCGGCATCCCCCGGCATGAACCGCCACCCGAACAGCAGGCCCCGCCGATGCAGGCCCGGCAGCTGCATGGCGAACTGCGCGGCGCCTCCCGCCACGACACCGACCGCGACGCCGAGAATGGGCTCCGGCAGCGCCGGGGAGAGAAGAACGGCGCAGCCGATGATGAACATGTTGAAGAACACCGGCGAGAAGGCCGGCGCGGCGAACGCCCGGATTGAATTCAGAATCCCCATCGCAAGCGCGGCCAAGCTGATAAAAAGCAGGTAGGGGAACATGATCCTCGTCAACCATGTCGTCATGGCCAGTCTCGCCGGATCGTCGTGAAATCCAGGGGCCAACAGCCAGACGATTCCGGGTGCGGCAAGGATGCCGAGGAGTGTCACACCGGTAACGATCGTGAGGAGCGTCGTAAACGCGGCACTGGCCAGTTCCCACGCATCCTGTTTCGACCTGGCTGTGTGGTATTCCGTGAACACCGGGATGAACGCAGAGGACATGGAGCCTTCGGCGAAGAGTTCGCGCAACAGATTCGGCACGCGATAGGCAACGAAGAAGGCGTCGGCCGCCGGTGTGGCCCCGAACAGGCGGGCCAGCACCATGTCGCGGACGAACCCGAGGATGCGGCTGGAGAAGGTCGCGATCCCGATCACACCGGCGGCTTTGACGACAGAATGGTTCTCGTCGGGGCTTGTCGGAGTGTTGGGCAAATGTGAATCGGGCATGAGCGCGGATTGTAACGGAACGAATGAAGACAGTCTATTGAATGGCCCCGTTACTCCGGCATTCAAAGGTTGAGATCATTGGTGCGCCGGACCAGGGCATCCGCGGGAGGGCAATCTATCGCTGGAGTGACGTCTGGGAAAGACGGTCAGCTTGCAGCCCGCAAGTGCGGGACAGGCCGTTCCGCATGTTCGGTCGTTCTGGCCTGGACAAACGCCAGCAATCGCTTGTTCTCTTGGGCGGCCCGGAGAAACTTGAACGCGATTCCACGCTGGCTGACCGATCGCACCATGGCTGCAACTTCCAGCGGAGGCTCGCTTTGATCGGTTGTAATCTCCAGATAGAAAATGTCGTCCAAATGCACCAGCGTGTCGCTCTTGATGATGCATCCGCCGACCGACAGATCCATCACGATCCCTTCCCCCCGTACCTTGCCTCCCGAAAACGACAAGTACAGGCGAACTGGAATTCGCAGATGCTCACGCCGGTCGACCACTTGCTGAGTCGTTTTCACGCCGATCTTCGACGCCATGAAGCGACAACTGCACTCCTGGCAGGAGAACGGAGCCATCATGAAGAGAGAGGCCATCCGTTCGCTGGTCGAGAGCGGTCTGCATCGCACGACCTTGTCGCGGCGACATTGAGGACAATTGAGCCGACGGCTCATGCTTGTGACGCTCCCCTGAGTTGAAGACTCGCGCGGGTGTCCCGAGGGCTGTGCAATCATTAGCCCGAGGCGGACGTGCATCCCCGCGTAGTTCATCGATAGTTCAAGCGACACGATCTGTCAAGGAAAGAACCGGTTTCCTCGATCATGTGACACTTCTCGTTCTGCCTGATTGCCGCGGGGACTGGGCTAGTGCGACTCGGCGTGGGGATCGGCAAGTACGTCCGAGACAAATGGGGGCTCGACGACGCTCGCACGCAGGAATTCCCGGTTGAGCGTCGCGATGAACCGCACGCTTACTCCCTTCGGACAGACTGCCTCGCATTCGTATTGATTCGAACAGGACCCAAACCCTTCCCGATCCATTGCGCTCACCATGGCCTTCACCCGCCGGACCCGTTCCGGTTCTCCCTGAGGAAGCGATGCGAGATGGGATACCTTGGCAGCGACGAACAACATGGCGGAGGCGTTCTTGCAGGCGGCCACGCAAGCCCCGCAACCGATACAAGAGGCTGCGTCCATCGCCGTTTCTGCGCGATCCTTCCCGATGAGCTGCACGTTGCCGTCCACCGCGCCTCCAGTATTCGATGAGACATACCCTCCCGACTGCATGATGCGGTCCAGCGCGCTCCGGTCGACCACCAGATCCTTAATGACCGGGAAAGCCTTGGCCCTCCAGGGTTCGATCGTGATGGTGGTTCCATCCTTGAACCGCCGCATGTAGAGTTGGCAGGTCGTGATGCCTTGGTCCGGCCCGTGCGGCATTCCGTCAATCACGAGAGAACAACTGCCGCAAATCCCTTCTCGGCAATCTTGCTCGAAGGCAATCGGCTCTTCTCCTTTGCCGATCAAGCGCTGGTTGACGGCGTCCAGCATCTCGAGAAACGACATGGTGGGACTGATCTCCGTCGCCTGATAGGTCACCAGTCGGCCCTTGTCCCTTGACCCAGCTTGGCGCCAGATTTTCAAGGTCACGTTCATCGACTGGGCTCCGTCCGGTCCGGCAACTCCTCGACCCTGTTCGATTTCACATCTTTCCCCTCACCGGCTACTGGTAGTTTCTCGACGCCGGCTTGACGAATTCGAAGCTCAGAGGTTCCCGATGCAACACCGGTAGTTCGTCGGGACGAAACTCCCAGGCTGCCACGTAGGCGAAGCGAGCATCGTCGCGCAGCGGTTCTCCATCCGCCGTCTGAAACTCCTCGCGAAAATGTGCACCGCACGACTCTTCTCGATGTAACGCATCATGACAGAGCAGTTCGGCGAATTCCATGAAATCGGCAACCCGTCCGGCATATTCGAGCTCCTGATTGAACGATTCCCCGGATCCCGGAACCGTCAGATCTCGCCAGAATTCCTCGCGCAGTCGGGGGATCTCGCGCAACGCTTCTTCGAGACCCTGGCCGGTCCGAGCCATCCCGCAGGTGTTCCACATGATGCGGCCGAGTGCACGATGGAACGACGCGGCCGTCCTGCGCCCCTTGCCTTGAAGCAGCCGGGCGATCTTCCGCGTGACCGCCTCCGTCACGTCCCGCACAGCGGAGTCTCCCAGCGAGACCGTGCCCTGTTTAGTCGTCGCGAGATAGTGGCCGATCGTGTAGGGCAAGATGAAATAGCCGTCGGCGAGTCCCTGCATGAGGGAGCTGGCCCCCAGACGATTGGCGCCATGGTCCGCGAAGTTCGCTTCGCCGATGACGAACAAGCCGGGAATCGTGCTCATCAGGTTGTAATCCACCCACAAACCTCCCATCGTGTAGTGGGGAGCCGGATAGATCCGCATCGGCGCCCGGTACGCATCCTCCCCGGTGATCCGCTCGTACATCTCGAACAGATTGCCGTAGCGTTCCCGGATCGAGTCGATCCCGTCCTGGGCGATGGCGTCAGAGAAGTCCAGATAGACGCCGTGCCCGCCTGGTCCAACTCCCCGCCCCTCGTCGCAAACGGCCTTGACGGCTCGTGAGGCCACGTCGCGCGGGACGAGATTGCCGAAGCGGGGGTATCGTCGCTCCAGAAAGTAATCACGCTCGGATGGTGGAATCCGGTCGGGAGCCCGATGGTCCGATGCGGAAACCGGTACCCAAATTCTTCCATCGTTCCGTAACGACTCAGACATCAGGGTCAGCTTCGCCTGGTACTCCTCACTCGGCGGGATGGCCGTCGGGTGAATCTGCGTGAAACACGGATTGGCGAAGGCCGCGCCCTGCTTCCAAGCCCGATAGGTTGCCGTCACGTTGCTGCCGCTGGCGTTGGTCGAGAGATAAAAGATGTTGCTGTACCCGCCGGTGGCCAAGACGACCGCATGCGCTGTATGGACGTCGATCTTGCCGGATACGAGATCTCTGGTCACGATCCCGCGCGCATGGCCGTCGATTACGACCAGATCCAGCATCTCCGTCCGGGAATGCATGGTCACCTGCTTGCGCTCGATCTGCCAAGAAAGCGCCGAGTAGGCCCCCAACAAGAGTTGCTGGCCTGTCTGTCCGCGGCAATAGAACGTCCGCGACACTTGGACACCGCCGAACGAGCGGTTCGCCAGTTGCCCGCCGTACTCACGGGCGAAAGGTACGCCCAGCGCCACACATTGATCGATGATCTGCATACTCACCTGGGCCAGGCGATAGACATTGGCTTCGCGCGACCGAAAGTCCCCGCCTTTAATGGTGTCGTAGAACAGGCGAGCGACGCTGTCGCCGTCGTCCTGGTAGTTCTTTGCCGCGTTGATGCCCCCCTGCGCCGCAATACTGTGCGCCCGCCGCGGGCTGTCCTGGAAACAAAAACACTCCACGTGATAGCCGAGCTGGCCCAATGTCGACGCGGCACTAGCCCCGGCCAGACCAGTACCCACGACGATGATCTTCATGCCCCGCTTATTACCGGGACTGACCAACTTTTCGCCGAACCGGTGCCGATCCCACTTCGTCTCCAACGGACCGGACGGGATCTTGGGGTCGAGCGTCATCATGCCCGCACCAATCCTAGAAAGACAGCTAAGATGATCATGAGATTCCCCAACACCACGAACAATGCCACCGTCGGCCCTGCAGCTTTGAAAAGGCGATTGAGCGCCGCGTGTTCCAGCCCCAGTGTCTGCAAGCTACCGGACACCGCATGACTGAGATGCATCCCGAGCACAAGCTGCCCTGCGCAATAGAGCGCCACATAGAGGGGATTGTGAAATGCATGGAGCACTTTACCGTAGACATCCGCATGGCCTCGCTCATCTACGTGATCGTTGAAAGATGGATCAACGAGACCCGCGGTCAAATGC
>FKKE01001423.1_pt1 | contig 13043 bp, 12 predicted proteins | sample 1106331 | NCBI WGS metagenome assembly FKKE01 (sample SAMEA3931202, study PRJEB13176) | freshwater metagenome | biome: Drinking water system; feature: drinking water; material: freshwater | place: China | collected 2013-02-06 | reverse complement strand
CTCTACGAGGCGAATCCGCTCGCGTTTGTGGTCGAACAGGCCGGCGGGAAGGCTTCGACAGGAACATCGAGAATTATGGATGTGGAGCCCAAGAAACTGCATCAACGAGTCCCGTTAATTATCGGAAGCCGCCGTGATGTCGAGCAGGCGGAGGCATTCATTCAGGGGAGAGCGTAAACAAACTCTATACATGGTATCTTGTCAGGGGGGGATTGTTTATGGGAGATCGAGTTCAAGACATTCTCAGTTGGTATAGCAGTGATAATGCCGGGACAAAGACCAATCTCGCGCGTATGTTGCGATCCGGTAAGCTTGCGGGAACGGGCAAGTTGGTGATTTTGCCGGTTGATCAAGGCTTCGAGCATGGGCCGGCGCGCAGCTTCGCCCCGAATCCGCCAGGCTACAATCCGCACTATCACTTCGAACTGGCCATCGAGGCTGGGTGCAACGCCTATGCGGCGCCATTGGGATTTCTGGCAGCCGGTGCGAGCCACTTTGCCGGACAGATCCCACTGATTCTTAAGCTCAACAACCATGACGTGCTACATGACGATAAAGATCCTCTTCCCTCGGTGACCGGAAGTGTGAAGGATGCCCTGCGTTTGGGCTGCTCTGCCGTGGGCTTTACGATCTACCCAGGGTCTGCTCACTGCAATGCGATGTATGAGCAGCTTCGCGCGATTGCCGAGGAGGCCAAGGAGAGCGGGCTGGCCGTCGTGGTCTGGTCCTATCCCCGTGGAGCGTCGCTCAGCAAAGAAGGAGAAACGGCGATCGATGTGGTGGCCTATGCCGCCCAAATTGCCGCTCAGCTTGGTGCGCATATTATTAAGGTAAAATTGCCGACCGCACATCTGGAACAGGCGGCGGCCAAGAAAGTGTATGAGTCGACGCAGATCCCGATCAAGACCCTGGCGGAGCGAGTCAAGCATGTGGTGCAGAGTTCGTTCGACGGCCGGCGGATCGTGATTTTCTCAGGTGGTGCGAAAAGCGAAGATAAAAATGTGTTCGACGAAGCTCGCGCTATTCGGGATGGCGGTGGATTTGGTAGCATCATAGGACGCAATTCGTTCCAGCGGCCAAAAACGGAGGCGATTAAGTTCCTCCAAACAATCATGGGCATCTATGCGGGTGAGATACAGTAGGCAGGAATGAGAGAGCAGGGATAGGGAATCAGCATGACGTACCCGTCGGATTTGGGACAGACACCGCAGCGAGGGGGGCGCCGCTGGATAGTCGCAGCGACCTTATTAACCGCTGGGATGATCATCGGCTTTGTCGTCGCGTCGGATCTCAATTGGCTGCCGACTGGTCATGCTGTTCCCGACGCATCGTCCGTGCCGATGGCCAGACCAGTGGCCACGGCTCCGCAGCCCGCCTTGCCAGGAGGGGGCGGGCAAACGTTCGTCGACATTGCGAAGGCGGTGAAGCCGGCTGTAGTCAATATCTACGCGACCAAGAGTACCGGTCGGGGCGAAGGGCCACACGCAACGCCTTTCGATGATCCATTTTTTCGCAGATTTTTTGGGGATGAATTGTTTCGGAAGTTCGAGCAACAACCGAAGGAACGGAAGGAACGGGGGCTGGGATCCGGCGTCATCGTTGAATCGAACGGCCTCATCATCACCAATAATCATGTGGTCGGCAAAGCGGATGAGATTCGCGTGACCTTATCGGACAAGCGTGAATTCAAGGCCAAGCTGATCGGTACTGATCCGAAAACGGATATCGCGGTCGTGCGGATCGAGGCGACCGGATTGCCGACGGTACCCTGGGCCGATTCCGATCGGTTGGAAGTGGGCGAGTTTGTGTTGGCGGTGGGGAATCCCTTTGGATTGACGCAGACCGTGACGTTGGGCATCGTGAGTGCACTGGGACGGGCCGCAGGGATCGCGGAGTACGAAGATTTTATTCAGACCGATGCAGCGATCAATCCAGGCAATTCCGGTGGGGCCTTGGTCAATGTGCGGGGCGAGTTGGTGGGCATCAATACCGCCATTTTTAGCCAAAGTGGCGGCAATATGGGCATTGGTTTCGCCGTGCCGAGTAATATGGCCCAGTCGATCATGGGACAACTGGTGCAGACTGGGAAGGTGGTGCGCGGGTGGCTCGGTGTGTCGATTCAGGACCTGACACCGGAGTTAGCGTCCCAGTTCGGCATCGTCGATACGAAAGGTGTGCTGGTCAGCGATGTCATGGACGACAGTCCCGCCAAGAAAGCCGGGTTCGAACGAGCCGATGTCATCGTCGAGTATGACGGCAAACCGATGGACTCGCCGGCACACCTTCGCAACGCGGTGGCGCAGACACCAGTTGGGAAGAAAGTGACGGTCAAGATTCTCCGCGACAAGAAGCCAAAGACGATCGAGTTGACCATCGCTGAACAGCCCAAGTCCATGTCGCAATCCGGAGAAGAGGAGAGCGGCGAATCAGCGGCACCAACTGGAATCTTGTCCGGCCTGGACGTGCGGGAGTTGACGGAAGAGCTCGCGAGCCGGTATGGCCTGAAAACCAGCGAACGTGGGGTGGTCGTGGTTCGGGTGAAGCCTGGCACCACTGTCGAAGAGGTTGGTGTCCGCGAGGGCGATCTCATCATGGAAATTAACCGTGAAGCCGTGACGTCGGTCAAGGCCTACGAGAAAATTGCGGGCAAGTTGCCGAAGGATCATCCTGTCCTCTTATTGCTGAAACGGCAGAGGAGCACTCTTTACCTTACGCTTCGTCCCTAACGGGCCAAACGGTTTCTTCACGATCTCCTTGAAAATCAGCCAAGCGCGTCAGGAGTCGGTCATTCCGCGAGTTGTTGCCATTGTTCCCGCAGCGGGGCGAGGATTGCGCATGGGCGGTGCGGTGCCCAAGCAGTTTTTAGCCTTGGGAGGAGAACCGCTGGTCGTCCATTCGCTCCGCGTGCTTCAGGCTTCTCCAGCCATCGATGAGATTGTGCTGGCCGTACCGCAAGCCGATCTCGACTATTGCCTCAACGATCTCGCCGTCCGCTTCGGATTTTCCAAAATTACGAAGGTGGTCGCAGGGGGAAAGGAACGCCAGGATTCAGTCCGCCATGCGCTCGAGCATGTGTCGGATGAAACGGAAATCGTGGTTGTGCACGATGCTGTACGGCCATTTGTAACTGACGGTATGGTCACCGAGGTGGTCGAAGCCGCGCGCCGGGTCGGTGGGGCGATTGTGGCCTTGCCGATGCGCGATACGGTCAAGCAGGTTGGATCTGAACATCGGATTGAACGTACGGTTGATCGGCAGCCGCTGTGGCTAGCCCAGACCCCCCAGGCGTTCCGGCGTGACCAATTGCTGGCTGCTCATTGCAAAGCCTACGCGGAAAAGGTGCATGCCACCGATGATGCATTTCTGTTCGAGTGGGCCGGTCATCAAGTTGTTGTGGTGGAGGGAAGCGGGGAAAATATCAAAGTGACGAGGCCAGAAGACATGATCATTGGGGAAGCGATCTTGGCATCACGAAAGCGAGTCGGCAAGTAGGAACGTTGCATATCTGGAAACTCCTTGGCGCGAGATGAACTTTCAATCTTCTTATTTTATGCCTTGATGACAGTGACCGCTGAAAAGAGGAAATTATGCGAATAGGCTATGGGTACGACGTTCATCCACTCGGACCAGAGCGAAAACTGATTCTCGGCGGGATTGAGATCCCTCATAGCAAAGGATTGCTTGGGCATTCCGATTCGGATGTCTTGGTTCATGCGGTCTGTGATGCGTTGTTAGGGGCCATGGGGGAAGGGGATTTGGGCCGGCACTATCCCAGCTCCGATCCCAAGTACAAAGGGATTTCCAGCCTCAAGCTCTTGGAAGACGTGATCTCCAAGCTGAAGGCGAAAGGGTATCGGGTGTGCAATATTGACACGGTGATCGTTGCGCAGGCGCCCCGTCTCGGTCCGCATCTGGCTTCTATGCAAAAGAAGATGGCGGAAACCGCCGGTCTTGATCCTAGCTTGGTGAATGTGAAGGTCAAGAGCGGTGAGGGGCTCGATGCCGTCGGCAAGGAAGAGGGCATGATTGCCCATGCGGTATGTTTGATCGAAGCAGTCTGATTTCGTAAGATACTGGTGTATGTTCAGAGCAATCAGACAGGACTTGCAGGCTATTTTCGATCGCGACCCGGCTGCGACCAGCTCTCTGGAAGTGCTGCTCACCTACGCGGGGTTCCACGCCCTTTTAGCCTACCGGATCTCTCACCGGCTCAAGTCGGCAGGTATCCCGTTTGTTCCTCGCGCGATTTCCCAGTTGGCGCGCTGGCTCACAGGAATTGAAATCCATCCGTCGGCGAAGATCGGGACGGGGTTTTTCATCGACCACGGCATGGGCGTTGTAATCGGAGAGACCGCCGAGGTCGGCGACTACGTCACCTTGTTCCAAGGAGTGACGCTGGGGGGCACGGGGAAAGAGCGTGGCAAACGGCATCCCACACTCGGCAATCACGTAGTCGTGGGAGCGGGGGCAAAAATTCTTGGCGGCATCAAAATCGGCGACAATGTGAAAATCGGTGCGAACTCCGTCGTCCTGAAGAACGTCCCTTCCAATTCGACAGTCATCGGCGTACCGGCCCGCATCATCAAGTCGCAGGGCGAGCGCCTTCCCGATGCCACAATGGATCAGGTCGATCTTCCAGACCCCATCAGCGACCGGTTCATCGCCCTTGAGCAGGAGCTGATCGAACTTCGCAAGAAACTCGAAAACCCAGATTTCCACTCGCCTTCATAGCCCACCATATCCCTCACCGCAGCGGTCTTGCCCCTCTCCAAAGTCTTCAACGCAGAGCCCAGTTGTTGTCTTCCGCCCTTCGATCCCCTCGCATAGCCCGTTCGGTTGAACGACATCCTCAATAATCGACTCGCAAGAGGAAGAGGCCCTGCGGTGGGGCGGTCTTTCCAGCAGCGGAGCGATCTCGCGCGCGAAGAATCCCGGTAAGACTCTGTGGTGGCCGTGCGCCCAAGCCGACTTCGACGAGTGTGCCAACAATGGAACGCACCATCTGTTTCAAGAACCGGTCGGCATAGGCTTCGATTCGCAATGTATTGCCTTGTCGATACACAGTCAGATGTTCCATATGGCAGGTCGGATCGTCATTGTCCGTCGGTTGGGTCTGAAACGATGAGAAATCATGCGAGCCGACCAGCGACAAGGCAGCTTGATTCATGGCGGCGTCGTCCAGTGGTTTATGGACATGCCAGCAATACTGTCGGTCCACTGCTGGACGCGATTCCTGATTCACAAGACGATACTCGTAGAGTTTGCCTTTCGCGGAATAGCGGGCATGAAATGTATCGGGCATCAGCGCAGCCGAATGGACGGCGATGGTAGCGGGCAAATGTGCGTTGAGTGCCCTCGTCCATTCGCGGGGTGTCATAGTACGGTCAATGCGGAAACTCGCCACCTGGCCTAGGGCATGGACCCCTGCGTCGGTCCGGCCTGCCCCGATCACCGGCACTTTCAGCTGCGTGACTCCTTCGATCGCGGTTTCGACCGATTCTTGAATCGTGGGCTGGTCCGGCTGGCGCTGCCATCCCGCATAGGCAGTGCCGTCGTATTCGAGGATCAGTTTGATGGTGGGCATAGGCGAAGCCGTTTGATGGATCGGCCGTTCGTCATCGGAGGTCCGGCTTGTTGGCGGCAAGAAATGCGGTGATCCCCTTGTACAGGGCCTGGGCAACGTCCTGAATGAATGCCGGTTTCCGGAGGAGCCCTTCCTCTTCCGGATTGGAAATGTAGGCAATCTCCGCCAAGATGCTGGGCATGCTCGTAAACCTGAGGACGTAGAAGGGGGCGGTCTTCACTCCATGATCGTTGACAGCGTAATGACCGTTCATGTGAGTGACCATCGCCTCTTTCGCCGTCCAGGCTAGTTCCAGTGAGGATTCGATTTTCTTCGTCGTCAACAGATCGGCCACGAGGTACTCCCAGCCGACACCCGTGCTGTTCAATGGTGTGCCATTTTCACGTGCGGCAACCTCAAGCGCACGCTGATCTTTCGCTTGTCCAAAGTGATAGATCTCTATGCCTTTGACCTGGTGCGAGGGGTGCGAGTTGACATGGACGGAAACGAATAAGTCGGCGTCCTGGCTGTTGGCAAATTTGGCGCGATCTTCCAATTCGACGAACACATCTTGGTCTCTCGTCATCAGGACGCGAACGCCCGGCTGTATACTGAGAAGATCGCGGAGTTTAAGCCCGACTTTGAGCGTGATGTCTTTCTCTTCGGTTTGTCGTTGGCCGCGCGCGCCGGTATCCTTTCCCCCATGGCCTGGATCGATCACGATCGTGGTGTAGTTCTTGGCTGGCGGTGCGGTCGGTTGGACAGCGGGAGGACTGGGCATTTGGAACGGAGCTGGCACGTTGGACGGCGCCGTGCGAGAGTCGGTCAGAGGTGTGATGTCGACGACGAGGCGCGGAGGATCGGCAAGCGTAAATTGTTTGTATGAGCGGAAAGCAGTCGTCGGTAGGGACACGGTGATCGCATGGGAATGTGTCTGGGTAATAGTGAAGGGGGCAGGTATGGTGCCGGCCTCCGCCTTCGCGTGCACTGATCGGCTCATGGACGCATTGGGGAGGGAGAAGATGATTCGGTTCGGATGTGTTGCCCGGCGCTCGATGGCCTTGGTCTGCCGATCCAATTCGAGAACCAATCTCGTTTTCCCGGGGCTCTCCAGAATGCGAATATCATGGACGGTAATGGGAGCAAACGCAGCCGGCGCAGCCGGCGTTCGGGGCATTTTCGATTGTGTTAATGATCTGGGAGGATGAGGGCGATCCGATGGTGGAGCCGCTGACAGGGCTGGTTCGAACGTCACAGCCGAGGCTGCCGTGAGAAAGAGAACGCAGAGTGGGGTCTTGACCCATCTCCGGAGATCTCGTTGTCGAGCAGGTCTATGCATGAAGATTTGGAGCGTACGTACGGAGATGTAATCTCAGAAGTCCTGTGTCTTGTCAAGGACGTGTGTTGCTTTGGCCCATGTGTTGGGGGATAAGGGGTGCTGTCCGGTGACAGGCTGTTACTCCCCACGTTCGCGTGATAGGCGATGCCGACTCACTTGATCATCGACGGATATAACGTTCTTGGCCTTATAGAGAGGCTTTCAAGCCGGCTCGAGTCGGCCCGTGAGGATCTCCTGTGTGCCATAGCCTCTTATCGGTATCGGACGTGCCATCCCGTGACGGTTGTTTTTGATGGGTGGCGACAAGGACACCCAATGGAGCAGCGTGAACACCGGGCCGGCGTGGAGGTCATCTATTCGAAGCGTGGCGAGAAGGCTGATCAGGTTATTCAGCGGTTGGTGCGCGAATATGGATCGAATTGTGCCGTAGTCAGTTCCGATCATGAGATCGTGAACGTTGCCCGATCCCACCGTGCCGTTGTGATGGGGGCGCGGGAGTTTGCCGGTAAATTAAGCCGTTCGTCGTCAGCCGGCACCGTACCGTATAAGGAATTGGACATGGGCGATGATGTGCGACCGGATCGGAGGCCAGAGAAGAAGGGAAATCCAAGGAAACAGCCGAAAGCTCAACGTCGGCGACAGAATCAGCTTAAGCGATTTTGAACAACCGCTTAGCGTTCTTGGTGGTTGCCCGTCCGATGTCTTCCTCGGTAAGTTTGGGATGAAGTGCCGCGAGTTGCTTGGCCACCTGTGTTACGTAGGCCGGCTCGTTCCGCTTCCCGCGATGGGGAGTAGGAGTGAGGTAGGGGCAGTCGGTCTCGATCAACAGCCGGTCGAGCGGGACGGTTTTGGCGATCTCGCGCAGCACCGTCGCGTTCTGAAAGGTCACAATGCCCGAAAACGACAGAAAGAATCCTAAATCCAGCGCATTCTTTGCCAGCCAGGCATCTCCCGAAAAACAGTGAAACACCCCGCCGACGTCTGACGCCTGCTCTTCTTTCAAAATCGCAATCGTGTCTTCCTGGGCTTCCCGAGTGTGGATGATGATGGGCAGCGCCAATTCGCGGGCGAGTTGAATCTGCTCGCGTAACCGCTCGCGTTGCTCCTTCGGCGAGGAGTGGTTGTAGTGATAATCCAGCCCGATTTCGCCGTAGGCCACAACGTTCTTGTTTCGAGCCAATCGGCGGAGCTCGTCATACCACCCGTCGCCGATGTGTTTGACTTCATGTGGGTGTACTCCGATCGAGGCATAGACGGAGGAGTGCCGATCGGCGAGTTGCACGGCAGCCTGGCTGGTTGCGAGATCACAGCCGATCGTGACGAAGGCTTCGACACCAGCCTCGCGTGCTCGGGCGATGACTGATTCTCGGTCGTCATTATACCGAGCATCATCGAGGTGTGTATGTGTATCGATCAACATGGGCGGCCAAGCATACGTTATTTTGCCTTTACGCGGTTCAACCAGATACCACCGGCGATCAACGCGAGAACCAGTGCCTGGGGCACGAGGCTCTGCAAGGTCGGGTGGATACCCAATGTCGGTAGCGAGACGAAGTGTACCGTTGTCGCCTCCAGCACACCGGCTGCTTGCAGCGCTGCAATGCCATTTCCAACGAAGATCACAGCCATGACTGCCAGCAAGATCGAAGCCACTGTGAAGAATGGCCCAATCGGAAGATGGACGCTATAGCGCAGGATCAAGCCGCCGACAAGCAGCAGCAGGAACGCAGCAGTGGCAATACCTCCCAGTACCGCAGTATGTCCATCCAAGCCTGCCTGAGACCATAATGTTTCGTAGAAGAGAATCATCTCGAACAACTCTCGGTACACGACCAGGAAGGAGATGCCGGCCATTGCCCAGAGCGTGCGCTTGGCCAGCGCAGTACTAAGCTGTTCGCGGACGTAGCGGTTCCAGGCTTGGGCGTGGGAGCGGCTGTGCAGCCACCACCCGACGTAGAGCAGCATGACCGCGGCCAGCAAAGCCGTGATGCCTTCGGTCATTTCACGGTTGGCTCCCGAGACGCTGAGCGTGTACCGGGCAATGCCCCAGGTCACGGCTCCCAACCCTGCAGCGCCAGTCAAACCAAGATATATGTAAGGTAACGCGTCACGTCGCCCTGACTTGATGACAAACGCCACGATGGCCGACAGGATCAAAATCGATTCCAATCCTTCTCGCAGCAAGATCAACAGCGAACTCACGAAAGCCGTGTTCGGCGACAACGTGCTCTCGGAGAGGGCAGCGTCGGCGCGGTCTAACAATATCTTGATCTTCGTCGTTTGCGCGGTGACGATGTCAGTGGGCTGTCCCTCAACGATGGCGGTGCGGAGTCCCATCATCTCGCGCTCTGTTTCTGTGCGCAGCGACGCATCAACCCTACTGAGCGCCGATTCTACCAGCTCAAATCCTTCGAGATAGGCCGCAATTGCAAGGCGCCGAGCTTCTTCCCGATGACCGTTCGCATAGGCCTGCGCAGTCTCCTCGATCTTGGAATAGGAGAAGGCCAGGGGCCGATGGGCTGTGACCTGGAGCGCCTGGGGATGTTGCGTGAGGTAGGCGCGTATGTGATCAAGTGTCGAACCGGTGGGGCCTTGTTGTACAGGAGTTGTCGTGACCAACGCGCGCAAGCTATGGAATTCAGATTTGCCTTCACCTTGCTGCCACAAGGCTTCGCCTTTTTCCACAAGGCTGAGGTCTGTCCGTAGCCCTGCAGCGAAAAAGGCCAATGTCCAGCGGTCGCCTTCCGTGAGTTCTCGGAAGGCCCGCATCGGGGTGCCCGGCACGCCAAGCGTGATGGTGTTATAGAGACCATACAGGCTGCGCTGGCGCATGCGCATTTCGTCGTGAAAGTCGCGGGGGGCTGGTTCCATTCCCTTGGCCAGTGGCCCGTCACCTCGGCCCTGTGTGCCGTGGCATCCGGCGCAGTGCTGCGCGAACAACTCTCTAGCCTGCCTGAGGTCGGGGGGCTGTCGCGGAGCTACGTTGAGCTTCCACGCCTGGATCACTCCGATGTGCAGCTGATCGGCGAGACGAGAGATCTCGCTGCCAGACACCCTGGCCTCGATGCGTGTCAGCAGTTCGCGTGCCTGTTGCCCCAGCATCACTTGTTCGGGAGCAGTGGGTAACTCGCTCAGTAGGGTGATGACTTGGGTGGCGAACTCGCGTTGTTCCCCATATTCTTCGGTGTTGACCACCTGACCATTCTGGACAGTCTGAGCATAGTCTACCCCGAGATAGTCCAGCATGTGGACGATGGTCTGCGCTTTTTCGTCGTCAGTTGCTGTGGCCAGTGCGATGTCGTCCAGATTGGTAAAAACCAGCACAATAGTAAGACACCAGAGGATGGCATTGTGGAGGAAGGGCGACATTGGCTTCGTTATGACCTGAGATGGTGTGGCACAACTGTCTGCTAAAGTGATCTCCGCCTAGAGCGAACATTAGAGCCTAAAGGAAAATTGTGAGGTTCCGCAAGTGCTTGGCGCACTCACTTGAGCAGCTTTGGCCTTAGCTGGTGGGCACTCCTCATAGTGCCGTGTCTGTATTGCCAACAGAGGGTGATAGGGTGGGAGTCGAAAGGAGGCTCCTTGGATATGGGGCCCGGGTATAGCCTTCGGTAGCGCCCAACAGCCATGACATGGCTTGGGAAATGGGCACTGAAGATGGCCAAGATACTGGGTGTGCTAAACAGGTCGAACGGCAAGAGAGTCGGCAAGTTCGCTGAGCAAGCGCTCCGTTTCGTCCCAGCCCAAACAGGCGTCAGTGATAGAGACGCCGTGTAGCAGGGGGACACCCTCTTTCCATCCTTGTTTACCGGGATTCAGGTTGCTCTCGAGCATGAAGCCCATGATGGACTGGCGGCCTTCGAGGAATTGTCGCAGCACCTCATGCGCGACAACGCCTTGACGCGTATGATCTTTTTTGGAGTTGTCATGCGAACAGTCGATCATGATGGGGCGGGCGATACCTTCATTGGCGACGGCGGCTTCGGCTTTGGCGACGTGTTCCGCTTCATAGTTGGTCTTGCCGCCCCCACCCCGCAAGACGATGTGGCGGTCGGGGTTGCCCATGGTGCGGATGATCGCTGTTTGCCCGTCGGCATTGATCCCGACGAAGTGATGTGGCGTCCTGGCGGAGAGCATCGCATTGACAGCGACTTGCAGGCTGCCTTCCGTACCATTCTTGAACCCGACCGGCATCGAGACCCCACTTGCCAACTCCCGGTGCGTTTGGCTTTCCGTGGTGCGCGCTCCGATCGCGGACCAACTGATCAGATCGGCGACGTATTGCGGGCTGATAGGATCGAGGAGTTCAGTTGCGCAGGGGAGCCCGAGTTGATTGATATGCAGGAGAATGGTTCGGGCGAGCTCAAGGCCGGCGGCGATGTCGCAGGTCCCATCCAGATGAGGGTCATTGATCAGGCCTTTCCAGCCGACCGTGGTTCGGGGTTTCTCGAAATAGGTCCGCATCACGATGAGAAACCGGTCACGCATAGAATCCGCGACCGGCTTCAGTTTGGCGGCGTACTCATACGCGGCATCCGGATTGTGAATCGAGCAGGGGCCGACAATGACGACCAGCCGATCTCGATCTTGCCCATGAAGGATCCTCCGGATTGCCGCTCGAGTCTCAACAACTAGCGCAGCGGCCTGCTCTGTGATCGGGAGTTTCGTTTTAATGACACGCGGTGGAGGCAGCGCGGTGATCTCGCTCACGTGCTGATTGTCGATCGGTCTACTCACAGTAGTTCCTCAGGTCAAAAAAGAGTGTTAGGATATACGAACTTCCTGGATAAGTCTACATGACAGGTGATAACCTATTGAATAATAAGACAACTTAGCAAGAGGTTCTGTCGCTAGTTTGACAGGCTGTTCATGTTGTGATACTTCGTCCACCGAAATGTTATCGATGAATATCATAGATCGGTTAAGAATTGGTCTGGCGGTCAGCCTGATTCTCTTGCTCATGGTCCTTGCGCCCTTTGCGGTTGCGCAGGATGTACACCATGAATTGGCCGCCGTCGACACCGACGGCCATGAACATAGCGACAACGATCTCTGCCAATGGGTTCAGCATCACACGGCGGGCTCGCTCGATCTTGATGTACCTGAGCCAGCTTTCCGTGAGCTGGTCAAGCAGTGTGAATTGCCTGCTGAACCGGTCTTGCTGTCCATTGCATTTTCTTTCGTCGGCCCATCGCGCGCGCCTCCTTCACTCCACTAAGGTCCAACGTCAAACGTTCCTGGCACTGCGGCCTGACCACCAGGTTTGTCCGCGTGCACATGGTCGTTCACCGACATGAGCTCGGCAGTGGAGGGAGATGATGCAGTCTCGAGCAGTTCAATGGTTGGGATGGTCTGTGGTACTCACGAGTCTAGGGATTTCTGTCGGTTCATCCGTCTATGCGGCGGATGTTAATCGGGTAACGATAACAGGCACGGTTCAAAATCAAGATCTCCGGCGGGTGCCGCAGGCGATCATTGAAGTCAAGAGCCAAGAGGGTGAACTCGTCTCGTCCGGAGTCTCGAACGATGCCGGCGAATTCAAAGTCGCCGTTCCCGAGAGCGGTACCTACTCCGTCAGTGCGGTACAAGAGACCTATCGGAGCGAATATGTAGTGCTGGCGTTGGGGGACGAGCCGTTGAAACCAGTCACCCTGACCCTATCCAAGACCAAGGAGGTGTCGCTGGAGGTGGTGTCACCCTTGCCGCCTATTCAAACCAAGTCATCCAGCGAAACCTATTCACTCAGCCGCAAGGAAATCGACATCCTCCCACGGGGGAACAACAATGACTTACACGACGTGTTGCTGACCATCCCGGGTGCGGCCTATGGGTCGTTGAAGCAGGTTCATGTCAGACAGGATCACGCCAACTTACAGCTGAGGATCGACGGAGTTCCTATTCCCGATACGGTTTCTTCGACCTTTTCAGACGTGATTTCTCCCCGGGCCTGGGAGCGTGCCGATATCGTGCTCGGTGGGATGGAGGCCAACGTCGGCAACAAGACGGCCGCATTGATCGACATTACGACGAAGAGCGGCACGAAACCGGGATTTGGGTCGGTTCAGATGTTTGGCGGGTCGAATAAAACGATCAACCCGTCATTTGAGTACGGAGGCACAATCGGCGAGAAGTTCCGCT
>FKKE01003914.1_pt1 | contig 13054 bp, 9 predicted proteins | sample 1106331 | NCBI WGS metagenome assembly FKKE01 (sample SAMEA3931202, study PRJEB13176) | freshwater metagenome | biome: Drinking water system; feature: drinking water; material: freshwater | place: China | collected 2013-02-06 | reverse complement strand
CCTTGTACGTTGCACTCCATTCGTAATCAATGGATTCCATCTCGTATCCTTGCTGCTCAAGAAAAGCCTCTCCTGCGCCGATAGAGGCCATCAGAGGCTGTTTGTAACGACGGTTCGATGAGAAAGGATCGCGATGAACGACGTAGCCGAGGCGAGTCCATCTCCAGCATCGTTCCTATCGGTGGGATTGGCTCTCAAGCTGTCTCTCACGCTCGACGGGCAGAAGGTGATGTATGGTTCGACGCTGTTGGGGTGGAAGGATCACGCCTGGCTCGTCTGCGAATGGCCGCTGCCTCTTGGGCATGACCATCGGGTCGAGAGCGGGACTCCCTGTACCGTGAGTTATCTGCACGACGGCAAACTCGTCGGGTATCGCAGTGAAATTCGCGAACTGATAACGGCACCGGTGCCGTTACTGTTCGTGGCCTATCCGAAGACCGTGGAAGAAATGCATCTGCGCAAACATTTCCGAGCCTCCGCCAGCGAGCCGATCCTGTTGATGAAAACAGACATGGCGAATCCCTCTGCCTCGGTGTTACCCGCCGCCAGTTATTTGGGCGGGTTACTGAAGGATCTCAGCGGAGGAGGATGCAGCGTGACATTGGTTCAACGACCGCCGTGGTTGCGACCCGGAACGACCGTCCGTTTGGAGTTCGAACTTCCCGGGCTGGGGCACATTACCAACCTGACGGGAGTCGTGAAGAATGTCGACGTACGGCAGGGTAGCGAAACGGTCGGGATTGAATTTCGGTTCGACGAAATGGAATACATCGAGTATCGAGGATGGGGCGGATCGGTCAAGAGCGCGATCGAACAGTGGGCGACTCAGAAAACAGTCGCGCCGTCATTATCTTGACGGCGGAGATCCTTCACCCTTCTTGCGGAATTGTTTTCCCTCCAGATCGGTAAATACTGCCGACCCGTTCGAATTCTCCCTCCTACGCTCTTGTCCAGCCGGATGATGAAATATTCGGACAGGGACCTGCTCCCGTCGCTCGGAGACTCACCCTCCCGTACCGTAGGCTTCCTCCTCTTCACTCGCCGCGGCCGTGCCGGACAGCCTTTTTGAGCATCCTGCCGGGATTGCTGTGTCCGTCCCCTGCGGAACTGTACAGCCGTCTCCTTGGCATCGATGAAAGAGTCCTTTCCCCTGCCTGGTGCCAGAACCCAGCAACGCAGCCCGGCATGTGTTTTGAAAGGCGTGTCCCTGCAGGCCTGATCTGGAGAACTCACGCATGATGAACGGTCCGTCTACAGCGCGCCATGAGTTGAATCCTCGATGGTGTTTAGCCTACGACACGATCGATCGCCAGGATATCGATCGTCTGATTCAGTGGCTTGGTTCGTACCCTCGATTAACGAAGGGGGGCGTCACGCGTGAGTTCGAGTCACGGTGGTCCAGCTGGCTGGTCCGACCGCACTCCGTGTTCTGCAACTCCGGCTCCTCGGCAAATCTCCTGATGTACTATGCGCTCCTGGCTTCCGGCCGGCTGCACAACAGAAAAGTGATCGTTCCCAGCGTGGGCTGGATCACATCGATTGCACCGGCCATCCAATTCGGGTTCGAGCCCATTATGTGCGAAGCCGATCCGGAGACGTTCGGCCTTGATCTGGATCATCTCGAAACGTTGCTCAAACAGCATCACGCGCAGACCGTCATGCTCGTCCAAGTCCTTGGGGTCCCGCACAAAATGCGGGAACTGATGGCATTGAAAGCCCGTTATGAGTTCCTGTTGCTGGAGGATGCCTGCGCCGCAATCGGAGCAACTTATCAGGGACGGAAAGTCGGATCATTCGGCGACATGGGGAGCTTTTCCTTTTACTTCGGCCATCAAATGTCGACGATCGAGGGCGGCATGGTGTCTACCGATGACAAGACATTGAATGACCTGCTGCTCATGCTCAGAAGCCACGGTTGGAGCAAGGACTTGGACGGCGAGACACATCACGCGCTCGTGTCGCGCTACGGCGTCGATGATTTCCACTCGCCATTTGTGTTTTATGAACCGGGTTTCAATCTTCGCTCGACGGATCTGAACGCCTTCATCGGAATCGGACAACTGGACAAACTGGATTGGATGACGGAGCAGCGACGTCGGAACCATGCCCGCTATGTGGAGCGCCTGAGCGGCCATTTCTATGCCCAACGCCCTCCGCAGGGAAGTGACGTCGCCAGCATTTCTGTCGGACTCCTGGCGGAGTCGCGCCAACAGCGCCGGCGCATCGTCCAAGCCCTGTCCGCACACGGGGTGGAAACCCGCATCTTCTCGGCGGGCAATCTCGGCTTGCATCCTTTCTGGGTCAACCGCTATGGAGCGGCCAGTTTTCCCGTCGCCGACCGAATTCATCACTGCGGGTTCTTTCTGCCGAACCACCAGGGGTTGAGGGAAGAGGACATTGCGGCCATTTCCACCATCGTGCTGGAGGCAGCGTGACAGGTCCCTTACTCGTTACGGGAGGATCAGGATTGCTGGGCCGGGCCGTGCGCCGACTGAGACCCGATGGCGTCTACCTGTCCAGCCGGGACGGGGATCTCCGCGATCGAGGCGTCGCCGAACAACTGCTGCGATCCATCCGGCCCGGTCGAATCCTGCATTTGGCCGGTGTGGTCGGGGGCGTCAAGGCCAACGCCGCCGACAATGCGCGATTTCTCGAGGAAAACATTCTGATCAACACGGCCGTCTTGTCGGCCGCCCGGCAGCTGCGCATACCGCGCCTCACGGCGATGTTATCCAGCTGCGCGTTCCCGATGTTTGCGGATCGTCCGACCACCGAAGCCGACGTGCAGAACGCAATGCCCTATGACGGAAATGCGGGCTATGCCTATGCGAAGCGGATGCTCGATCTTCACGTCGGGCTCGCGGCCAAAGAAGCGGGATTGATGTGGAACAGCCTGACACCCGTCACCATGTACGGACCGCACGACTCATTCGACCTGGAGTCCGGGCATGTCGTGGGGGCGCTGATCCGCCGATGTCACGACGCCCGAACGCACGGCACGGCCTTCACCGTTTGGGGCACCGGACGGGCCATTCGTCAATTCGTCTATGTCGACGATGTCGCACGATTGGCTCTTGGAGCTTTATCGGGCGGTTGGGGATCAGGTACGACGATTGTGACTCCGGACGAAGGGGTTTCGATCGCTCACCTCGCCCGTACGATCGGCCGGGTCATGAACTACTCCGGTCCGATTGTCTTCGACGATACCAAGCCGGAAGGCATGCTGGTCAAGCGCTTGCGGAGTACGACCTTCGACGAGCGGTTTCCGGGCCACCGATTTACCAGTCTCACCGACGGGCTCACGGAGGCCGTGCGGTGGTTTCTCAGCCGAGAGGTCGGACGATCCCAGTATCATCCTGAGTCGTCGATGTGCGGGCATTCGTAAGGAGCCGGTGTGCGTATGATGACATCGCAAGGACATATCGTGATCACGGGTGGGGCGGGTTATATCGGATCCGTGCTGTCGCGTCACTTGCTCACTCGCGGATATCGGGTGACGGTCGTCGACAATTTCATGTACCGGCAAAGCAGCCTCCTGGACTGCTGCGGGGAGGATGCCTTCAGTGTGGTGCGAGGGGACTGCCGGGATGAGCGGGTCATGACGGAGGCGATACGTCACGCCGATATTCTCATTCCGTTGGCGGCACTGGTGGGTGCGCCGCTGTGCAATCGGGACCGAATCGGCGCCTATTCGATCAATTTGGAAGCGGTTCACATGCTGTGCAAACTCTCCTCGCCGAACCAGCGCATGATTTTCCCCGTCACCAACAGCGGGTACGGGATCGGCCAACCCGGAGTTCCCTGCACCGAAGACTCGCCGCTCCGCCCCATCAGCCTGTACGGCGAGACCAAGGTCAAGGCCGAACGCGTCGTGCTTGATCGGGGCAATGCCGTCACACTCCGGCTCGCCACGGTGTTCGGTGCCTCGCCCCGGATGCGAATGGACCTCCTGGTGAACGATTTCGTCTGGCGGGCCGTCCATGATCGAGCCGTCACGGTCTTCGAAGGCCACTGCACGCGCAACTACATCCATGTCCGCGACGTGACCAAGGCCTTCCTCCATGCGATCGAACAGTTCGACACCATGAAGGACCGTCCGTACAACGTCGGTCTGGACGATGCCAACTTGTCGAAACTGGAATTATGCGCCGAAATCAAACGGCAGATCCCGCAGTTCGTCTACTCGGAGGCTCCGATCGGTGAAGATCCCGACAAACGGGATTATATCGTCTCGAACGAGCGGATCCGTGCCACAGGTTTCAACCCGGATTGGTCCCTCGCGCGCGGCATCAGGGAACTCGTCAAGTGCTACACCGTCATCGGTGGAACCGGGTACGGCAATGTGTAAGGCCGGCACGATCGCAGAGAGGAACAACGCACGATGATCATCAGCCGCACGCCATTCCGCATTTCGTTCTTCGGCGGGGGCACCGATTATCCGGTCTGGTTCAAAGAGCACGGAGGCGCCGTGCTCGCCACGACGATCGACAAGTACTGTTACCTGAGCTGTCGCTACTTGCCGCCGTTTTTCGAACACAAGACCCGTATCGCCTATTCGCGGATTGAGCAGACGAGGTCCAACAGCGACATCGAGCATCCGGCGGTGCGAGGCGTGCTGCAGTATTTGAATGTTGAGGAGGGGTTGGAGATTCATCACGATGGAGATCTTCCGGCGCGCACCGGCTTGGGATCAAGCTCGTCGTTTACCGTCGGACTGCTCCATTCCTTGCACGCGTTGCGACATCGGATGCCGAGCAAGGACGAGCTGGCTCGTACCGCCATCCATATCGAGCAGGAGGTGCTGCAGGAAGCCGTTGGCTGTCAGGATCAAGTCTTGGCGGCGCACGGGGGATTGTGCCGCGTCAACTTTTTTCAGAACGGAGACATCGGGTACACCCCGATCGTCATGGGACCGGAACGTCTCGCGCAGCTTCAGGATCATTTGCTGCTGTACTTTACCGGCTTTTCCCGCACGGCGTCGGTGATCGCCAAGGAGCAGATCGCCCATACCAAGCACCGACGGGTCGAGCTCTTCGCCATGTTGCAAATGGTGCAGGAGGGCGTCTCCGTGCTGGTCGGAGATCGGGATCTCTCCGAGTTCGGAGAATTGCTGCACGAATCCTGGATGGTGAAACGAGGCCTGACCTCCAAGATCACGACGCCGATGATCGATGACATCTACGACGCGGCCAGACGAGCGGGCGCCATCGGGGGGAAATTGCTGGGCGCCGGCGGAGGCGGGTTCATACTGCTTTTTGCGAAGCCCGAGATGCATGCTCAGATCAGAGCGGCGTTACCGGGTTTGTTGCAGGTACCGTTCCGGTTTGAACATCAAGGCACCCAGATCGTCTTCTATCAGCAGGAATCTTCCGTCCTGCAGGCGCCTGACTGCGGGCCGGAGAACAAATCCGCGGTCTTCAATGCCGGAGCGGCAGTGGGCAAGGCTGCATGACCATGGTGGGTGTAGCAGACTGTGATGCGCTGGTGCTCTGTGGGGGGCAAGGGAGGAGACTGCGATCGGTCGTCAAGGATCGGCCCAAGCCCATGGTGATGATCGATGATCGGCCGTTTGTGGATCGCGTCCTGGCCTATTGTACAGGGCAAGGGGTGCGCCGGGTCATCCTCTGTACCGGATATCTCGGAGACCAGTTTCGCGAATGGTATGCCGCCCATCCGCAGTCCTGTGATGTGCGGTTCTCCTGTGAACCGGTTCCGCTGGGCACGGCCGGGGCGTTGAAGCATGCCGCCTCGTTGATCCGCACGAATCCGTTCATGGTGCTCAACGGTGATTCGCTGTGCGAGGTCGATCTCCAGGCATTGCTCTCGCGTCATACAGCCACGACCGGACCGATGACCCTCGCGCTCACGCCGGCCGATTCACGGACGGATGCGGGATGTGTGACGGTGAATCATGCGGGCAGGCTGATGTCATTTTCCGACACGCAGACTGACCGCGAGATACGATTCCACAATGCCGGGATCTATGTGTGTGACCGGGCCGTACTGGACCGGATTCCGGCCGGCCGGCCCTATTCCCTGGAGCAAGACTTGTTGCCGGGTCTCCTGACCGAGGGGATCTACGGACAGGTGTTTTATCAGCCTCTGTACGATATCGGGACTCCGGAGCGCCTCGACGCCTTCATCAGGCAGGCCGGGGCCGGCGTAGGGGGCGGAGTTGAGGAGCGGAATCTCCGGCTGCAGTAGAGGGATCATGACACACGCATCGCTGCCGACGACATTGCCGTTTTCCCTGCGAGGCCAACATCTCGTGGGGCAAGAGATGTTCAAAGTGATGGAGCGTGCGCAGAAGCTTGAGCGGCAGGGGAAGCAGGTGTATCACCTGGAGCTCGGCAATCCCAGAATGGCTCCGCCACCTGATATCGTGGACGCCACCATCGAGGCCATTAGGGCCAAGCATGTCGGGTATGCGCCGATGGGCGGGCTGCTCGAATTACGCGAGGCTGTGGCCGACCGATATCGGCACCGGACCGGCCACGAGTATGAGGCGAGGCATGTGGCCATCAGTCCCGCGAATCTGCTGATCAGCCAGTTTCTTGATCTGACCTGTAATCCAAGGGACCGGCTGGCGCTCTTTACACCGGCGTTTCCCTCGTATTGGGCGGCGGCGTCTCATATCGGGCTGGATGTGATCGCGGTGCCCTTGACGGCCGAGAACGGGTTTCACCTCGGCGAGGCGCAGATCGACGAGGCCGTCGCCGCCAGGCCCAAAGCGGTCATCGTGAATTCCGCCAACAATCCGACCGGCGCGGTATACACCAGACCGATGCTGGAACTGCTGGCTCGGCGATGCGAGGAGGAGCGAATCTGGCTCTTGAGTGATGAGACCTACGGAGAGCTCTCGTTCGGCTGGCCCTTTTTCAGCCTGGCCTCCTGTCCGACTCCACAGGCGGTGGTCCTGTCGTCCTTCTCGAAGCTGTTTTCGATTCCCGGGTACCGGACGGGCTATGCGCTGGCCCATCCGGACGTGATCAACAAGCTCGCATTGTCCACCTCGACGCTGATCTCCTGTCTGCCCTTGTTTACGCAGCTTGGCTGCCTGGCCGGAATGTCCGTGATGGAGCCGTACGTGGAGAAGGTCCGGTCTCACTGCAACAGAGTCACGGCAGCCTGCGCCGAGGCGATCAACCGATCGGGCCTGCTGCGGTGCGCCGCGCCGGAGTCGGGTTTCTATCTCTTTGTCGACATCAGTGCCGTGGGTTTGGAAGACATGGCGTTTTGCCGGAGGCTGCTGGATAGCCATCAGACTGCCGTTACGCCCGGGCGAAGTTTTGGTCCGGCGTGGGATACGGCGATCCGTATTGCCACGTGCGGTCAGGAGGCAGACGTCATGGAAGGAGTGCGACGCGTCATCGCGCTCAGCCAGGAACTGGGAGGCATCCGTGTCGCTGCGTAACGACGTGCTCTTCATCACACCTCCCAGTCGGGTGGAAGTCTATCAGGACTTGAGCCGGAACCTGGCCGCGATCGAGCCGCCCGTATGGGCGGGACTGATGGCGGCCTGCATCCAGGCTCACGGGTACGATGTGGGGATTCTCGACGCAGAGGCGAAAGGATTCACCCATAGGCAAACCGCTCAGGCCATCGCGCAGGCCGATCCCCGCGTGGCGGTGTTCGTCATTTATGGGCAACAACCCTCGGCCTCCACGCAATGCATGCCGGCCGGACGGCGTGTCTGCGAAGAACTGCAGGCGTTGTCGGATATTCCCACGCTTGTGATGGGGACGCATCCGTCGGCGTTGCCTGGACGAACGCTGCTGGAAGAACCCTATACGTATGTGTGCCAGGGGGAAGGGCCTTACACCGTATTGGGCCTGCTGCGAGTGCTGCGGGATCGTGTCGGAACCCTCAAGGACGTGCCGGGACTCTGGTATCGGGAACAGGGCGTGATCCGTTCGAATCCTCCTGCGCCGCTGATTGCTGATCTCGACCGGGAGTTGCCCGGTCAGGGGTGGGACTTGCTCGATATGAGCCGCTATCGCGCCCACAACTGGCATTGTTTCGACCATCTCGAATCCCGCAGTCCCTATGCCTCGTTACAAACGAGCCTGGGATGCCCCTTCAAATGTTCGTTTTGTTGCATCAATGCGCCGTTTGATACGCCGATGCTCAGGACCTGGAGCCCCGATCACGTCATTCGCCTGATTGACCGGCTGGTCCTGGACTATGGCGTCACCAATATCAAGATTCCGGATGAGATGTTCGTGTTGAACCGGCGGCATGTGCTGGGTATTTGCGACAGGATCATCGAACGGGGCTACCACCTCAATATTTGGGCGTATGCCCGTGTGGACACCGTACAGGACCAGGTTCTCGAAAAACTGAAAGCAGCAGGGTTCCACTGGCTGGGACTGGGTATTGAGTCTGGCAGCCAGCACGTCCGCGACGGTGTGGAGAAAGGCCGGTTCGGAGACCGGGAGATTGTTGCGACGGTAGAACGTATTCGGTCCCATGGCATCTACGTCGCCGCCAATTACATTTTCGGGCTGCCCGACGATACTCCGGCCAGCATGCGGGCGACGCTGGACTTGGCGCTTGAGCTGAATACGGAGTGGGCCAACTTTTATTGCGCCATGGCGTACCCGGGATCGCCCCTGTACGGTCTGGCGAAAGACAAGGGGTGGCCGCTCCCTGATGATCTGGGAGGGCCGGGATGGATCGGGTATTCACAGCATGCCTATGACACGCTGCCGTTGCCGACCGAACGGTTGGCGGCCATCGACGTGCTTGATTTCCGCGACCGGGCCTTCCTGGAGTATTTCCAGCATCCGTCGTATCTCGGGCTGCTGCACCGGACCTTCGGCCGCCATGTGGCTGATCACGTCAGGGAGATGTGTGCTCATCACGTCCGACGGCGCCATCGCGACGCCGCGGCCATGCCGGCGGTCTGACCAAGACCGCGAAGGAGTTCTATGATCAAAGTGGCGGACTACATCATCAATACCCTCGCGGAACGGGGCATCGACAAAATGTTCGTCGTCTATGGCGCGGCGAACGGCGATTTGATCGATGCGTTCACTCGGACGGCGGCCACGGGTTATGTAGCGGTCATGCATGAGCAGGCCGGCGGGTTTGCCGCCGAAGGGTATGCCAAGGTGAAGGGCATTCCCGGCGTGGCGATCGCCACCAGCGGGCCCGGCGGGATGAATCTGCTCACCTCGATGGGGAACTGTTTTTACGACTCCATTCCCTGCGTCTTCCTGACGGGGCAGATCAATTCTCGCTTTCTCCGCCCCGATCCGTCGATTCGGCAGATCGGCTTCCAGGAGACGGACATCGTCGCCATGGCGGCTCCGGTGACCAAGTACGCCAAGATGCTCATGAAGGCGGAGGATGTGCGCTACGAAGTGGAGAAGGCGCTGTGGATCTGTCAGCACGGCCGTCCGGGGCCTGTCTTGCTCGATATCCCGCTCGACATTCAAAAGGCCAAGATTGATGTGAAGCAACTGGTCGGGTTCGAGCCCCCGGCCGCGGCCGGCTACGACATCGAGGTCGTGGATCGACAGATTCACAAGTTGCTCGACGATCTGCGCGCGGCGGAACGCCCGGTCATACTCATCGGCGGCGGTGTGCGGCTGGCCGACGCCCAGGACGAGGTACGTGAACTGGGGCGCCGGCTGAAGATCCCCTGCTTTCCGACCTGGAACGCGCTCGATATCATTTCCTCCGACTATGAATTCTACGGCGGACGCGTCGGCACGTATGGGGGCGCGGGGCGGAACTTCGGCATTCAGAACAGCGATCTCCTGCTCTCGATCGGCAGCCGGATTTCCGGGCGCATTACGGGCGGCAACGTACAGAGCTTTGCGAGGCAGGCCAGGAAATATCTGGTGGAAATCGATCCGGCCATGGTGCAGCGGAAGTTTCAGCAAGTCCCTTTCGACGTGAACATACTTTGCGACGCGAAGGTGTTTGCCCAACGGATGCTCGTCGCGTTGGACCGGGCGAAGAAACCCTGTCCGGATTGGTCCGCATGGACCTCCCGGGTCATGGGTTGGAAGCGGGCCTATGATCCGGTCCGGCCAGAGTTTTTCACCCAAGCCGAACGGGTGCATCCCTATGCATTCATGAGACGTCTGTCGGAAAAAATGAGCGCGACCGACATTCTGGTCGGCGATTGCGGCGGCAACATCGTCGTCAGCAACCACGCATTTGAGACGAAGTATGGTCAACGGAATCTGACGAACAACGGCAACTCACCGATGGGCTTTTCGTTTGCCGGCGCCATGGGGGCCTGGTTTGCGGATCCGTCCCGCCGGGTCGTCTGCACGATCGGCGACGGTGGTTTCAATATGAACCTGCAAGAGTTGCAGACGTTCATCAATTACGGGGTAAAGGTCAAGACGTTCATCCTGAACAACCACATTTACGGGATCACCAAGGCGTATCAGGAGACCAACTTCCAAGGGCGTGCCGAAGCGTGCGGTCCGAAGGGATACCGGCCGCCGGATTTCCTGAAATTGGTCGAGGCGTACGGCATCAAGACGGTGGCGATCGGCAACCATGCCGAGATGGAGGCCAAGATCGATCAGGTTCTCGGGTTCGATGGGCCGGTAGTCTGCGATGTCGATATGCACGAGTACCACACCTATGAACCGAGAATCTTCGGATGGAAAACGCCGATCGAGGATATGTATCCCTATCTGCCGCGCGAGGAGTTCAGGAAGAACCTGTCGATCGAACCGGTGGACGGGTGGGAGAAACCGGAAATGCCCGATGTGATCCGTCCCAACAATGCCACTCCGCCGTGAAAGGGTTGAGATGATGGCCGAAGAGCGCACAGCACATACCGTAGAAGCAGCCTACTACGAATTCTGCCGGGAGCGCCGGCGGCCATATTTCGGCCGTCATATGTGGGCCTCTCAAGGGCTTCCGCTCCGTCACGTGGTCATGCAGGAATTGGTTCGGTTGGAAGCATCGCGCCAATCCGGATCACCGCTCCGCATCCTCGAGGTTGGGTCCTGGGCCGGAGGGTCTGCCATTACCTGGGCGGAAGCCATCAAGCGATACGCGAAGGGAGGGCAAGTTATTTGTGTTGATCCGTGGAAACCGTATTTCAATCCAACGGATCGTCCCGATGCCCCTGTCTACCGCCGTATGGCTGAGGCGTTAGAGCAGGACACCATATACGACTTGTTCACCCACAACGTCAACGCAGCAGGGCATTCAGATGTCGTCTTGACCCTCAGGGGGCAGAGTACCGCAGTGCTTCCCATGCTCCCGCACGGCTACTTCGACATCGTCTTTGTCGACGGCGACCATTCTTATCAGGCTGTGTCGGAAGACGTGAAGATGGCCATGCGTGTAGTCCGAGAGGGAGGGATTCTCTGCGGTGACGATTTGGAGCTGCAGCTCTCCGAGATCGATGAAGCCCATGCGAGAACCAAGGTCAAGGACGACTATATACGCGACCCTCGGTCCGGGAAGGATTTTCATCCCGGGGTGACGCTCGCAGTCGCTGAACTGTTGGGACCGGTCGCCAGTGTCGCCGGGTGCTGGGCGATGCGAAGAACGGGCGGCCAATGGGAACCGGTGTCCACAGCGGACATCAGCCCGGTGCCGGAGAATATTCCACGGCATCTTCAACCGCATGATCCGGGCGCCGATCCTGAATTTCGCCAGTGGATGTCGGCTCGGACGTCCATGGACGGACGCGACGGACCAGTTCACGTATCCACCGGTGTGCTCCCTGCATCATCGCTGAACGGGCGCGGAGAAAAACGGACGAAGGCGCTGCTGATTCAACTGGATTTCCAAACATGGGCGAGGGCGCGGGCCTGGTCCTATTGCGCCGCGTACGGAGTGCAAGAGGGGCTTACGGCCAACGGTGTCGAGTGCGTGACGGTACCCGCGATTGCGGAGCATCCTTGCTCGAGTCAGACTTCGTGGCTCTCGCATATGAAAACGCTGTTGTCCGGGCAGCGGTTCGATCAAGTTTGGATCTGGCTGGTTCATACTCCTCTGGATGAAGCCACGCTGGAGTGGCTGTCAGGGCTTGCTCCCGTCCGGGTCGGGGTCGTGATGGAATCCCTTCGATACGACGAAGACGACTATCGCTGGGCGCCCCATCTCAGAGGCCGTCGCGAGCAGGTAGACAGCCAGTTACCGTATCTCACCCATGTGCTCGCGCCGGACGAGCAGGATGCAGCCGACATCAACGCGATCGGCAACGTACGGGCGCTCTGGTGGCCGGCCATGGTACCGGAGCGCTTCGTCGTGTCACCGAACGCGCGTCCGACTCAACGAGATGCCGTGTTTCATGGGACTCCGTATGGTCGTCGACAACGCTGGACGGTTCACCCGCTCTTGCACCATCGGTTGCAGTGCGCCGGAGCGGACCAGCCCCCGACGAAAAACCAGCAACTCTTCGATCACCTGCAGCATATGGCCGAGCAGTTGCTGCAATCGGGCCAACCGTTGACGCCCCGGTTGTTACGAGAGCATGCCGAATCGCTCCAGAAGATTCGGGTGGCGGAATTCTCCGACTGGATGGGCCGACTCCCTGACTGGCCTGCGATCGTCAATCTGCCGAGTCTCGCCAAGTTCTATGGCGGCCGTGTGATGGAGGGGATGGCCGCCGGACGGCCGGTGATCTCATGGCACGTGCCGAACCATCCGAGGAATCTTTCCCTTTTTGAACCGGACGAAGAGATTATATTGTTCAATTCCGACGATCCCGCCGCGTTGGCCGCCCAAATCGACCGTCTTAGGCATGATCCCCGATATGCGGCAGCCGTAGCACGCAAAGGACAGGAGCGAGTCCGTCGTTACCATACCGCCGAACGGCGCCTACGGGAAACTCTGTGTTGGATCCAAGATGGGGTTGAACCTCGGTACGGAGTCGAGGGCATCGAATGCCCGCAGATTCCTGAGCCATGTGAGTCGGCGACGGAGGCGGAGGCAGCCGCGACGCAGGATGAGTTCTACGTCGATCTGTTCGTGAACAAGCCGCACTGGTCGACACCCTATCCGAACGCCGACGAGGCCGCTCGCTGGAGCAAGATAGCCGCCTGTTTAGAGTACACCTTGCGTCGAG
>FKKE01011151.1_pt1 | contig 13069 bp, 29 predicted proteins | sample 1106331 | NCBI WGS metagenome assembly FKKE01 (sample SAMEA3931202, study PRJEB13176) | freshwater metagenome | biome: Drinking water system; feature: drinking water; material: freshwater | place: China | collected 2013-02-06 | reverse complement strand
GCCCGCTCCAGCGCGAACGGTGCCGCGGACGACAGCGCCCAGTGAGCAGCCAGTTTGGCCCGGCGCTGTTCCACCTCGGGCGTCGCTACGCACTTCGTCGCGCACAGCCGCTCATCCAGCGCGATTGGCATCAGTACCGCCGTTCGCTCGGCGTCGCTGTCCCACCAGGGGCCATCGTTGATTTTGATCCCGATGGCGCGCAGCACGCCGCTCGGGTGGTCGTCGCTGAGCGGGCGACCGTCTAGCAGCGCCCGGGCGGACATCAGGCACGCGGTCTGCTTGCCGTCGCCGACCGAGCCTACGAGAGTGAAATTGTCGAGATTCACCGGACCACCTCCAACCGTCGCGGGTAGATCACGTCTCCATCGTCCACGCACACGCTCACGTCGCCCTTGCAGCGCCGGCACGTGATCGACAGCATCCTCTCGTCCGCCATCTCCCAGGCGCGCGGGTTGAACCCCCACGTCGCCCACTTGACCGGATCGGCGCGCATCTGCTCGTGGCGCTGCTCGGCGTCACACAGCGCGCGTAACGCCACGGCATCGGCGCTGAGCTCGTCCTCGCCGGGCTTGACGAGACGCAACAGCTTCCAGCCGTCGCCCTCGTTCAACTGGCGGACCATCTGGCCGTGCGAGGAGATGGTGCGGAGGCGGGTCACTTGGACACCTTGCAAAACGCGCACAGACACGGCGTCAGTAGCCCGCGAACCTTCCGCTCGATTTCGTCTTTTACCCACTGCTGACGCGTACCCGTATTGGTGTCAGGCGCGAACGGCTGCGCCTTGATGATCGCAACCACGGCCATTATGGTTTCGTGCCGGTGAATGGTCATTCGCAGTCCTCGCAACGCCACTGCTCGGCGTGCATCAGTTCCGTGGTCAGAAACTCTCCGCACCCGTTGCATGGGTACGGGTGAAGCGCGATCCCGCAATAGACGCAGCGTCGTTCTTTCTCCATGCACTGATGCACGTGCATGTGTTTGAACGGATGAAGCGGCGCATCCTCGGGGGCCATTGCGCACCGGCCATGCACAAAGTCGATCCCACCAAACGGATAGAAACGATCGCCGCTCATCGCCAGCACCCGAACCCGCCGCTGGTCGGCTGGTAGTCGGGGTCCTCGCGATCGTCGCAGTCGGGCTCGCCCTCGCCCTCGTCGCCGTCCTGCACCTCCACCGCCGCCACCTTCGGCTGCGCGTCCAGCCACGCGGCGAAAGCGCGGGTGAACTCGGAACGGCACTCGGGGGTGCAGGTGCACCAGGCGGGGTGGGCGGTCACTGGCGCACCGCCGGCGTGGGCGACTCGCAATCGGGGCAATACCAGTGCCCGCTGTCGTCGCGGACCTTTACGTCATGGGTGGCGCATACAGCGGTCCGCGCCGGTCTGGGTCCGCCATGCCGCGGACACGCAATACCCACGTAGGCGAACCGCCCTGTAGCGTGTCCATACGCAGGCTCATCGCAGAGCCCTGCCGGCATTCCCGAACCCGACCACATTGCCTTTTGGCAACGGAGTGGAAGGTCCTGCTCGTTCGCCGCGTTGGGGGACGGGTGGGTGTTGGTTGACATGCTCATGTCCATCTCCTCTCGCCCGCTCAACCCACCTTCCGGCTCGACTCCGGCCTTGCGGCCTCGCGTCTCACCTGCCTTGCGGCTTTGGCGCCTTACGCCTCGGTGGGTGCCTGGTGTCTTGCGGTCGTGAGTAAACCATAGCAATTCGCTATCGAGGTGTCAATAGCAAATCGCTATGGTTTCCTTCGGGCGCAGCTTTCCCGTCGCTGTGGCGGGATAGTTATTCGAGATCTAGGGCGTAGACTTGCGGCGCTTTTGTTGCCAGCGCTGAACGGTTTTGATCTTGGACTCTGGCGCGGTTCTCAGGGCCTCTTCAACCGCTTCATTGGCAAATCGCCGGGCCAGGTTTGCGAGCAGGGCACCGATGGGCGCGAGGTGTTTTTCTGATTGGGCGAGCCGGGCAATCATCCGCCAGGTCACCTTGCGCTTCTTCTTGTTGACGACGTTTGAAACGTCCGACTGCTTGATGCCGGTCAACTTTGCGAACTTCGTAGGAGAGCCGCCAGCATATGTATCTACTAGCTCGGCGAACCACAGCCGCGCCAGCTCTGCCGCCTGATCGTCGTCCATGGCCAAGCATGCTCCGTCTCGGGTACCGGATCGCCTGCGGCTAGCAAACCGCTATTGACACGCGCATAGCGAAATGCTATGAACATGTCTGTGACGCGACCAATTCACCCGCTTCAACGATGGATCGAATCAGCAGGTATCGACTTCGATGCGCTCGCCAAGCGCTGCCGCGCAACTGGCTTCACCACGAAGCCGGTGTACCTCAAGCAAATCGCAAGCGGCTACTACCGACCCAGCTACGAACTGGCCTCCGTGCTCGCAAAGATCATCGGAAAGGGAACCAGCGTGGACGAGATAATGACGTTCCCATACCTCCGTCACCCCGGCGAGGCGGCGTAGATGCCCCGTCACGGCTCGTGCCGACCTGGGACCGTCTATTTCATCCGCGATGAAGCCAGCGGACTGATCAAGATCGGTTTCACGCAGCAATCTATCTGGGAACGCGTCGCTCAGATGCGAAACGCAAACCCTGGTGTCCTGACAGTGCTTGGGGTCATGAGAAGTACCTCGATGTTCGAGCGGAATCTCCTGCATAGATTCAGCGCTTCTCTCAAGTCTCATGAGTGGTTCTACCCGTCGGACGATCTCGTGGATTACGTCCGCCGTCGCAGTCGGAAGCCGCCGAAGAAACCGACGCCTGGCTGTCCTGACTGCTACGTAGAGGCTGGGCTTAGGGTGCCCGGCGTGCGCCTTTGGAATGTGTCGTCGTCATCGCGCGGTACGACGCCTCGCGCGTGAGGCGCTGTTCATCGAGTCCACCGAAATGGACGCGGCCTGACCCTGACCCCATGCTGAACCCCCGCCGCACACCCACTGCGATAACCGTGCCGCCGCGTACAGCGTTGACGGTACGTGTTCCGGGTGTCGCGTCGGTGAACACCTACTGGCGACAGTCGTCACTACGGCGTTTTGTCGCCGTCTCAGCGGTGAGTCACTAGATGCGCCTCGCCGTCCAGGTCTACGCCTTCCTGTTCGCCCTGATCTGCGACCCCCGAATTTCGATCGCCGGGCGCCTCGAGTATGCACCTCGGCTGGGCGAGTCTGCACTGTCCGCGCCTGCAAGTGAATCGCGCATCCACTGCAATCAGCGGTCGGGCAACCCCCGACTGAACGTCCGTCGTTCGCGCAACCACGCAACCAACTAACTGGAGGAACCGTGAGCGACGAGAGTGACATGCGATTAGAAGTGCCCGAAGGCGGCATGCTAATGCACGCCAATTCGTGGTCGGAGCGGGCGCTAATCGGTCAGCCTGACCCGCGTCAACTGATTAGCGCCGCCGCGCAAATCTTCGACAACGCCGTCGAGCAGTGGGGCAAAGGGCTCGCGCTGGCCGAGGCGCTTTCGGTGCCGACCTCGGACGTGAGCAACTGGCGCAAGGGCAAGCGGCGCGTTCCCTACTACGCGGTGTTGGCGCTGCTGCCGAATGACGCCGCGGCCGAATCGGTTCTCAAGGCCGAGTGCGGGATCGCGGGCTACCCGGCGCCCGTTCGCAACACGATCGAACTGTCAACGCCGCAGGCGCTCGAGATCGCCCGCATGCGCGACTTCCTCGGCGACATGTGGAAGTTCGCTGGCGAGGAGTACGCGGCGCGGTTCTACCGGACCACGCGCGAGCACCTGGACGTAGCGGTCGATCAGCACCTTCGACTCGGCAAGTAACTCGCAACCGTCGCCCAGCGACGTGGGGAGGAAAGAATGAGATTCGCAAAGGCACTCGCCCTGATTGGAATGGCGGCGGGCGCGGGACAGGCAGTGGCAGAGGTTCCCGAGGGCGATCGCGAGCGTCGATATTCGCGCTCGTTAGACGAGTTGCGCTTCGACATGGCGCACTGGCAGTCATCCACGCCGAATCGCCTGTCCCAAAAGAAGCGCCGCCTGCGTGCGCGGAGGGTCGGCAAATGACCCGCCTCCTCGTCGAGCCCGCGCGCACCGGCCGTCCCGTCCGCTACGTGACGAGACCGAAGACAAACGACATGGCGCCCCCGAGACAGGTTCGGTACGCCAAGCCCCGTCGCCGCCGCATGCCCAAGCCCGAGAAGTACACTGCGCCGAACCGGGGAGAGGGGACGGTGAGGATGTTCGGGTGAGCAATCCGTTCTTCATAGAAGGACCGGCGACCATTGGCGTGAGCGGNNGAGCGGTGGTCGCACGTCCGGCGAGCTGCTCAAACGCATTCTCGACGCGCATGGTGGCCGCTTGCCGTCCGATGTCTTCCCGTCGTTCCAAAACACGGGAGAGGAAGACGAGCGTACACTTGTGTTCCTTGCCGAGATGCAACGGCGATGGGGAGTTGAAATCACATGGCTGGAATATAACGACGTATTCAACATCGAGGACTACAGAAGAGCCGATGGCTCGCTGAGCACCAAGCGCAGGAAGCGCAACCTTCAGAATCGCGACGAATGGGGTTTCGACATTGTCTCGTTTGAGACTGCCTGCCGAAACGGCGAACCATACGATCGCATGCTCGCGTATTACGCCGAGTACAGGAAACAAATCAAGGGACTGCCTCCGGTTCTGCCGAATGTTCCACAGCGTCTCTGTACCGCCTACTTGAAGATTAAAATCAATCAGCGGTGGATGAACGTCCTCGGGCACCGCGAATATACCTCTATCTCGGGCATCCGCGCCGACGAGCCGCACCGCTATGCGCGCATGATGGCGCAGAACCAGAACCACAAGCTCCCATATGAGTACGACTGTCCGCTCTATCATGCTGGCGTCACCTCCGGCGACATCCTATCGGCATGGCGCGGACGCGACTTTGATCTAGGGCTCGACCCAAACAGCGAAGCGGGAAATTGCGGTCTCTGTTACCTGAAACGCAAGGGAGTTCTCGTCCGGCTCATGCGCGAGAAGATCGCGGCAAACAACGGAATCGTTCCCGCCGAGCTGATTCGGTGGAGGCGACGCGAACAGGAATCGGGGCAGGTGTTTCGACGCGATCGACCGAACTTTGAATCCCTCATAAACGAGGCGCTAACCGGCGAGACGGACGGAAACCTTAACCTGTTCGACGACGTATCGACTGCATTTGCGGGGAGGCAGCATGACGGTACCTACGTACACGGTTTCCATTCACATGGCCGGTGACATCGAAGCAGCCAAGAACGTCATCCGGCGCCGCTGTTACAACTACGGACTGTGCGTCACGGTGACCGCTGCGCTGTTCATATACACGGGCGGTGAAGAATCTGGATTCACGGTCGGACTGGTCAATTACCCAAGATTTCCCGCGACACCTGACGAGATTTGGCAGAAAGCGACGCAACTGGTGGCCGAACTCTTGCCAGCGTGTAACCAGCGGTCGGCGCTGATCGTGGCACCTGACAAGACCGAATGGATCACGATCGACCCACCGGGTGCCGAATGACCACCCTCCTTCTCGCCCTCGCCGCCGCGTTGCTGGTCGTGGCGCACATGGCGGTGATGATGTGAGGTGGCCGGCGAGTGCGCCCGTGTTCGAGGTAGACACGCGCGGAGTCCGCCCCCGCTGCGAGTGCCACGGCGCCGTGGTCGTTGGCGTCGGCTTCCCGACGCGCGGCTTCATCTTGACGCGCGAGTCGCCATGCACCGATCCGGGCACCACGACATGGCACCCGCTCGATCAGTTGCGCCCCCTGACCCACGCCGCGCGCCACATGCTCGCGATTGCAAGGGGGCGGCGGTGACGTTCCGCTACGTGGTGGTCCATGGCGTCGAATTCCCGCGCAGGAAGAAGCGGAGCGTTCTCGTTGGCGTGACGCTCACGCCTGAGGAGGCGCAGACCGTGCGTGCTCAGTATCTCGGCACAGGCCACAACGTCGAGGTCATGGACGAGACCAAGTTGGTGGCGAGTACGTGGCTTGGACCGGGTGGCCGCCTTGCACTGAAGAAGCTGCTCACCGAAAAGGAAAGTGAGTTGAGCGAGAAGGCAGACGCCGCCGACAGTGACGGCGAGTGTGAGCGCCTTCTCCGCATGGCTGGACAGGTCCGCGCCCACCGCGAACGGTTGCAGTCAAAGGCAGTGCTGCCGTGACCACGCCCCGCTTCCGCCAGCACGTTCTCCGCTGCATCGCCGCGCAAGATCGCGACTACGCCGCCGAGGCGGAACGTGCCCGCAGCCGTGAGTACCAGCGGCGCAAGCGCGAGGCGGCACGCAAGGCGAAACCGCGCGTGCTCCGCGTTGGCCCCCGCGCGTGGACCTGCTACGGCGTCGACATCGTGCGCTGGAGCGACTGCGTTCGCGCGTACCTGCCAGGCGAGACGGTCGAGGCGGGGACGGTGTGGGCGTGTGCAAGCGAGGTGGTGGGGTGCTGAACACCGGCCTGATGTCGTCCGACCGTCCCGACTGGAACACGCCGCCCGAGTTCATGGAGCGCGTGTACCGCGTCGGGCCCGTCGCGCTCGATCCATGCTCCAATCCCACGTCCATCGTCAAAGCGCGCACGGCGTGGAGCCTCGAGAACGGTGACGACGGGTTAGCGCATAGCTGGATTGCCTACGCCGGGCGCGAGCTGGTCTACGTCAACCCTCCTTACGGTCGCGAGATCGCCGCGTGGATGGCGCACTGTTTCGACAACGCGGGCGAGGTGATCGCGCTGGTCCCTGCCCGTACCGATGCGCGCTGGTTCGCCTCTTACTGCTGGGCTGCGTCGCGCATCTGCTTCGTTCGCGGTCGGCTCAAATTTCTTGGCGCACCGTCGTCGGCGCCGTTCCCGTCGGCGGTCGTGTACTGGGGCCAGCGATACGCGCAACGCTTCGCCGAGGTGTTCGGCGAGATTGGAAAGGTCGTGACGCCATGACCCACGCCGAACTCAAGGCGCCGTTCCCGTACTTCGGCGGCAAGCGGTCCGTGACCGACACCGTTTGGTCGCGGCTCGGGTCGCCGAAGCAGTACATAGAGCCGTTTTGCGGTTCGGCGGCGATGTTGTTTGGTGCGCCCGCCCCGGCGTCTCTCGAGGTAGTCAACGACCTTAACGGATTCATTGCCAACTTCTGGCGCGCGGTCAAACACCAGCCCGGGGAAGTTGCGCGCTGGGCAGACTACCCAGTGAGTCACATCGACCTCGGGGCGCGTCATCAATGGCTCATGCAGCAACGCGATCGCATCGGCGCCGAGATGCAGGACGCCGACTGGCCCGGTGACGCAAAGGTCGCGGGATGGTGGCTGTGGGGGCAATGCTGTTGGATCGGTTCCGGCTGGTGCGAGTGGACGAAAGGGCAAATCCCTCACGCTAGCGACGCGGGAAGGGGAGACCTGCTGACCTCGGCGGGACGTGCCGCCTGGGAATGGCTGCACCGTCTCGCCGATCGCCTTGAGCGTGTCCGCGTCACCCACGGCGATTGGGATCGTTGCCTCAACAACCATTACGGCGGCGATGACACGGCGGTGTTTTTGGACCCGCCTTATCGCGCATACGAAGCCGTCTACGGCGTACAAGGTGTGGCCGACACCGTCGCAGAGTGGGCACGCGCGAATGCTCACCTCCGCGTTGTCCTGTGTGGCCACGTCGGCGACTACGAACTCGAAGGATGGGACATGCTGCAATGGGACCGGGGACGGCTCACGTACTCAGGCGGCAGCACGACCGACAAAGAGGCGCTGTGGTTTTCTCCTGCGTGCCTGTCAGCGACCCAGCCGCGCCAGCAATCCCTCTTCGGAGCCCTCCCATGACCCTCGCCCATCGCATAGCCGCCCTCGACGCCGCGGCCGAGGCACGCTGGCGCAAGGACCCGTGGTCGCGCGGTGCCGGTGCCGCTCCCCGATTCCGCCCGTGCTCCGAGGCGTGCCGGGAAGCGAACGCGGCCAGGTGCAAGCGCGCGTGGCGTGCCGGGACAAAGGCGCTGCCGATAGTCAGGGAGGTGTGCATTGGCGGCCAATAGCAAAATCGAGTGGACGCATTCGACGTTCAATCCGCACTGGGGATGCGCGCGCGTGTCGCCCGGTTGCGAGCACTGCTACGCCGAGACGTTCGCGCATCGGCTCGGCCTCAAGGTGTGGGGCGCCAACGCCGACCGGCGCGAGTTCGGCGACAAGCACTGGACGGAACCGCTCAAGTGGGACAAAGCGGCGGCGAAGGCTGGCGAGCGTCACCGCGTCTTCTGCGCGTCGATGGCGGACGTGTTCGAGGACCACCCGGTTGCACAGCGCAGTCGCGATCGGCTGTGGCCGCTGATCAAGTCGACGCCGAATCTCGACTGGTTGCTGCTCACCAAGCGCCCCGAGAACATCGCGCGCATGCTCCCCGCCGACTGGGGCACCGGGTACGCGAACGTGTGGCTTGGAACGACGGTCGAGGACCGCAAGCGCAAGGGGCGCATTGACGAGTTGCGCGCCGTACCGGCTGCGATTCACTTCCTGTCGCTTGAGCCGTTGCTGGAAGATCCCGACCTCGGTGACGATGACTTGGCGGGCATCGACTGGGTGATCGTTGGCGGAGAGTCCGGTCACGGCGCGCGACGTTTCGACGTGACGTGGGCGCGGTCGATCATCTCTCAGTGCCGCGCCGCTGGCGTTGCCGTGCATGTGAAGCAGCTCGGCGCATTCGTAGTCGACCGAAACGACGCATTCGACACATGCAGCGTGCCTCCTGAAGACGACTCGCAGTGGCCTTGGCACGACCGCGATCCCGACGACATCGAGGACAACATCAACGGCTTTCGTGAGGAGTACCAAGGCGCGCCAGTGCGCGTGCATTTGCGCGACAAGAAGGGCGGGGACTGGAACGAATGGCCCGCCGATCTGCGCGTGCGCGAATACCCGATTGTCAGGGAGGTGTGCCAGTGAACGTGCAAACCGATCGTCAGGCCGCTGGCCGCGCAATGCTCGCCGAGGCGCGTGAGAAGCAGGTCCAGGCACGCGAACTGATCTTTGGCGACCCGAAGCCGCGCGCCACGGCTGACCTGCATGTCGAAGCGTGTGCATGTGGCGAGCAGGTCACTCCCCAGCGCGCCACTGATTCGTGGCTGTTCTACTGCGGGCGCTGTGGTGCTGACTGGAACCGCCCAGCAGAGCGCCAGCCACGTGCGCCGCGAAGGGTGCCGCGCAAGCGGTGCAAGTGCGATCGCGAGTGCCGGTTCTGCCACGGCGATCGGCGGGCACGGTGACCGTCGCCTCTCGCATCCTCGCCCGTCGCCGCGAACGCGCCACGCACAGGGCGCAGTGCCGCCAATTCTCGCGCTCGTGTCGCACCGTCGCCACCCAGCGCCGCACCACCGAGCATGCGCGCCTGTGGACGATCGCGGCGCGGTTGTGGACTGAGGCGGCGGAAGACGAGTCGCGGGTCGAGGCGGCGATGGAGTGGGAGAGGTTGGCGCAGGCGACGCTCGCGTTTGCGGGGTGGTGGTCGTGACCCTCGATCGCGCCCTCGACGCCGCGCGGGAGTGCGAGAAGGCACTCGACGAGTGGTGGCGCGAGCAGCCCACCGGGACACTGCTGAGCGGCGAGCAGTACGAGATGTTTGCACTCGCGCGCACGGTCCGTGCCCGCGTCGAAGTGCAGCTCGAGATCGAGAGGGCGCGAAGGTGAGAAAGCGCGCCAAGGCCGACGCGAACCAGGAGCAGATCGTCAAAGACCTGCGCAAGCTCGGGTGCAGCGTCCAGCCGATTCACAGCGTCGGCAATGGCTGCCCGGACATTCTCGTGGGCTGGCGTGGCGAGTGCTTCGTGTTCGAGCTGAAGAACGGGGACCGACCGTGTGACCGCGTGCTCACGCCCGATGAGTCAAAGTGGCACCGGGAGTGGCGCGGGCAGGTCAAGGTCGCGGGGACGACGCGGGAGATTGCGGAGTATTTGGGAATCACGGGGGTCAAATGAACGCCGAAGAAATGATCGCATGGCTGCGCTGTCGCATTGTCGAATCGCAGCGCGCCCAGGATGGTAAATCCGAATTCCGCCGCGCCGAGGAAAGCGGCAAGGTCATTGCGTACAGCCGGTGTCTCAATTGGTTGCTGGCGCACATGCCGAAGCAGGCGGCGGACGTGGAGGTCATGCGGGCGGATCTCGAGGCGGGGGAGTAGGTCAGTTGCGCAACATAGACGAATCTCAATTTCAAATCGCCACAGCGGAGCAATGGCTAACTCTGCCACGACCACCGCGGTACATAACGGTATGCGATAGGATGGCGCAGGTCGAATCACGCGCCTGGTACGAGTGGCACTGGGCGCGCGGCGGTTGTCCGGGAGAGGAGCGCCGCGCAGTGCCAGATCGCGTACGGAGAGCGGTGTTAAGTCGGGACGGACTCGTCTGCCAACTCTGCTTCCAGCAAGTAGATCCTGACGACGTTCACCTTGACCACATAAAACCGTTCTCGCGTGGCGGCCTTGAGACTGTCAGCAACCTCCGAGTGACGCATTCTATTTGCAACATCAGACGCGGCAATCGCGAGGACTTGTAAGTGGCGACTGGGCGCATGTTGCAACGCAAGATCAGCAAGAGCCACGACGTGGCCGCACTGATCGAGCGCGTCGAATCCGAGATGGGGCGCGACCACGGCGCCTATGCAGCTCTCCTGTTCACATGGTGCATCGCTCACGTGGACGTGGAAGGTCGCATGCACGGCGACCCGCGCATCGTGCGCTCCGAGGTGTTCCCGCTGCTCGAGACGGTCACCACCGGACACGTGACGGAGTACCTCCGGCACATTGCCGGAGTAGGTCTGGCAGTGTGGTACCACGGTCCCGATGGGCGCAAATGGCTGGCGTTCCCAGGCTTCGACGGGTCACAACCTGGGCTGCGCAAAGACCGCGAACAAAAGTCGACAATTCCATCGCCAGATCAATGCACTACGGTCAATGCCGGAGTTACTCCGGAGTTACTCCGTCAGCCGTCCGGCATTACTCCGTCTGAAGTAGAAGAGAAAAGAAAAGAAGAGAAAGAGAAAGGCGCGCGGCAGAACTCTGCCGATCTCGGGGTGCCCGACAACGCGAAACAGCGCAAGACGGTTGACGCGTGGGAGGTGCAGGCGCGAGCGATCCTGTCACGACTCAACGAAGCGCGCAGGAGGGCAATTCGCGGCGCGCGGGACATTCTGCCCAAGTACACGAGCCTGATCGGCATCGCGGGACGCCTTGCCGCTGGTCACTCTCACGAAGAGTGCATGCACGTGATTGCGGTCTACGAGTCTGAGGTGTCAGCCGGCGGCGATCCGCAGTACTTCGATGCCGTGAGTCCGTGGCGTAGCGAGAACTTCACGCGGGCACTCGCCAAGACGCCGAAGAACGGCAAGCCGAATCTCGTCCCCGCTCGCCCCCCGCTGGTCGATGACATCGGCTTCAAGGACGAACCATGAGCGATGCCCTCTACGCCCTTGACTCCGAGCGCGAAGTCATCGGCACGTGCGTCCTGCGCGGCAGCATCGCCGATGCACAGCAGCTCGTGCCGGGCACCTTCGCCGAACTCCCGTACCGCGCCGCATGGGAGGCAATGCAAGCGCTCACCGAGAAGCGGCAGCCCATCGACCCAGTGACGGTGGCGCAGGAGGTCCGCTCGCAAGGGCATGACGGCTGGTTTGAGAAGCTGGGCGGCGTTGACGAAGGACTCGCCGACGCAGTGGGCGCATGCTGTGCGCTCAACGTCGAGCACCACGTTCGCGTGGTTGCCGCAAAGTCGGAACGGCGGCGCTGGCTCAATGCGACGCTCGAGATCGCGGCGCTGGCGAAGGGCGAAGCGGATGACGACAGCTTCATGCAGGAGGCCGAGCGCCGCATGCTGGAACTGGCAAACACCAGGACCAGCAGCAAAGACCCCGAGCACTCCAAGGCCGTGATGCGCCGATTGACGCTGCTGCTCGCCGAACGCGTAACGCAGTTCAAGGGCGGCAAGGTCGCTGGCATCCCAACCGGCTACGCGGCGATTGACCGGCTGCTCGGTGGACTCGTTGGCGGGCGGCTGTACGTCCTGGCGGCTCGGCCGGCGATGGGAAAGTCAGCACTCGCGCTGAATACGGCCTACCTGTCGGGCACACCCACGCTGCTGTTCGGGCTCGAGATGACCGCGGACGAATCGGGGCTGCGCCTCGTGTCGAGCGAGGGGCGCATTGACTCGCGGCGGCTCGAAACTGGCGACTTCGGAGATCCGGGGCAGACCGTGGTCACGTGGCGAAAAATTCACCAGGCGATGGGGAAGCTCGTCGAGGCGCCGCTGTGGTTTGAGGACCACTCCGACCTGACCATCACGGAGATGCGTTCGACCGCGCGCCGATGGCGCATGCGGCACGCCGCTGGAAAGCCCGCGCTTGTGGTCGTGGATTACCTGCAATTGGTCGGCGGCAGTCGTCGCAAAGACCAGCGCGAGCAAGAGGTCGCCGAGGTGTCGCGTCAACTCAAGGCGATGGCGAAGGAACTGGACGCGCCCGTGTTGGCGCTGGCGCAGCTCAATCGCGAACTCGAGAAGCGCGAGGACAAGCGGCCGAAGCTGAGCGACCTGCGCGAATCGGGCGCCGTAGAGCAAGACGCCAACGTGGTCATGTTCCTGTATCGCGACGAGGTGTATTGCCCCGACTGCACCACGGGCAAGCACTGCGATCGCGAGCACAAAGGGGACGCGGAGGTCATCGTGAGCAAAAACCGGCACGGTCCAACGGCGACGGCTCGGCTCAGGTGGGTGCCGCAGTTCACTAGCTTCGAGGCGGCGTCGTGAACTGCCCAACCTGCGACCGCCCCGACTGCCCGACGTTGACGGCGAAGCATGACCCGACGTGCTACCCGGACTGTCCCGGCTGCTGGGCCAAGGCTGACTGCGACCAGCTCGGCGTCGAACTGTGGCGTACCCGTGCCCAGCTCGCCGAGGCGGTGGTGACGGCGGCGCGGGCGCTGCTGCAAGGTCCGGCAGTGATCATCGGCGAACTGCACGAGACCTCCGCCGATTGCGAGACCTGGTACGACTGCTGTCACTGCGAGGAGGTTGCAGTGCGAGACGCCCTTGCCGCCTACGACGCGGCCACGGGGC
>FKKE01017003.1_pt1 | contig 13076 bp, 15 predicted proteins | sample 1106331 | NCBI WGS metagenome assembly FKKE01 (sample SAMEA3931202, study PRJEB13176) | freshwater metagenome | biome: Drinking water system; feature: drinking water; material: freshwater | place: China | collected 2013-02-06 | reverse complement strand
TCTATATGGTGGCGGGCACGGCGGGCAAATGCATTCAAGGTTTCCCCGGCGTCTCGTTTGTGCTGGTCCGCAAGGGGTTTTTGGAGCGGATGCGGGCTTATCCCAAACGGTCATGGTACCTGCACCTCACGCACTACGTCGACGATCACGGTCGGGGCACGGTACCGTTCACGCCGGCGGTGCAGGTGTACTATGCCTTCGATGAAGCGCTGAACGAACTGCTTGAGGAAGGTGTGGCGAAACGGATCCAGCGGTATAAGAAAATGGCCCATCTCATCCGTGAACGCATGGCCAAGATCGGCATCAAGCCGGTGCTGACCCCGGAACGGCAGTCGAACACGATCACGTCGTACTATCTGCCGGAGGGACTCACCTATCAGACGCTGCACAGCCGCCTCAAAGCCGAAGGCTACGTCATTTACGCCGGCCAGGGGAATCTCGAGAATCGGATCTTCCGGGTGGCCAACATGGGAGCCCTGAGCGAAGCGCAGTTCCACGCGTTCCTCGACTGCGTCGAGCGGTCGAGTAAGCCCGCATGAAAGCCGTCATTCTCGCAGCCGGCGTGGGCAAGCGCCTCTGGCCGGTCACGCAGCATCGCCCCAAGTGCCTGATCGAAATCGGCGGTCAGAGCCTGCTCCATCGCTATCTCCAGTCGCTGGCCGAAGTCGGAGTGCCGCGCGCGGACATCGTCGTTGGGTACAAACAGGAGATGATCCGAACGGCGGTGGAGGCCAACTCGCACGGTGTCCGCGTCAACTTCCTCGTGAATGACCAGTTCCACCGCGGGAGTATCTCGTCGCTCTGGGTCGCCCGTACCGCCCTCGACGACGACGTAATCGTGATGGACGCCGACGTTCTGTTTCACAAGGAAATTCTCCGGCGGCTGGTCAAATCGCCCTATCCGAACGCCCTGCTGATGGACGAATCCATCAAGCAGACCGGCGAGGAATGCATGGTGGTAGTGGAGGGCGGCCGCGTGATTGCGCTGACGAAAAAGATGCCCATGCACTATGATTATGCCGGGGAGGGTGTGGGTTTCTTGAAGGTCCGGCACGAAGATACGCCGCACGTGGTGGCTTCGTTGCGGACGCATGTGGATCGCGAGGCCTGGCAAATGGAGTACGAAGACGCGCTGCTCGAATTTTTCCGCGATGTGAAGGTCGGCCATGAAAAGATCGGCGGGCTCCCCTGGACCGAGATCGATTTCGCCGAGGATGTCGAGAAGGCCGAGCGGGATGTGCTGCCGAGGATGACGAGGTGAGGCGGTGAGTGAAAGTCTGATTCAAGGCCGTGCCGACGTCCAAGGCCTGTCGACGGCGATCCTGTTACCCTCTGTCGATCTGTTCACCGGGCGGGCTCGTTCGGCCATGGGGCCGCTCACGCAGATCGTCGGCGTGGGACTCTTTCAGCGGACCGTCCTGACGCTGCAGCGGGCGGGACTCCGGCAGCTGATCGTCTTGGCCGGTCCTGAGGAAGACCAACTGAAGCAGGCGCTCGGCAAGGGGCCGCGGGTGACGATCCCGGTCCGTTGGATGCCCATTCGTGAATTTCCGGTCGACGACCCTCGGACTTGGGAAGCCCTCGCGGCCGAGGTCCGGGGCTTTTGCCTGTTGTCGGGCGTCGGTGGCCTGTTCTCACGGCCGCTGATCGAACAGCTGCGGCACGATGTGAAGGAAGGGCAGGCGATCGTCGTGTCATACGGCAGGAGGGGGCATGGGAAACGCCAAGCTCGAGGGGGAACCAGCTCCATCTCGTTCGAACCCGGCGGAACAGGACTTGCGGACTTAGTGGTCCTCCCCGCAGCGCTGATGGGGACGTCGGGTCTGGCGGCGACAGGACAGGACTCGGCACCTGTGCAATGGTGGCTGGATCGGGTCTCCAAGGACGGGCGCGTACGCGTGATGAGGGCGAACGTGGATCCAACCCAGTGGTACCAGTCCGTGAACCAACCAGGGGATCTTTCCGCCGCGGAGCGGAAACTCTACGGCTCGCTCAAGAGTGAGTTTGAAGGAATCATCGACCGGTACTTTAATCGAAGGTTGTCGCGGTGGTTTACCCGGGCGTTTCTAGCCCTGGGTTTGTCGCCGAATGCGATCACGATCGTGGCGACCATCGTCGGACTGACGGCAGCTATGGCGTTCTCGCTGGGCAGCTACGGAGCCGGTCTGCTGGCCGCCTTGCTCTTCCAACTGGCGGCGGTAATCGACTGCTGCGACGGGGAAGTGGCGCGGCTCACCTTCACCGAGTCGCCGTTCGGGGCATGGCTCGACATTGCGATGGATAACGTGGTGCATATGGCGATTTTCGGCGGCATCGCGGCGGGAGCCTATGTGCGGGCGTCCGGCGCCGAACAGGCCTGGGTCCCGCTGGCGCTTGGTGCAGCGGCGATTTTCGGCAATGTGGTCTCGTTCCTCCTGGTGAATCGGGCGCAGAAGGTCAAGCAAGCGAGCGAGTGGAAGACGCCGGTGCACGCAGCCTGGTCGGATTTCATGCTCAAAAATGTTGCGAGCCGAGACTTTACCGTCGTCGTCCTGGCCTTTGCCTTGCTCGGCAAGCTGGATCTTTTCCTGTGGATCGCCGCGATCGGCTCTTCGGCTTTTGCGCTGATCATGGTGTGGGTGGTCCGTCCGTCGGCCGTCGTCGCAATGAGATCATGATCCCCTAACCCCTCGTGCTTCGTTACCTCCTACTCCTTCTCGGACTGCTGACACTCACGCTGCTCGTTTGGCAAATCGGTCTCGGCAACATCTACGAGGCGGCAGCAAGGTTAGGTCCTGCCGCCTTGGGCGTCATTCTGCTTCCTTCTGTAGTGATGTATCTGATCGAGGCCTATGGCTGGAAAGTGACGATCGGTCCATCCGGCTCGCGGGTGCCGTTCAGCAGCCTCCTGGCCATCAGAACCGCGGGCGAAGTGGTCAACATGACGACGCCGACGGCCTACGTCGGCGGGGAGCCGCTCAAGGCCTATCTCCTTCAGCGGCACGGCGTCCCGATGGTTGAGGGACTGGCCTCGGTCGTGATCGCCAAGACGACGATGACCATCGCGCAGATTCTCTTCATTCTGATCGGGATCGCGCTGGGCTTCTGGCTGCTCGGAACGAACGGGTCGTCCGGACAGATCGTCGCTGCGGCCCTGCTGAGCGTCGGGGTGCTGGCGTTTGGGATTGCGGGATTCGTCTTCGTCCAGCGGCGAGGACTATTTATGTGGGTTCTGGAAACGCTCCGGAAAGTGGGATGGCGGATCGGCTTTCTGGAGTCGCGGGAAGACAAGCTACGCTCACTGGATCAGACGATTCTCAATTTCTATACCCTTCACCGATCGGCGTTTTACGCCTCGACCGGTCTTTACTTTTTGGGCTGGTTGGCCGAAGCGGTTGAGGTGTTCGTCATCATCGCCTATCTGGGGGGGCCGGCCGGATGGTGGTCCGCCGTCTCCATCGGGGCGCTCTCCGTTTTCATCAAGGGGGGCACATTCTTCATTCCCGGCAGCCTGGGGGCTCAGGATGCCGGGAATCTCCTGCTGCTTAAGGCGTTCGGGTACAGTGATGTGACCGGGATCACGTTCGCACTCTTGCGCCGGTTCCGCGAACTGGTTTGGATCGGAATAGGGCTACTGTGTTTGGCGACGATCAGGACGGGCGGTCAGCAGCCGGAGCGAGGTTAGGACAAGGTGCGCTGCTGATGTATCGACTGGATGCGTTCCACCATCTTGTCCCACACGAACGCATGGAGCCGGAGATTAGCGGCCCGGTCGACTCGAGTGAATTCGAGTCCGGCTCTCTGGCCCTTCACCCAACGGACCTGCGCAAGTTCGATCGGGAGCGATTCGAGCTTGTCCGGGAGCAAGAGCCGGAGCGCCATGCTGCGGTCTTCGCGGAGCGGTTCGTCCGTTTCGATCGTACAGCCCAGCGCAGACAGATTCGTGATAGTGCCTTCTCCCACCGCAGACACGACGCAATACATCGCCGGATAGGTGACCGGAAGGCGGTACAGGCCGCGGTGGTACGGTCTGGCGTGGTCCATAGCGGGCTACTCTAATTCGTCAGGGCGCGCAGGCGGTATTCCTCTGAAGGGGGGCTCATGGAATCGGAGGAGGTTCGCTCATGCTGGAGCGGACGAGTCGCTCGATGTAGAGCGCGAGCGTCCGCTGATCCTCAGGCAGGATCTGTGTCATCCGGCCGCCGTAGTTCGGTCGATTCGTATGGGTAATCAACAATTCGCAGTGGATGACGGAGTTGCCGTCCAGCTGGACCTCGATCTTGACCTGATCGCTCATGGCGAGCGGCAAGTCGGCGGTAAAACTGAGGCCGTTTTCTGTCAAATCCAACACTTCGCAGAGCGTGGTCTTCTTGTCGTGCGTGACGAGCCCCCGCCGCTGGACGGGGAACCGAAATTGGGTCCGCTTGTTCAGCATCAAATCCGGCCTTTCAGCATGGCGATAGCGGTGCCGCCTTCCTCAGCGGTCCCGCAGGCCTCCTAGGATACTGTCGAACCAACCTCTCCCTACTCGACTCTCCTCGTTTTCTCTGCCACCAGCGCCCTCGCTTCGAGCGCTGGGATAGGGAAGAGGCTGAGCAGCATCAGGATTGTCCAGTACGACATAGTCGACTCCTTCCGACCAGATTCCGGTCTTGGGCCAATGCAATGCCGAGACCCGATCGATACCTATAAAGGAGGATACGGCACAAGTCGTTGAATCGGCAGAAGATATCTGCTCGAAATTACAGCGTCTATAGGACAACACCGACAAGCCTCGAATTCGGTCGGCTAAACAGGACGGGAAACGTCAAGAGATCGGCAGGAATTTCCTCCCTCGATCGGAGGGCAGTGGACAAGGTCTCTTGAGAAATACGGATCATTCGTTGCGATAAGAAAAGTTATCCATCGGGGAGTTGCCTCTGAAAACACCTTGCGTTCGATTCAGGGAATGCCTGATATCCAGGCCATGCTGGCCCTACAAAGCATCTGGTGGTGAAGGGATGGATGTTTCATAACAATCCTGTTGCCAGGGGTGTCGACGGGGTCGTAGAATTGCGCCGCTTTCGACCAGACTGGTTGACCTGCCTGGAATGAGCGTGTGAAGCCCGCAACATCTGCTTGATTTCATGGTGGGCCGTGATGGTGTTGATGGGAGGACTTCCTCATGCTTGTCAGCGTCGTCATTCCAACCTACAACTCCAGCCGATTTATCACGGAGTCGATTCAGAGCGTGTTGGCGCAGACCGTGACGGACTTGGAGGTCATCGTCGTCGACGACGGCTCGACCGATGACACGCAAACCGTTCTGGCGTCGATCACGGATCCTCGCGTCAAGGTGTTGAGGATTCAGAACCAGGGAATCGGCGCCGCTCGCAGCGCAGGTGTGGAACATGCTCAGGGCCGGTTCGTTGCCTTTAACGACGCGGATGATCTATGGCGGCCTCAAAAGCTGGAGAAGCAACTCGCGATTATGGAGTGCGAGCCGGAGGTCGGAGTGATTTTCACGGATTTTGTCCGTTTCTCAACGGAGGGGGTCTACCCGCAAACACAATTTGAGTTCTTCCCTGAATTGGCGAGCGTCAAATCGACAACCACGCGATGCGGCGTCGGTCGGCGCGTACTTGGCGACCCGTTTCTGGAATTCATCAGGTTCTCGCAATTCCCCGCGTGGATTCAGACGATGCTGTTCAGAGCTGAATCGATACAAGGAATACGGTTTCTCTGCGAACGGGGGTTGACGACGGACGATATGTACTATTGCTTCAAAGTGTACGAGCGAACCGGGGCGGCCTATATTCCGGAGCCGCTTGCAGACGTGCGGCGGCACGACAGCAATAGCACGTTGGATCTTGCTCGCCTGGAACACGACGTTCGCAAGGTTCTGTGTGTCTTGGAGAAAGAGATCCGCGAACCGGCGCGTCTCGAATCTCTTCGTCGCCGGATCGGACGCGCTTGGAACGATTCCGGAGACATGTTCGTGCTCCAACACCGGCCGATCGGTGCGGTGAAAGCCTACGCCGAGGCGTTTCGTTATCCCGGCGCGAGGCTGGGAGCGTTGAAGCGACTGGCGACTCTGCCGATACGGGAGTACCAACTCGGCAGGTAAAGCAGGCCTCGCCGACAGGTCTTTCGTACCGAGACGTACCGACAACTCACCACGCACGGTTGCGGTTCTAGGGCTCTCTCCATCAATAACCCTCCGATAGCATCGCTCACCTTCCGAGCCCCTGAATCACCCGACTACGCCTGGCGGAATTGAAGCGCCAGCGATTGCTTCCGCTCTGCCGGCGTCTGCTGGCTCGCCGTCACGCGAAGCTCCACTTGGCACAGAAACTCGGTCCGTTCTGACGGATCGTCGAACGGACCAGCGGACATCTCTGCCACCCGCGAAGCGCGGGTCGCGTCGCTTCGCTACGGCAGGAAACGTGAGCGCGATGCGCGCCTCAGTCTACCCCTAGACCGAATAGTGACGGTTCAGGTGCTCGCGTTGGAACTGAAGGATCTGCCGGATCAGCAGCTCGCGGTCCGAGGAAGGCAACCGCACGAAGCGCGCGTGCAGGCGGTAGGTATCGGCCGGATACAGGATGGGATCAACCCGCAACACTTCGATGGAGGCCTTGAACACGATCTCGTCGGGGAACAGCAGCGTGAGCGAGAGGATCTCGTTCGGTTGGTACAGGGCATTGACCGTTACGCCGATTCCGCCGCCGCTGAGATTGATGGAGCGTTTCTCCAACTCTCCCTCGCTGTCGTCCGCTTCAGACTGCAGCCGCATCGGTAAGGTGACAGTGATTCGATAAAACTCGCGGCGATCTCTCGGAGAGGGTGGGGGAGGCGGGGTGTCGGAGGGCATGGTGGGGCGAGTATATCAAAAGACGTGAAGAGGCGTCCGCGACGGCTGCCGCTTTCGCTGGCGTCTGCTGGCTCGCCGTGACGTGAGGCGTCTCTTGACGCAGAAACTTGGTCCGCTCCAACTGATCGTTGAGCGGACCATCGAACATCTGCATCACCCGCCAGAGGCGGGGCGAGTCGCCGCGCTACGGCGAGAAACACAGACGCCGATGCTCGCAGTCGCCGCCACGGACGCCTTTGAGGTAAAGGAACGAGCAAGCTTGGAGGGAACATTAGATTTGGCCGGCGAGCCGAGTCGGCTAGCTCAATACCATCGAGGCTGGAGAATCCTAATGAGCGGCGGGTGTTTGACGGACAATGTCTACCATCTGGTGGATGGCGTCGATGATGAGGTCTGGCTGGTCGATGTTGATGAAGTGGCTGCTATGGTCGGCAAAGATTTGGCGGCTGTTGGCAGAGAGTTTCGTCAGATCTGTCTGTAGTTGGAGCCACATCTGACGGAACTCGACTGGGTCGATGTCGGGCGGCATATCGGGCCACCAGGTCGGTCCAGTGGCGGTCAGGACGATGAGTGGCAGATCACCCAACAAACCAGCGCGTCCCACCTGCACGCAGGTTTCTTCAAGAGCGGCGCCCTCATCGGCCATAGTCTTGAAGTAGCGTGTCTGCATCCAGCCGGCCCGGAGCAATGGCCGAATTTCCGAGGAGACGGGTTCTTCTTGTTTCGAGAAGAACGGCGGCACGACATCGAGCCACATTAAGAGTCGAGTCAGCCCTACCGTGGTGATGGCGCGAATGACGGGGAACGCGGTTTTCCCGGAAGCGACGAACTTCTTGAGCTCCTCCTGCTCATATTGCCGCTCATGTCCCGCATCCACCAGGACGATCCCCACTACCTCATTTGGATAGGACTTCCGATAGAGCCGCGCGATGAAGCCACCGAGTGAATGGCCAACGAGTAGATAGGGGCCGGCAGTTCCTCCCCTGGTGAGGAGTTGGTGTAGTTCCTCGGCCATCCGTTCACCAGTTCTGGGCAGCGGACCGGAGTCACTCCAGCCGAATCCCGCCCGATCATACGAACACACCCGCACGATCTTGGCAATCTCAGGTTGCACGCGTGACCAAGAGATAGACCAGCCAGGACCCATCGCATCCAATATGACGGTGAGGTCGCCCTCGCCCGTGCAGTAAAGGTGGAGTTGGTGTCCGCCGATGTCGATGAGCTTACCTGGAGGCGGATAGTTCGCGCGGTCCCGCGCCATGCCGAGGGTCTGATACACCACACCGACCAGCACGAGTACCAATAGTCCACCGGCGATCCGAATTAGCCACCGCATGAAGGGGTATTGTCTGCTCAATGGAGAAGGGAATCAAACCGGTTGCTGTTTCACCTCCGGGTGCTTTTGGGGGAAAACGTCAGCAAGCTTGGAAGAAGCATCTGTAATCGGTCATCGGTGGCGACGATCCTCACGAGCGACTTGGAGAGAAGTAAGAACGAGCTTGCAAGGACCATTTTAGATGGCCGCTGGCGATCAGAATCAGCTATCGCATGGCGGGCATTGTCTCTATTGACGAGTGGCCGAGAAACCGGCGAGTGGTTAGTCCGCAATGAGCGTGCGAATTCCCCGATAATCTCCACAAGTGTTTGATTTATAATAGATAAATATTTTCCCAATTTGGGACATAATATATTGTTCCCAAATTGGGAACATGCTATGATCCGTTCTCATGAAAGTCGTAGGCATCGGGATTCTTCACGAGTTCTGCCAGATACATAGGGATGTCGAAGGCCAGATTCAGAACTGGTTGGCAGACGCAAGGGGAGCTTCGTGGCAGACGACCCGTGACATCAAACTCAGGTACCAGACGGCGAGCTTTCTCTCGGGCAACCGCGTTGTCTTTAATTTGAAGGGAAACAAGTACAGGCTACTTACCATCCTGAGTTTCCCGAACCAGGTGGTGTTCGTCAAGAAGATTGGAACACACGCAGAGTACGACAAATGGGAACTTTAGAATAAACAGGGGGACAAGGGGATGAAAGTTCTAAAAACAGAAAAGGATTACAACGCAGCTCTTGTCGAGCTGGAAAGTCTTGTCGAGACGGATCCTGACCCGGGGACCGAGAAGGCGGACAGGTTGGAGGTCCTTGCTCTGCTCGTTGAAGAGTACGAGTCAAAGCATTTTGCTATTGCCTCCCCAGATCCCATTTCTGCTATCCGCTTTAGGATGGAACATCAGGGATTATCCCAAAATGATCTCGTCCCCTACATTGGGAGCAGGAGCAAAGTTTCTGAGGTTTTGTCCGGTAAGCGTCCTTTGTCGATTTCAATGATTAGAGCGCTTCATTTTGGATTGGGTATTCCTGCTTCGTCATTGATTCAGGAAACTCAGTCGCGTCCTAAGGGGGAAGAGCTCGATTGGGACAAGTTTCCAATTAAAGAAATGGTTGCCCGAGGATGGATACCGAAGATTAGGGAGAAAGGCGATGCCCTCAAAAATTGCCTTGAAGCTTTCTTTTCCAAGACTGGACCATCACCAGCCTTGACGGCTGTCTATTTGAAGAAGGACCACATTCGATCGACAAAGCAAATGGATCATTATGCTTTGTCTGCATGGAGTACCTGGATTCTTATGTGCGCAATGGAAGCCACAAATCTTCAAAAATACCAGCCCGGCTCAATCAATATGGACTTCTTACGCGAAGTCGCACGCCTAAGTGCCAGGGACAAAGGACCCTTGCAAGCAGTCGATTTCTTGGCTGAACACGGAATAGCCGTAGTGATCGAATCCCATTTACCGAAGACGTTTATAGATGGAGCTGCAATGATGACGTTCTCAGGTACGCCTGTCATTGGGCTTACTCTTAGACATGACAGAATAGATAACTTCTGGTTTGTGCTTCTTCATGAACTAGTCCACATCTGGCGACATGTCCTGGGACCAAGTTATCTTTATTTTGACGATCTTGATTCCAGATCTAATAGGGACCGTCAGGAAATAGAAGCCGACGAGGTTGCTGGAGAGGCTTTAGTCCCACGAAATGTTTGGGATAGAAGCCCAGCAAAGGTCTTGCCTTCTCCAGAAGCAGCCAAATTGCTAGCTGATAGTCTGGGCATTCATGTCGCTGTTGTCGCTGGGAAAATAAGGTATGAGGCGCAGAACTATTCGTTACTCACTAAGATGGTTGGGCACGGTGAAATAAGTAAACTCTTCATGGGTAGAGCTTAAAAGAGAGGAGTAATGCATGCAAATACTCCCGCAGTACATTCCGATTCTGCGTTGGAAACGTGCTGAACAAGACGCATTAAGGGATCTCTTCCCTTCAACAAAATCTCGAGTCACTCCTCTTATCGAAATCCCCGAAATTCGTATCGTAGAGCCTGCGATGCTTCGTACATGCGCGAGCTCAGTTGCCATGGCATGGGGAGATGCTCCATTCTACTTTGATTTCGGAAAACATTTGCCCAATGTATCAATGAAGACCGTCAACGCTTTCTATTCAAAAGCGAGGGACATTGGACTAGCCGTCATCCCAGTCACGAGACTTGCGGGGAGCATTGAGTGCCAACAGGCCTTGGCCAAAGCAATTGAGGAAGATAAGCGAGGAGTCTGTATTAGGGTGTTTCGAGAAGACTTAGGAAGGACAGATCTTGGTTTGACTTTGAAAGAACTAATGAGGGCTTTGCAACAAGATGAGGGTCAGGTTGACGTTGTAATCGATCTAAAGATATTCCGCCCTGGTGATGCCAACTTAGGTGGCCTGCTTCACGCTTTGCCCAATTTGAATCATTGGCGAACGGTTGCGATTGTGGCGGGCTCATTTCCAAAGGACTTAACAGGTCTTGACGTGGGGCAACATGAGTTGGAAAGAAAGGAATGGACTGCATGGAATACAGCCATTCGCAACCACGATTTAACGAGAATTCCTTCTTTTGGAGACTACACGATACTTCATCCTATCTTGTCTGATCCGATACCAGGTATGAACATCAGCGCGAGCATTCGATATACGGCCTGGGATTACTGGGTAGTGATGCGAGGACAGGGATTGCGGAATAAGCGTGGAGCTGGGTATGCCCAGTATCCAGCGAATGCTGAATTGCTGACGATGCGAGGAGATTTTTCTGGCTCGTGGTTTAGTGCAGGAGATCGCTATATATCCGAGGTAGCGATAAAAAAAGACCGAACAGGCAATCCGACAACATGGCTCCGGGCAGGCATTAATCACCACGTGACTTTTGTTGTCGATCAACTTAAGAAGATTTTTGGGAGAAGCAGGACATAAAGCCCAGTATGGCCGCGCACGCTCCTGAATACGATTGCCGAACCAGTACCGTCTACAAGTGGTCCTCCTAAGCTAGCTCGTCCCCTCTCTAGGAAGTGCACCCCTTGTCGGTCCGACTGCGGCCGTCGAATGAGCACCGCCACTAATTTAACAATACGATAGATCCTGCGTGCCGCGTTCCGGGAGCAACGGAGCGACAGGGGTGTCCTTCCGTCTTTTTGTGTTAGGATGCGCCGCATGAAAGCGGCTGTGAATCTGCTCTGGGTGTTGCTCTCCGTTCTCGGTGCACTCGCGCTTGCCTTTGTGGTCGGGTTCGTCAATCCCCATGAAAAAGTGAATGGGTTGTGGCTAGTGGTGGCGGCGGGGTGTATCTATGTCCTGGCCTATCGGTTCTATGGCCGGTGGTTGGCGCGTCGGGTGATCGAACTCAACAACCAGCGAGTGACGCCGGCGGTGCGGTTGAACGACGGCGTGAATTTTCATCCCACCAATAAGGTCGTGCTGTTCGGCCATCACTTTGCGGCGATTGCGGGGGCGGGACCACTGCTGGGACCGGTGTTGGCGGCGCAGTTTGGATTCTTGCCAGGCTTTCTGTGGCTCGTGATTGGCGCGGTGCTGGCGGGAGCGGTGCAGGACTTCATCATCCTGGTCGCATCGATGAGACGCAACGGTCGATCGCTACCGGAGATCGCGCATGATGAACTCGGATCGATCACTGGGACCGCGACAGCAGTAGCGGTGCTCTTTATTGTGGTGGTGGCGCTGGCGGGGCTCGGCTTCGCGGTGGTGAATGCGCTCTATCACAATGCCTGGGGCACGTTCACGATTGCGATGACAATTCCCATCGGTTTCATCATGGGATTCTATCTCCAGAAGTTTCGCCCCGGTGCAGTGGCGGAAGTGTCGATCCTCGGCGTGGTTCTGTTGGTCGCGGCGGTGCTGTTCGGCCGGGTCGTCGCGCAGTCGTCGTTGGCTTGGCTCTTCGAGTTCGACAGGCCGACGTTGGTCTGGCTGCTGGCCGGCTATGGGTTTCTCGCGTCCGTGCTGCCTGGCTGGATGCTGCTCGTGCCGCGCGGATATCTCTCCACCTTTATGAAACTCGGCGTGGTGTTTCTGTTGGGGTTTGGGGTGATTCTCATGGCGCCGACGATCGAAATGCCGCGCGTGACGAGTTTCGCAAGTGGCGGCGGGCCGATTATCCCCGGCACCCTCTTTCCTTTTCTCTTTATCACGATCGCCTGCGGAGCTGTGTCGGGCTTTCATTCGCTGGTGTCGTCCGGGACGACGCCGAAGATGATCGAACAGGAGTCGCAGGCGGTGGTGGGTTATGCGGCGATGCTGTTGGAAAGTTTCGTCGGTGTGATGGCGTTGATCGCTGCCTCGGTGCTGATTCCCGGCGACTATCTGGCGATTAACACGACGCTCTCGGCCGATGCGCTGACGACGATGGGCTTTGCACCTTCGCGGATTGCGGAGCTGTCGCAGTTGGTCGAGGTGGATGTGGCGGGGCGGCCGGGCGGGGCTGTGTCCCTCGCGGTGGGGATGGCTTCGATCTTTGCGGCGCTGCCTGGGATGGCGGGGCTGATGGCCTATTGGTATCAATTCGCGCTGGTGTTCGAGGCGCTGTTCATCCTGACGACGATCGATACGGGGACGCGCGTGGCGCGCTATCTCATTCAGGAAATGGCAGGGCGAGTGTATGAGCCTTTCAGTCGGATTAATTGGATGCCGGGCGTCATGCTGAGCAGCGGCTTCGTGGTTGGGGCTTGGGCCTATTTGATCGGGACGGGGAGCATTTCGACGATCTGGCCGATGTTCGGCGCAGCGAATCAGTTGTTGGGGACGCTGGCGCTCTGTATTGGGACGACGGTACTGATCAAGATGTGGAAGTCGCCCTATCTCTGGGTGACGGCGCTGCCGATGCTCTTCATCGGCGCGATCACGCTGACCGGCTCCTATG
>FKKE01020823.1_pt1 | contig 13078 bp, 14 predicted proteins | sample 1106331 | NCBI WGS metagenome assembly FKKE01 (sample SAMEA3931202, study PRJEB13176) | freshwater metagenome | biome: Drinking water system; feature: drinking water; material: freshwater | place: China | collected 2013-02-06 | reverse complement strand
CGCTGGGGTTCGGCACCTTCGACCTGGGCCGGCATAACCCGGTGGCGAAGCATCCGGACAAGTGGGGCGTGACCGCCTACAAGAATCCGGAATGGGACCTGGCGCTCGACTATTACTATACGGTCAAGAACGGCATGAGCATCGAAGAGGCCGAGCGGGTATTCCAGGAATTCGAACGGAACCACTATGCGGGCTGGGACCTGCGGCTGTACATCCGCGAGTATAACTTTCTATATATCTGTAAATTCGGGCTCGCCAAGTTGCCGGACATGCAGTACCGGGCGGTCAAAACAGCAGGGGTCGCCCCCACACTGGCGGGGAAGATGTGAGGGGCACGTGAAAGGTGAAACGTGAAAAGTGAAAGGTTGTGGGAGAAGCTGATAAGCAATCGTGGTGGCGGTATGGAAAATAGGATCCATACCGCGTCCCCAGGGTACATATTCAGTCTCTTGTGTTGCATTGAGTTGTTCACGTTTCACAGCGAAAAGCCATGAGCGCAAGCGGACTGGTGCAGATCGATGGCTTGATGCCCATCAAGCAGGAAGAACGGAAGAAGAGCAAGGTGATGCTCTTGTTTCCGCCTGAATGGGTGCCGACAGCGCCGTATTTGGCCTTGCCGTCGCTGACGGCTGTGCTGCGCGAAGCAGGGCATACCGTCATACAGCGCGATATCAACATCGAGATGTACGACCACTTCTTCGGCCTGGAGTTTCTGATCTGGCTGAAGGGGCGGTTGGGCATGTCCCTCAAGCCGTTGCAGGACAAAGAAAAGGCCGGGACGCTCACAGACCGTGAAACGGATCAGAAAGCCGTGCTGGAACAGGCCTATGCGGTAGACGTGTTCGATCTGGCAGCGCGGGCGGAAGATGCGAAGGCGATCGTGCGCGGCGAGCGGTTCTACGAGGCTGATAAACTGGAACTGGCGCTCAATACCTTTCGCGAGGTGATGCAGTACGTCTCTGCCGCCTACTATCCGGCGTCGCTCGTCTTCTATCCGATGGAGAGCAATCTTGGGTACCGACCCGGCGTATCGAAAGAAGTCTTGGCCTGTCTCGATGATGAACGAGTGAACGTTTACCGTGACGTGTGCAATCAACTGGTGCTCCCGTCGATTGCCAAAGAGCAGCCGGATGTGGTTGGCATCTCCATCGGCACTCAGATGCAGCTCTTGGCCGGATTCACGTTCTGCAAAATGATCAAGGAAACCTTTCCCTTCGTGAAGGTTGTGGTCGGCGGTAACGTCATTACGCGATTGCACGAAGACCTGATCAAACACGAGGAGTTCTTTACCCACGTGTTCGACGCTGCCATCTTGTATGAAGGTGAGCATGCGCTGCTCTGGTATATCGAGGCCTTGAACGGTCAGCGTGACATGGCGACTGTGCCGAACCTGATCTGTCGTGACGAGACCGGCATGCACCAGAGCCACGAGGTCTACACCGAAAAGACGGCGGCGCTTCCGCTACCGGACTTCGACGGTTTCCCCCTCGATTCCTATTTCGTCCCGGAACGGATCCTTCCCTATCTCGCCACACGCGGATGCTATTGGGGCCGGTGCACCTTTTGTGACCACGGACAGGGCTATTTCGATCAATTTCGCGGGCAGACGGCGCAACTCGTCGTCGAACAAGTGACGGCGTTGCGGGACCGCTATCACTGCCGGCATTTCCTGTTCAGCGACGAATCCTATCCGCCGGCCCTGTTCAAGAAGGTGGCGAAACTTTTGGTGGAGCAGAACGTCGGCATCAAGTGGACGACGCTGATTCGTTTTGAAGAAACATTGCAAGATCAGGCGCTCTGGGATCTCGCCGTCCAATCCGGCTGCTGCACGCTGTACTACGGCATGGAGTCGGCGAATGAGCGGGTGCTGAATCTGATGGATAAGCACGCCACAAAGAGCGTCATCCAACGCAATCTCCAGATGGCGGCCCAGGCAGGAATTTGGAACCATGTCATGGCTTTCTATGGGTTCCCGGGTGAAACGCTTGACGAAGCGATGGAGACGCGGCAATTCCTGCTCGACAACCAGCCGGTGATCCACTCGGCTGAACTGTTCTACTTCGTGGCCTACCGGCACACACCGATGGTGCGTCATCCTGAACGATTTGGCATTACGATTCACAAGCAAGAAGAGTATGATCTGCCGCTGGATTACTATTACACACTGAACGAATCGGGCGGGATTTCCTGCCTGGATGCGATGCAGCTGTGCGAAGAATTCTACAAGCACGATTTCCATCCCTGGGCGGTGCGGGTCAACGCGCGGGAACATGTATTCCTCTATATCTCGAAATTTGGGACGAACCGGCTGCCGCAGATTTATGCACAGAGGACTCAGACCGCGGCCGTCGACGCCGTGTCAGGTCTGGTGACCTGGCCGGTCGCGGCCAGCGGAGGAGGGGAGGATGGCAAGGAGGGGATGGCGCGCGTCACAAGCCACGACATAGGGTAAAGCGTCATTCGGTTCAGAGGCTTCGCGATTGATGGTTTGCGCTTGTCGATTGACGAGAAGCACTTGATGGGTCACATTTCTTGGAGGTAATTGTGCCTGACCAGCGCTTGTTGAAGTTCTACCAGGCCGATGTCTTTACCTCCCAACCATTTGGCGGCAATCCGGTCGCCGTGTTTCCTGAGGCCGATGGCCTCACCGACGAACAGCTTCAGAAAATCGCCCGGGAGATGAATCTCTCGGAAACCGTCTTTGTGTTTCCCCCGAGCGATCCGACAGCCGTCGTGCGCCTCCGTATCTTTACCCCGACTCAGGAGATTCCATTTGCCGGGCATCCGGTTGTCGGCGCCATGCACGTCTTGGCTCAGCTCGGAAGGCTGGCTACACCTGAGGCCATAACGCATGTCGTCTACGAGTGCAATATCGGGCTGTTCCCGGTAGAACTGCACGCCCGTGACGGACAAGTCACCAGGGTCATCATGACCCAACCCCAGCCGCAATTTCTGGAGAAGGTCGAGGACACGGAAGATTTATATATGGTCGCCGGGGCCTTGGGGATTTCGAAACAGGTGATCGCTGAGGCCAAGTGGCCGGTGCAGGGTGTGTCGACCGGACTCCCAGTCTTGATTGTGCCAGTTCGCACCTTGACGGCGGTCCGGTCCATCGCTCCCAACGATGCGGCCATTGTGGATCTCTGCGGCCGTTTTGGCACCAACGGGATCATGGTGTTCACGACGGTAACGGTCGAGCCCTATGCCAGCGTACATGCCCGGATGTTTGCACCCGCCATTGGCATTTCCGAAGATCCTGCGACGGGCAGCGCCGGAGGGGCACTGGGGGCCTATCTCGTGGAAAATGGGGTGGTCGAAATCGGGCCGACCACTGAGATCATCATCGAACAGGGCTACGAGATCGAGCGGCCCTCCCGCATTCTGGTGCAGGTCGAGTCGGACGATGACATCATCCAATCGGTGAAGGTTGGGGGCCAGTGTGTGATGGTGGCGGAAGGGGTGCTGAAGTTTTGAGACTCTGGGGTAAATGACAAGACAAGGAGGTCTATTAGTCTCCTGTGCTCGCGCGACGCGCAAGCAAGAAGCCGAGTGGACTGCCCCCCGTGCATGGTTCCTGCTCACCGAGTGCGCACGCAAGAATGATCTGAATCCCAGTAAGGGCGGTGCTCCCTCGATGTGCGCAGGGGAACCACGTACGGGGACATTCCTGGGAACACGGGATTGGAACCACTCTTGCCGTGTCAAAACTTCGAGATAGGTGAGGGGAGAAGAGGATGAAGGCGGTTGTGTTTAAGCAGCATGGGGGGCCGGAGCAGCTGGTCTATGCGGATGTTCCGACGCCGGTGATCGGGCCGGATGAGGTGCTGGTCCGCATAAAAGCCTGTGCGCTGAACCATCTGGATATCTGGATCCGGCAAGGGAGTCCCGCGTACCCAGTTCAGTTCCCGCATATCTCCGGCTCTGACATCGCGGGGGTGGTTGACGAGGTTGGCAGTGCAGTCGACGGGGTGAGTCTCGGGGATCGAATCTTCGTGTCACCAGGTGTTAGCTGCTGGCGGTGTGAGTTTTGCCTGGCTGGCCGCGATAATTTATGCCGGTCCTATTCATTGATTGGGGCCAAGATGCCTGGCGGGTATGCGGAATATGTGAAGGTTCCCATGAGAAATGCATTGCCTATTCCTGAGAATCTCTCATTTGAACAGGCGGCGGCATTTCCACTTGTGTCGGTGACAGCATCTCACATGCTATTTGCCTTGGCGGGGCTCCAGCATGGAGAAACCGTGCTAATCATGGGGGCGGGCAGCGGCGTCGGAAGTATGGCCGTCCAATTGGCCAAGCTAGCCGGGGCTCGAGTCATTACGACGGTCGGCGCTGACGACAAGATTCCCAAGGCCGTGGTCCTTGGCGCTGATGCGGTGATCAACCATTCGCGCGAGAAGGTGACGGACCGGGTTAAGCTGCTCACGGAAGGAAAGGGCGTTGATGTGGTGATTGAGCACATCGGTCCGGAGGTCTGGGAGACCTGCATCCATTCGCTAGCCAAAGGTGGTCGCCTGATCACGTGCGGGGCGACGACCGGAGCGGCAGTCCAGCTGGATCTCCGCTATATCTTCTCCCGTCAGCTCACCGTCAAGGGCTCATATATGGGGACCCGTGCGGAATTGGTGAAGGCGGCGGAACTAATGGGCCAGAAACGACTGATTGCTGTCATCGGCCAAATCTATCCACTGTCGGACGCTCGGGCTGCGCAGGAGCAGATGTTGAGCCGGAAGTTCTTCGGTAAAATTGTCCTGACGTGCTGAAAATGTCTGAGAGGGATGGCTCTCGCGTCACAGCGCCTTCCGTCATTCTTTGTTTTGAATGAGTGCCGACAATTGTGCTAGCGTCACGGTCACGATACGAAGCGAACACTGGTGATGTGTATCCGGCGGCGATTATGAAGAAGGCTTTGCCTGAAGGGCCGACGGGTCACACGAAGTGTGGTAGGGCCGGCCTTCGGGATAAGACAATCACTTACCAAGAGGGGAGGACTGTATGGCTACAGTTGGTCAGATTATGTGCAAACGTCCGAAGTTCGTCGGCCCGAAGACGTCCATCGCGAGCGCAGCCAAGACGATGCGCACAGCACGCGTCGGTTCGCTGCTCGTCAAGAAGGGAAAACAATTGACCGGGATTGTGACGGACACCGACATTGTGCGTCGTGCGGTGGCAAGCGGCAAGCCGCTTGGAAAACTGACGGTCGAGAAGATCATGACGGCGCCGATTTGCACCATCGAGGTGAGTCAGTCGGTCGATGATGCCCAAGACATGATGGCTGAACTAGGCGTGCGCCATCTCGGTGTGACCAAGAACGGCGAGATTGCCGGCGTCATCTCCGTCCGCGATCTCTTGCTACACTACAAGCGGTATGCGCAGTCAAAGATCTCGACTGATACTGGATACGAGGAACCGAAGATCACGCAGGATTGACGGAGCGCAAAAGGTAAAACGTGAACGGTGAGATGCAGCGCCTGTAACAACAGTTCAGTTCGCCATTTTTGAACCGTTATCTGAGCGTTTCACTTTTCACGCCTTACGCGTTACGTCTACTTCGTAAGCTGCTGCACCAGGTGTCCCATTTCGGGGAGGATCAGCTTCTCCATCGCCAGCCTCACGGCATGCTCAGAGCCGGGAATCGAAAAGAGTATACGGCCTTGGACGACCCCGGCCGTGGCGCGGGTCATGATGGCCGCTGAGCCGATCTCCTGATAGGACAGCACACGGAAGAGTTGTCCGAACCCGTCCAGCCGTTTTTCCAACATCGCATCGACGGATTCGAAGGTCGAATCCCGCCGTGCGACCCCAGTCCCGCCGTTGAGGATGATGGCTTGGATGGCCGGATTGGTCAGGGCCAGGGCGATCTGCAATTGAATGTAGGACGGGTCATCCGTGACGACTTGATACACCAGGACGCGATGGCTCTGCCCTTCCAGCAGCTTCCGAATCAGTTGTCCGCTGATATCGGATTCAGGTGTGCGGGTATCGCTGCACGTGATAATGGCGCACCCGATCGAGGTAGGCGCAGCTGATTTGTGTTCGAGATGTGTGCTCATGGAGATTCTCCTTCAGCGTACAGCTGCCGGCCCCCAGCTTATTCAGAATTTGACCTTCGACTGCCGATTGCGTATGGCAGCGCTATTGCCACACCGCATCCGGGTTGAGTTTTGGCGGCGGTGTGCCCTTCCCGACGTGTTCATCGAGGATCGTGGCGACATCCGCTTCTGTCACTTTGGAGTACCAGGTGTTATCCGGATACACAACGACGGTGGGTCCTTGTTCGCAGGGACCGAGGCAGCCGGTCGCACTGACCAGGACCTGCCCTGGCGGGACCGCCCGCTGCATCAGCCCCATGTTGAAGGCCATGAGCAGCTGCGCGGCTCCGGCCGAACCGCACGACGGCTTCGGATGGCCGGGAGGACGTGAATTTGTGCACACGAGAATGTGATATTTTGGTTTGGGCATGCAAACTCCTTCGCTAGAAGCCAACAGCCATCAGCCGCCAGCCCCGGATTGTGACGATACTGTCCTGTCTATTGAAATCTGACTCCCGCGTCATTTGGGACGATACGCTTCCCACTGTCGCATACATTCTTCCGGCAACGCCCACTGCTTTACTCCCTTCAGGACCCAGTCGAGATAGTGGTCTTTAGGCTTGAATTTGCCGATGGGATTGGCTGCATAGGTGGTCACGAGTTCTTTGTCACCAGTGGCAGTGACCACATTGACTTGCACCTGCCGGTAGGCGCCCTGCGGGACATCCTGCTCAAACTCATCCATGCTGGTCAGATCTTCGTCGGTCAGCTCAAAGACGCCGCCCCAGACCTGTTCGCCAGGCGACGGCACGATGCTGGCCAAGCCACAACGCCATTGAGACGACCAGCGGCAAAACTTGATGGTATGGTCCGCCAGGGTGGCAATGTATAGAAACTTGTGCTCCGGAGCGCGCCGCTTGAGCTGGGTAGGGTTCAGTTGATCGGCGTACAGAAAAAACTTCATCCGTGAGGCTCGGGGCAACTCGACCGTCTTGGCGTATTTCGATACTTCTAGCACATCGCCTTTTGGACAGACAAGCGGTTCTTCTGGCGTCACTCGTTATAGGTCAACCGATTTGGGATAGTGGATGATTTCTCGTTTCTCAGTGACCGTTGACGAATGACGGGCTTGCTTTCCCGCATTGACTTCGCGCGCGCGCAATTTTTAAGATGCGGCCATCATGATGAAGATCGTTCGGTACTCCGTTGTGGCTGTCCTCGTCCTCGGGGCGCTGTACTATGCCGGGACCGGTGTGCCAAGAATCAACCAGACCACGATGGACGAGCGGCAGCGTGAAGCCTTGACCTTGGTGCAATCTTCTCCTGCAATTGGAGCCGCGACGATTCTCGACGCGATGAACGACCATGTGCGGTCTATGAAGGATCGCGGGCAGGGGGTGCGCCTGGGAGAGTGGCGGGTCTCACACGTCGAAGGCGATATCTATGAAATCCGTGTGCAACTGCGGGATCAAAGCGTGCGCGGCCAATGGTTCGAGCGGGAATACATCTGGCACGCACATCTGGGTCGCAAAAAAGTCAATGCGGCCTCGCTGCCCGCCGACGGGGTGACCCCGAAACCCCCTGACGCAGATCCGCCAACAGGTTCAGTCTCGTAGGCATCCCTGCCGTGGCTCGCATCTCGGTGCTCGTATCACGCCCAAAACGTCTCAGGGGCTGGCTATCGACGGGCATGAACGCTACTCGTGAGATACGCTTTGTGAGAGACGCGACTCCATGTTGGTTAGGGCGCGAGTAGCCCAGGCGGTAGCGCGATCTGAACTTGATCGTCGACAACGCGCACCACACAACAAGCGACTTGAAAGTTGGAGTTCCCAACCCGTTCGCCGGACATCATGTCAAATTTCCAGCCGTGCCAGGGACATTCGACGACCGCGCCCTGCACTTTTCCTTCACCCAGTGGGCCGCCGGCGTGGGGACAGGCGTTGTCGATGGCGTAGAAGGTGCCATCGACGTTGAAGAGGGCGATCCAAATTCCATGAACCTCCACCGTTCGCCCGGTTCCCGGTGGAATGTCCTGCACATGCGCGACGGCGACGAACTCATTCATCGACAACAGCCTCCTTGTTGCAGCCCTCACCTCTGATGGTGTAAAGCCGCACCCTTGCTTGATTTCAGAAAAGGCTTATGGCATAGACATACCAGAGCATGTTCCGGCACACCAGACGGTCTCCTCTCGTATGGAGGCACGGTTGGGAATGAGGATTTCGCATGGAAATGACTCTCCTCCTCAATTCGACCTATGAACCCCTCCGCGTCGTCCATTGGCAAAAAGCGATCGCTCTCCTCTGGCAAGGTAAGGTTGAAGTTCTTGAAGTCTACGACCGTGAGATTCACGGCATTTCCCTGACGATCAAGCTTCCGGCGGTCATGCGACTGCTCAAGCTGGTGCGGCTGAAGGACAGCCACCGCGCCGTGAAGTTTTCGCGCATCAACATTTTTACGCGCGATGGCTACACCTGCCAATACTGCAACCACCGGTTTCGGACGGAGGACCTCACGTTCGACCATGTGGTGCCCATTGCCAAGGGCGGAAAGAAAACGTGGGAGAACATTGTGACGGCTTGTTGGCGATGCAACAACAAGAAAAGCGGACGCACTCCGGAGGAAGCCGGCATGAAGTTGAAGAAGCGGCCGGTTAAACCGCGCTGGAGTCCAGTCATTACCATCACGATCGGGATCCGCAATACGCCGGAAAGCTGGCGAGATTACCTGTACTGGAACTTGGAATTGGACGCAGACCCGGCTGCAACATAGTGCTGCTCCGTTGTATCTGTTCGGTGCCACGTCCAGCGTTCTCCTCCCCCTTCCTTCGTTCTGCACCAGCCTACCAGATTGGGTCATCAGCCTTCTCCAGAAGGGACCATGCGCAGTATAGCGGCCATCGAAGAAAAAGAAGAGCGTGCGGTTTACGCTCTTGAAAGCGCTGTTGTATGATGCGCGAACGCCTCGTGTGCGAAGCCTAGAGGGAGGAGAGAGTCATGGCGGCGAATCCCGGTTTCCCGTTGGTGTTGGATGTGAAGGGCTTTATCGTCTTGGTCATCGGTGGAGACGAGGAGGCGGCGGAGAAAACCGAGCGATTGCTCGAATCCGGGGCCCGCGTCACCGTTATCAGCCCGACGCTCAATGAACCCTTGCGCCAGCTGGCTGCGGCGGGGAAGGTCATTCATCGGGGACGACATTTCCGCGATGCCGATCTCGACCATACGGTCTTGGCACTGAATACCATCCGGGGAGATCGGGACTTTGCCAGAGGATTACTGGCGAAGGCGAGAGAGAAGGGTGTGCTCCTCTGGTCGGTCGATTTTCCCGAAGCCTCTAGCGTTACAATGCCGGCCGTAGTGGTTTCCGGCCATGCCCGCGTCGCAGTCAGCTCTAGCGGAGTAGCGCCGGCCCTCTCCGGATTTATGAAAGAAGATTTGGAGCGAATCCTCGACACCGAATTCGCCGCTTTTGTCGACTGGCTGGGAGAACTACGGGAACAGGCGAAGAAGGATGAACCAGATGCCGAGAAGCGGAGAGCCTTGTTGCGGGACGCGTTGGATGGATTCAGGCTCTTAGGCAAGGTGCAATATCCGAAGGTCTGGCTGGAGAAACGAGCGCCGGACGTGAAACGTGAAGCCTAAGGAGTCGCTGACAGCTGGCACTGTTGCGTGGAGGAACAGCGAATGGTTCTACTAGAATTCAGCATGTCGCCGTTGGGCAAGGGGGAGAGTGTCGGGAAGTATGTGGCCCGATCCCTCGACATTATCGATAAGAGTGGCGTGGCCTACCGTTTGAATCCGATGGGAACGGTCCTTGAAGGGGAGTGGGATGAGGTGATTGGTGTCGTGACACAGTGCTATGAACGTATGAAGAAGGACTGTAACCGGATTTCCTGTACGATCAAAGTGGATTATCGCAGAGGGCACAGCGGCCGGTTGCAGAGTAAAGTGGCGAGCGTGGAAAAGAAGCTCAAGCGGTCCATCAAGCAGTAGCCGGAAGGCTGTTTCGGTTGTGTCTCGTAATCAGCATACGATGAACACACGGTCGTGCCGTCCCGCAGTGACGGCCAACTAGGCCTGCCGTGACAAGGGTCCTGCGACAAAGACCCCGGCCTTCATCACTCCCGCAATACGGCGTGTGTCCCTCAACCACTCAATGTGCGTGAGGACGTTCCCCTCAAAGAGGATCAGATCTGCCTCTTTGCCTCGTGCAATCGTTCCGATCTGATCTTGCATTCCGAGTAACTGAGCGGCGGCGTCCGTGGAGGTGACGATGGCTTCCATCGGTGTCATCCCCAGCGCCACCATGCGCTCGAGTTCTTGCGCATTGTCGCCATGAAAATTGAACGGGGTCCCAGCGTCCGTGCCCATGGCGATGGGCACGCCTCGGCGGTGTGCCAGTCGGAAACTGGCTTGATGGCGTTTCGTCATCGCTTTGGCCTTGTCGAGCGCACTGTCGGGAATGCCGCACCCACGCCGACAGGCAGCGGTTGTAGCGAGGGCCGACAGGGTTGGGACCATATAGACCCCATGTTGGTGGAACAGCTTCGCGGCTTCGTCGTCCATGAGGGTCGCATGCTCGATGGAATGTACACCTGCCCGAATGGCATTTTTCATGCCCGATGCGCCATGCGCATGGGCGGCGACTTTCTTCCCGGCTCGCCTGGCTTCATCGACGGCAGCCTGGAGCTCTTCCTGTGTCATCTGCGCTTCATCGGGCGAGGTCCCCGGCGTCAAGACACCGCCGGACGCAATCACCTTAATGACGCCCGCTCCTGCGCCGACTTCTGCGGCGACCGCCTGCCGAACCTGCTCGACCCCTTGCACCTCCTGGCCGATGAACCGAGCATGGCCGCCGATCATGCAAATGGCCCGGCCCGCCCCCACGATGCGAGGCCCCTGGACCACTCCCGCTTCGATGGCCCGCTTGAGCGCAAAGATGGAATGATCCCGTGATCCAACATCACGCACCGTCGTAAATCCAGCCTTCACAGTCGCCTGCGCATGCTTTGACGACTTTAACAAGGTATACGCAGACTGTTCCGATTCGACGGCTGCGACGACATCCGCCTCGCCGCCCAAACACAGATGCACGTGGCAATCGATGAGACCAGGGATGACAGTGAGTCCTCGGCCGTCGATGCGCGTGGCCCCTTTTGGAATGGTGACGGTCCGGCTGGGGCCGGCGGCTACGATTTTCGAGCCGCGTACGACGACCGTGGCCCGTTCGAGGACGGCGCCGGTTCCATCAATAAGACGGGTATGGTAAATCGCAACAGTCACGAATGAACTCCTCCGCTATAGACACGAGCTGCTGCTTGCAACGCAACCCCCGGGGTAGAGGCCCAGCCAGATTGGATCCCGAGCTCTTCCAGTGCATTCAACAACGTCAACACGTTGGCCTCGGTGCTCGATTCTCCCATCATCCCAATCCGCCAGACTTTGCCTTTCAAAGGTCCTAGGCCTCCGCCAATTTCAATACCGTAGGTCTCCAAGAGACGCGCCCGTACCACCGCCTCGTCGATCGACGCAGGAAGCGACACACAACTGAGCATCGGCAATCGTTGCCCTGGAAGCGGCAGCGGGTCGAAGCCGAGGGTCATCAACCCGGCGATGAGCGCATCACTGTTGAGCCGGTGGCGGGCATGGCGGGCCACCAATCCTTCCTCTTCCACCAGGCGCAGTCCTTCCCGAAGGGCGTAGAGCATCGAGATCGGCGCGGTGTGGTGATATGCGCGCGTCTGCTCTGCCCAATAGTCGGCGACGAGGGCCATATCGAGATACCAGCTTTGGCAAGGGGTGCGGCGGTTTTTGATGGCAGCCAAGGCGCGATCGCTCAGGGTCAAGGGAGCCAGCCCGGGTGGACAGCTGAGACACTTCTGTGTCGCGCTGTAACAGGCATCGATCCCCCATCGGTCAACTTCGACTGGAGCCCCTCCAAGCGACGTGACTGCATCTACGATGAACAACGCATTGTAGTCCCGACACAGGCGGCTGATTGGTTCAATCGGTTGCCAAGCGCCGGTCGAGGTTTCTGCATGCACCAAGGCCACTGCCTTCACCGGTCCTGATCGTTGAAGGACCGACGCAATCGCCTCCGGTTCGATGATCCGACCCCACGGGGTCTCGACACGAATCGCTTTCCCCCCGCACCGTTCCACCACGGCCGCCAGCCGTAATCCAAAGACACCGTTGGTTCCGACAATTACGGCATCGCCGGGTTCGACGAGATTCACGATCGCGGCTTCCATTCCTGCGGACCCCGTCCCGGAGATCGCAATGGTAAAACGATTCGCGGTGGCGAATAGCCGGCGTAGCAGAGTCTGAATATCGTTCATGACACCGAGGAACAATGGATCGAGATGCCCTAGTAACGGGGTCGCCATCGCCTGCAACACACGGGGGTGCACCAGACTCGGTCCCGGTCCAAGCAAAAGCCGCCGCGGGGGAAGAAAGTCCTGCATCATCGAGAAGTTCCGTACATCGCTGCGCGGGTAGTATAGCCAAGTCCTCGCTGAGAGGCTACGTGATCTTCCGTTGCGGTTGAGTCGCATGTAGCCATTTCGAGGGGTATGGAGTGGTGCGACGCTCATGGTATAGTCCCGGCGCATGTCAGAGCAATTCCTTCAAATTGGCCAGGATCAAGGATCTACGGCGGTTGAGACATCGCTACGCCCTCGGTGTGCCGCCACCCCATTTGGGTCCGGCATCTCCTACCTTGTGAGCGTGATATCAGCGGTACTGTTGCTCGTCGCGTTGGGATCGATACTGTGGTTCTCCGCCACGATCCCGAAGTTAGCCAGGCTTGAAGAACCGGAACGTGCGCTCGACCTCATGGTAAGCCGCATCATGGAGGCCCAAGACGGGTTGCGACAGGCACCCACGTGGCAACAATACCTAGCCGAATGGATGGTGGGCAGCTCTGAGAAAGAACGGCTCTTGACGATTGAGTGGTACCAAGAACTTGTCGACGCGACGGCCGACCCCTCTGCCAAATTACGATTGGCTATTCTTCAGGCAGAAAATGGTCGGACACAGGACGCA
>FKKE01002929.1_pt1 | contig 13094 bp, 11 predicted proteins | sample 1106331 | NCBI WGS metagenome assembly FKKE01 (sample SAMEA3931202, study PRJEB13176) | freshwater metagenome | biome: Drinking water system; feature: drinking water; material: freshwater | place: China | collected 2013-02-06 | reverse complement strand
TGTAGCCGAACGAATGGAAGAACGGCAGAATGCCGAGAGCCCGGTCGGTGTTTCCAATATGGATGACTTGAGCGGCCCCCTCGACATTCGAATTGATGCTGAAGTGGGAGAGCATGACGCCCTTCGGCTCGCCAGTGCTTCCGCTGCTGAAGATAATCGTCGCCAGGTCGTCTATCGTCGTGTTGCGAATCTGGCCACATGACCGTTCGATGAGGCGAATCGGAGCAAAGATGGCCAGGAGTGCGGCAGACAGCTTTTTGCCGGCCGTGATGGTTTTGGCAAGGTCGTCCAGCCAGAGCACAGTGACGCCCTGTGGCAGTTCGAGCTTAGCTTTCTCGACGAAGAGCCGGCTCGTCAGGATGGTCTTGAGCGAGGCAATCTTGACGGCCGATTCGAGCCCAGTCCGACCGACGGTGTAGTTCAAGTTCACGCTCGTCTTGCCCGACAGGGAGGCCGCCACGTTGACCAATGCCCCTGCGACACTGGGCGGCAACAGGAGGCCCACATTCTGTTGACCTTCCCAGTGCGGCTGGAGCATGCGCGCCAAGGCAATTGTGCCGATCAACGCGTCCAGACCGGATACCTTGGGACGGGAGCCATCAGCCATGGCAAACATGAGCGGGTGCCGGCGCCACGTCTTGATGACGGCGCGGTGCAACGGTTCCTGATCGGATTTCCGCTCATGCCACGCGGCCTCGCCCAATTCACGCACCAGGCGGCGCAATTCGTGTGCCGGGGTATCAGGTGGCTGTGGCGATCCGAATGACACCGTTACTGGATAGGGTACACGCTCCGGTCGTTTGGTAATGAAGCGGCTGTGCGAGAAACTGAAGATGCTGCCCCAGATGCGGTCGAGATGGACGGGAATCACCGGTGCAGTCCGGCCTTTCACGATGCGCTCGAACCCGCGCCGGAACGGGAGGAGTGTACCGGTTCTGGTGATCTGGCCTTCAGGGAAAATGCAAACGAGTTCCCCGGCGTCGAGTGCCTGCCCCGCATTGCGTAGCGCCCGAAGAATCACACGGGGGCCGCCGGAGGAGGAAATCGGAATGACCTGCATCACCGTCATCAACCATTTAAACAACGGATGTGTGGCGTATGCGGTATCAACAACGAACCGAATGGGGCGATCGACAGCGGCCATCAGCAGGAATCCATCGACAAACGACATGTGATTCGGGACGAGGAGGGCCCCTCCGGACTGCGGGAGATGGTGCTGGCCAACCAGGCGGAGGCGATAGAGGGTGTTGGTCAGGATCACCAGCACCAAGCGGATGAGGGTGTCCGGCAACAACCAGATGGCCCACAACATGCCGGCCATGGTCATGGCCGCAGTGGCCAGAAAAATCCCAGACGTTGAGAGCCCGGCATTGGCCAGAGATCCACCGGCGAGCGAGCCGAGCAAGATGCCGGTAAAGACACAGGTGTTGGAAAACGAGATGACGGCCCCACGTCGGTCCGGCGGCGACTTCCATTGTAAGATCGCATTCAATGAGACAAAGATGAACGCACTGGAAATGCCGAGCGTCCCCATCAGCAGGAATGTGCCTGTTAAGGGAGGCATCAGGATGCCAAGGAAGAGCAGCGAGAGAAAGACACCGATTGCGCCCAGCGGGATCAATCCATATTCAACTCGGTTTCGCGACAGACGGCCGACCAGCACTGCCCCGATCGCGATCCCCACCGACAAGACGGTGAGCGGGAGGCCCGATGCGGCATCGGACAGATGCAAGACAGCCTTGGCATACACAACGACGTTTTGCCCAAAGAGGCTGGCGATCGTCCAGAAGAAGATTTCCATGGGAATGGCCATGCGCAACAGTCGTTCGGCGCGAATTGCTTCCCACGCACAGTGGACTGTGGTGGCCACACCACCGGTGGAACGGGCTGGCGGGACATGGGGGATGGTCAAGGCTGTAACAAGGCCTATGACTGAGAGCGATGCTAATGCGAGCGGGGCGAGCCAGGCCTGGTCTCCCGCAGTTTGCAAGAGGAACCCGCCGGCTGCAGTGCCGGTCAAAATAGCGGCGAAGGTCCACATCTCCAACAGGCCATTGCCGGCGGCAAGGCGCTCGTGGGGAATCAATTCGGGAAGGATGCCGTATTTTGATGGGCTGAAGAGCGCGCTGTGGACCCCCATCCCGCAGAGAACGATTAAGGGCAGGATGCCACCGGCAGGGTTCATCCAGAGCGCAATGGTGCCGGCACTCATCAAGAACAGTTCCACGACTTTGATGGCAATAATGACCGTCCGCTTACTCAGTCGATCGGCCAAGGTACCGCCGACCAGGGACAGAAGCACCAGTGGTAGGGTAAAGATCACGAAGGCGATGGCGGTCTGCGTCTGCGCCGCCGTTTCAAGGTCCGGTCCCGACGCCATCCCGGCCGTCGCCTGCTTGATCGCGAGGAGCGCGACCATCAATTTCCAGGCGTTGTCGTTGAACGCGCCGCAGAACTGGGCGATCAGCAGGCCGCGGAGTGGGTGTGAAGATGGAGTCGGCTGTGGGGATGGGTGAGCGATACGGCCTCCTTGTAACTTGTGCGCGAATCGCATTCTGCCAGTCTTTGTCGCGCCGGGCAACGGTCTTACGCCAATGGAGAATGGTGTCATTGCTGCCTTTGACGATAGCTGCGCTGTCATCCACCAGTTCCTCATTCATTTACCAACCTTGATTCCCAATCATCACAAGGTCACCCAGAATAGTTTGGCTCGCGTCCTTTCACCGGTCGAGTCCGTTCCAACCAGTCCATAGAAGAGATCCCACGAACTCCCGCCTCCCGTTTCGGACCGATACCGGAATCCCGGCAGAATCGGATTGAATTCGAAGATCGAGGTCTCCGGGGACGCGACGCGTCGAATCATCGCCATTCTCGAACCGCCAAGCATGTGTAAATTCGAATGGGTCTCGTCGGGCCGTTCATAGGCGATCAGCCACCATAAGAGGCTGGCGGAGGTCATGCGCCCCTGCTGGCTCTGGTACTGTGCAAGTGGCCAGAGGACCAAGAGTTCGGCCAGTCCGGTCTCGTGGTTTGACGTATAGTTGTACAAGGGGAAGAGCCGGTCGCTGGTTGTGCTCGATCCGCTGTCATGTTCATAGAACGACAGCCTTCCGATTCCCAGTGCATTGAACCGTTGCTCATGTCGTGCATCGTGACGTTCATAGCGCCAGAGTGGAATCAAGCTGTCGATGGCGTAATCCGGTGCCTGCTCATGCCAGTACGTCACCAGAATGTTGGTTTGACTGATGTCCAAGACACGATCATGGGAATGCCCAAACAACGGAAACAAGTGGCGGCTTGATGCGGTGGGACTTTCTTCCTGCCGAAAGAGAGCCAATTGAGACACACCGCCGATCGATAACGTGTGTGACGCCTCGTCGCGGTGATACTCGTAGATTGGAAGCACATGCCCACGTGTTTCCTGGCGGTTCCCTGTGTGCCGTACCCAACTGATGGGGAGCCACGGGTCGAGACCAATCAATGCCCAGGTGTGTTCATCCGTCGCATCGTTTGTCGACAGGCTGGCTAAGGGAAAGAGGCTTGTCTGGGCCGTAGTCGGCGAGGATGTTCGCCAGAACAACCAGAGGGCAGACAGTGACTGCGTATCCGTCGTGTAGTCGGCGTGGTATCTGTACAGCGGGAAGGCATGCTGCGCTTTCTCTGTCGGGTTGCTATGAGACCGGAACAGGCTGATCGGTTCTCCGCCCAACACATTGAGGGTTGTTTGCGCCGCACTCTCGTCGTGGGTGTATCGATAAACCGGGAACAATCGGTCGGTCACCGTGGTAGGGGATGCTGCATGTTCATAGAGAGACCAGGCGCTTGATCGACCGAGCGGCGGCAAGCCGATTGCGCTGACCCGCGTATCGCCCCCTGATTCACTGCGATAGCCGTAGAGTGGGAACAAGTGATTCGCGGTGCGGGTCTCGTCGCGATCATGCCGATACAGGGCGAGGGCATCCATGCCTAGCAGACTGATTCGCCAAGATGGCGTGGCCGTCGCGCCGGCATAGTCCCAGAAGGGAAGTAGTCGATCAGCGACCTTCGTAGGGCTCGCGAGGTGACGGTACAACAAAAGCGCGTCGAAGTCCGTTTCATCATTCGTGAGGTCATGTCGGTACCGGTAGAGCGGAAAGAGCCGATGCTGAAAGAGGGACGGGCTGGACTCTTGTCGATAGAACGACAATGTTGAGCCACCCAGGAGCGACAGGGCACGGGATTCGCCCGATCGGGTGAACGCGTACAAGGGAACAAGGTAGTCCTCGGTCACCTGGTCGGTGATCCGATGAAAGTAGAGTGAGAAGCGGCGATGTCCGAATATCGAAAAGATTGAGGATCCATCCTGATAGTGCTCGGAATTGTAGATGCCGAACAGGCGGTGTTGGTTCCAATCGGGTGTGGCTTGATAGCGGTACCAAGAGACCGGTCCGTAGCCGAACATATCGAGCTCTCGAGCCTGGGTCAGCGTGTTGTTCTCATAGCGATACAGGGGGAAGAACCGATCAAGCATTCCAGTTGCGCTCGAGCGATGTCGATACAGGAGCAACGCGTCGAGAGTCTCGGTGCCGTCCGCGCTGGAGATCGAGCGATACAGGGGAAATAGTCGATGACTATGTTCTTCCGTCGACACTACTCGTTCGAAAAGCGAGAGTGTGAGGGGCTTGGTCGATCCTTTGACTGGGGGTAGGCCGAGCATGGCAAATCGGTGGACATTCGCCGCGGAGTCGTCGGTACGGCCGTACAGAGGGAACAGGAACTGAGATGTTCCCGTCAGACTGTCCGACGAACCAAAGAATGGCAAAATGTAGAGGTAGGATTCGTCGTTTCCGCGGTCTTCGCCGGACCAATAGAGCGGGGCCACCCGTGTGTGTGACGACTCGCGATCAGAACGATGATGAACGAGTGGGTATAGGAGATCCCATTCGAAGAGATTGCGACGTGTATCGCTGGTGCTGATGAAGACAGGTCCCAGAATGTAATTGCTCGCATAGTAGTCTCCGATACGTTGGCGGCTGACGAAGGGGAACAGATGCCGCCATGATACATCGCCGTCCGTCGAGGCATAGTACAGCAGGGCTGCGAAGGTCCAGTTATGGCCAGGCCGTTCGGAATGCCAGTAGAACGGAAGGACATGGATCCAGGTGGAGTCGGCGCGGCGCTCATAGGTGCCGAGCGGCCAGAGAAAACTTCGGCGCAAGAGATCCCTGGTCGGATCTTCCTCCATCGAGTAGAACGGGCGGATGGCCATCCGGGAGTAGCTGTCTCGTTCTTCTGCGGAATAGAGCCACAATAGCCCGTCGACGGAACGGCCTTGGGTAGACTGTTCCGTACACCACAAGAGGCCGATGCAGTGACGGCCGCTCGTTTGAGGTTGCTCCGAGTTGCTGGTGATGTTTGCAACTGCGGCTTGTGCTGAGAGACACAGTGAAACCGTCAATAGCGCTATTCTCCCCGACAGTCCTGTTTTCATAATGCACCTTCAGGTTCCGGCACGTTTGTGGTTGAGATGATCGGTACGTGTTCTCGCTCGGCCAGGGCAGGTTCGAGAGCAGCCTCACCTTGGGCGGGGTTGTGTTCGCCGGAAGCGGCGGGTCCCTCGGGCCCTGGGCCGCAGGCAACCAAGCTGGCTGAGGAAGTTAGGATGATCAATCCGATGATATGGAATCTCGCGCAGTGCTCCGTATTGATCTCGGGTCTCATGATTACTTCCTCGGGTGATCGGCCAGGCGGATGATCCGCCCGGCCGAGTCGTTCGTATAGAGCGCTCAGATGTTATGGGGCATAGGCGTATTTAGCCGCAGCCAGAATCACGGCATGGCCGGCATCGTTCGGATGTACGCAGTCGTCTGCGATGAGCGCATCCGGGTTGAGATAAAACGGCAAGAAGGTGTCGATTACCTTGGCTCTGTACTTGTGAGCCAGTTCACGAAGACGGCTGTTCATGCCTCGCGCCAAACGTGGCGAGGGGCTCCCTTCCAACACGGCATTGGCCAACTGGGCTAGTGGGAGGGTTGGACCTCCGCATGCTGTCTTGAGCAAAGGGTTATATTGTGTTCGGACATACAGGGGGGCATCAGAACCTGCAGCGTCCCGCAACTCGCGTATCGTGCGATCGGCAGTCTGTTCGAACTCGTTCAAGAGGGCGTTGAGACGAGCCAAGCAGCTCGCGTTGCCTTTCATGCAGGTCGCTGCCTCAGGTGAGGCGATGAACTGTAAGAGATCGTTCCCTCCGCCACCCCATGAAATCACGCGCGGGTTATGGATAATGGTTTCCGTGCGAGCCTGTGTCAGTTGCCCCTGCTTGATGTCCCGTGCAGTGGCTCCAGGTACTGCCAGATTGTGCAAGTCAGCCTTCTGCTGAAAGAAGGTCGATTCGAGATAGGCGTGGAACTGTGGGACATAGCCTTTGTCTGGTGATGATGCGCCAATGCCATAGTCGATCGAGTCGCCCATGACGATATAACCACGACCGGTGTCGTGAGCTGGGCTGGACTCGACGAAGGCCAGCGAGGCGCAGAGTGCAACGGCCCCGATCGCAAGACGAGTAATGGGTTGTAAACTGGTCATGGAACACCTCCGGTTGAAGTGATGTGCAGTTGACGGTGCGGAGGTGATCAGCAAGGAGAGTGCCGAAGTTGATGAAGAGGCTTCTGGCAGCGCCGATGCGGAATTATCGGGGAAATACACGAGGCGTGAGGGAATGGCATGGTGAGGGCGCAGTTCAGCGGTGCAACAATCAAAGCAGACACTATGAACAGTGGTTCAGGGCATCTGAACGGCTGTGCTTGGACCGATGAGGAAACGAGAGTACTCGATGGCGGAGTTCATCGCAGAATGAGTGGAGGAGGGAGATAGAACTACGACCATTCTCGCCGTCCATGCCAATGCCTCAGCGATGGGTACCCTCGTGGAACACACCACGCGCGTCCAGCTGATGCACAACGATCGGCCCCGCAAGATTCTCAACTGGCCCAGTCCGGCCCATGCTTTGCATTATCTGTTTAGCGAGGCTCGGCATGCATCCTGACACCATTCTCTGGACACTTGGGGAGCACGGAGGGAAAACATGCGGCGAGAGATAGTTTCTGGCGCCTGGTCCCGTCACCTTGAGGTGAATGTGACACAGGTTCCGGCAGCGCTCATTATGATTCGCGCCATTTGTGGACCAGTTTTGGTGGCGGCGGCCGGAGCCGAAGCGAGTCCTTGGCTCCTGGCCAGCCTCGTAACCGTCGCATTCGTCTCTGACGTGTTCGACGGGATCATTGCCAGGCGCCTTGGAGTAGCGACTGAGCTGTTGCGCAGGGCCGACACGATTGTCGACACGGCATTCTACATATGTGCGGCCCTCGCGCTGTTGCTGCGGTCGCCATCGGTGCTGAGGGCGCATTTGGTTGGCCTGGGGTTGATCGTGTCCCTGGAGCTTGTGCGATGGGTGATCGAGCGGCAACGTTATGGTCGCCTCGCGTCGTATCACATGTGGTCAGCTAAGGTGTGGGGCATCACGCTGTGGCTAGGGTTCTGTGAGGCATTCCTAACTGGGCAAGCGGGTCCATTCATGCAGGCGGCAGTCGTGATGGGTGTCGTTGCCGATTGCGAAGGACTAACAGCGTCTCTGGTACTCTCGAGTTGGCAGCATGACATCCGTACTATCTGGCACGCCGTGCGGCTCGAATTCGTGTGGCCATCTGTGCGCAGTTGAACAAGCGGATGTCGCTGATGAGGAACATGTTGCCAAGAGCCAATTGGCTTAGAGCGATCACATATGCGCGGCTTGTCATGAAGATGGAGGAATGTGGCCGCTGGATCCTCCCGATAGCGGCTTTTCAGTACCCTCTCAAAGATTGCATGAATCTCATGGGTTTCGCTGCACTCACGCCGAATAATCCGATCCGCACACCCCTTCCCCCTTGTGTGGCGAATGATTCGCCGTTGCCTATGCGTCCTACGTCTTTTCTTAGCATCCTGGTTCTTACAATTTTCATACTGCAACAAGGCTGTGTCAGTACCGAGCCACCACGGCTCAAGACGTCACAGCTAAGCGAGGAAGAACGGACCTCTATCCCGGACAGTTGGCATTGCCGTCTCAGAACAATTACCTCCTATGACTCTGGAGCTTCCATCAAAGGGTGCTCTCCGCGGCGCTGGCCTCAGAGCTGGCAAATGGACGGGTGGCTTTTTGCAAGGTATCGCAAACAGTGGGGATGCTATGCAGATAACAATCTGGTTCTTGCCTCTGGCCCCAGTCGTGGCTGTGGCAGGGGCTTTCTCTGGGGCTATTGAAGCTTCGTCCGCCGCGACAGTCGAAACGATGGAGATGCAGGTACGGAGGGTGCTCCAAGATGAGCGACTGATTGGAGAGTTCGGCAAGCAGGTACATGACCACATCACGAATCGGACCGTTGTGGTCCCGACGCTCCTCCCTAAAGCGGGAATAGACGATGCCGATGGTGGGGATACGAAAACAAGGGCTCAGCCTGATGCCAGATTGACCATTGTCCTCACGTCCGTTGGCTTACAGGGAGCCTCTGATGTCAATCCACCCTTGACTCTGCACCTCGAAACGAAGGTCACCGTGATTTACCAAAAACCGTACACCCGCAGTGAACACGTCGGTACAAGTTACAGTCGAACGATCCGTTATGAGAGCAAGGCTCGTACCCTTGCGGAGTGGACGGCGGACGGGGGATCCCTCCTCCGCAAGTCCGTCGAGGTCAGCCTCGCTCAGATGGCGGCACGGATTGTCGGGGACGTGTTTCTTGGACATCCCGCTGACCCTCTAGTTCCGCCAGAGGAGGGCTATTTGATTTTTGAAATAGACTGACATGAGTGGACTTATAGTCGCTACGAGGACGTGCATCTTCGGCCATCGTTGCGGTATGCCGAATCGAGCGCATGAACGCGTTACGTCCATACCTCCATTTTATCTTTCTATTTTCGTGGTAGCCTTTCAACGCATCGTCGTAGGGTTTCCACATAGCTCCCGCGATTGTTATGTTTGAAGGCCTGAGACTTAGCAAAAAGCTTTTCAACGTTCGTCGCAATTAGAATTAGCCCGTTTCGCCTGGCCATCAGGGTTTTTGTGCCCATTCTGTATTCGTCCTCAGCCAGCATATTCCGTGGGTTCACAATCCTTCACGAATCTGACCTTCCAAGTCCGCAATGTTCCAAGATGCTTCGGATTCGCCGATATGAGATCAAAAAGAACTCAAAATGCCGACAGGAGTCCAGAGGCATCCGGTAAACTCCTGATATGCTGCACCCCTTGTTGTATGCAGGAAAAGGGTGGCGTAAAATCGAATCCTTCAGGCTATTTCCTCAGCCCGCCACATGAAAGCGGGGGCCTCATGACACGTCTCGCCTCGGCCACTGTCCTTATTCTGTCTTCTTTATCGGCTTCTGGATGTGGGGTTTCCGTGGCATTTACGGAACCCTCTCGCGTTGACATAGACCAAATAAAGAGCAGCAGATTATCTCAAGCCCTAGTTTTTCAATTAAGAATTGGGGGCCTTCCATGAAAATTATTCTACAGAGGTGTCATCTCCGTACTGCTACATGGCTCTGCCTCCTCGGTTCACTTGTGTTGCTGGTGGGGTGCGTCCCGACGAAATCATCGCCTGTGACCCTGGTGCCATTTGACTCCGTCGCGCATCGGGCAATCAAGGTCGAACCTTGCGAGGATCGAACGGGCCTCGCAGGACCCCGAAACCTAAAGGAGGAGAGCACCAAGATTTTTACTGAGAAGCTGAAGGCCATGAACCTCTTCGAGATTTCGCCAGCTGCGCCTCTGGTTTTGACCTGCGACCTAGAGTCGTTCGTCGAGGGAAGTGCTTTGAAACGATGGGTCACGCCGAGTTGGGGTACCACAGAAGCTACGGTCGCCGTGGTTGTACGGGATGTGCCCAACGACAAGATGTTGGCCATTCTGCGGAGTCAGGCATCGGTAGATCGGGGTGGCCTCTATACGATCGGAGCAGATCAATACATCTTGGATGCCGCGTTCGATGACATCATGAAACAGCTGAAGGCGTGGACCAAGAATTCTCACTGAGGGGAGAGAGAACGATGAGCCCACTTCAGACATGGAAACGGGAGGTCCGAACATGAACGACGATAGCCCGTGTTTTAGTCCCTTTGCCAAGTTTCCAACGCGCGCTCTCGCGCTCTTGTCTTTCACGGCCAGTACACTGGTCATCGGCTGTGCGAGTGATCCCATCATAATCAAGGTGGACCCAGCTATCGCGGCCAAGCTCAAGTCGGAGATCCCCACCTACGATCGCAAGACTCTAAATGGCATTAATTACAAGGTCGTGCTGCCTCTCGAGGCCACCTCGTGCATGAAGCTGATCTGGGATCCGCCAGTTAGTCAGGAGGATGTCCTTAACCAGCTACGGATGCGGGCGCGAACGCTCCACGCCAATGGGATCATGGACGTGAGTTGTGGTAACAAGGAGGGCGTGAGCCTGGTTACGAACTGTTGGGAAACCATTACCTGCAACGCCACCGCGATACAGGTAAGCCCGTGATTGCTTTGCTCAGACCGAGGGTTGAGCGGTGACGGCTGTTACGTCCCCCCACTGACTAATCAAGCCTTGGATTCTACAGCTAGAGACTTCGTCACGTGGTTGTGAACATGCGAACCGTGTTGAAGTACAAGTCCGCCGGGATTAATTTCTGAAACCAGCTGTCACTGTTTCGCCCCTGCGCGCTTCAGCAATTCCACGACGCCAGGCTGGTCCGCATAATTTAACACGGTATTTCCATCATCATCTTTTGCATGGATATCTGCGCCCCGGTTGAGTAGCAGTTCGATCATGGTCATATCACCATGACTTGCAGCCCTCATCAAGACTGTCACCCCCTTCGGGGCCTTCGCATTCACATCGGCACCTTTTTGGAGGAGGGCTTGAGCGATAGCCGTATTGCCTTCTGTTGCCGCTGCTAACACGGCGGTCCACCCCTTGGGGGTATTCGCATTCACGTCGGCGCCGTTTTCCAACAGCGCGTGGACAACAAGAGTACGCCCCCATCCCGCGGCTACCATCAATGCAGTAAGGCCTCCCTCGGTCTTGAGATCGACCGCTGTGCCTTGCTCGAGCAGGCCCCGAACCTTGGCCACATCGCCATCACGCGCCGCAAGGATTAATAGGGGCGCATCATCACCGAAATTCCCATATCGAATCTGCTCATAGGCAGTCAGTGGCAGGAGGGCCGTATCAGCAAGAAGACTGAACGGGAAGTCATGGGAACCAATGAAAGGTCCGCCGAAAGGAACACGGGCACGGGTAGCATGACTCTGAGCCATCATGTCGACCCAGGTTCCACTGTATATCCGCGGGATGAGAAAAGGCCCGTTGGGATATTTCCTCTTGAGGAATTCCTCGTTTAAATCGCTAAGGCGTGTGTCGAGAGTTGCGCAGCCGCTCCACACGGTCGGTACGAGCAGGAGCAGGGTGAGGGAAAGGATCTTGTTCCAGGGAGCAACGAAGCGGACGGTTATGGTGGGATTCATGCGGGCGCCCTCCTTGCGACGAATGTCTGAAGGTGGTGCCCTAACGCAGCCTACAGGGTAGCGCGTCTATTGTGTCTCTTCAATGGGACAGAGGTCTGAACTGCTCGGTGCTTACCAGCGCGACTTCATCCAGCCATTCGGTTCTTGGTCAAGGATGCATCCTACCTCGTCGTAGGAGTCTGCTCTGTCACCCGTTTGTGCTCTGTAGCCTTCGTTGGGCCTCTGAAAGTGCCGAAGACCCGATCCCAGAGATGGTCGAACACCGCAAAATTAACTTCGCAGTTGTGATGTAAGAGGTGGCGCGCCCGCGCTCGTAAGAAGAGAGACGATGAGACAAAGCGCGAAGATACAAGATGAAACTGTTCATGCACATAGCTGAATAGCCATATGAGTAGCACCGCTTCGGCTGTCGTGAGTATGGCAATCCCCGAGGGCACTATCGCCCAGATTACACCGGCTTCAATGGCAAGCCAGGGCAGAAAGGCGTAGATGCTATCATGCCACCCCGACCCGAAGATGAATCGTTTCGTAAGACAGTGCTGCGCGCTGGGATAGAGTGCGTGGTGCCCCCCCCACATGAAATCCACGCAATGGGCTCCACGATATATGTGCAAACCAGTGGGCGATCCACAAGGTGAGAGTGGTTGCAAGGTAGCCGCCTACGAGCGTCGCAACTATTGCAGATGGCCTGATCATGTGTTGTTGGCCCGTAACGCAGGGTGTGGGGCAGAGGCAAATGTGCCCATTATGCGATCCCATACCAAGTTTAATACGCCATAGTTTGTGCGTTTATCGATGTGGTGAATGCAATGGAGCTCCTTGAGTGTTCTAAACCAGCCGAAGCGCAGGAGCCACGAGTTCTTCAGATGGTAGTGGAGATGCACGTAGATATTGGCCGCAAAGGTCAACGTGATCGTTGCAGCCGCCGTCACGGCCAGCTCTATTGGCAACAACCAAAATGCGAGAGCGCCGAGGAACGTGACGACAGGAATGAAGGTATAGGTGATGCTCTGTTCGTCTTTTTGGTAAGCAGGTTGCTCAAAGGTCAGCCCCGTATACAAATAGTGGTGTGACTGAGTATGGTTGACGAAAATCCATGGAATGATGGGCCGGTGTCCTACGAAGCGATGCAGCAAGGTCTGCACCAAGCAGGCAAGCTCAAATGCTAGAACAACGGTCAAGACCAGATTGTAAGGAAGGCCTACCATGATATCCCTCATATCAGGGTTATATTTACTGGCACCAAACACAGAGAAGGCCTCACCCCAGCTCCTACTCCTCCGGTCACATTGATCAACCATTCGGGTTGCCGATTAGGGGCAAGAATGAAAGAGCGATCATGATCAGGCTGTAGATCATATGGTTCATTCCGCGCCCCTCCGGTGCTTACGCACCGCACAGTGATCCGTATGGCAATGAACGCGCCAGGAATGGCCAGCGAGACTGGTGTTGCTGAAACAGCTTGACAGGAGCGGCGCTTAGCGATCAGGTCTGTGTAAATGACAACGGAATAGAAACAGGATCGGATTTGCAGCTAGGAACGGCGGTTCATAGGTCCTGAACGGCCGTGCGTATAGGACCTGTG
>FKKE01005638.1_pt3 | contig 13120 bp, 17 predicted proteins | sample 1106331 | NCBI WGS metagenome assembly FKKE01 (sample SAMEA3931202, study PRJEB13176) | freshwater metagenome | biome: Drinking water system; feature: drinking water; material: freshwater | place: China | collected 2013-02-06 | reverse complement strand
TTTCGCCGGCGAATCAGGCCCGCATTTCTCGGAGCGACCACTAGGATCGGGTAGTGGCACCTGGCGACGTTCAGTCGGCGTTCGCGAGGGCTGCGGCCGAGGATGGAATCGTGCTGGAGAGTCGGTCGTTCGACTGGCTGTGCGAGCAGGGACACGTAGGGCTCGAACGCGTTGCGAGGCGCAGACAGGATCCGGCGCTGGTTTCCGTATGGGCCGCGCTCGAGACGCTCGACGTCATCTACGCTCGCCTCAAGGGCGACATCTCGGTGTTGCGCGCCTCGCGTGAGAACCTGCTGCTCCCTGTGGATCTGGTGCACGAGCCGACCGGAACCGTGATCGAGGTCGACGAGGCACTTCACTTCACCTCGTTCCGCCTGACCTCGCTCGACCTCTATCCACGCGAGGTGGCCCTGGGGTTCGACCTCGAGGAGCACAAGCAGCTGTGCCGCGCCTGGTGCTCGAAGACCGATGGCCTCGCGCGCGCTCTGGCGTCCAAGGGCTTCGGCTTCGGCGGCGTGCAGCGGGAGCGGGCGTACCACGATGCGCTGCGTGACCTCGCCACCCCGGCGATGGGCTACCCGCCGGTCGTTCGGATCGCGGCTGTCGACGGTGATGGCGCCTCCGCGTACGTCCGTCACCGGACGTCACTCCTGACGCTTCGGCCCTCCTGAGGGCGCTTCGTACCCGTCGATCACCGAGACGTTGACCGTCGAGCAGCGCGCGCAGCGGATCCGCACCTTCTTCGTCATCTGCACCGGATTCATCGCTACGGCAAGGACGTTGCCGCACGTCACGCAGACGTAGTCGTCAGGGCCGGAACCGTGGAAGACAGGCCGGTCGGCGTCCTCCTGGATCGCCGTCCCGCCGTCGCGCGGCACCTCGCCTTCGCGTACGCGCCGCATCGTGATCCGCATCGGTCGCTCAGAGTTCCGCGAGCTTCTGGCTGAAATCCTGGATCAGCGCGTCCAGCACGCCGACGACCACTCCCTCGCCCATCGAGGCAGCGGTCCCGGTGATCTGGGCCGTCGTATGGATCGTGCCCTGACCGTTGCTCAGTGCTATGGCGACGGTGGCGTTCGCGTATCCCTGGCCTCCGGCCTCCTTGGACTTGACGCTCATCACCACCCGATGGGCCTCGGCGTCCTGCTCGAGGATCTCGAGCGTGCCGGAGAATGTCATCGACATCGCTCCCAGCTTGACCTTGATCTCGGCCTTGACGGAGTCCGGCCCGAGCGTCTCGAGTACGCTGCCGCCTTCGACGCAGGGCACCAGCCGCTGAAGGTCGAGGACCGCCGCGAAGGTCTCGTCGACCGACTTCTTGAGAGAGAACGAGTGATCTAGCTCAATGGCCATGGCACTTGCCGACAGACACTATCTCAGCCTCCTAGAGTCTTGGCCATCAGCAACGTGACGGATAGGTCGGCGGGATCCCGTATCGGGATCCAGGAAGGCACGCACACGTTCGGGCCCGAGAACGGCGTGATCTGGATCAAGACCGGGCGGGCCGGAGCGGCAGCGCAGGCCGGACATGACCTTCTGATCCAGGTCACCGCCTGGCAAGGGACGCTCGATGTGGGCAAGGACTCGGCGCAGACGAGCGTCGTTCTCGACGTGGATGCAACGTCGCTCCGCGTTCGTGATGGCAGCGGGGGGATGCAGGCACTCGGTGACGACGACAAGGCGAGCATCGAGGAGACGATCGACGACGAGGTCTTGAAGCGGATGAACATCGAGTTCCGGTCGACCGCAGTGCAGGCTCTCGCTGACGGCAGCCGGATCGTCGTGCAGGGCGACCTGACGCTGCTGGGCAACGTTCGTCCGCTCGGGCTCGAGCTGGCTGTCGGCGACGACGGCAGTCTCAGCGGTAGCGTCACAATCAAGCAGACCGACTGGGGGATGACGCCCTACTCGACGCTGTTCGGTGCTCTGAAGGTCGCCGACGAGGTCGAGGTCGTCTTCAACGCGTCTCTTGCTGGAACCGCTCCCGGCGCCTCAGCCGAGGGGCTCGAATGGTCTGCACCGTGGGCCCTCGAGTGGCACCCCACACCGATCATCGACCCTGGTATTTCGAGCTTCATCTGGTCGCTGGTCTTCTTCCTGTTCCTCTGGTTCGGCATGGCCGCTGTCGGTGTATCCCACAGTACGGCGCTGACGCTCGCACTCGTGGCGTCGTTCTTCATCTTCCTGTTCGTCCGCACACACGGCGTCGGCCGGGAGGCCGAGACACCCGTACCGCCCAGCAGCGACTCCGGTCAGTCGCGGTAGACGGTCTGCGCGTCGAGCCCGCCCTCGACGCCGGGCGGCAGGATGCCGGAGCCGTGTGCGTAGAGGGCGATCTCCTCCACCGTCTTGACCTGCGTGGGGTCGCTTCCGTCCGCGCCGACCCACGCCCCGTTGATCCACGTGAGGGTCTCCGGTGCGGTGTCCAGCGCCGCGCCTGCGAGTAGCTGCGCCTTGGCCCGGATCTTCCCGGTGGCGCTCACGATCGCGGTCGGGGCGCCGGCACTCGGGCTGGTGTTGTACCCGTGCCCGACACCGAAGCGGTCGGTGTCCGCCGGAACAACCTTCACATCGAGCGCGGGCACGCCGAGCTCGTCGGCGACGAGCTGGGCGTACTCGCCCTCTTTCCCGTCGGACTCGGTGGTCAGGCTGAGCACCATCTTCCCGGTGGGGTGAACGCGGAGAAAGACTGCTCGGTATGCCTCGTTAGCCATCGCTCGATCTCCTCCTGGTTGGTGAGTCGCGAATCATCGCTCGGCCTCGGACACCCGGGTCGAGGTCTCACTCGCAAGGCGCTGCCGCTCCTGGTGGGCGGTCAGGGCGTTGTGCTCTTCGAGGTCGCAGAAGGCGGGTTGCGGCCCTCCGAGCGGGTGCGGGGGTACGGCTGGCCGCTCGCATCCGGGGTAGATGCACGTCTTTGCTGGAGCCTCGCTCATTCTGCAGGCGCTCCTTCAGAGTCGGCCTCGTCGACGGTCCAGCCCGGGGTCGTGTTACCCCTGCTCGGGCCGTGCCCACTGGGCATGGCGACCGAGCTGCCTGGAACTCCGATCGCGCTTCCCCAGCTGTCGCCGTCGCCGGATTCGACTTCGGCGACAGGCTCCCAGCGTGCGGCCGGCACCATACGGCGGGCAGACGGCTCGGCTCTGATCGCCTCGGCGACGTCGCCGAGTGCCTCGTAGCTGTGGCCGCTCACGAGCGCGTCGCAGTACGGCAGTGCAGCCACCATGCCGCCCGACTGCACGGAGAACTCAACCGCGCCGACCCGCGGATTGACCCACACGATCCGGTGTGCCAGGCGCGAGAGACGCTCCATCTCGCGCCCCACGAGCTTCGGGTCGCCGCGCTCCCAGCCGTCGGAGAGGATCACGATCACGGCGCCACGGGCCATGCCGCGACGTCCGTGACGGTCGTTGAACGTCTTCAGCGCGTCTCCGATCCGGGTCCCGCTCGACCAATCGGGCGCTGCCGCTGCGGCGCGCTGGATCGCGCGCTCTGGGTTGCGGGAACCCAGTGCCCGCGTCAAGCGTGTCAGGCGCGTGGCGAACACGAACGCCTCGGCGTTCGGACCGCTGCCGGCGGCACACGTGAGGAACTGCAGGTACGCCCGCGCGTACGGCTCCATCGAGCCGGAGATGTCGCACAGCAGCACGAGCCTCCTGCGGGCTACACGACGTCGTCGACGCGCGAGGCGCATCGGATCGCCTCCGGTCCGGCGGCTGGCTCGCAGGGTCCGCCGCATGTCGACGTGCTCCCCGTGGCGCCCCCTCTCGTAGCGCCGCGTCCGCCGCCGTGGGGTAGCGAGCTCGAGGCGCGACATCAGCCGGTAGAGCTGTGCGAGCTCGTGCGGCTCGAGCGCGTCGAAGCTCTTGCGCCGCAGTAGCTCCTCGTCGCTCGCGAGAGCCAGCGGCACCTCGACCTCGGCCAGATCCTCGTCCCCGCGCCGCGCGCCGGCCGGTGACGGCGACACGCTCATGCGCGGATCCTGTCCGACGGAGTTGCGCGGAGAGCCAGCGCGATCGGACGCTGGCAGGTCGTCAGCCTCTGACGGGGCGGTCCGTGCGTCTTCGGGGACGATGTTCTCGTCGTTCGCTCGACCGCTGAAGATCGAGAAGAACACCGCGTCGAAAGCCTTGACCTGGGCCGGATCCGACACGAACACGGCGCGGGCCGTCCAGTACAGCCGGCGTCGCGTCATCGGCCGCACGAGTGTGAGCGCTCTGGCGAAGTCGGCGGAACGGCTCGGGGTCGCGAGCACACCGACATCGTGTAAGCGCCGGCTCAATGCTCCCACGAGCGGCGGCAGATCGAGGTGGATCGTCTCGACTCCGAACGCCGCGGACCGGCCCCTGTCAGGCACCGCCGTGCACGAGCTGCTCGAGGCCGGCCGCGCGGATCACCTCCTGATCGTCGCTGTACTTCAGCACCGACCCCAGCGTGCGGTCGACCGCTGCGGCGTCCAGGTGCTCCACACCGAGCAGGCTCAGAGCTGCGAGCCAGTCGATCGCCTCGGCGATTCCAGGGGGCTTCTGCACGTCGCTCTCACGCATGCGCGAGACGGCGTTCGCGACCTGTACCGCCAGGACCTCCGACGAGCCCTTGACGCGGCGGCGCACGATCTCCACCTCGCGTTGCGGTGTCGGGTACTCGATCCTGTGGTAGAGGCAGCGGCGCTTGACGGCATCGTGCAGGTCGCGCGTCCGGTTCGAGGTCAGCACGATCATCGGCGGATGTGTGGCTCGGATCGTGCCGATCTCCGGGATCGTCACGCCGGCATCCGCGAGCAGCTCGAGCAGGAACGCCTCGAAGTCATCGTCGGCTCGATCGATCTCGTCGATCAGCAGCACCGCGGGCCGCGGACCTGGGTGCTCGAGCGCACGCAGGAGCGGACGGCGGATGAGGTACTCCGGGCCGAACAGATCCTCTTCGCCGAGCTTCGAGCTGCTGGAGTCGGCGAGACGGATGCTCAGCAACTGGCGCGGATAGTTCCACTCGTACAGCGCTTCCGCCGCGTCAATCCCCTCGTAGCACTGCAGGCGGACCAGAGGCGTGTCCAGCACGAGCGCCAATGCCTTGGCCGCCTCGGTCTTGCCGACACCCGCCTCGCCTTCGAGGAGCAAAGGCTGTGGTAGCCGCAGGCTCAGAAACATCGACGTCGCCAATCCCTCGTCGACGAGGTAGTCGACGTCGGCGAGACGCACGGCGAGCGTCTCGATGTCGGGCACGAGCCTGCGGATCTCGCCGGCAGCGTCGCCGGTTGTGTCGAGCCGGCTCACGCGCGACTACTCGGCCGCGAGCGCATGCTCGTGTTGCGCCTGAAACTTCGTCGCGCAGCCCTCGCAGCAGAAGTAGACGGTCTCGCCGTCGTACGTCACCGAGGGCGTGCCGTCGACGACCGCGACGGTCATCCCGCAGATGGGGTCGACCGCGAGCAGCGGAGACGTGGGGGTGGAGGCGATCGCCGCGACGCGGGCCTCCGCGCGGTCGGGCGCGGCAGCTTGCCTGCGACGGCGCACGGAGATGATGGTCGCCAGGATCGAGAGTGCGATCTCGGCGGGGGTGCGGGCGCCGATGTCGACTCCGGCCGGGACGTCGATCAGCTCGAGCTGTTCCTCGGAGACACCGTCCGCGCGCAGCTCGGCGAGCACGCCGGCCCCCCGCGTGCGGCTGGCAACGAGTCCGACGTACGGCGTGCCGGACTCGAGCGCACGACGCAGCGTGTGGAGCTCGTTTCGTCCGTGCGCAGCGACGACGAGCGCGAGATCGCCCGCCGACGGATCGGGATCCCCGCCCTCCACGGGAACGAGGTCGAGCCCAAGCTCCGCTCCGAGCGCGAGGACAGCCGCTGCGATCGGTGTGTCGCCGACGACGAGGACGCGCGGCGCTGGAAGCACAGGCTCGAGGAAGATCTCCAACGCGCCGCCGGAGAGGCACGGGTTCTGCGCCGTCGCGGCTCCGTCCTCGATCGAGATCTCCTGACCGGTGCTGGGGTCTTCGCCGATTGGCCCGTCGGGAACGATTCGCAACAGCAACGCCTCCTCGGTCTCGATCGCTTTGAAGGAGTAGATGCGCACGCTCTGCTGGGCACACACGCCGCCCACGAACCCCTCGATCGTGCCGTCCTGGAGGACGAGCGCGGCGTCTCCCGCCTTCACGCTGGTCGGGCGCTGAGCGCGTACGACCGTCGCAGTCACGAACGGTGTGCCCTGGGCGGCGAGCTCCTGTGCTCGCCGCAACAAGGCGCGGCTCATCATTGCGGCGGCTCGGCGCGCCCCTGCATCGCCGCCCAGACACGAGCCGGCGTGCAGGGCATGTCGAGGTGGTCGACGCCGTGCGTCTCGTACAGCGCGTCGATGACCGCGTTCACGATTGCCGGCGGCGATCCCACGTTGGGGGACTCGCCGACGCCCTTGGCCCCGAGCGGGTGATGGGGGCACGGCGTGATCGTCTCGCCGAGCTCGAAGTCGGGACACTCGAGTGCGGTGGGAATGAGGTAGTCCATGAAGGACGAGTTGAGGCAGTTGCCCTCCTCGTCGAAGGTAAGGACCTCCATCAGCGCGATGCCGACGCCCTCGGCGAGGCCGCCGTGAATCTGGCCGTCGACGACCATCGGGTTGATGCGGACGCCGCAGTCGTCCACCGCGATGAAGCGCCGGACGGTGACATGGCCCGTGTCGGGGTCGATGTCGACGACGGCGATGTAGGCGCCGTAGGGATAGGTGAGGTTGGGTGGGTCGTAGATCACCTGTGCGTCGAGCCCGCCTTCCATGTCAGCGGGAAGCTCCTCGCCGCTGTACGCCCGGACCGCGATCTCCTCGATCATGGCGCCCTTCTCAGGGTCTCCCTTCACGTACCAGCGACCTTTCTCCCACGCGAGATCCTCCGGCCTGGCCTCGAGCATGGTCGCGGCGATGAGACGCGCCTTGTCGCGCACTTTCCGCGATACGACCGCGACGGCAGCTCCGGACACCGGAGTCGACCGGCTGCCGTACGTTCCGAGCCCGTACGGCGATCGGTCCGTGTCGCCGTGGCGGACCTCGACGTCCTCGGGGGGTATGCCGAGCTCCTCGGCGACGATCTGCGCGAACGTGGTCTCGTGACCCTGTCCCTGTGTCTGGGCGCTGATGCTGACGACCGCCTTGCCCGATGGGTGCACCCGCAAGTCGGCGCCGTCGTTCATGGCCAGTCCGAGGATGTCCATGTGCTTTCGGGGCCCTGCCCCAACACCCTCGGTGAAGAAGGAGACCCCGATACCCATGAGCTCACCACGAGCGCGCTTCTCCGCCTGCTCGCGGCGTAGATCCTCATAGTCGGCCATGTCCATCGCCACGCGCATCGTCTCGGCGTAGTTTCCGGAGTCGTACGTCCAGCCGGTCGTGGTCTCATAGGGGAACTGCTCGGGCGCGATAAAGCTGCGCATCCGCAGCTCGATCGGATCGACCTTCATCTCGAGTGCGAGCGCATCGACCATCCGCTCCACGAGGTACACGGCCTCGGTGATGCGGAACGAGCAGCGGTACGCGACGCCCCCTGGCGCCTTGTTCGTGTAGACGGCCTTGACCTTGACGTGCGATGCCTGGAGGTCGTACGACCCGCAGACGATGTGGAAGAACCCGGCCGGGAACTTCGTCGGCTGTGCTGTCGAGTCGAAGGCGCCATGGTCGGCGATGACGTCGACCCTGAGGCCGGTGATCTTGCCGTCCTTCGCGCACATCTCGCTACGCATGACGTAGTCGCGGGCGAAACCGGTGGAGATGAGGTTCTCGTAGCGGTTCTCGACCCACTTCACGGGTACGCCCGCGACGATCGAGCCGGCGATCGCGCACACGTAGCCCGGATAGACGGGAACCTTGTTGCCGAAGCCGCCGCCGATGTCCGAGCACTTGATCCGGATCATGTGCTCGGCGAGCCCTGCGACGTGCGCGTAGACCGTTCGGTGCGCGTGTGGCGCCTGATTGCCGTTGTAGATATCGAGCTGGCCGGTCTCGGGGTTGAAGTCGGCGATCATGCCGCAGGTCTCGAGCGGCGCGGGATGGCATCTGGGATAGATGATGTCGCGCTTGACGACGGTGTCGGCCTCGGCGAACGCCCGGTCCGTGGCCGCCTCGTCGCCGGCTTCCCAGGTGGGGCTCGCGAGGTTGTCGCGCTGGCCGATCTTGTCGTCACGGATCAGCGGCGCGTCGGGGTCGAGGGCCTTGCGCGCGTTGACGATCGCCGGCAACGGCTCGTACTCGACGTCGATCAACTGAAGCGCGTCGTTCGCCGAGTACTCGTCGGTCGCGATCACGAACGCGACCTCCTGGCCCTGGAATCGGACCTTGTCGCCCGCGAGCACGGCCTGCGTGTCGTAGGAGATCGTCGGCATCCACGCCAGTCCGAGCGTCTCGAGGTCCTTGGCGGTGACGACAGCGGCGACGTTGGGGTGGGCGAGTGCCTTCGAGGTGTCGATCGAGAGGATGCGCGCGTGCGCGTACGGGCTGCGGAGCAAGGCCCCGTAGACCATCCCGGGCAGCCGGATGTCGTCGAGGTAGGTGCCCTTGCCGCGGATGAAGCGCGCATCTTCCTTGCGCTTCAAGCGACCGAAGCCGATCGGGCGCTCGGTTGTTGCGCTCGGAAGGTTCTCGACGACCGTCATGCTCCGACCTCCTGTTTCGCAGCCGCTTCGTACTCAGCGGCCCAGCGCACTGCGCTGACGATGTTCTTGTATCCCGTGCAGCGGCAGATGGCACCCGAGATCGCGGTGCGGATCTCGTGCTCTGTCGGATCGGGGTTCTCGTCGAGCAAAGCGCGGGTCGTCATCAGCATCCCCGGTGTGCAGAATCCGCACTGGAGAGCGTGTTGCTCGTGGAAGCCCCTCTGGATCGGGTCCAGTTGGCCGTTCACCTCGAGCGACTCGACCGTGCGGATCTCGTGACCCTCGCACATCGCCGCCAGGATCGTGCAGGACTTGACCGGTTCGCCGTCCATCAGAACGACGCAGGCGCCGCAATTGGATGTGTCGCAGCCCCAGTGCGTGCCGGTCAGGCCTGGCGTCTCGCGAATGAAGTGCACGAGCAGCAGGCGCGGCTCGATCTCGCGGGAGACCTGCTCACCGTTCATCGATATCGAGACGTTCATGATCAGGCCTCCTGTTGCAGGGCGCGTGCGGTTGCGCGGCTGAGGGCGCGTGCCGTGAGGACGCCGGCGAGATGGCGCTTGTAGTCGATCGGCCCACGACCGTCTGCGCTCGGAGAGCAGTCCGTCGACGCGATCTCGCCCGCTTGCGCGAACAGCTCCTCCGATGGGGCCTTGCCTCGCAACAACTCCTCCGCTCGCGAGAGATGGATCGTCGTGAGTCCCACCGCGCTGAGCGCGACCCCGGCGTCGACGATGCTGCCGCCCTCGATCCAGACGGCCGCTGACGCGGCGGCGATCGCCCAGTCGCCGGCGCGTCGCTCGACCTTCTCGTGTGCGCTACCGCCTCCCGGGCGCAGCGGAATCCGGACTTCGGTGAGCATTTCGCCTTCTCCCACCGCTGTCATGTACGGCCCGAGATAAAAGTCCTCCATCCCGACGACGCGCTCGCCGCTCGCTCCCCGGATCACAGCCTTCGCCTTGACCGCCGAACAGACAGCCGAGAGATCCTCGGCCGCGTCTGCCTGGCACACGGAGCCTCCGATCGTGCCGCGGTTACGCACGACAGGATCTGCGATCACGTTCTCGGCGTCGCGAAACAGCGGAAAGTGCCGGGCGAGTAGCTCCGATTTCAACAGAGCCACGTGTCGGGTTAGCGCTCCGATCGAGACTTCATCGCCCTGCTCGCGGATGTACGAGAGCTCCGTGAGGTCGTTGATGTCGACAAGATGTTGTGGGTTTGCGAGCCGGAGCTTCATCATCGGAAGCAGGCTGTGTCCGCCCGCGATGACCCGCGCCCCCGAGCCGAGCTTCTGAAGCGATGCGATCGCGCCTTCGACACTCGTTGCGCGCTCGTACTCGAATGACGCCGGGGTCTGCACGACAGCTCCTTTCGTGTCAGGAAACGCTCGATTGGGGGAGCCGTCTGCGCGGTGCCCCGATGTCGTCCCGCTCCTCGTACTGCACGGGGGCGTCGGTGCCGATGACCGGAGACCTGGCGAGAGACGTCGGTCTCGTCTGACGGATCTCCGGGTACAGCAGCCGGGCGGCAAGGCTTCCTCGCTCGACGTCTCTCAGTGCGGGGCCTGCCGGGTTCCCCGCGGCGATCGGCGCCTCGCGGCCGAGTCGCGCGAGCGTAAGTGTGCCCCTCGTATAGACCTCGCCGATACGTGGCGCCGTGATCTCGGAGCTCTCCGGGAAGTTTCTGAACCCGTCGGCGGCAGCCCCGGCGTAGAGCCCATCGACGAGGCCGACGGCGTCGGTGATGCCAGCCTTCTTCACCAGGAGACCCTCGAGGAGATCGACACCGGCATCGAGTTGGTGATTGATCGTCGTCACGACATCGTTGACCGGTGCGCTCTTCTGCACGATCTCACCCACGCTGGCGATGGTCTCTTCCAGCCCCGTGGTGATCTTGCGAAGTTGAACGATCACCGAGACGAGGTAGTAGACGAGGGCGACGACGATGAGCGCGACGGCGAGGATCGTGACCGCACCCGCGGCTGCGAACGCCAAGACCGGTGCCATGGCTCCTCCCATCAGGCGTCGTCGAGGATCACGTCGAGCGAGCCACCGTAGTCAGCGACTCCCGCAACGGTCCTGGTCACTTGCTCCTGGGTCGTCAACAGCAGCGCGGCGGCATCGAGGTCCTTGGACCCGGCAGCGGCTGCTTCCGCGATTCCGTGCACGCTGGGGACGATGCTCTTGGCGGCGTCCAACACGCCGCGGAGCAGGTACACGACGATCGGGAGCACCACCACGAGCAGGACGAGGTCTCCGATCCACCAGAGGATCATCGCGGCCGCCTCTCGGCGACGATCGCCGCCTTCTTGGCGATCCCCGGCAGCGCGCCGAGGATGATGTCGAACTGTGCGTTGATCGCCTTGACCGCGGCCTCGAGCGGGCGCAGGTGCTCCGCCTCAACTCCCTGTAGCGCAGTCGCCAGGGTCGCGAGCCCTTCCGAGATCCTCGTCAGGCCCCTGCGCACCTCGATCAGAGTGACTGCGAGCACGAGCACGACGCCCGCCGCGAGAACGACGCTCAGAAGGATCAGTGCGTCCGTGCTGCTCATCGTCCACCGTATCCGTCGGTGAGTGCATTCATGTAGCCGTCCTGGACCACGGCTTCGTCCACGATCAGCGCCAGCACGGGCGCGGTTGCCTCGAGCTGCGGAATATTTGCCGTGTTCGCACCCACCTGGCCCGCGATCTCCAGCAGGCCCTCGACCGATCGCTCGATGCTTCCGACGGCCTCCACGAGCACCGTCAGCAGGATCGCGACGATCACGGCGGCGCCGAAGGCAATGCCCAGCGCGAGCGCCCAATAGGCATTGAACGACAGTTCAGCGAGCACACCTGTCACTTCCCCACCGCCACCTTCCGAAGGGACCGGGCGGCGTGCAGGATCCGCACGCCCGAGTCGTTGATCCGCGCGACGCCCCCGAGCTCTGCGGTCTGCTGGCGCACGACCCCGACGGCCTTCTCTGCCGTCGAAGCCTGCTGGGCGATCCTGATCGCCAGGTAGACGATCACGATCACGATCACTGCGGCGACAGCGATCACCGCGATGCCGAGCGCGATGCCGAACTGCCACCAGCCGGCCGATGCGATCACTGCGAGCACGCGACACCGTGCCGTGGGAGGAACAAGGAGCACTCAGCTCGTCGTGTCATGTCGTGTCCTCCAGGCACCAGCTCGTCGAAGGTGCCACCCTAATAGGGGGTCGAAAACGCGTCAAGGCACCGACATTTCGAGCTGCACCTACGTCGCCGGTTGCGGCGAGACTCGCACTCCGCTGCTCGCACCGGCCGGCAGTCGCCAAGCCAGGATCACCATGAGAAGTCCGTAGACGACGACGATGATCCCGACGATCAAGACGAGCGGCCCGATGAAGTCGATGTTCGAGGTGGAAACGAGATTCTGGTAGTTGCCTCGCTGGGTCTCGAGCACGGGGATCACGTCGGACGAGAAGTACGTACGCACATCGGCGACCGTCTTGATCGGCGTACCGTCGAATCGAGTCGCCCCGCCGATGTTCTGGACGTTGTTCCACCCGTCCGTGACCGTCGGCAGGCTGGTGATCGACTGGGCGAGTCCCGGGAAGTTCTCCCCGAGTGCCGCGAGTAGCTCGGCCTCCGACACGTCGAGCGACTGTTCGAGGAATGCGAGCAGGCCGGGCAGTTCTGCTGTTACGTCTGACAGTGGGATCGCGAGCAGGAGCGCCGTGGTGTGCGGAAAGTTCTTCTGCAACGCGGCGAGGACCTCGGCCTGCGAGAGCCCGGTCTGCTGAGACACGAACGCGATCAGCTTCGGCACCTCGGTAGCGCCCCCACCCTCGGCGGTCATGATCGGATCCTCCGCATCGACGATCGCGGAGACCATGGTGATCCCGTCGCGGTTGCCCTGGACGCGTTCGGCGACATTGGCCGGGCCCAACGCGTCGAGCAGCTCCTGACCGTCGCTGACGCGCGGGGTCAAAGACAGCCCGAGCACGAGCGCCACGACTCCCACGCCGACGACGAGGACGACGCACGAGCTGGCGAGGGCGAGCCCACGCGACACCGGACCCCGCAGGTAGAGCGCGATCATCACCGCCGCGAACACGATCACCACCAGCCCCACGACCAACAAGAGCGGCGCGATCCAGTCGACCGTCGACGTCCCGTCGAGGCTGGCGAAGTTGCTCTGCTGCGTCTCGAGAATGGGGATCAGATCGGAGCTGAAGTACGTCCTCAGGTCGGGCACCGTCTTGATGGGGGTGCCGTCGAAGCGCGTTGCCCCTTCGATGTTCTGGATGTCGTCCCAGCCGTTGGTGACCGTCGGCAGGTTGACGATCGACTGGGTCAGCCTCGGGAAGTTCGCCTCGAGCACGGTGAGCAGCTCGGCCTCGGATACGTTCAGTGTCTCTTCGAGGAACGCGAGCAGGCCCGGCAGCTCCGCACTTACGTCCGACAGCGGGATCGCCTGCAGGAGCGCCGTGGTGTGCGGAAAGTTCTTCTGCAACGCGGCGA
>FKKE01000897.1_pt2 | contig 13149 bp, 11 predicted proteins | sample 1106331 | NCBI WGS metagenome assembly FKKE01 (sample SAMEA3931202, study PRJEB13176) | freshwater metagenome | biome: Drinking water system; feature: drinking water; material: freshwater | place: China | collected 2013-02-06 | reverse complement strand
CCGTACAAGCTCAAGGCCAAGGGCGAGGAAAAGTCGTTTCAATCCACGGATGAGTTGGTAAAGGTCATTCTGGATACGGGAAAGCAAGGCCTCAGCATTCAGCGCTATAAAGGTCTCGGAGAAATGAACCCGGGACAGCTCTGGGAAACGACCATGAACCCAGAAATACGAACGCTCCTGCGGGTGACGCTTGAAGACCTCACCGGCGTGGATGAGATCTTTACCATCTTGATGGGCGATGAGGTTGAACCGAGGCGCAACTTCATTCAAACCCATGCGCTCGAAGTTCGGAATTTGGATGTCTAGCTAGGAAGCTGTCAGCCTTCAGCGATCAGCTTTCCGGAGCTGATGCCTGAAAGCTTATCGCTGTGCGCTTTGAGGAGAAGACATGCCGCCAGATGAACGGTTAGGTCATATCGCGATCGAAGACGAGATGAAGTCCTCCTATCTCGATTACGCCATGAGCGTCATCGTGGGACGGGCGTTGCCTGATGTCCGTGACGGGCTGAAGCCGGTGCATCGGCGGATTCTCTTCGGGATGAGTGAAATGGGCTTGGCCTCCAATCGAGCCTACCGCAAATCAGCCAAGATTGTCGGCGAAATCATGGGGAACTATCACCCCCATGGGGATTCGGCTATCTACGACACCCTCGTGCGGATGGCGCAGGACTTCAATATGCGCTATCCCCTCGTCGACGGCCAAGGCAACTATGGGTCGATGGACGGGGACTCACCGGCGGCTATGCGGTACACCGAAGCCCGCATGACCAAGCTGGCTGAGGAGATGTTGGCCGATATCGACAAAGAAACCGTTGATTTCGGCCCTAACTATGACGAGTCACGGCAAGAACCACTGGTGCTTCCGACCAGAGTGCCGAACCTCTTGATCAATGGGGCGGGGGGTATCGCAGTCGGCTACGCCACCAATATTCCCACACACAACATTGCTGAAATTATTGATGGGCTCCTTCTGTTGCTGGAGAACCCCGAGGTCACGATCGCCCAACTCATGAAGAAAATTCCCGGACCGGACTTTCCCACGGCCGGCTTCATCTATGGCATGGGCGGGATCAAGGAAGCCTACGAGACGGGACGTGGGCTCTTGAAGTTGCGCGCAAAGGTCGTGGTCGAGACCGACGAACGTACCGAGCGAGAACGGCTCATCGTCACGGAAATTCCCTACCAAGTGAACAAGGCCAAGCTGATCGAAAAGATCGCGGAGTTGATCCAGGACGATCGCATCAAAGGAATTTCCGACTTGCGGGATGAGTCATCGGATCGTGAAGGGGTTCGGGTGGTCATCGAACTGAAGCGGAATGAAATCCCCTTGGTGGTGTTGAATAATCTGTATAAACATACCCAACTCGAGACGACCTTCGGTGTCATCATGTTGGCGCTGGTGAACAATCGCCCGGAGATCCTCACGCTCAAGCAGATCCTGCATCATTTCCTCGAGCATCGACGCGAAGTCGTGGTGAGGCGGACCGCCTTCGAACTCAGAAAGGCCGAAGAACGGGCGCATATTCTCGAAGGACTCAAGATCGCCCTCGATCATCTTGACGCCGTCATCGCGCTCATCAGACGATCGCAATCGCCTGACGAAGCCCGTGCAGGGTTGATGCGGGAATTTGGTCTGACCGAGATCCAAGCCACTGCGATTCTCGACATGCGGCTGCAGCGTTTGACGCAGCTGGAGCGGACCAAGCTCATCGAAGAGTATCAGGAAGTGCTTAAGCAGATTGAATATCTGAAATCTGTGTTGGCCAGCGAGTCGTTGGTACGCACCATCATCCAGAACGAGCTTGCCGAGATTCGTGAAGCGTACAAAGACGACCGCCGGACCCAGATCGTCAAGGAAGAAGCCGAGATCAGTCTCGAAGATCTGATTGCAGCGGAAGAAGTGATCGTCACGATCTCGCATTCCGGATACATCAAGCGCAATGCCGTGTCTCTCTATCGGGCTCAACGGCGCGGAGGGAAAGGCAAGATCGGGATGGGTATCAAGGAGGAGGATTTCGTCGAGACGCTTTTTTCCGCCTCCACCCACGATTCGCTCCTGTTTTTTAGCGATGCCGGGAAGGTCTACTGGCTGAAAGTCCATGAAATTCCCGAGGCTAGCCGGTCAGCCAAAGGAAAAGCACTCGTCAATCTCCTTACCTTGGCCGGGAGTGAAAAGGTGACCGCAACCTTGCCGGTCAAAGAGTTTCGTGATGACCGCTATATCGTGATGGCGACCAAAAAGGGAATCATCAAGAAAACGGAATTGTCCGCGTTCAGCAACCCCAGACAGGGCGGGATCATCGCGCTAGGCCTTGAAGGCGGTGATAAGTTGATCGGGGCCCAGCTGACAGACGGACAGCGCGAAATCTTATTGGGGACACGACAAGGCATTACGATTCGATTCAAAGAAGAGGAAGTGAGGTCGATGGGTCGGATGGCGCACGGTGTGAAAGGGATCACACTCGAAGAGGGCAACGAAGTCATCGGAATGGAAACCATTACTCCGGATTCGACCACCTCAATCTTGACCGTGACGGAAGGCGGCTACGGCAAACGGACGCCGGTAGGTGAATATCGGGTACAGGGACGAGGCGGAAAGGGCATCATCAGCGTCAAGACCACTGAGCGAAACGGATTGGCCGTGGGATTCCTTCAAGTACGAGATGACGATCAGATCATGCTGATGGCTGCGCAGGGGAAAGTGCTGCGCTGCAAGGTCGATGATATCCGTGAAATCGGACGGAACACTCAGGGTGTTCGCATTCTTGATCTCGATGGCGAAGGAGACCGAGTCGTCGCCGTGGCCAGATTGGCGGACGCCGCCGAACGAGAGGATGCTACGTCGGAGGACACCCCCGAGAATTCATCGGATTAAGCTGGCCGGCCGTTCGATGCCCAGACCGCTCTTCTGCTTCTATGCCTCCGAATGACCCAAAGACCAAGAAGCCCCTCGACATTGTCGTCAAGTTCGCGCTCAGCGTCTTTGTCGGATCGTTTGCCTTAATCTGGGGGGGCATGTATCTGAGCCGTCCTGATCGATCGATTCCTCCCTATACTGTCGGTGCACAATCCGGCCATCTCGTCGTGACGGACGTTCCTCGTGGTACAACCGATGATGAGGTGGAGTCGCTCGTGAAACGCTTTCGAAAGGTCGGCCACCAGACCCATGATTTTGCTCGGATGAAGATCTATCCCACGACTCCTGGCGATCCTGGTGGGTCATACAAGCAGATCATGATTTACGTATTTGATGACCATGGCTGGACCGATCCGGAAGTCCTAGCCAAGTATCTGGCCGGAGATGCGGCTGTGGCAAAAGACTATGAAAGGGCCATGCGCGGATATTATCGATTACTGGATCAGGAGGAAGACGGCGGTCTCGGTCCAATGCCACAGAGCGGGCAAGTTTCCAGCGAGACCCGGGTTCTATTCAAGGGGCGCGTGACGGACCCCTTGCCGGTTGAGGCGGAACCTGAGCGGGGTATCGCGATATCACCTCTCTGAATCGATCACGAAGGGCGGGATCTTGGATAGTGGTGGTATGTGTGACGACCTCAGCCCATGAGCCCTCAGACTGCGCCGAGCGGATATCCTGATTGAGATCAACCGGGGGTGCTGCCAGATCGTTCGGAAGCTCCCCGACGCGACCGACAATGTCCGTCACGAGTTCGGGACCAACATCTGCCTGAAGCTTTGTCAGGAGAGCCGGTTTGAGAAAGGTCAATTGTTGAAGCCAGACGGAATTCCTGACGATCAAATACAGCTTTTTGAAGCGAATATTGGCCGGCCAGGTATGGGACGCCATAGGCTCGCCGACGACATCGTGCCACTGATGCTGCAAGCGCAGCTCCACCAGTCTCGATTCAAGGCCGAGTCGTTTGGACAGACCGGACAAAATCGTGCCGAAGGAATCGAGGGTGCCGGGGCGAGCCATCCGGTATCATAGGCGTTAGCGGAGACCGAGATCAAGGTAGTGGTGTCTGGGTATGGCGAAAGACAAAGAAGATCAGCAGAAGGGGGTGGCCACCAACCGGAAGGCCTACCACGATTATTTTATCGAGGAAAAATTCGAAGCCGGGATTGTGCTCAAAGGCACCGAGGTGAAATCGCTTCGGGACAGACGAGTGAACCTGCAAGACAGTTATGCGGGTGTCAAAGACGGCGAGGTCTTTCTCTACCACTGCCACATCAGTCCCTATAGTCACGGCAATATGATGAACCATGACCCGGTCAGAACCCGCAAATTGCTTCTGCATCGAAAGGAGATCAACAAGCTCCTCGGAAAGACTCAGCAGAAAGGGCTCACGTTGATTCCGCTCCGAATCTATTTTTCAGAGCGAGGCCAGGCGAAGGTCGAACTCGGATTGGCGAAGGGGAAGAAACAGCATGACCGCCGCGATTCGATCAAAGCTCGTGAAGCAGGGCGTGAAGTTGAACGGGCGATCAAGGAGAGAAAGTAATCGGATAGCCCGACATTCCTTCAAACAGGGGAGATTTTACGGTCAGCGCCCGGAGAGCGATCCATTCATCAGTGAGTCAAACACCCATACTCCTGCGGACCGGGTTCGGAAGCCGACGACTGTGTGAGCGAGCGATCTCCCGATCCGTCGACACCACCAGCCATTACTGCCGTCTATGTGCCCGGTCCGATGTTGTGGGAAGGTCCGAAAGGATCCGCTTCTTACGTAGCCCGTCCTCTCGCCAGAGCCACCCTGATGGGTTTCTGCTGGGACTTCCATAGGGACGGCGAGACTCCCGCTTCAATATTCTTGTCTGCCGTTCTGACAGGGATTGCACCAAACAGTGCAACAGATCCTAATTACCCTCGCGAGAGCTGCAACATGGCGTACAACACTCCGAAGATGCTGAACAAGATAAACACTTCAATAAAGGAAATCATGATGGTTACTCACCCCCTTTCGCTTTCATACATGTATACCCCTTCTAGATGAAGCTACCGTGAGGAGATCATGAAGACTTCTTCATGTGCGGAAGGCATGACCATATGGCTGGAGCACGTTAAAAACATGAATAATCATAAATGGTTAGCATTGCCTTGCGCTTAAAGTGGTCCGGCCGAGTGGACGAACGGAAGGCTTGAACAAATTACTATTGTCGGTCTCGAGTTATGCGCAGGTTCAGTACGGGTGCAAAACAAGGCACCGTTCATTCATGCCCTGCAGCGGTACCGGCCAGCCGGCGAGAAAATGGGGTATGTTCCGGGGCTATGCGACGTAGGCGAGAAAGTCAAAAGAGGGTTGATCGGTCCGGTCATCTCCGGGCACAGGTTCGGTTAGATGGGACCGGTCAATGGAGCAAGCGCCGGCAGCCGCAGAGTAAAGACGGAGCCCTTGTTGACTTCGCTGATGACGGAAATGCTCCCGCCGTGGGTTTCCATGATTTCCTTCACGATGGGGAGCCCGAGACCGGTCCCGGCAGCATCTTTCGCCCGAGCCCAATCGGTGCGGTAGAAGCGCTCGAAGAGATGCGGAATATTCTCCGGCTCGATGCCATGGCCCGTATCTTCGACGGCGATGGTGACCTCACGTCCCACTGCCTGCAGACGAACGGTCACGGATCCGCCAGAGGGTGTGTACCGGAGCGCGTTGTCAAGCAAGTTGATCAGGGCTTGCTTGAGCCACTGTGCGTCACCGAGCACGGTGGGGACTGGCTGGGACTCGAACGTCAACGTGATCTGACGGTCATCCGCCAAGAGCATCAACTCGTCGATGAGCTCTTGAATCAACGGCTCCAAAGTAAGGGGCACGAGGTTAACCGGAGGTTTGCTGCTGGTGAACTTTGCCAGAGTCAACAAGGGGCGGGTCAACGCGATGAGCCGGTCGACCTGCTGGAGGTTGTTGAGCAGCACCTCATGATACTCTTCAACGGTTCGGGCTTTCATGAGTGCCACCTCCAGATTCCCCTGGAGAATAGTCAAGGGCGTTTTCATTTCATGGGCGGCGATTTCACAAAAGTTCCGCTGGACTTCGCTTCCGCGCTGGAATTGATCCAAGACGGAATTGACCGCCTGTGTGAGCCGCCGAAACTCTCGATAGGGTGAATCAAGCGCCAAGCGTTTTCCGAGGTCGGTTTCCGACATGGTTTCGGCTCCCTTGCACAGCGTCTCGATCGGAGCCAACACTTTCTTGGCCAGCCAGAGGCTTCCCACCCACGCCACAAACAGCGTGGCGCCTGATCCAAGGCTGAGCAGGAACACGAGCCCATGGAGCGTTTCCTCATAATGCAGGAGAGACGTCTCCGCCTGGAGGACATACCGGATACGACCACCTTGTACGACGAGGGGTAAAAAGAGATGTCGAGCAGGAGAGCCGTCCGATGCGGTCAGCGTCTCGAAGACGAGCGTCGAGATCCGGACTCGCTCCAACACGCGGGGCGACAGCGAATCTTGCGGGGCGGCATGGGGGCTGCTCCACAGGAGTCGGCCGTTAGTCGAAAAGATGCGAAGGGCGTGTGTGACATCGGGCAGCACATGCTGTTCCGTCAGGTTTTGGGTTAATTCATTCGTGGGGGCAATGGTGCGGTCATGCTTTTCAAGGATGTCCGGATACTGCTCCACAAACTCGGCCAGAGTTTCTGCCAACACCAGCAGGCGTCCATCGACGAAGCGCTGTAACAGGGTCTCGCTCGCGGCGTACACGAGCCCGGAAAACAGGAGCAGCCCGGCCATCAGGACGAAGGCGGACCAACTAATCAGACTGCGCAATGATTTCATGCGGAGGCGTCCGGCTCTTCAAGCATGTACCCGGCGCCGCGAACCGTGGCGATCAATGGAGGAGAATAATCTCGATCGATCTTGGCACGGAGGGCGCGTATATGGGCGTCGACGATATTCGTCATCGGGTCGTAACTGATATCCCACACATGCTCGATGATCGCCGTTCGCGTGAGCACGCGATTCTTGTTGCGCAGCAGAAACTCAAGGAGCGAATACTCCTTGTTCGTGAGCGCAATTTCGTGACCGGAGCGCCAGACACGGTGAGCAGCCGGATCTAGTCGAAGATCGGCCGCTTGAAGATGAGCGAGTTGCTGGGAGCTGCCCCGCCGCAAGAGGGCCCGGACCCGCGCGAGCAGTTCCACGAACGCGAACGGCTTCTCTAAAAACTGATCCGCCCCCGTATCATAGCCTGAAACCTTGGTTTCAACCGTGTTGCGCGCTGTCAACAGGAGCACGGGGGTGGAGATGCCCTTGTCGCGGATACGGCGGCAGACAGTCAGACCGTCTAGCTTGGGGAGCATGATGTCGAGAATCACAAGATCGTAGGGGTTGTCCAACGCCAGGGCTAAGCCCGCTTCACCGTCATTGGCGACATCCACGGCGTACTGCTCTTCTTTCAATCCCTTTCGGATGAACTGAGCGAGATCCGCATCATCCTCAACCAGCAGAATTCTCATCACCTACCTCTAGCCCAAATGGTTCAGGCGCGCTTCTACGGTAAAAGCCGGTACGTGTGCTCGGCTACATCCGTCGCTCCCCCGCTGGGAGAGCTCAGGAGGGTCTTACCCACGAGATGCGGACGACGTTTCACGACGCGCACAGTCCGAGAGGCGGTCGCTTAGCAGAGGCTGCTTTTGCAATCGGTGACCACCAGGTTTGTCGCCTTTTCATCGGCATCAAGCTCAAGGGTCAACCAGGCGATCCCCACCGCTCGCTCATCTTGATGAGCGCCACCACTGCCTTCGAGCAGACTGACCACGTAATAGCGGCCTGCGGGAACTTTTGTGAACCAAAAGTGACCGGTCGGGTTGGCTCGTGTCACACGTAGATAGGGAAGCAGGCGCTTATCGGTCAGCAATTGGTCCATGACCGCCCGAAGGCACTCGACGACCGAGCTCTGAGCCGTAGAGGCCTCAGCGGACGACGATCCGCCCTTTGAGGGGCACGCGCTTTCCCTAACCTGCTTGTCGAACCACGCGCGAGTGTAGGATGAGATGGGAATCAACACGATCGAAGCACCGGCTTGAGTCACCGCTTTGCCTGAAACGGCCCGCAAAAACACTTGTCCCGCCGCACTTCCATGGCCTTTGGCCTTATAGGCGAACAACTCTTTCTCATTGAAAGCCGATGGATTCGGCGGAGGCGTCGCCGCGGCCTGTGCCGAGGTCACGAGAGAGCAGCTCATCAGCAAGAAGCAGGCAAGTACGCCTCTGAAAGCACAGTGATGCCGTATCATGTCGAGGACGCCGATGCCGTAGTTGATTCGTCTGGGGAAGTGAGAACCGGGACCGCTTTGTGCTTGAGGGCACGACCTTTGTCTGGAGTTGGATCCGTGATCACCCCGTAGACCTCGCGACCTTCGTGACCCTCCGGCAAATATTCGGTAATCGGCATCCCATCTTCCCGCACAAACAGGAGGCAGTGGCAGTATTTGTAGATTTGCATTTCGTCGCACGCGCAGATCCAGCGTCGGAGCTTGGCTTCTGCTTCTTTGTCCTTGTAGAAATTGCAGGGACAGAGCGGTTTTCCCAGTTCATCGATGTGGGACGCCAATCCTTTGACGACCGCGTCCGTCACAGCGGCATTCGGATGCATCGCCGTTCCACTCTTTTCAGCAAAGCCCGAGATGAACTTCCTGATTTTCTCGAGACTTTCCTCTGTCGGTTCAGCCATGGATCTCCTCCTCAGGGCCACAAAGGGCGGAACGACTAGTTTACAAGGATAATTCGCTCCTTTACAATCCGTCCCTTCACACTGATTCCCGAGCCAATCATGACGGACGTAACGAGTCGACAATTGTTGCGAGACCGGCTGGTGTCTGAGTTGAGTCCGACGGTCGCCGAGACCATCGTGACGCGCCTGGCCCAGGAGACCGGCAAGCCCGACCTGTCCGCCCAGGTCCTCACGCTGTTGGACGAACTCTCTGAACTTTCTGAGAAAACAGCCTGTGCGGCAGTGGGAGCAATTCCCGAACTGGACCGAAGGGGCGGGCTTTCGCATATAGTATTATGGCTGGACCTGGGCATTGCCTTGACGGAGTCATCCGGCGCGTCCGCCCTGAAATATTTCAAGGAAAGTCCCTTGGTCCTTGGGCTGATCGATTCCGGCGATGTCCGTACCGAGGTCTTGACCATCGGGTTGGAGATCGCCGAGCGAGATGCGAACGTGGCACTTGAATACATGCGCCAGGCTCCGCAGCTTCTGTCTGACGTTCCTGCGACACACCTGCGACCCTGGTTGGAAATCGCCGCCGAACTCACCGAGATCAACGTGGTCGTGGGGCTTGAGTTCGTTCGACACATCGGCAAGCTGGTTTCCATCCTGCCTCTTGATACGGTGCGGAGCTGGGCGGAGGTAGGTTTGAGACTGATCGTGCCGAACAGTCTTGGAAAACCGGACTATGTGGCGACCATCGAATTTCTCAGGACCAGCCCGACGATTCTGGGCGAGATTGAAGACTCAGCGGTTCGTGCGAAGGTCGTGTCTCTATGCCGGCTGTTGGCCGAAGAGTCACCGGAGTCGAGCATGAACTGGCTGGCTGCGTCGCCTCCTCTTCTACGAGGGCTGCCCTCCGTCGAATGGAGGATTCGAGTGCTGCAGTATGGTTCCTTACTGGCCGAAAAGCATGCGGCCGCCGCGCTCAAGTATGTCCAGCGGGCTCCAGAGTTGGTTGCACTCATCGGAAATGTTCCCGATGCACTGTCACGATTCGAGAATTGGTTCAAGGCTGGAATGGAAGTGTTGGCCTACAGCCCGGACGGAGCGCTGGCATATTTTTCCGTTGAGTCTCGGAAAGCGCTCTCTTCCGTCGAAGCAGCGTTGAGCGGAGTACCGTTTCGGCAAGTCGCGCGGCGCATGACGTTATTTGTCCAGGGACTCTGCGGAGCGGACGTGACGGTAGTCGCACTGCCGGATTCGGTCACGGCTCCTGCCCGGGCAACGGTCAGCGAAGATGGGCGCGTCGTCTCGCTGCCGGCGTTGCTCCGCCGGTATCCAACGGCCGAGGAGAACGAGCGCCTGTATCTCGTGATGGCGGCACATGAAGCCGGCCACATAGAGTTCGGCACGTATCAACTCAAGCTCGAGTCCTTGACCGACCTTGTCGAGACAGTGAGACACCGATATGGGCGATCCGATGTGGCGAGACCGGATACCCTGGCCGCTCTGTTTCAGCTGTACCCGAACCCCGCGCTGGTACGGGATCTCTGGGTTGTGCTGGAAGATGCGAGGGTAGAATTCTTGCTGCACAGGGAATATCCGGGGCTTCGGGGTGACCTTGCTCGATTGGCAAGTGACTCCCTCACTCCGCGTGATCCGGCGCAAGGGATAACGCCGAAGGAGCTCGTTGTCGATTGCCTGTTAAGACTGTCGCTCGGTGATGCTGAGGATTCCGTCGTGCCCAAAGGGGTCAGGGAAGAGGTCTCCATTCTGTGGAATTTGTGTCAGTCGGCTCTCATGGCCACAGCGACGGCCGAGAAGACCATACGCGTGGTCGATGCTGTCTACGTGCGGCTCGAGGAACTGTTGGCAGCTCGAGGTGAGATGATACAGGGAGAGGAGCGTGAGCAGCCGGAGGAGACCACAGCGGCCCAGGCACAATCGAATGGAGCAGAGGACCAATATCGTTCCGTGACCGAGGTGGCCTATCGTGGCGCGATGAACCCGGAGTTCGTCCGGTGGAGTCCGGAGCAATCGGAGAAACAACAGCACCAGCCCACGGCCCCCGCGGATGGTCCTGCCGGACAAGATGTTCCGAGCGTGAGGCACGCATCGGGGAGTGGGGAAAGACTTCGGGAGGCACGCTCCCTGCCGTCCATTGTGGAAGAATGCCTCACCCTTGAACTCACTCCGCAGTCGAGGCAGCCGTCCGATGAGGAACGCGCCGTCCTCTATCCAGAATGGGACCATCGGATCGAGGACTATCGGATGAATTGGTGTCGCGTGGTGGAACGACCGGCGGACCTCGGGTCCGATGAGTTTGTCACGGAAACATTGGCGGCCCGGCAGAGTACGGTCAAACTGCTCCGCCGGTTTTTTGAAGGGTTGCGTGCTCCGGCGTATCGACGTGTTGCGGGGCAACCGGATGGAGAAGAGGTGGATCTCGATGCGGTGGTCCGACGAACAGCGGAACAGCGGGCGGGTATGGAAGGCGACGACCGACTGTATATCCACCATGACAAACGAGAGAGAGACGTGGCAGTCGCCTTCCTGATCGATATCAGCGGATCCACAAGTCAACACCTCGGAACCGGTCGGCGGGTGATCGATGTCGAGAAGGAAGCGCTGGTGCTTCTTTGTGAAGCGTTGGAGGCGGTCGGGGATCAGTACGGACTTTATGCGTACTCGGGCCAAGGACGAGGGAAGGTCGAATTTCTGACGATCAAGGACTTTGATGATCGACTGGGAGCGGGGACGGCACGTCGGCTTGGTGGTTTGGCTCCTCGGCACCAAAACCGCGACGGTGCAGCGATTCGTCATGTCATGGCGAAGCTGTCGACCCGTGATACGAAGCACCGCCTCCTGGTGATGCTGAGTGACGGAAGACCGTTGGATGATCAGTATCGGGATGACTATTCGCTGGAGGATACGAAAGCGGCGCTCCGCGAGGCAAAGCGACAGGGAATCGAGACATTTTGCGTGACGATCGACCGGGAAGCGGAGAGCTATGTGCGTCCGCTGTATGATGAGACGCGGTACTGCGTCATCGACCGCGTCGAGACGCTGCCAACCAGATTGCCGCGTGTGTACAGACAATTGACGGCATAACCCCATTGCCAACATGACCAACTCGACAGGAAAACCGGCCGTCCCTGCCTGGCTGTATAAACTCTTCACGGGGCATCAGTATCCCTATGTCCGACGTCTGGCCAAGTTCGGGCAAGTCGTGAAGCCCGGCGAGGATCGTCCCGAGCCGACGAAGGACATGATCGAAGCAAAATTCTGGGAGGTGTATCCTCGTTGTCGGGTGAAGGTCTTGCAAGAAGTCAAGGAAGGCATGATCGTGGTCTTTCATGATCTCGGTGAGTATCCCCCGGGCAGCTTTCAGGCCCTCGTGGACAATCCAGAGGAGTTTCTGGCAAACACCTATGGGAAAAAGAAGATCAAGGTCAACTTCTATGATGACGACAATTTTGTGTGCACGATCAACTTCAAGGTTGCAGGGTGGACTGAACATGAACACGCGTGAACAGTCGGGAGTGAGGGGTAAGGGGACGTTACGCTTCATGCCTCACGGATCACGTTTTACGAGGTGGGAATGATGGCACGACAGAAAATCACAGTGGTAGGGGCAGGAAACGTCGGTGGGACGACGGCGCAGCGGTTGGCTGAGCAGAATCTCTATGACGTGGTCCTTGTCGATATCAATGAGGGCATGGCGCAGGGCAAGGCGCTCGATCTTTCTCAAGCTGGGCCGGTGTGTGGTTACGACACCCGTGTTGTCGGCACCAAGGACTATGCCGCGACAGCGGGATCGTCGATTGCCGTGATTACGTCCGGCATTCCACGGAAGCCGGGTATGAGTCGCGACGAATTGTTGGCGACGAACGCGAAAATCGTGAAGTCCGTCGTCACGGAATTGGTGTCGCGCTCGCCGAACATTATCCTGATCCTGGTCACCAATCCATTGGACGCCATGGTGCATATGGCGCTTCGTGTCAGCGGTCTTCCCAAATCGAAAATCATCGGGATGGCAGGTGTGTTGGACTCGGCCAGAATGCGCACGTTTATCGCCGAAGAATTGAACGTCCCGTCGACGGAGGTCGAGGCGATGGTCTTAGGAGGACATGGGGATACGATGGTGCCGCTGCCGCGGTATACGACGGTGAAGGGACGACCGGTGTCGGAACTCATGTCAAAAGAAACGTTGGATGCCATTGTGAAGCGGACACGCGATGGCGGAGCAGAAATCGTCGGTCTCCTGAAAACGGGGAGTGCGTTCTATGCTCCGTCGGCCTCGGCCGTCTCCATGGTGGAGGCGATCCACAAGGATGAAAAGCGGGTCATGCCTTGTGCGGTGCTGTGCGAGGGCGAGTATGGGCTGAAGAACGTCATCGTTGGAGTTCCGGTGAAGATCGGATGTGGGGGAGCCGAACAGATTATGGAGTATGACCTGACCAGTGATGAACGAGCCGCGTTGGACACGTCAGCCAATGCCGTGCGAGAACTCTGCAGCACAGTCGATCGACTGATGG
>FKKE01000653.1_pt1 | contig 13151 bp, 9 predicted proteins | sample 1106331 | NCBI WGS metagenome assembly FKKE01 (sample SAMEA3931202, study PRJEB13176) | freshwater metagenome | biome: Drinking water system; feature: drinking water; material: freshwater | place: China | collected 2013-02-06 | reverse complement strand
TTAATATTATGCTTGAGCTAAGCCAGATCGATCGCGATATTCTCTGCGAACTCGATCACGACTCGCGGCAGTCGGTTGCGGAGCTCTCGCGAAAGCTTCGCTTTGGCAGAGAGCGCCTTGCCTACCGGATCAAGAAACTCGAAGAGCGTGGCATCATTCGTCGTTTCACCACCTCGGTGAACCCGTACAAGTTCGGGTTGATTGTGTATAAGACCTACCTGCAACTCGAGAGCAACAAGAAGCGACTCGGTGCGTTCCTCGACTACTTGAACAATCACTCTCGGGTGTACTGGTTCGCCGAGTGTGTTGGAACGTGGGATCTCATGTTTGCGATCTCAAGCAAAAACCCCAAAGAGTTTCACACTATCCAAAGTGAAATTCTCAGTCGTTTTCGTGATATCATCGTTGGCTTTAGCGTCTACACCATTGTCGAAGCATCATTCTTCCGCAAAGCCTACCTTCGGGGATTTGGATCCGCATCATTCCCGTTTGGCGGCGAGCCGAGCAATCATGCTCTCACCGAACTTGATTTTAATATTCTCAAGGTTCTCTCGCAAAACTCGAGACTTACGGCGATTGAGATCGCAGACCAGATTCATTCCAGTCCAGCAATGGTACGAAGACGAATCCAGCGGCTGGAGGAATTGCAGATCATCGTTGGCTATCGTGTTGAACTCGATCTTGAAAAGCTTGGGATGAGTTTCATGAAGGCACAGCTCCATCTTCGAAACTATGATGCGCGAATCGAAGAGGAACTCAAGGAATATTGTAAAGCAAATCCGCACATTATCCTCTACATTCAACAAATTGGCGACTGCCGCGTCGAGCTAGAGTTCGAAGTTCACGACCACCTGCAGTTTAACGGATTCATCGACGAGGTCCGCGAGAAGTTCTCCCGCTACATTCGCCGTGTCGATTCGATTATGATTCGGAAAGAAACGTACAAGTGGATGCCAATTGATATTGTTCGCGACTCGCAGAAATCGGGGTGACGAGAAAATTGTCGAAGTTGAAGCTGGGAGTTCAAGCTCAAGCTCACGTCAAAAGTTCAAGTGGAAGTCTAAGGCTAAGTCGAAGACGAAGTGTCATCACTGAGACGATTTTCGCTTTAATCTTCGCCTTAGACTTAGACTTGAGCTTCGACATGAGCTTGAGCTTATCCTCATAACTTCAGCTTGGACTCACAATTCTTGTGTTATATTCTGGCTGCGATCGCGTCGCTATTACTTCAAACGAAACGCGATAAAGGTGAGATCATCCGGCTTAGAAGGCTTCTGCGTCCGCGGATGTTTCATCCGGTAGACCGCTCGCTCAACCAGTTTCTTTCCCACCTGCGCGAGAGTTTGGGAGCGGATAATCTCCACAATTTCCTCCAGATGCAAATTATCGGAAACTCCATCGCTCGCAAGAAGTACTGTATCAGTCTTCTTTAGTTCGATCGGTGGGCCAACTTCGATTCTCATATCGGTTGAACCAACGATATTCGATACGACGTGCCGCCCTTCGTGGCTCATCGCATCGCCCTTATTGAGCAGTCCTGCCTCTATGGCATATCCTACGGGGGAGTGAGAAACGGTTTGAAGCTTCACTTTTCCGGTGCGGCCAACGACGAGCACGAATGAGTCACCGACATGGTACGGACGAATTCGACTGTCTTGCACTTCGACGGCTGAGAGTGTTGTCCCGGCGCCAAGATTGAGGTTCAGCACCGAGCGATTCGCGTTCTCAAATCCATTCATGATCCCCTCGCGGAGATCCCAGTTGTTCATCAGACAATCTTCGAGAGACGAGCGAAGCGCTTTCACCGCGAGTGATGACGCGTGGTGTCCACCGCGGGCTCCGCCGAGACCGTCGGCGACAACGAGCACGCCAGAGTGTTCATCAAGGCTGAGCAGTGCAGCCGAATCCTCATTTGGACTCTTCTTACTCGGACTTCGTGCGGAGTAGACAAGCGCTTGACCAGAGGCAAAGGAGAAGAGCTGCGGTGCCCTCATCTGCTGTTCGAGGAGAATGACCGCGTCCTTGAGGTGACTCGTTTCTACTCCCACTGTAGCGTCTCGAGATAACGCCTGAGCTGTGCCGCGGTACGATACCTGCTCCAGATGAGCGATCGTTTAAGACCGCAGACGAGATTTTTTATAACGGGCTCCTGTTTGCGATAGTGTCGCTGTCCGCCAATCGCATCGTAAAAGATGCGAATGAGGTTACACACATCATCCTGAATGTTTTCATATTTCGGGGCGTTCCAGTAGTACAAATCGATCAGCTTCAGGTTAAACCCAAGACCGACCCGCTGAACAATGATGTTCTCGGCGTGAAGATCGCCGTGATACTCACGCATTTTGTGAATCGGCTCCATGCCAACCGCAAGCGCATGGAGGAGATGGAGTGCCTCAAATACTCCCAACCGTTTTCCACGTTGACGTGCGATAAATTCAGTAAGGATTTCACCCTTCACGTATTCTGAAACGAGGAAAGTGATGGGGATGCCCCGAAAGGTGATGGTGTCCTGAGTGTGATATTTGATGAGGATTTCGCACTGCCTCAGCTTATGGAGCTTTGTTGCGTAAAGTTTTGCGATGCGATTCTTGGGATTGCGCTGGGGGAAGAAGAATTTCGCGGTTCGTTCAATACCTGTGCCCCGTTCTCGCACACGGTAGACCTCGCCCTCCCAACCACCTCCAAGCCGTGAGACGACCTCATACTTCCGAGCGAGGATGCGCCCCGCCTGAAATTGAAAGCTATCGATCTGTTGGTTCTTACTCGGAGAAGTCATGACTCGACAAAAAAAAAAGCGCGACGTGTTTTTGGCAGCGTCGCGCGCATGATAGCGAGTCAGAACTTTTGAGGGCTGTGACTCATTATCTTAGACCTGCAAACGAGGTATTACCCTTGCCTACATGTCGAAGCAAGAGAACCTATCAAAAGTGGTCTCACAGGTTTCCCTGGGAGTTACATTTTGCAAGCTCAGTTACCTGAAGCAAATCAATACATCCCTAGTACTGTTACGTAAGGTTTCCCCGACGTACCGTTACTGGAGTCGATATTCATCGCTCCTCTCACTCTGGGCGGATGTTTCGCACATGCTGATTGAGAGATCAAGAGCGGCAGAGATGTTTTTAAAAAAAATTCTTTTGTAGAACGTTGAACGTTTTCCGATTTTTTAGCGTCATCGAGCGACCGGATCACTCAGCCGAAAAAAACTTCCCCGATTCCTAAGAGAAACATAAAAAGCGAGAGCCGAAATTTAAGCTAGTTCAAGAAAAAAACTGCGGGTGAAAAGGCGAAGGCTCTTTCCACGGTTATGTTAAGTTTGATACAAGAGCGGTGCGTTTATGAGTTCGATTCTCATCCTTCAAACCACTGCCTATCGAGGTCCCGATTTTATCCGGGAGGACCAGGTAGATATCCTCATCGATCAGGGCCGCATTGTCGCTATCGATCGGGGCATTCGTGCGCCTAACGCCAAGCAAATTGATGGTCGCGATTTTTTTGTCACCCCCGGGTTCGTAAACGCCCATTTCCATCCGAGCCAGCAGCAGAACCGTGCGCTCGGAGTGGGCCTTGATCATGCAAAACAGATGGACCTGCTCCATGCGACAAGCAAGATTAAAGATGATGAAGACAAGTACTGGTTCTCGTTGCTTGCGATCATTGAGGGCCTCAAGTGTGGCACGACATGCTTCTATTCCGTAGGATCTGATATTGCCGCTCAGGTTCAGTGTTACCAGGAGCTTGGCGTCCGGGCTGCTTGCACCATGATCCCAAAAGACATTGAGGCAACAGAGAAGAACGCACCGCTCCGCGCAAATGTCTGGGCAACCGAGGAACGGTTGCGAGTCGCCGAAGAGCTCCACCAAAAATACCATGGAGAGCTCATCCGTATCCACTTTGGTGCCTGCAATGTGCGCTATGCCTCAGACCGGTTAATTCTCGGGATGCAGGCGCTCGCCGAAAAATATAATGTCGGCTACCACATGCACGCCGCTGAAGGGCAGAGTTACGTCGATAGTGTGCTGCTTCGCACTGGTCACCGGTCAGTTGAGCATCTCCATCGGATCGGTGCCCTCTCGCCGCGGGTGTCGCTTGCGCATGCGACCAAGCTCACTGCCGAAGAGATTGGGTATATCGCTCAAAGCGGAACGCACATCGTTCACTGTCCGAGGGCAAATGCCTACGTTGCTGTCGGCACCTGCCCGGTGAAGGAGTTACTCGATGCTGGGGTAAATATTGCGCTTGGGAGTGATGCTGCGATTAACAACAATTCGAATGAAGTGCGAGGCGAGGCACACGCAGTATTTAACAACCTCGCCGCACGTTATGAACAGAGCGACTCAGTTCACTACCTTACTCTCTTTCGGATGCTCACGGAAAATGGAACTCGTGCGATTGGCATCGCGAGTGATGTCGGGGTGATCGAAACGGGAAAGAAAGCCGACGTTGTCCTTTGGTCAAAGAACGACATCCCATTCATTCCTGGGCATAACTATCTTGCTGACCTGATCTTTGCTGATTCTTGTCGCGCACACACCATTCTCGTTGATGGCCGTATCGTTTTCGAAAATTACCGACCAATGTTTGTGAATGAACTCGAGATTATTCGGCGGACGCGAGAGGCTTCGGAGCGTTATCACGAAATTTTCCGCGCAAATGTGAGCGAACATCTCGAGGATAACTCGAAATGAGCCGCAACGCGGTTAACCTTTCTGAATCCAATTCCACGCTCTCTGAATCGACTTCGATAGAAAGTAGTTTCCAAGGTTTAGGGATTTATCTACGATACCGCGTATGAGGCTTGCGATTATCGATCTTGGAACGAACTCCGTTCGGTTCGACATCCACGAAATTGAAGCAGGGCTCCCGCCAAAGCAACTTCACCGCGAGAAGTTAATGGTTCGGCTAGGCGAGGGAGTATTCCTTAGCAAAAAACTAGACAACGGCGCAGTTCGCCGTACGCTCACTGCTTTCCACAGTTTTTGGGAAACCGCGACCAAACTCCATGTTGATAAGTATGTGGCAGTCGGAACAAGTGCGCTCCGTGAAGCCACGGACGCAGAACAGTTTACGGCGATGGTCAAGAAACGCACCGGAATTGAAGTCCGGGTGATTAGTGGCGAGGAGGAGAGTCGCCTGATCGCGCGCGGAGTGCTCCGGAACGAAAGCAAGCTCCCTGAATCGTTTGCTTTAGTCGACATTGGCGGTGGGAGCACTGAAATTATCATCTGCACCGAAGGCAAGGTTCTCCACTCAGTGAGCGTTGACCTTGGAGCACAACGCATTCAGCAGGTCTTCTTAAAAACCGTTCCGCCAAAGGGACGAGCGAACGATACGAAATCTCACCTGGAACTGGCGCGGGATCATATCCGGAAGACCCTCCAACAAGCATACCGGGGACGCGACATTCCCAAGCTCTCGCAGGTAATTGGCTCAAGCGGAACTGTGAAAGCGCTCGTGAAGATTCACGAGACTCAGGGAAAAAACCGCGGTCCACTCTCGCGAGACGATCTCGATGACCTTGTAACAGCAATGGAACCGATGAGTAAGGAAGAGCTCTACAGCCTCCCAGGTCTTGAGCCAAAGCGGGTCGATATTATTCTGGCGGGTACGCTGCTTCTGAGTGAAATTTTGCGGTGTCTCGGTGCAAAAACAGTCCGACCAACGAAATTTTCACTCCGGGATGGAATCCTCGATGAGGAATCAAGCCGACTCCGTAAAAAAAAATCGTCAAGTGAGACGTCAATTCTCGAATCTCGACAGTTAGAGGATGCCGCACGAAAACTCGGCGTGTCGCGCTCGCGCGTTCAACAGCTCTGCACGCTGTCCGATGACCTGTTCCAGAAACTCCGTCATGTCCATGGACTGAAGAGCTCATGGAAAGGATACCTCACCGCCGCAATCCTCTTCCGTGAAGTTGGAACGACCATCAGCCCTGCGCTCTACGACCAACACTCAGGGTACATCGTGAAACACACTGATTTACTCCGCATGGAATCGTGGGAACGCGACTTTGTCGCCCACCTCCTTGCTCGACACAACGGCACCAAGCCGAAGCCGAAGCGGCTCCCCTATGAGCCGGACACCGAGCGTGGCGAAGCGTTCCTGAAACTGCTCGCGATGCTTCGCTTGATGAGCGCTTTCACCCGTGGAGAGAATGGACTCCCGAGCATCGAGCGAATCCGAAGTGGCAAAGATTCAGTGAAGATGTTTGTCTCCAAGAAAGCATCGCATATCGCAATGCTCCGAGCCGAAGGCAGGAAGGATCTCTTCGAATCGGTTTTTCGCCGCACACTGATGCTCAGAAACTAGCTCCCTCTGCGTTCCTCTGCGTCCTCTGTGAACCCTCTGCGTTCAATTCACTAAATTTTGAATAGATCGGGAAACACAGAGGTTACTCAGAGGACGCAGAGGAACGCAGAGGGATTCTAGGAGAGCGATGCGCGCACTGCCTGTTCGCGTGAGAGGCGCATCAGGAGTTGATGGCTTCCGATATCGAGCTCTGGTTCGACTGGGGTACGCTGAACGTAAGTTCCATCTGATTTCATATCCCAGGCTTGGCGTTGGTCCGAGAGGAGCGTTTGTAACAGGTGCCAGCACCGTTCGCGAAGCGTGGGGTCTTCAATCGGCACGGCAACTTCTACTCGCCAGAGGAAGTTCCGCGTCATCCAATCTGCAGAGCTCAAATAGAATTCCCCGTCCTGCGGATGCGTGGCGCCGTTTTGAAGATAGAACAGACGTGAGTGTTCAAGGAACCGTCCAATCACTGACACCACACTAATATTCTCACTCAGCCCGACGATGCCTGGTAACAACGCACAGGAGCTGCGCACGATCAACTGAACCTTGACCCCAGCTTGAGATGCCTTATAGAGCGCACGAGAGATGGTGTAGTCCTCAAGACTATTCACCTTCACGATTATTTGCGCGGGACGGCCATGAGCGGCATGGTCGATCTCTCGATCGATTAGTGCAATCAATTTATCACGCATGTTCAAGGGCGCTACGAGCATCTTCCTATAGTCGCGCTTAAACGACCGTCCGGTAAGGTGATGGAAGAGTTCGACGATATCGTCGGTGATCTCCTTTTTGCAGGTGAAGAGACCGAGATCCGTATAGGTGCTCGCCGTCTGCACATGGTAGTTCCCCGTGCTGATATGGGCGTAGCACTTAAACCCTTCGGTTTCCTCCCGGACAACGAGGGTAAGTTTCGCATGCGTTTTTAGGCCGACGATGCCGTAAACGACGTGCACCCCTGCCTTTTCAAGTGCCTGGGCCCAGGAGATATTTCGCTCCTCTTCAAACCGGGCTTTCAGCTCCACTAAACAGACCACCTGTTTCCCCTCTTCCGCAGCGCGGATGAGGAGCGGCATAAACGGGCTACTATCTCCTGTTCGATAAACTGTCATCTTGATCGCGACAACTTTTGGGTCCTCGACCGCGGTTCGAATGAACCGCTCGACCGTGGCGCCAAAGCTTTCAAACGGATGATGGACGAGGAGGTCATTGCGACGGATAATACTAAAGATGTTCGCCTCTTCATCGGCAAGCACCGCCGGCACAATAGGGCTCCAAGGTTCGTAACGAAGCTGTGGAATGGGAAGCTCGGCGATGGTCCGAAGCGAAGTATAGTCGAGCTCCGCTGGGAGCTCGTAGACGTCCTCTTCGGTAATCTCTAACTCTTCGATTAAAAACTGTAACATCCAAGGATGTGGATTCGGTCCATGTTCGAGACGAACAACATGAGCAAATCTTCGTAGGCGGAGTTCCTCTTCGATCATTTCGAGTAAATCTTCGGCGTCCTCTTCGTCCCGCTCGATATCGGCATTTCGTGTGACCCGGAATGCCATGACATTGGCAATCGTCATATCCGGGAAAAGTGATTCGAGATTGTTTCCAATGAGCTCCTGAAGACTCAAGAAACGGAGTTGGTCATGGGTGCTCGTTTCGAGTCGGATCCAGGGTGGAAATACCTCGGGAATTTTTAAGCGGGTGAACAGCGGTTCATCTGAGTTTGCATGTCGGAGCGTGATGCCAAACGACGTAGAGAGATTTGAAAGGTAGGGGAAGGGGTGTCCCGGATCAACAGCAAGCGGAGTGAGGACGGGAAACACGTTCGCTCGAAAGTATTGGTGCGCTGATTCTTTCTCCTGTGGAGTAAGGTCTCGCCAGGAGAGTAAATGGATTCCGTGTTCGCGTAACGCGGGGTGGAGCACTTTCTCGAAGCTCTCTGCTTGACAACTGAGGAGCGGAATCACAGCTTGGCGGATTCTCGTCAGCTGCTCACGCGGCGAGAGAGCATCCGGCGTCATCGGAGCCACGCCTGCCGCGAGCTGGCGTTTTAGTCCACCAACTCGTTTCATAAAAAATTCATCGAGATTCGAGGTGAATATCGCGAGAAATTTTAAACGTTCAAGAAGTGGTGTTCGTGAATCGAGTGCTTCATGGAGCACTCGTCGATTAAATTCGAGCCAACTCAATTCTCGATTAAGGAACTGTTCTGTAGTGGGCTGTGGAGTATCAAGACAAGAACTTGGTATGTTTTTTTCCTGATACACGACGAGAGTCCTCAATTGCCAAGTAAACGGCGGTTATTGGGATTATACCGCTCATCTAAAAGAAATCCACGGCGGAACCTATTAGATTTGTATTAGACCCGTTACTTTCAATTAATTGAAGATGCGAGGTTTGCTTCCAGAGATGCAGCGGGAGTAGTAAGAAAACCGCTATGGATCTCTATCTTCTTCGACATGGGCCTGCGGTAGAAACGGATTTTAAGAAGTACCCAAACGACGACCGCCCACTGAGCCGTGAAGGGGTTCAGGAGATGAGCGAAGCTGCAAAGGGGATCGTGCGAATTGTACCGCCGTTTGCACTCATCCTCTCAAGCCCACTCATCCGCGCGAAAGCCACAGCAGAGATTGTGCGAAATGCCTATACGGAGAAAATTGCGCTCACCTTCAGCAAAGATTTTCTTCCCGAAGCATCAACGCGAGACGCCATCTCGCGACTGAAAGAGGAAGCGGTGCCATCGCTTCTCGTTGTTGGACACAACCCGAGCATCTCTGAACTCGCTGCACGGCTTCTTGGCTTAGAACGCGCAGTAATCGAATTTAAGAAAGGCGCACTCTGCCGGATGGTGATTGATGGCGAACCCGGGAGAACGCCCGGGCTGCTCAAGTGGTTCGTTACGCGTAAGCTACTTGCGCAGATACGATGAAGTTGCACCACGAAGACCACCAAGACCACCAAGGGTACAAATCTTAGGCCTTTGTGGTCTTAGTGGTCTTCGTGGTGCTATTGCAGAAAAAGTTTGTTTTACGCGACAACGTTCAGACTGTTGCCACTTTTCCCCGCGAGCTTTGTCGGCGTGGTTTCCTCTACCGATTCGAGTAGCTTTGCTGCTACCTGCTCTTGGTTTTCGAGGGCTTGTTTCTGAACGGCAACTGAGATTTGGGGTGAGGGTCCTGAACCGACACTTCCTATGTCCATGGGTACACTCCGTTGTAAACGCGACCTAGATCGCTCCCGTCTTAATTTTATCGGCCCCTGGATAAAGAACTTAACAGCTGGGGGCAAGAAAATGCGTTAACTGTCCGAATCAAATGGATTTAGCTCGAATGCGCCTAAATCGGGATTTATGCCTTGGGTTCGTTCATGTCGGTCAAAATCCCAGTTGAGCCGCATGCCGTAGAAGCCCTGGAAGAGTTCAGATAGCTGAACGAGCGGAATGAGTGAGCCGGCATCGACCCCTGGACTCTCTTGGGTAAGGTGAAAATCCTGCCAATAGCGGGTGTCGAACTCAGGCTCCCCTTGGGCGCACCCGTCGCAGAGACCGGGAAAGGCCTGCTTCAATCGCTTCACGTCCAGCGCTGGTGTTGACCCCCAGCGCACTCGAGCTGGGGCACCGAAGAGGCTGTGGTAGATGCTCGAGAACAGTGCTGTTTGCTGCGAATCAATCTGCACGTCCTCGTGTTCGACCTCGTGGAAAATATTATTTGCGATCACGAGTGGGCTCGTTCCGCCCGCACTCATGATCCCAGCACCAACGTTGGCGATGGTGTTGTGAAGAATATATTTACTTGCAGTTGAAGCGTCTGCGATGCGAATTGCTGCCGCATCCTTCAGCGCTCCACCGGGCGATTCACCGTAATTGCTCAAGTGGTGGATGAGATTTCCTACGAGGTGAATATTGTCTCCTAGCCCATTTCCGCCGTTCGTACTCGTTGAGAGTGTAGCGATTCCTACCTCGCATCCAGAGAGATTATTATAGAGGAGCCACACGCGGCTTGGCCCATTATCGGTGCCGATACACGCACCTGGTGTCGTCTCTGTTGCGTAGTGGTAGGCAACTTCGTTCTTTGAAACGACCACGTCAGTAGCATGTCTCACCCAAATTCCAGCCTTCCCGTTCTGACTGCTCTCGTTCCCGGAGACGTAGATGTGGTGGGTGGATGCGCGGAGCGCCAGATTTTCTGCGCTTACATTCACCCCGTAACCACTTGCCGAGGAGATATCATTATCGGTGATCCAAATATGATGAGCGTCGGTGCCAACGGAGACTGCATCAATGAAAATTGGCTCAGGCTGTGCCCAGCGATTTCCGAAGGAGTGAATATTATTGCCGTGAACCACGATATTGTGCGCACTTCCTCCGACCCAGCCGAGGATATGAACCCCTCCGCTTTCTTGGTTGCCGTGAACATCGCTATAGCGAAGAGTCACGTGATGTGCTGGTCCGAAGATCACTACCTCTCCAGTCTGACCCGCACTCGTGTCCTCATCGGCGTCACCAAATTCCAGGTGCTCCAAGATGAGGTAGCTCCCGCTTACATGAAACGGCTTTACGATAAACGGCTTCGTGTCTGGATTTTTTCCACGGATATAGATTGGACTGTCGGCGGTACCTGCGTAATTTACGACCTGTAGCGCCCCTGGATCATACCGTCCGTGGAGCTCGACAACAGAACCTGGCGGGAGCGCAGCCGGAATGGTGCGTCGCGGGACGCTTGGAGTGCCATAATCATTCCCCGTATCTGTTGCGCTCCCTTTCGTCTGATCCACATAGTAAAAACCGGCAACCGGGCTCGTCCAGCGCGCCGGCCGTTTCGGAGCCTTGGCCAGATGTCCGAACGGTGCGGGTGGAACTCCGATTGACCCCGGCCAATCACCGACATCGATCGTTACCTTTCCAGCAAAACTAGAACTCGTTCCATCCCAGGCGCGAAAGGTAAAACTGTCAGTGCCAATGTACTGTTCGTCTGGAGTATAGGTGAGGTACGGTGAGCTTCCGCTCAGGCTTCCGAATTCGGGGTAGTCCTCAATCCAGAAATAAATATCGTCCCGTTCCTCGTTACTGATGCTGAGTGTAATCTCTTTCGGTGTATCTTTCCCGACGAGCACATGTTGTGCGTTTGAGGTGATTGCATCTTCGATTCGGCTGAGTGGGATCGGTACGATATAACCGATGCCACCAGCGGCATCAGGGAATACGCGAAGCATCTCTCCGGAGAGGAGCGACTCTTCCGTCATCGAGGAAACAGATGCTGCGCCAGTGAAATCTGGGCCTGCAAGTTCATGCATTCCAAGGTCAAGTGCACCGCCGGCGGCAAGAAATCGTGGGACCTGTGCAGCATCATTTGCCGGAAGTGGAAAGGCGATGAGTCCGTCTGCTCGGTGAAGTGTCTCCTTTACCGTCGCGTTGTCAAGCGTCCCATTCCAGATCTTAAACCAGTTTGCAGCACCGTGAAATGTATTCACTGGAGCGACAAGCGCATCGCCGGGAACAACCGTGATGTCATTTGCCTGTGAGGCGTAAGCCCAGGCGAGTTGTTGTGGATTCTGGCTCGAGTATCCGTAAAAGACGCTCTGAACGATGAGCCGGTCTAGCTGCTCGTCTTCGTCGACACAGTTCACCCGAAAAGTTCCGATGTTCCGTGGTCCGAGGTAAGGGTTGAGTTGAATATGTCGCTGAGTATAAGGACTTAAACCTTCGACCTGACTGTGGAGGAGTGTTCCTGCGCTATCACGAAGTTCAAAGCGCATTACAATCGGCCGTAGTGTCGGATTTGCAATCTCGGCCCAGTTTGTAGCTGGGTCCATGGTCGAGGCTGGCATCAAGCCCGAATCACAGGTGCCCGCTTGTGCTGTAAGTGGGAAGGCGAAGCGAAATACTCCAGGGCTACTCTCGCTGTAGCGGGTGAGAAACGCTCCGTACGGTGCGTCGAGGTCAAAGAGGAGAATTTCGTAGAGCCCGACCTTTTGTCCGACGTCGTGACCGAGTGGGAGATCGGTTCGCTCACCGGGGTCGAGCATTGGCAGGGAAAATGAATCCTCGAAGTTCCCGTCGAGATCGTAGAGTTTCACCACCCCTTCGATGGGCAGGATCCCTGGATTGTAGACACTGAGCCAGTTATAAACCGGTGTGCTTCCCCCTTCGATGTTCATCGAGTTGTAAATTCCACTCGTAACCCCAGTCAGTGGTGGTCGAACCGGGAGCACGAAACCGTACTCGAGTACCTTCGATGAACCTGGCGGTGCAAAGCGGTAGATTGCCGTGAAGCAGCTCAATCGAAGCTCTGGTGGCTCAAATGTAGTGAGGTGTTCGATGCGATACGTTCCGTGGAGGTCAGTAATCGGAAAAGTATTGAGAATTATGTTCACCGAACCGCTTGCTGGCACATTTGCGCTTGTGGTTCCGAGCTTCTCGCCGGCACTTGTGTATACCGAGACACGGATTTCGCCTTCCTCGCCGGAGATGTTCGCGCATTCGATGACGTTGAGCTGGGAGTTAAAGCCGTTCCAAACTCCTAGGAAGGGAAGCTCCAGATCTTGAGCAAAAGATGACGGGGGGAAACCAAGGAGGATGACAAAGAACAGAATCCAAGCCGAAGCAAAAAACCGTAAGCAGTATCGGCCTCTACCCTCCATGAGCGATGAAAAATCTCCAGTGCTGTGCCAGTCGACTAGCAAAAACTCGAAAGCTCCCAAGGGAGAGGGGTGCAAATTCTATACCAGGGGGTGCCTGGGATGGTGACTAGAGGGGGACTGGAGTTCGAGGGGTCGGATGCGAGGTGGAGCGGAATGTTCGGGAAATGTCGAGTATTGAAAAACCCTAATCCTAATCCTTTTCCTTATCCTTATCCTCCTCTTGCACC
>FKKE01001501.1_pt1 | contig 13165 bp, 16 predicted proteins | sample 1106331 | NCBI WGS metagenome assembly FKKE01 (sample SAMEA3931202, study PRJEB13176) | freshwater metagenome | biome: Drinking water system; feature: drinking water; material: freshwater | place: China | collected 2013-02-06 | reverse complement strand
GTCTCCGTCTGCCACCAGGTATCCATGATGGGATGTTGCCCGCCGGTCACGCGGTGGAACCACTCCCAGGCCTCCGGGTTGATCGGTTCGCCGACGCTCCCCAGCACATTCAATGAGGAAAGATCGTACTTCTTGGGCCACTCTTCTCCGTAGCGCATGAGTAGACGAATCGCCGTCGGCGTCGTGTAGAAAATCGAGACGCCGTAGCGTTCGATCAGATGCCACCAGCGGCCCGGATCGGGATAGTCCGGCTTGCCTTCGGCGGTCAGAATGGTCGCGCCGTTGAGGAGCGGCCCATAGACGATGTAACTGTGGCCAGTGACCCAGCCGGGATCGGCCACGCAGAAATAGACGTCATCCTCCTTGAGGTCGAACACGTATTTGGTGGTCAAATAGGTCCCGACCATATACCCGCCATGGACATGCACGACGCCCTTCGGCTTGCCGGTCGTCCCCGACGTATAGAGGATGTAGAGGGGAGCTTCAGAGTCCAACGGCTCGGCCGGACACACGGCCTTCTCACCGGCCAGCCAGTCGTGCCAATCCACCTCCTTCGGTCCCGAGAGCGTGATGCCCGGCTGTTCCCGACGCACCACGATCACGGTTTCCACGGTCGGACAGTCGGCCACGGCTTGGTCGACCACGGTCTTGAGGTCGATCCGCTTCCCGCGGTCGTAGCCGCAGTCGGCCGTGATGACCGCGCGGGATTCGGCATCCTTGATGCGGCTTTCCAGCGCCGGCGCGCTGAAGCCGGAGTAGACCACGCTGTGCACGAGCCCGATGCGCGCGCAGGCCAGCATCGCGACGACCTGTTCGGGAATCTTCGGTAGATAGATGGTGACACGATCGCCTTTCCGAAGGCCCAGCGCTTTGAGGGCGTTCGCGCAGCGATTCACCTGTCGAGCCAACTCGCCGTAGGTAAAGATCCGTTCCTGCCCCTGCTCGCCGACCCAAATCAGCGCGACCTTGTTCTTCCGCCAGGTGTTGACGTGTCGATCCAGGCAGTTGTAGGAAATGTTGCAGGTGGCACCGACAAACCATTTCGCCCAGGGATAGTTCCATTCGAGGACGCGCTGCCAGGGCGAAAACCACTCCAACTCCTTGGCCGCCTTATCCCAAAACCCTTCCGGATCGGCGATCGAGCGCCGATACTCGGCCTCGTAATCTTTGATGTAGGACCGTGCCTTGGTCGCGGCGGTCGGATGGACCACGCGGTCCACCCGCATCAAACTGTCCAGCTTCTCACTCGGTTGGTCGCTCACGGCGTCACGCTCCTTGTGTCGGTCTCCCCGCAAATTCGAAACAGTGCGTTAGATCGGTTCATTATGCGCAAGCCCCCCGATCACTGCAAGAATTTGTGGCGGACCGCGCGAGGCGTCGGCGCGTCCGGTCTCCTGTCCGGTCTCCTTGACAGCTCAAAGAAGCGGGCGGTAGCATGGCACAAATGCGTATGACTCAGGCTGGCCCCTCTGTTTTCTCGCTCCTGCGCATCCTCTCCTTCGTCGCACTCGGCATCCTCTTGACACTCCCGACTCTCCTAGCCCCGTCTCCTACTGAAGCACAGATCGGCCGCCCCGAAGGGCTGTATTACAAGTCCTGGGGCATCCTCATCGGCATCGACGACTATCTGGTCGCCCCCAAGCTCACCGGCGCCATCGCCGAGGCCAAGGCCGTCAGGGACCAACTGCGGAAGATGGGCTTCGAAGAAATCGTCGAACTCTACGACAAGGACGCGAGCTACAAGCGATTGAACCAGGTCCTCATGGATTTCCTGCCCCGCAAGGTCGCGCGGCAGGACCGTCTCGTCGTGTTCTTTTCCGGCCACGCCGGCGTCACCAAGGATCGGGACGGCAAGGACCTCGGCTATCTGGTCCCCTGGGATGCGCAGCGCGAGAACGTCAATAAGGTCATCACGCTGGATCTCTTGAAGGAATTCGCCAAGCGGGTGATGGCGAAGCACGTCGTCTTCGTGTTGAACGCGGGCGTCTCGGGCTGGGAGGTCACGCCGGCCCAGCAGTTGTCACTGGAAGGACGGGTGGCCCAGGAAGAGGAAACGGAAAAGCGCGCCATTCAGGTGATCACCGCCGGCGCCAAAGGCGAATCCCTGCAGCAGCGGAACGGCCAGGGGTTGTTCACAATGGCCTTGATCGACGGTCTGCAAGGCGCCGCGGATGAGAACAAGAACGGCTGGCTCCTCGCGAGCGAACTCGGCGGCTATGTCGCCCGTGTGGTGAATGAACGCAGCAACGGCGCGCAGCACCCGCAGTTCGCCCGGCTGGAAGGCGACGGCGACGCGATCTTCATCGAAGGGCAGAAGCATCGCTTCAAAGTACGCCGGCCGACCACGCCGGAAGAGCGCATCGCCGCCTCGAAGGAAGAGTATGAGGAAGCCTTCACATTGCTCCAGAAGCAGCGGCCGCCTCACGAAGCCGTCGAGCTGCTGGACAAGGCCATCGAGCATGATCCCGCCAACGGGGAAGCCCATGTGCTCAAGAGCTACGTGCTGCTGGAGTACATTCAGGATATCGAGGGAGCCCTTCGTGCCGGCGAAGTCGCCGTCCGGCAGGCACCGAAGAATGCCGACGCCCACTATACCCTGGGCCTGGTCCAGCAGCGGACGGGGCAGTTTCCGGCCGCGGAGAAAAGTTTTCTGCAGGCCCTCGCCCTCAACCCCGGCTATGCCGACGCCCATCTCTCGCTCGGCGACCTCTACGCGTTGGATTTAAAGGACAAGGGCAAAGCCGTTTCGGCCTATCAGCAGTATCTCCAAGCCGGAGGGCAAGAGCCGAGGGTTAAAACCTACTTGGAACAGGCCGGCTCCGGGCAGAAGTAACAAGAGAAGAAGGTTGAGGTCGAGGGAGATTCACCCGCCTACGCCGGAAGCCACGGCTGCAAAGCCGCGGGGCTCACCAATTGCCACCTTAGCCTTAACCTCAGCCTCAACCTTCTTCCCTATTCCTTCTCGCCGCCCTTGAGATAGCCCAAGCCGATTTTTACGGCCCGTCGGGTGATTTCCGCCCAGCGCGATTCGGGGTAGGCCGCGAGCACCGCCGCCGCCTTAGGGTCCTGCACATCCAGCTCACGAATGCGCAGAATCCCGTCTTCGATTTTCACGTCAGCCACGTGTGGACTCCTTCGTGATTCATTGTTTTTCCGCAGGAAGTCAGCCCCTGTGTCGTATCATGTCATGTCAACGGACTGATCGTGTGGCGTGATCGCGTCGCGTTGACACCTCAGGGGTCGCATGTTAGCATTCACTCAAGTCTTTTTGCGAATCGATCAGCGGCTCCTCCAGACTCCAGTGAAATCAAAATCTTCACGTATTTGCAACAACTTAGGGAGGCACATCATGGTTCATGACGTGGCTCGTTTCAGCCGGTTCTTGACTCTCGGGGTTGCCGCCACCGTCCTGCTCAGTGTCACCGCCTGCGGCGGACCGCCCAAATGGGTCAAGAAGGGCTCCGGCGTCTACCACGAGGATAATCAGAAGGCGTTCTATGGCGTGGGCTCCGTCACAGGTATCAAGAACGAGTCCCTGGCCTGGGACACGGCTGAAAATCGTGCCCGCGCCGAAGTGGCGAAAAACTTTGAGACCTACACCGCCTACCTGATGCGCGACTACGCCGCCTCGACCACCGCCCAGGACTTCACCAAGTCGACCGAAGAGCAGAACGTCGAACGGGCCATCAAGACCTTCACGGCCACTACGCTGAACGGCGTGCGCCCCATCGACCGCTGGCTGGAAGACAAATCCGGCACCTACTATGTGCTCACCAAATTGGACTTCAACGAAATGAAATCCGCCATGGAACAGTCCAAAGAGTTGAATAAGGAAGTCCGGGACTTCGTCCGCAAGAACGCCGATCGCTTGTTCGAGCGGCTGGAGAAGGAAGAGGCGAAACAGGCGGCAAAGTAATCCGGATTCCTAGCCGGAATCCGACCGCACCGTACCGCACGCGAGACGCAGGAGGAGACAAGGGATGCTGACCGTGACCGGATTCTCCCAATGGAGTCGTCGTCACGCCGCCTTCGCGACGCTGTGGATTCTCACCGGCCTCTGGCTCACGGGTTGCGCCTCGGGCACGAAGGTCACCCGGGTCGACGAATCGCTCGTGACCGATCTGAGCGGCCGCTGGAATGACACCGACTCCCGGCAGGTCGCCGAGGAAATGATCAAACAGTCGCTCTCCAGTCCGTGGCTGGACAATTTTACCCGCGCGAAGAGCCGGCAGCCGGTCGTGGTCGTCGGGACGATCCTGAACCGCAGCCACGAGCACATCAACGTCCAGACCTTCGTCACCGACCTGTCCCGCGAGTTGACGAATTCGCAAAAAGTGACGTTCGTCGCCGGCAAAGGCGAGCGCGAGGAAGTGCGCGAGGAGCGCAAGGAACAGGCGACCTATGCGCGCGAGGAAACCCAGAAGGCGCCGGGCAAGGAACTGGGCGCGGACTACCTGCTGCGCGGCTATATTTCCACGATTCTCGATGAAGCCGGCGGCACGAAGGCCGTGTTCTATCAAGTCGATCTCGAAATGGTGGACCTGGAGAGCAACGTGAAGTCCTGGTTCGGCCAGAAGAAGATCAAGAAGGTCATTGAAAAGAAGAAAACGATCTTTTGACGCGGCGTGGACGCGCGAACCACGCCGCCGCTTCTCCGCTGCGGTCGTCGCACATGACCGCACTCACACGTGAGTCAGGATCTCGATCGATCCCATCTCCCGCCGGTTTCATCGCCCTCGGCCTTGCCCTCGCGGTTCTGGCGGGGTGCGCCGCCTCAAGCAAGCGGTATCTTCTGGTCGAGCAAAGCCTGCAGGCCGGCAATGCCCGCGCGGCCGACGCCGTCATCGAACAGTCGCAACAGGAATACGGCTCCAAGAGCCGCCTCCTCTATCTGATGGATCGCGGCATGACGCAGCATCTCTCCGAGCAGTACCAGCCCAGCAACGCCACCCTCGAACAGGCCGACGACGAGGTCGAGCGGCTGTATACACGGTCGATCCGCACCGAAACCAAGGCCTTTCTCCTGAACGACACCGAACTGCCCTTCGAAGGCGAGCCCTTCGAGCAGGTGATGATCAACGTGATCAAGGCGCTGAACTATGCCGTCCTGGGACAGTGGAACGAGGCCCTGGTGGAGGCCCGCCGCATCGATCACCGGCTCAACGTCCTGGCGGACGCCGCGGACTCCAAATCCGCCTACAAGGACGACGGCTTCGCCCGGTATTTGAGCGGGATGCTCTACGAAGTCACGGGCGACTTGAACAACGCCTTTGTGGCCTACCGGCGGGCCTATGAGGCCTATGACCGGATGCGCGCCTGGATGCGGACGCCGCCGCCGAAAGAACTGCGCCGCGACCTCCTGCGTATTACGGATGCGCTCCACTTGTCGGCGGAACATCAGGAATACCGGCAGGCCTTTGCCGAGCTCGGCTGGCAGGCCCCCGGCGACACCCAGCAACTCGCCCAAGTCGTGTTGATCAGCTATAATGGACGTTCGCCGCGCAAGGAAGACGTGTTCATCGATCTTCCCATCAGTCTCGACGCCCTCAACCTCGTCTTGTTGACGAAGCAATTCGGCCGCGGCGATCGGCAGAGCCAGGAGGCCCGCGCCGCTGAGAGCGTGCTCTACGGCTTGAGCGGCCGGGTGGTTCGCGTCGCCATCCCCCGCCTCGTCCCCCAGAAGACCCAGGTGCAATACGGTGATTTCGTTATGACATCATCGACGGGTGCGACGGTCGAAGGGCGGACCGAAATCGCGCACAACCTGACCGGCGCGGCCGAGAAACGCTTGGAGGAGCGCCTCCCCGGCCTTTCCGTGAAAGCCGCCGCCCGCGCGGCTGTCAAGTTCGCCATGGCGGAAGGCGTGAGCCGCGGCGTCCAGGCGGCCGCGGGGAAAGACGCCAGCCCGCTCATCGGCATTCTGGCCGGCGGCATCGCCCATGCCCTCGCCGTCGGAACCGAGGAGGCCGATAAGCGGAGTTGGCGCACCCTGCCCGATGAAATTCACATGGCGCGGCTCTGGGTGCAACCGGGCGACTACGAGCTCCGCTATCGACCGGCGAGCAAACTGGGTGGCGCCGCAGGCCCGGAGATCACGCGAAAATTGTCGTTGAAGGCGGGCGAAACCAAGCTGCTCACGGAACGGATTATGTATTAGCGATGCGAACCCCCGGCCGACCAACGCCGATTGTCTCGCTCCTCGCCCTCGTCTGCGCCTTCATGACGCCCGGATGCGGCTGGTTCGGCAAATCCACGCCACCGGCCTGGATCGACGGGGCCAGCAAGAACTTCCCCGCCGACCAATATCTCGTCGGTGTCGGCCGAGCCGACGACGCCGCCACGGCCGCCGAACACGCCTACGCCGCGGTCGCCAAGATTTTCAAGGCGGAAGTCTCGGCCCAATCGCGGGACTGGGAGTCCTTTCTCCTGGTTGAAAATCGCGCGGGCGCCAAGTCGGAGCGGCGTTTGACCGTCGATCAGGTCACCAAAGTGTCGACCGACAAGGTCATCGAGAACGTGCGGGTCTTGGATAGCTGGGTGGATCGAAAGTCCGGCACCCATTACGCGCTGGCCGGAATGAACCGGGCGCAGGCCGCCGCCGCCGTCCAGGAGCGGCTGGCCGAACTCGACCGCAAGGTCGAAACCGAAGTCCAAGAAGCCCGCCGGACCGCCAATAAGCTGAGCCGCGTCCGCAATCTCCGCCGCGCCATCAAGACCCTGGTCCTGCGCGACGCCACCAATGCCGACCTGCGGGTCATTCGCGCCAGCGGCCAGGGCAATGCCGCAGCCTATCGCGTGCCGGAACTGACGACGGAACTTGAGCAGTTCCTCACGGGGAATTTCGTGGTGAGCGTCGACGTCACGGGTGAACAGCAAGAGCCGGTACGACGCGCCGTGATGGAAGGGCTGCTCCGCGAAGGCCTCCCGGTCACCACCAAGACCATCGGCGAAGAGCCGGGTCGACCGGCCGAATTGGCCGTCAACGGCACGGTCCGGCTGTGGAAGATCGACGTGGCCGATCCGCAATTCGTCCGTTGGTGCAGCGACTTCGTGCTCGTGGAGAACGAGACGCAGCGCGTCGTCGGCGCCGTGTCGCGCGCCGGCAAGGAAGGCCATCTGACCCACGCCGAAGCCATGGCCAAGGCGCTGCGCGTCATGCAGCAAGAAGTCACGTCACAGCTCTCGAAAACGCTCGCCGATTACGTCTATGGCGACACCGACCTCCCCGCCACGCAGCCCCCGGCGGCCTGCCCGCGAACCGACGGGCCTTCGGGAACCCGATAAGCACCGCATAGCCACTCGACGTTCACCAGGGAAGGAGGACAGACAGCCGATGGGAGAGAAGAATAAGGAGATCGTCAAACCCCGTAAACCGATCGAGCCGCCCAGCACCAAAGGCTCCAGCGTCAAACTCAGTACGCGCCGCGTCGCAAAGAACGGCGTGTTGCAGCGCATCAAGCAGGATACCGCCGTCGTGCGCGGCAGCACCCTGCTGCCGGATCTGAAACGTCAGGGCTACGAAGAGCTGCCGCTGGACGAAATCCAGGAGCGTCTCTCCAAGCTGGAACATGCCTTATCGGAATTCATCCTGGCCGGACGGGGGTAACGATCGATGCCATACTACTATTTCGATTCCACCGCACTCGTCAAACGCTATAGCCCTGAGCTGGGCACGCAAGTGGTCAACCGCCTCGTCACGAAGCGGGGCAACTGCGCGATCGTCGGCACCACCAGCCTCGCGGAGTTTTGCGCCTGCCTCGCGCGAAAGTCCAAACAGGGCGAACTCACCCGCGACGACTGGTACTCGGTGCTCTTCAAATTCGAGTCCGAATGTGAGCGCGGTGGCTTTCATTACGTCGCCCCGTCGCCCTATACGTTCGGCCTGGTCAAGCGGCTCTCGCTGGAATTTCCGCATCTCAAGGCGCCCCAACTGATCCATCTGGGACTGGCACTGGAGTTGCGTCCTTTGAGAATTACCCTGGTGAGTTCGGATCGGCCGCTCCTGACCGCCTGCCGACCGTTGCGGGTGAATGCGCTGAATCCGGAAGAAGCCTCGGGCTGACATTGAAAATCGCCCGCGAGGGCTGCGACCATCTTCACCCATCCGACCGCGACGTCGTGCCACCGCTGCGCCTGGCGCACCAGCGCCGGCGTCGGCAGGCTCGTCACGTCGATCGCCAGCAACTCCACGGCCTGCTGAACTGCCTGTCGGGCCGCCTCGATGCTGCGGCAGACACCCGTCGAGGCCGGCGGTTGTCCCCCAGCGCGATGGAAGAGCGCCAAGGCCCGATAGGCCTGTTCATGGCCGCGAAAGAGCGATTCGCTCCCCCGAAACAGTTGCCGCACCGGTTCGGACGGCGCCTGCTTCGCCAACTCTGACGCCATCAGCGCCGCCCGGCCGCTGCTCATCGCCGCCCCTTCGGGGTCGTCATTGGCGATCGCCTCTTCCGCCTTGTCGTAGAGACGAGTCATCTCCGCTTCTTCTCCCATCACCTGGGCAACGGCCTGGAGGCTTCCACCCGCGAGAAGCCCCGCGAGCGCCAGTCCCCACAGTGCTGCTGATCCTTCACGGCGTCGCATCGGCTCGCACTCTACCCAGCCCGCTGTGTCCGAGCAAGTGAAGGCCGTTGAAGGCCCTGGGGGCTCCACGTATAATCGCCGCATGGCGCTGGCCCCACGCATCGGCTTCATCGGCGGCGGCAACATGACCGAAGCGCTCGTGGGCGGTCTGCTCAAGGCCGGACTGGCGGAAGCGGGTCAGATCGTCGCCTCCGACATCCAAGCCGAGCGGCGCACCCTCCTGCACGACCGCTACAAGATCCACACCATCGAGCGCAATGCCGAGGCCGCCAAGAAGTGTCAGGTCGTGATCTTATCGGTTGAACCTCAAGTCCTGGATGATGTTCTCGCCGAGATCAGGCAATCCGTTTCGTCCAACGCACTCATTATCTCCGTAGCGGCAGGATACCCGCTGAGTCGAGTCGCGACACAGCTCCGCCGTCCAAAGCTCCGGACCATCCGCGCCATGCCCAATACCCCCTCCAGCATTCTCGAGGGGGCCACGGCCCTGGCTTTCGGCGCCCATACCACCGCAAGCGACCGGCAGGCAGCCACCCGTATCTTCGAATCCATCGGACGAGTCATGGTCCTGGAGGAGCGTCTCATGGATGTCGTCACCGGTCTGAGCGGCAGCGGTCCGGCCTATGTCTCTCTGATGGTGGAAGCCTTGGCGGATGGCGGCGTGAAGATGGGGCTGCCACGGTCGGTGGCTCAGTTGCTCGCCACACAGACGGTCTTCGGCACGGCGCGGATGCTCCTCGACAGTGGCGAGCATCCGGCCCAACTCAAAGACCGAGTCGCCTCTCCGGGCGGCACCACGATCGCCGGACTCCATCAACTGGAAGCCGGCCGACTGCGAGCCGCTTTCATCTTCGCTGTCGAGGCCGCCACGCGCCGGTCGGTCGAGCTGGGCACGGAGACGAACAGATCAAACGATCGGAAGAAGCCAAGGGGGTAAACCGTGGTCTACTGGGTCAAAGTGGTGTTTACCGACAATCAGGAGCTGCTCGTCAAGGACGCCGTGCGGCATACCATCAGCGAAGACATGGAGGTGCTGGAAGTCGATTCGCCCAAAGAAGTCATCATCATTCCTATGAAACAAATCAAGTACATCGCCTGCGATGCCACGGTGTTTGCGCAGAAATCAAAGACTTAGACTCTCTCCTCCCTCAGTTGTCACGGTTCCAGTCACGGTTCGACTGAGAACGAGGGTCGCCATCGCCTCATCGAGTCTGTCCACCGCCCGCTTATTCCCCCCTGGCAGCAAGTGCCCATAGGTGTCCACCGTGACATTGATCGAGGAATGCCCGAGCTGCTCCGCGATGTATTTCAGGTTCTCTCCGTTGGCAATGAGCCGACTGGCGAAGGTGTGCCGGGCAGCATGGGGGCCTAGCCGCCGGATTCCCGCCTTCTCAATCATCGGAAACCAGAGCTTGTACCGGAAGAAATTCTCCGCCATGTAGGTCCGTTCTTGGCGGGTCCCGCCGAGATTCCCAGGGAACAGGACTTCCGGCGTTCCGGTTTGGTTCGCCTGGGCCTCCAAGTCTTGCAGTTCCATCCATTCCTGAAGCCCCGAAGCCAGGCTTTGCGACATATCAACTTTTCGAGCTTTGCCATTCTTGGGACTAGAAAGTCTTCCCCTGGTCCAATTCCTGCGGATATGGATGACGCCACGGGTAAAGTCGATATCGGCCCGATGAAGCCCAAGCAACTCCCCGGCCCGTATCCCCGTGCGGAACACCGTGAGCGCCATCGGATAGAACAAGGGCTGGTGCTCTTTCACCGCCATCAGGAAGGCAAGCTCCTCTTCCGGCGTGAAGATCTCAAGCTCTTCCCCTTCCTCAAGGCTCTTAGGACGCTTGAAGAGTTTCCCAGCCCGTAGCGCCGGATTCTCCTTGATCAGGCCGTCCTCGACCGCCTCTCCCAGTAGGTTGGAGAATGTCAGCAAGGAGTTCAGCACCGTGTCATAGTCCAATCCCTGGCCGGAAAGCTCTGCGAGCCAAGCCTTGAGCCGGGGACGCGTGACGGAGGAGAGCTGGCTCTCCCCGAACGTCGGAAGCACATGCTTGGTAATCCTCAGCCTATAGGCCTTGACGGTCGAAGGCTTCTTGCCCTTGATGCTCTGATTCGCCTGCCACGTCGCGAAGTATTCCCGAACGAGTACAGGCTTGGGCCGATTCCTAATCTGATATCGTTCGGGGAAGAACCGGCCCTCCTTCTGCTCCAGCTTGGCCTTCTCGTAAAACTCCCGCGCCTTCGTCTTGTTCGGAAAGCTCCCGAATCGCCGCTCTCTGCCCTCGTGATAGAGCCGGACATACCACAGCAGCTTGACCCGCTTCCCCGGCTTGCCGGCCGAGTCCGGCTTACTCAGCAAGCCTCGATCTTTTCTGCCTGCTCGCGCCATACGTCACCGTCCTTTCTGCCCCGTCGGGGCCTTGCTCAATTCCCGCTCCAGCAGGCTCCGAATATAGCCCGCCGCCGTGTAGCCCTGAGTCCGCAAGGCATCCAGCTTGGCCTTGATCGGCTCCGGCACCTGAATCAACACCCGAACCATCTTCATGACCATCACCCCCTTTCCTGGTATGTATCATCACTATCATATGATATTACACTATGTCAACTGCTATTTGACGCTAGTATAGCAATCCTGGTAGCCTTCCCAACATGGCACGCACCCCACCCGACGGCACCGGAGCCTGGAACTTCCGGGACATCCCCCGAGGACTCATGAATCGGGTCAAGATGGCAGCAGCCTACGAAGGGAAGACGGTCAAGGACTTCCTGATGGAACTGGCCGAGACGAGACTTCAGGAGTTGGAACGAAAGGGCATACTACCGAAGGGAAAATGAGGCTCCGCTGCGAATGAACAAGCTATCTCGCAACTCCGCATTCCTGATGTTCCTGTGGGCTGGCTTGTGGCTCGCGATGTCGGGATGTGCAACAGAGCCCCGTGCCCTCCGTATTGTCACTTCCGGTTCACATGTTCCGCAAACAGACCTGGCTAAGCCTAAGGAATCCCGGCGGTATGTTGTATGGGGCAATCATGCGGGTATGGTGGGATGGCTAACCCAAAAGATTATTTCAGAGGGAGTGAGTATTGTAGAGCGCGCGAGGCTCCAAGATGTGCTCAACGAGCAGAAGATCAGATTGACCCATACGGCGGACGATGAGACTGATATCCTGCGAGTGGGCAAATTGATCGGTGCCACCCATATCCTCTTCGCCGAAGCAACAGTCCGTCCTGACACCAGACATGGTGCTGTTATTACGCCTGCGTTTGGTGGGGCAAGCTACGCCGGCACGGTGTATCACCTTGGCGTGACAATTCGGGTCGTGCGAGTAGACAGTGGGGAGATCCGCCTGAGCGGAACGGCTCAGTATACCCTTCCGGTGAATGATCCCGAGGTAGGCATTAAGACCTTGGCTCAATGGGCATCCTTTCGCGCCCTTTGTCCGCTCGAAAAGGGATACTTTTGGAAGGAGGACGACGGGCTGGACGAACCGCCATATGGCTGCATCAAGCCTCACGGTGGGGAATAGAAACGGCCTGCGCGGGCACTGATGTCCCTCCATCCGCGCTCAGGGATGGGGCCCCTGCCCTCCGCCTACCCCTCCGCAAGTGGCAGAGAATCGGGAACCTTCTCCTGTGCCGCGACGGGTGAAACCTCCGCAGAATCTTTGAACAAGTTCTTGTGTGCCTCTTCGATGAGCTTTGTGAACACGCTGATGTTTTGCGTGCTGGCTCCCCGTTCTAGGCGCTCTTTGTCGTACATGGTGCCGTTTGAAATAGTGAGAGTGCGGTAGAGGGCCGTTTTTTGGTGCGCGGTTAGTGTGTTGAACATCCGATCTCCCCCCAAGCTGTCCAAAATCCGCTCCTTCAAGTCGAGTTCTCGGGCCTGGACCCGTGCAAACAGATCGGCACGATGAGTCTTGAAGTGCTCAATCGCCTGGCGCTCAGGCTTGAGCCGTTCGAGGAATCGCCAGACGGTGGAGGGCGTCACCCGCTGATGCCGGGCAATATCGGCCGTCGAGAGCCCTTGCGCGGCCAGCTCTCGCACCTTGGCGCGATCCAGTTTCCTGGCCTTGCGCTCGCTGCGTTGGCCTGGCATCAGACGGTCTCCACGTCCGGCGGGCTGCCTGTTGCTTTAGCGTTCACGGTTGGCCTTCTCCTGATCTCTGAGCCTCAAACTGAGCCCGTGAGCGAAGCAGGATATCCCGAATCCACCGCCCCTGCCCCTGATACTCGATCCACAGCCAAAATTCCTCCCCGGCCCGTGCGAGATCGGTAACCCTGGCTGGGCCGTGGATTCTGCCGTCCGCCATTGATTGCCAAAACACAGGCCGCTGCCGAGTGGACTCGGGGGCCGGTTCGATGATGATCGGCTCGGATGGGCACTCACAGATTGCCGGATCGGTGGAAGGCAGAACCCGGACCCTACCAGGAAGCTTTATGAGCAACCGCTCCGCCCGGTCCTCTGGCAATTCGACAGGGCGACCGGGGGTTAGCCGAACCTCACTCCCATCAGAGAAATGAAACTTGAGCGGCCCGTTCGTGGCTTCGACCTTCATCGTCATCCTCGAAAAACTCCTCTCCCTCCTGGCATT
>FKKE01007568.1_pt1 | contig 13172 bp, 17 predicted proteins | sample 1106331 | NCBI WGS metagenome assembly FKKE01 (sample SAMEA3931202, study PRJEB13176) | freshwater metagenome | biome: Drinking water system; feature: drinking water; material: freshwater | place: China | collected 2013-02-06 | reverse complement strand
ATCACAGACCACGGCTGAACAGCCGGCATCGGCACCGGCGGGCGGCGCGGGAGCGCCGGCCGCCGCACCGACACCCGGGATCGACCCGGTGGCGCACGACCGCCTCAAGCAGCAGGTCGCGGGCCTGACGCCGTGGATGGAAGGGGCGCGCAAGGCCGGGTTCGGACGGGTCGATGACTTCGACGGCTACGCGAAGTCGATGGACCGCCTGAAGCGCCACGGGGTCACGCTCGACGACATCCTCGGTCAGCTCGACGCGCTCGGGACTCAGGCCCAGCCCGGCAACGGCCGGCAGGCGCCTGAGTTCGATCCGGAGGCGTTCAAGGCCGAGCTGCGCGCCGAGCGCGAGCGGGAGCGGGCGCTGGAGCGCGCGACCCGCGAGTACGAGGACGCCGATCGGTCCGAGGCCCAGTTGATCGAAAAGTTGTTCGGAGAATCGTTCACCGACCTGACCGACGGCGAGAAGCGTCTGTACCTCAACGCGCTGCGGTACGAACTTGACGTGCCGAACCCGGGCACGAAGGACAAGCCGGTCCGTGGTCTCTATGACAGCGAACACCCGCTTTCAGGGACGCACCTGCGGCGTCACGACGAGGCGGCGATCAGCGAGCGCGTTCGGGGGCTTGTCGAGACGCGGAAACTTATCGAGGGCGAGCGCCTCAAGGGCAAGGCCGAGGCCGCTCGCAAGCAGACGCCCGCCGTGGGCGGGAATGCGCAGGGACAGGGCAAAACCGAACCGGAAGAACGCGGCTCGGCCCCAACCGACCGGGAGATCCAGGAAGCCTACGACGCGCTCCGCGCGCGCCGGGGCGGCCGGCCGGTCTCGGCGGCGCGGTAGGTGTCGTGCTCTTTAGGAGTGAACAGTCATGGCAGAACCGGCCGACTCAGCAACGATCCTTGAGGACGTTGACGAGATCATCCAGACAAAGTACATGAAGGAGTACGACGAGCAGTACACCCGGATGGAGAACGTCACCAACAAGCTGTTCAAGCCGGCAACAGAGGTGGCGACGGGCGACGGGATCACGGCCCAGGTCGAGATCGCCTCGTCCGACTCGACCCGCATCACGAACTCGATCCTGAGCGACTTCCCGTCGCCGGACGCCTTCGAGCCGGCCAGCGTCCGGCTGCGGCTCAACCAGAACACGCCGTCCTCCAACGACTTCTCGCGGTTCGCCTCGTCGGCGCAGGTGTCCGACCCCGACGTGCAGAACGCCGGGCGCGGCGCGATCGTGGACCTGGTCAAGCGCATCAAGGACCAGGTGATGCCGGACTTCGAGGAAAAGCTGGCGATCCACCGCCACATCGGGCGCACGGCGCAGATCGCGCTCGTGAACGGCACGCCGGAGTCGAACAACGCCATCTCGCTGGCGGTCAGCACTGGCACGGCGTCCAACACGAACGGCCTGCGCGTGGCTATCGATAACGGCTCGATCGCGGCGCTCAAGCGCGGCACGCGGATCGACTTCGTGGACGCGGCGACAACCACGGTCCTTGCCGGTAACGTCCGCGTGACCGACACGAACCCGTCCGACCTCTCGATCGGTGTCGAGTTCGTCTCGACCGGCATCACGGCGCGCCAGTCCACCGGCAACCTCGCCAGCGTCGGCGACAACGACGAGATCTACATCTCGGGCGAGCAGGACCAGGGGCTCTACTCGTTCGGCGCGTGGTTCACGCGGCCCGCCCTGACCGGCGACTCGTTCATCGGCGGGGTTGACCGTCAGGCGAGCGTGTACCGCTTCATGAACACCACGGCGACGCGCGAGGGATCCACGACGGCGCCGCTCACCAAGTCGATGTTCAACGACCTGGCGATCGCCATGGGCTACAAGCAGACCGAGGAGTACGGCGTCGTCGTGATGTCCGACCTCAACATGCACCAGCGCATCCGCGACGAGATCGGCGAGGAGGCGCTGAACATCCTTCCGAACACCGACTCCAGGCTCAAGCGGTTCGCGCACTTCGGCACGATCGGCCTAGTCTACCAGCACCCGAGCTTCGGGGTGGTCCAGATCACCGCCGACCCGCTGGCCGTCTCGAACCGCATCCTGTTCATCGTCCCCGAGACGTGGCGCACGTACTGGGCGTGGCGCAAGGGGCTCCAGCCCATCAGCGAGAACGGCGGCCACTGGTACCGCATGTCCCAGAGCACCCCCAACACCGGCAAGGGCCTGTTCTGGAAGGCCGACTGGTACGGCGTGCTCTGCGACTGGTGCCGCAAGCCGTGGAAGAACGGACAGATCCTCAACGTCAACTGACGCCCCCCGCGCCGGTGCCGCCCACAGGCGGCCCCGGCGCTTGTGATCGACAACCGCTTCCCACAGTTCGTCGCCCTCTCGGCCTCCGACGCGCCGTCGTGGCAGCTCCGCGCCGCGCGGGAGATCGCCGCCCGCGCCGGGGTCGGCGTGGCGTGGGACCGGCGCGCTCGGAGGTTCTGGTTCTACCTCCGGGAGGTTGATGTCGGCGTGTTCAGCGCCGACAGCGACCCCGGACCCGGCTACCGGCTGGAAGCCGGTGACGAGGACGAGATCGTGTCGCTCATCAACCGCGGGCGCCGCGCCAGCCGGTCCCGGAAGGACTGGATCCTGCGCTGTAACCGCGAGAACGACCGGATGGACAACCGCATCGCCTCCGACGCGATGTTCGCGGACACGGAGCGCGACGCACGTTCCTATGCCGATTTCCTGCACCGGAGACGGCGGGGAGTTCCTCGAACGATCCTCCCCGTAGGAGCCTGAAACTATGACGTACGTCGCACGAGTCAAGACACTGCTGGGCGGCAAGGGCACGCTGACCACGCTGGCCTCCGCCGCCACCCTGAACGTCCCCGACGACGAGAACGCCTACTACGTCAGCGGGACCACCACGATCACGTCCCTCACCGTCGCCCCGCACCTGCGCAACCGCCGGGTGACGTTCATCGGCGCCGCCTCGGCGTCGGTGCCGTTCACGAACACCACCGGATCAACCACGGCGGGGCAGATGGACTTCGGCGGCGTGACCCCGACGCTCTCCGCCGGCGATGTGTTCGTTCTGTTCTGCAACGAGAACGGCGTCTGGAAGCCGATCAGCCTGACTTTTTCCAACGCCGTCTCGCAGTCCGTGGCGTCGGCGACAAACATGTCGATCGGGTCCGCCGCGGACACCTTCGTCGTGACCGGCACGACCCGGGTGGACACGCTCGTCGCCACCGACAACGACCGCTACCGCTGCGTGGTCCTGATCGGCGGAACCGGCGCGTCCGTCGCGTTCACCAACAACAACGCGGCGGACGGGGACGGCGAGATGAACCTGCGCGGCATCGACCGTACGCTCACGCAGGACCGCGTGATGGTCCTGGTCCAGATGCCGGCGAACTACTGGATCCTGCAATCGTTCGCATGAACGGGCGCACGTAAACCGGGCGCGCTCGTCGCGCGCTCTAAACACGGGCGGCCCACAAGGAGAATCACCCAATGGCTGCACCCAGCACAGTCCCCCCGTCCGCGACCGATACCCCGAGTTTCCAGACTCAGGCGGCGTGGTATGGCGGCCGCAAGGCCGTCCAGTTCCGGCAGCGCGTGAAGATCACCCACGGCCAGTCTATCATCGCCTGCAGCTGGAACGTCCCGGCCTACGGGCGCGTGATCTGGTCGCACGTCCGCAACGTCGTGACCAACAACGCGGTCAGCGGCGCCATCGGCGGCACGGCCCCCAACGGCATCGCGCTGATGATGTTCCCGGTCTCCAACGCCGCGGCGACCGCCGTATTGACCGCCTCTCCGACCACGGCCTCCCAGTCCAATCCCGGAGGCACCAACGGCTACATGCTGGCGATCACGCCGGGCACCGGAACATCGGAGACTAACGGGGTCTGGCGCGGCAATCCGCTCATCGAGACGATGGCGACCAACGCGCCCGGCGTCAACCGCAACCCCGTGGACGCATTGCTGGCGCTGGTGCCCGCCCACACTTCGTCCAACCGCATCCAGGTGAACTCGGCCGCGACGGACTCGGGGTATTACTTCGGGACCACCAACGCCGCGAACACCAACTCGGACGGAGCCGTGGACGTGGTCCTGTACGTGGAAATCATGGACGACTACTGGTCGTAATTCATGGATCAGAGGGAATTCCAGCATGAGTGCGATCGAAAATGTCGAGACGGTCAGTCCCTCTGATGGGTCGGAGACCGGGGTCGCGCCCCGCTCCGATCCTGCCCATGTCTCTCCGATCGACGACGACTGCGTGTGGGTGTCGCTGCACCGGAGCGGTTGGCAGGAGGGTGAGAGCGGCGTCATCGGGGCCGTCGTTGAGCATCTGGAGCCGTCCATCCCGCAGCCGCAGCGCTGGTGCGTGGAGTTCGGCGCCGGAGAGCCGTCACAGGTCACGTGCGCCGCGGTCCTGCTGCGCCCCACTTGGAGCGGGCTGCTCGTCGAGCCGAAACGTCCTTTGGCTAAGTGTCTGCGCGAGGCGTTCAAGGCCCTGCCGGATGTCAAGATCGAGCAGGCCAGCGTGCTGCTGACGGAGGGGGCGACGATCGACGACGTGATGGGGCGGGTGTCGTGCCCGCCCGATCCGGCCGTGATGGTCGTGGACGTGGACTCGATCGACTACCACATCGTCGAGTCGATGCGGTCGAGGCCGATGGTGCTGTGCGTTGAGACGCTGGATCGGAACTCTCCGATCGAACGACAGGAGCCGTATATCCCGGCGGCATCGGAGGCCGGGAACATTCTCGACGACGACTTCGGTACCCAGCTCCAAGCCAACGGCGCCGCGATGGATGCGCTGATGACCGGTCGCGACTACCGCCTTGTGTTCCGATCACGGTTCAACAGCATCTACGTGCGCGGCGACATGGTTCCGAAGCTGCGCAAGAAGAAGCTGAACCTCGGCGCCGGGGCGACGGTCTTCCCCGGCTACATCAACCTCGACATCAAGACCGGGCACGACATCCGTAGGCTGGATTACGCCGACGGCTCAATGGACGAGGTGTACTGCTCGCACGTGCTGGAGCACTTCTCGCACAAGGACCGCGGCGCCATCCTGTCCGAATGGTCCCGCGTGCTGGTGCCCGGCGGGACGCTGCGCGTCTGTGTTCCGGACATGCGGAAACTGGCGGAGCAGCTGGTGCGCGAGGAGCCGGAGCATCCGCTGGAATACCTGGAGAAAGTAGTCTACGGGGGGCATTCCGACGAGCACGATCATCACGCCGCCATGTTCATCCAAAGGACGTTGCGGAAGGCGATGTACGACGCCGGGATCGGTGGCGTGCGCGAGTTCAACCCGTTCATGCAGGACTGCTCGCAGAATCCCTACAGCCTCAACCTGGAGGGGAAGAAGCGCTGGTGGCCGAAGCATGAGCGCCCGCGCGTCGTTCTGGTCCTTTCTCAGCCGAGGTTCACGTTCAGCGGCCATGAAAAGGCCATGCTTGAGATGGCCAAGAAGATCGCGAGCAAGGGGGTTGAGCTGTTCGTCCAGCCGGCGATCGGCGCGTTCTGGGACCGCGACATGACTATCGGGACCGGCGTGGCGATCGACACCTATGACCCGGATTTTCTCCTCTACTCGGATTACGACAGCGTGTTCGAGGTTGACGACGTGCTCGCGCTGCTGGATGCGATCAACGGCGACCCAACGATGGCCGCGGTGGGGGCGGTGCAGATGTCGCGCCATCACGACGGTCCGCTGGTGCTGGACCCGGCGCTCGACTTCTCGGGCCCGCTAACGCGGGTGAAGTTCCAGCACTTCGGCCTGACGCTGGTGCGGCGGGAGGTGTTCGACGAGCTGCCGCAGCCGTGGTTCTGGAGCGTGCCCGGGCGCACCGCGGACGGCGGCTGGGACTGGCAGTCGTGGGGCCGTACCGACGCCGACATCACGTTCTGGCGCAACCTCGATCTTCTTGGGTTCCATGTGTATCAGCACAATGGAGTGTGCATCGGGCATATTGTCCAGTGCGTCAAGTACCCGCGAAAGACGGGGCGCGGCGTGATGCTGGTCCCGATCGAGAACTACTGGAATCGGGGCAAGCCGGCCGAGGTTGGGTTCGTGGCCGACCTGTACCGCACCAAGAGCGAGAAGAATGGCTCTCAGTCTTGACAGCGCGACGAAGGACAAGGCCGCCTACCGGCTGTACTCGCAGGCGTTCGCGTCCCTGACGACCGAGCAGCAGGCGCTCATCAACGGCGAGGGCGCGTCGGCGCTGACCGAGATCCAGCGGTGGGCGACGTGGTATGCCCTGACGACCGACGCTCCCGACACGTGGGAACCGTGGTTTGTCAACGAGATCGTCTACCGGATCACCGACAACGCCGACCGTCAGATGCTGGCCGCGCGCGAGCGGGCCCGGAACGACGCCCGGCAGAGCGCATTGGCGACGCTGTGCCGCAAGGGGCTGACCTACAGCCCCGGCAGCGACACCGAGGCGTTCGTCTACACCGTCCAGAACATCCGCTACTGGGTGTTGGGGTGCTGCGTCCGGCGCCGCCCGCCGTTCCTGCCCCAGCCCGAGGTCATCGACGGGGCTCTCGACGCCGTGCTGCACCGGATCTGGAGCCGGGCGCACTGGAACTTCCGCCGCCGGCCCGTGACGCTGCGGGTGACGCGCACGGCATTCACGGGCGGGACGTATACGCACGCGACCAAGACGATCAGCGGTCTGACCGGCGTGTCCACGAGCCTGCCGACCGGGACGGTGTTCTACGCCACGGGCGGGACCAGCGTGACGGCGATGGAGCACGTCATCGCCTCGACGACCGCGACGACGATCGTGCTGGCGCAGAGCCTCGGGTCCGCCGCCGACTCATCGACCGACATCGCCGGGTTCTACCTGACGCTCGAATACGTCGGGCTGGAGACCAATGAGTCGTTCGACTCGATCGCCTCGCTGCGCTGGCGGTACGACGAGACGAACGGCTCGCTCGACGGCCAGTGGGTGACGTGGCTTGACTCGGACGACTTCGCGCAGGCGCGTGTCAACGACGGCATGTCGGCGGGCACGCCGGAGTGGTTCCGAGTACACCAGATCGGATCGACGAGCGCGTTCCGCTTCAGCCCGATCCCGGATTCCTCGTTCAACCTGAAGGGCGAAGTCTGGACGCAGCAGCCCGCTGATCCGAGCAGCGCGTCCGATACGACCCCGTTCGGCAAGTTCGCGCAGGAGCACCTTCCGCACATCCGCAAGGCGGTCCTGGCCGAGGTGCTGGAGTGCCACGGGATCGACGGCGGCCGCTTGCACGACAGCGTGACGGACGAGATGGAGACGATGCTGCCGACGGCGCAGGAGATCGGGCGCCCGCCGAGCGAGGGCAGGCTGCGCGACGTGTACGGCGATTACGGCCGCCTGATGAGCGACGACTACGGGGTCGTGGGGGGTGGCCTGTGAGGGCGTCGGTCACGTGGGAGCCGGTCCGCATCGTGGACCGGGCCGAGGCGTGGCGGATACAAGCGATGCTGGAGATTGCGGACCGGACGAGCGGCACGGCGACGGGCGCGGACATGAGTGTGGTGATCGACGCTCCGGGCTGGTTCGAGCGGGAGTACGCGGGCGGTGGAGCGCCGCTGCTGCGGGCGCTGCTGGAGACGTATGTCGATTGAGCAGGCCATCTTCGACTGGGTGGATACGGCGTGGGCGGCCGACACGGGCGCCGGCGGCATCGCCCCGACCGCCAGCGGCAATGCGCGCGTCCGGTTCCTGTGGAGGACCGGCGAGAAGCAGCCCGACACTCCCAACTGGCCCGCCGTCGTGGTGAGCGTGGTGTCGTCGCACGACGATCCGATCGGCGGATCGTCGGCCGGAACGTCCGAATCGGCGACGGCGGTTCTGACGTTCACGATCATCACCGATCGGATTCCGTCGTCGCTGACGAAGCAGAACGCCGTGGCGGACCGGCTGAAGGTCCTGTTCGGCAAGACCACTCCGACGACGGCGCTGGGGTGGTCGTTCTCGCGGACCCTGCGCCTGCGTGGATTCCAGGGTCCAATGACATCGGACCGGATCCACTGGATCGAGCAGTATCACGTGCTCGGAACGTACACGTACTCGTGAGGTGAGCGATGCCACTCCGACACGGCAACGAGGGAACGATTACGTGGAGCGGTACGCCGTCGCTGGCGTCAACGCACGTCCATTTCTGGACGGCGGCGTGGGGCATCGAGGTCGAAGCCGCGACGCCCGTCAACAACACCGCCCCGAGCTGGTCGTTCGGGCTCCCCTACGGCCGCGCGACGGTGCGGACGTGGGTCGATTCCGCCGGCTCGTACGCCGACGTGTCGGCAGACCAGACCATCACGCTGACACTGAACCCGTCCGGCCCGCAGTCCCAGGCGTGCGTGATCGTGGCCAAGCGCATTGTCACCGAGTCGCGGCAGCCGACGCCCAAGATCGAGATTGAGTACGAGGTCGTCTTCGGGAGCGCGATATGAACGAAGATCAGGCGGCACCGGAGCACGTGGTCGGTCGGGCGAAGATCCCGGTCGAGTTCGACCTGTCGGTGCTGGAGCAGCAGTTCAAGACGATCGAGATGGCGTTCGACCAGATGGTCGAGCGGTTCAAGGGCAAGATTTCCGCCGCATTCGACCTGGCCAGGTTCGGAGAGGCCCAGGCCAGGACCGATCGGACCGAGCCCGAGGCGTCCGAGCACGCCGGACCGCCCGAGATCGGCGACGACACGGAGCGGATGGCCCGGGACGGCTTTGACAGGACAATCCTGAACGATATCCAGGACGCCGTGCTCAAGATCCAGATAACCCTCGACGGCATGTCGGCGGAGGGGCAGTGAGCGCGACGAAGGTCATGCAGGATTTCTCGATGGACCACGGCATCGACCGCACGGCCGGGGTCGAGGTCTATCTTGTCTACAACCTGGGCTCGATGAGCCACGAGCAGGCGATCAATGATTCACAGCTTCCAGCGCTCAACAGCGCCCACCCGGACCCGTCGTTCGCCAAGGCGCGCGTGGTGCGGAAGCGCGATTTTCAGTGGCACCGCCAGAACCGCTGCTTCGTAGCGGTCTACTACGACTCGCAGAGCCAGTTCAGCGGCGGGCAGCGCAAGGTCATCTCGTTCTCGGTGACGGCGCCGGTGCTGGCGGACTATCCGGCGTACCAGAAGATTCTTCCGTTCAACATCGGCGTGCGCAACCGGCACGTGCAAATCTACCGCCCGTCCGTGGTCCGCGTTGAAACCCGCTGGGTCAGCGGGGCCTCGGCGCTGGAGGCGCAGGACGCGGCCCAGGCGTACGTCGGGCACATCTTCGAGATCGGTGTCAGCCGCCTGTATCAGCTCACCGAGACGACCGGGCACGTGAGCCCCGACACCGGGTACGGCCGCATCTCCTACAAGTTCATGTCCAACGCCAAGCTGAACGGCATTCTGCCCGGCGACATCCCCGGCGTGGACTACGCGATCCCCGAGTGCCCGCAGCTCTGGGAGTACGCCTTCTACATCGACCAGTTGACCGGGAACCCGGTCATCAATGTCGTCGATCCGCGCACGAAGTATCCCGTGGGCGACGTGAACGATCTGCCGGGGTGGTTCGGATGAATCCGCGCGACACGCCGTACATCCGCATGACCGGCATCGTGCTGGCCCGCAACGGTCCGGCGGAGGGCGAACCCGCGGATATCTCGTACGATATCCTCGTCGGCGACGAGGAGGGGTCCAAGCTGTTCACCGGCGTCCAGCCGACGCGCCGCGTGTCGGTCGGGGCGCAGGTCATCGGTGCCGACGAGGGCGCGCCAGCCGAGGTCGTGATCTTCAAGGGCTCGGCCCACTTCTACGTGCCGGAGGGCATCCCGTTCGACGAGTGCGCCGGCGGCGCCGGCCCGTCCTTCGATGATCGTATCCGGCGGCTGGAAGAACAGATTGCCGCGATGAAGATGGGGGTGTCGGATGGCGCTTGAACACGCCTCGATCGACGTGCGAGAGATCGACCTGAACGACGCGGGGAAGCGCTCGGACCCGATCGACGCGCGCCCCTACGCCATCGCAACGATCCAAGGGGTCCACCAGAGCGGGACGTGGGGCACGTCGGTCGTGACCGTCCAGCAGAGCAACGACGGCGTGAACTGGCAGAACCTCGAATCAAGCACCACCGTTCCGGTCGGGGGCGGGTACGCGACCAACACCAGCGGGGAGAGGATCATCGACGTGTCGAGCGTGTCGTGGATCATCCTGAAGGTGACGACGGCGGAGGGCGCCGCGGGCACGGCCGACTTCCACGTGGTCCTGAAGGCGGAGGGCTGATCCATGCCGCATCTTGTTCTCGGCGTCGGAAGGATCGGCCCGCGCCCGTCGCACCGCTCGGCGCTGGACGTGACCGTTCTGCGCTCTCCCCTGACCAACAGCGGTCAGACAGCACACGCCAGCGGCACGGCGTGGTGGGTGTACGTCGGCAAACTGCTCCGCTCCTGTCGCCTTGATTATGTGCGATTCACGGTGGCTACCGGCGGTGTAGGCACGCAGACGGCCGAGGTTGCGGCGGCATATTCAATCGGACCTCCGAACGGAGGCTCGCTCACGCTTACCAAGATCGTCGCGGACGGGACCGTGGACGATCTGACCGCGACCGGGATGAGGCAGAACACATCGGCGCTGGGGCAGATCATCGGCTACGGCGCGCACCTGTGGCTGGGGATCCGGCACGCCATGTCGGTGACGCAGCCGACGATCAACCGGCTGGTGCAGGACAACAGCGTCGGGTACATTCTCTCGACCGCGGCGGCGGGGGCCCTGACGAGCGGAACATCATGGACGGGATCGCTGATCGGCGCGGCGCAGAGCGCGCCGGCGCTGCACGCGGTCCTACGGGAGTAGGGCAATGGCCACGAACACCTGGACAGACGGCGGCAACGACGGCAACTGGACCAATACGGCCAACTGGAGCCTCGGGGCCGCGCCGGTCAATACCAACGACATCGTCATCAACGTGGGCGACCGCGACATCACCACCAACATCTCGGCGACCGGGATCACCCCAAACTCGCTGACGGTGACGCCGGGGTTCAAGTATTCGATCGGCACGGCGGGGGCGTCGCTGGGGTTCACGGGCACGGTGCCGAGCATCTCGATATCCGGCACGGGCCCTCTTTACGCCATCAACGGCGGGACGGATATCACGGCGGCCGTGATCGACACGCCCGACAATACCAAGGTCAGGCTGACGGGCGGGACGTGGGCGCTGGTGAACGCGGCGCGCGGCGACTGCGTGTGCGAGGCCGCCGCGGTCGTCACCGCGCTCCAGAACATGAAGGCCAAGTGGTACATCTACGACAACGCCACGGCGATCACGACGCTGACGCTGGAGGACGACGGGTTCGTCAACTCGTACCGCGCCATCACGACGGCCAACGTGGGGGCCCTTGCGCGGCTTACGGTGTGGGAGGACGAGGCGGTCGCAACCGCGAACGTGCGCGGCATCCTCGACCACCGATCCAGCGGCACCATCACGACCGCCACCGTATTCCCGCGCGGGCAACTGTGGGCCCGGAACAGCCCGTTCAGCTTCACGATCTCGACGCTGAACCGCTGGGCCGGCGCGGTCGTGGACGAGGCCGGTCCGGGCGGCGTGACCGTGACGATCTCCAGCACCGTGCTGGTCGGTCCCAAGCGTTGACGGAGCCGGTATGGTAGCGTTCCGCGGCATCATGCAGGGCGGTCGGGCGCGGATGCTCTCCGGCCGCGCCGTCAACGCCGCTGGCGGCGCGCCGTGCTGCTGCGGGCCCGGCGAGTGCTACGAGGACACGGCGTTCACGTGCAGCGACCCAGATACTTCGTGCCACTGCGGGGCGCGCGTGCGGCTGGTGACGAAGCTCACGTGGCGCTACGTCCACGCCGACCACGGGCTCAAACTCCATGTCCAGTGCCGCGACTTCACCGGGCCCGGGAGCGCGACCGGCACGTACACCGAGCTGCGCGACCTGGTTCTGGTGCCGAACCCGGGCGCGAGTTGCGGGAGCATCGTGGAGAGCGGGCTGGTGCGGGCCACCAACGTCGGTGTCCTGACGGAGAGCGGCGAGCCGTACAGCCAATCGTTCGAGACAACGAGCACAAGCGTCATCGAATCGCTCGGCTCGTACAGCGACCGCCAGTGCTGCACGTCGCGCGCCGATCGCCTGTTTGAGATCAACCTGCACAACACCATGGCCTCGCGCGGCCTGGGGATTGCATGGAAGATCCCGCCCAACCGACCCGACTGCCTTTCCGGCCAGCCGTGCCGCCAGAGCTGCACCTTCATCCCGCCCGGATTCTGCAACTTCCGGCGCGGCGTGTTCGGGTTCGACATCCCGATCGACCCGAACGTGCGCTGCGACGCGGGCGTGATGATCGGATTCAACGACTTCTTCTGCGACTGCGACCGTCCCGCCGGCGACTGCGAGTGCCCCGGTTTCAATGCCGTGGTGACGCTCTCCGAGTACGACTTCGAGCTGTGCTACGCGCGCACGGTGCTGGACGAGTGCGACGGCGCGGGGTCGCTCGTTGAGGATGACCTGGAGACGGCCCCGCCGGGCACGGTCGATCCATGCACCTTCGGCGGCGGCGTGCCGCCGCCCGGATCGGGCCGGTTCGCGGAGTCGTTCCTGTGAGCTGCGGCGGATGTTCCCCATCGTCCGATCTTGCGGCCCGGCTGCGGGCCAACGCCGCCATGTGCGCCGTATGCCCATCTGGTCTGCGCCACGATGGGCGAACGACCGTGTGCGGCCGGAGCGGCGGCGGCGTCTATGTCCATATTGTCGGACTGAGCCGTTGTCCGCGCGGGCGTCACTTGGACCGCGCCGGTATTATCCACTGGATGGGCGTGCGCTGGTACGGCGTGCCCTACCCGATCCGGCGCCGCCTGTCCGGTCGGCTGACCGGGCCGCTCGACGGCTGCGGCTGCATCAAGGCGCTCAAGGATCTCTGGGAACGCCTCAGGAACGATTGGCGCGATCTGAACTGGGAGACCTGCAATGGCCCGACGAGACAGCCCGTACACGCTGGCCCGTGACGTTCCGGCGGTCGCCAAGGGGCGACGGTTGACGAACATTATCCCGCCGATGGAGCACGAAACGACCACGGCGCCCGTCGCGCCCGCTGCGACACTGTCCCAGGCCCAGCGGTTCCTGGCGCGGTACGGCGGCGGGCTGCCCGGCGCGGCGCCCGCCGCAGCGCCGACCCCGACTGTTGCGCCCGGCGCGGCGCCCGATCT
>FKKE01000665.1_pt1 | contig 13175 bp, 12 predicted proteins | sample 1106331 | NCBI WGS metagenome assembly FKKE01 (sample SAMEA3931202, study PRJEB13176) | freshwater metagenome | biome: Drinking water system; feature: drinking water; material: freshwater | place: China | collected 2013-02-06 | reverse complement strand
ATCTTCCCTTCTGTCTCTCACATCTTCCCTTCTGTCTCTCACATCTTCCCTTCTGTCACGAATATCTTCCCTGCGATCAAATTTGTTTTCTATACGGTCAAATCTTTTGTTGCGGGCCTGTGCTGATGCATCAGTAAATACAGTTAATCCCAACATGAATACTGAACCAATAAGTACGGATTTCAGAGCTTGTTTAGTTTTCATATTTGTCATTTTATTAGTTTATAAAAAGTATCGTATAAGTAGACCTGAGGCTGGCTCTAAAGTTTAATTATGGCTACCGGGAAGAAAAGAATAAAAAAAACCCCTGCTTTCAGCAAGAGGTTTTTACTATGTTAAAAGAAAATCAATGATTAGGAAAAATGAAGTTCTTTTCTTATTAATTCCGCTTCTTTTGAAGGATGAAAACGCCATACAAGTAATGAAATAAGAAACAGCTTGTGGATCGAAGTTTCAATAAGCAGATCATCCATTACATTAAAAATTACTTCAAGACCCCAAATACCAAGACAGGCTATGAGTGCGGCCACTATAGAAAAAAAAGGATGCTTATTGCTATAGTAAGCAAGGATCAGCATAAATACAGCAAGCCCTATATATGCAAAGAAATTCTTTGCCGCAAAAGAGCTTCCCGGCATCATGAATAGTAAAATACCGCCTGCAATAAAAGCAGCAGCACAGAATAATAAGATGTTGCGTGTTTTACGAAGCCGCTTGTTTAGTTGTAATGTTTCCTGGGTCCTGTACATTTCGGAATAGTCAACTTGACTCTCGGCTTTTTTTTGAGATGGGTTCGGATTTGTTATTATCTGGTCCATTTAATACCTCAGTGGTGAACGACAAAATAAATAATAATTTTCCTCTTTTTTATCCTTTTAAATGGTCTATTTTTTAAAAGGCTCTTTGTGAATCAAGTGGAATATCTCTTTTAAGCATTTCATCGCGGTTTGCCATTTCCAGCGCCGTGTAGAATACCAGTCTTGCCCTTTTTTCGAGCAGGTCATATTTTATTTTATCCGGGGTATCAGTAGGCCTGTGATAATCAGCATGTACTCCATTAAAATAAAAGATAATAGGCACGCCTTTTTCGGCAAAATTGAAATGATCGCTGCGGTAGTAGAACCGGTTAGGGTCTTTTGGATCATTATATTTTCTGTCAAGCTTTAATTTGGTATACGTACTATTAATATTCTCTGTTATAGGTGTAAGGTCAGAGCTTAGCTTATTATCACCAATTATATAAACATAGTTGGCAGAATCTTTATCTTTCATGTAATCATTCCCGATCCGCCCGATCATATCAATATTAAGATCAACTGTTGTTTTTGCCAATGGATAAACAGGATGATCAGCGTAATAGGCCGAACCCCACAGGCCATGCTCTTCGCCGCTAACAGTCATGAAAACGATACTCCGCCTGGGGCCTTTGCCTTCAGCTTTTGCTTTTGAAAAGGCTTCTGCTAATTCAAGAACACTTACAGTGCCACTACCATCATCATCAGCACCGTAAAATATCAATGTATCTCTTTTGCCTACATGATCGTAATGGGCGGTAATAAAAACATATTCGTCTTTTTTATCAGTTCCCTCTACCATGCCCATTATATTGCTTACCTGTGAAGTGATTGTTGTTTTTTTAAATGCAAGATCAAGATTTGCTTTATACGTTTTTCCACTTATTGAATTTTCTTTCATTTTATCAAAAACAGATTTGCCTTCTTCACCCATAATGGCGGCGGCCACGTTTTGTGAGATCAAAAATAATTGCGGATTGATTGTGGCACGATAGCCATTCAAACCCCAGTTGCTTTGTGTATTCGCTGCTCTTCTGGGAAATTCTTTCATTACCATCAGTACAGCAACGGCTCCTTTTTTCGATGCGGCATTCAATTTTCCGTTTATTCCGGATGGATTCTGAAACCCTTGTTGAGATGGTTTGTAATCTGCAGGTGCTCCTTCGAGAATAATAACCGCTTTGCCACGTACATCAAGATCTTTATAACTGTCTATTTTATCATCTACAATTCCATAACCAGCAAAAACAACTTCTGATAAAAGTAATTCAGAAGTATGATTACCATTTCCATTCTGATAGTCTGTATTCAATTCATATGGCTTACCATTTACTTTCAGAGATGAGCTTATGACAGAATCACGAAATAACGGGTAATATTGGCGATAGCTTTCACCATTGCCCGGCTTTAATCCTAATGATCTGAAATGCTCTTCGATATAGTTGGCTGCTTTTTCTAACCCGGGTGAAGGGGTATCTCTGCCTTCATTTTCTTTGCTTGCAACAATGTACAGGTGTTTTTTTAGATCCGTTGCCGTGATCGTATTACCGATCTTTTCCCAACTCTTGTTTTTCTTTTGTGCCTTACCGGTAACCAGAGAAAGACAGGCAATAAGCAGTAGTGCAATCCTTTTCATAATGTAAAATTTCATAAGGCTCAAATATAAGCCTGATAATTTTTAATAAAATTATAAATGGATGAAAGGTATAAGATGGTTATATCTTCAGCAACCCTCTGCTATCTTTTCTACCCGGCGCTGATGACGACCACCTTCAAAAGGAGTAGTAATAAAAAGCTGGAGCATTTTTTCTGCATCATCTTCCCTTACAAAACGGGCGGGGATACAAAGCACATTTGCATTATTATGTTCTCTTGCAAGCTTTGCTATTTCTTCACCCCAGCAAATTGCGGCACGGATACCTTTATGTTTATTGGCGGTTATGGCAACACCATTCGCACTGCCACAAAGTAAAATTCCAAAAGCGGCTTCGCCTTTTTCTACAGCTTCAGAAACGGGGTGTGCAAAATCAGGATAATCAACAGAATCTTTTGAATGTGTGCCGTAATCATGATAAGCAAGATCTTTGGCTTCAAGAAATGAGATCAATTCCTCTTTAAGATCATAACCTGCATGGTCACTACCAACGGCGATCGGCTTGCTTAAGTCAAATGAAGAAGTCATAAAATTCAAATTAATAATCAGTAATTATTAATTAACAGGACAAAGGTAGGTTAATAAAAAATCAACTCCATTCTTCTTTTTCTTCCAGCGCTTTTTGTTTTTCTACTTTAGATGCCAGCACAATACTGATCTCATACAGTAGCCAAAGCGGCACGGTAACAACTATTTGACTAATAACATCAGGAGGCGTGATGATAGCGGCAACGATCAGAATAACGACAATGGCATAACGACGATTTTTTCTTAAAAAACTTCCCGTTACTATTCCAATTTTTGCCAGGAAGAAAATAACGAGCGGCATTTGAAAAGCCAGGCCTGATCCCAGCACCAGCGGCATCATTGTATTTATATAGCTTTTTATCGTCCAGATGTTTTGAATGGAATCAGACATAGTGAAGGTGGCAAGAAAATTCATGCTAAAAGGCATGAGAATAAAATAACCAAACAGAACGCCGGTAAAAAATAAAAAAGATACCCAAAAGATCACACCGCTTGTTTTTCTTAATTCATTTTTGGTAAGAGCAGGTTTTACAAACTTCCAGAATTCACGAAATACAAATGGAAATGCAAGAATAAAACCAGTAACAAACATGGAAGTAAAAAATAAGGATACTTGGCCGGTAGTATCAACATTTTGCATTGTAACACCAATTTTGCCAATGCACATTTTATCACCCAATCCTATCATACGCCCCCATTCACAGATCTTTTTAAAAGTGACAAAATCTTCATGTATTGGACCCAGCACAATTTTATCTATTATAAAATCATTATAAATGGCTGCTACGATCATTCCGGCAACAATAAATAATACACTGCGGAAAAGATGTTTTCTTAAAACTTCAAGATGATCAATAAAAGACATTTCTGCCTTTTCTTCACTACCATCCTTTTTTTTCCAACCAAATAAGCTAAATGCCATTTTATCCTAATTAGAATCGCAAATATAAGTAGGGCTGCTGTAACGGGTTTTTTAAAAAACAAAACCCCGGCAAATACCGGGGTTTCATTCTTTGAATCCTGACCTTTTATTTTACAGACAAAGCTTTATCAATTAAGAAAACAAGATTAGCCCTGTGTGCTTTTGTTTGCTCATCAGTTGAAACTGCTGTTGCCAACAAACCTTTTATCTTTTTAAGTGTATTTAACATAGCTGCTTTAGATGCATTGTCATAAGGACTTGCAGGAGCTGATATGATCGCAGCAAGGCCTTTTACATATTCAGTTTGCAAATTGAGCCTGTACAAATTCACATTTGTTTTCAGGTCAGCGCCAAATACAGCATTTGTAAGTTCATTCATCATGTCAGCTGAAGTGTAGGTGTTACCATACAAAGTACTGTTATTGATCCTTGCCATTGTATTTGCACTCAGCAAATGAGCAAACACACTTACCTGTAATGCCAATACGCTTGTTTGCGGTTTTATGTCTTCACCTGCGCCAAAGAAATTGAAACCACGACGCTGTAATTGTAAATAGGGAAACAACACGGCATCGCCTTTGAATGCGTCGGGAGCAAAAACATATTTTGCCAAAAATGCCATTGCTTTCTTTTGGTATGCAGCTGAAACGGGAGTAAAGGGTTTTGTATTTGTTTCTTGTCCAACAAAGCTTCTGTCAACCATTACTCCACCAATATAGCGGCTTACTGATTGCGCCATGCCAAATCTTTGACCCATCAGTGATCCCCACCGGGCTCTTAGCTCTGCATAAGACCTTCCGGGTTTGCTGTATTTGCTTTTTAGTTTTCCTACTAAAGAATTAACGAGTGCAAATCTTTCTTCAGCATAGGCAACCATATCGTTAGTCATATCATTGATCATTACCCTTGGATCAATACCGCCACCGCCGGCCGAACGCATATCATCTGCATCATTGCCAAATGTGTTTCCCGGTTCGGTGCTGCGGTTCAGGATTTTTTTCAAACCCGCCCATTCTTCTTCAGTGCTGAAAGGAGTATAACCAAATTCGATCGCCCAGATATCATAAGGGCCGGCTTTGGTTGTATAATAATCTCCCTGCCTGCCCCTGTCTAATGCAACGTTAACAGCAGGATAATCCATTACTGAACCTTGCAAACCTTTTACATGTGTGATGTCTTTATTGTTGATTTCAGAAGGACTCAGCATCTGGCTTGCTTTCATATTATGGTTCAATCCCATCGTATGTCCCATTTCATGCATAATGAGATAATAGAGGAATTGTTTATGAAGCTCTTTTATTTCCGCATCCGATGCATCAGTAGCTTCTAATGTTGTAAGACCAGCTGTGAATTGTGCTTTTAGTTCCTGCCCCAGCGTACAAGCCATCCATTTTTTCATACCGGGAAAACTTGCTTCCTCTTTGTGAGGATTTAAAAGCAATGAAGGCAGGTCTGTATGGATCGATTTTACATCAAATAACTCTTCTGCTATTGGGCTTGAACTTCCCGTCATCCATTCAACAGTAATATCAGCACCCAGTATCTGCCCTGTTTTTGGATTTACAAAGCTGGGCCCGATAGCTCCGTAAGGCGGGTAGGGAGAAGAAACCCAGCGGATAACATTATAACGTATATCAGCAGGATCCCAGGTGGCATCATCTGGCATTATTTTCATAACAACAGCATTTTTGAAACCAGCTTTTTCAAAAGCTTCATTCCATTTTTCTCCCGCTTCTTTAATTGTCTGGCGAAATTCTACAGGCGTTGTATTCTCGATCCACCATACAATGGGTTCTACTGGTTCGCTGATCGCAGCACCTGGATCTTTCTTTTTCAGATCCCAGCGATTGATTACATCTCTGTAATCGGCCACTTTGATACTGGTTAAATTTTCTATTTCCTGAGTGAAATAACCTACTCTTGGATCATCCATACGGGGACGAAAATCATTAATTGGCATTTCAAGAAAACTATGCTGGAAGCGGATACGATTATAACGGGCATCTGTAATATCTTTTCCACCCTGGTTGAATGGAGCAGGATTATCATATGCAAGCTCTACTACTACATCTGTATTATTTGGATAAGAACGAACAGTTTTATATCCGGATTTTGCCGCATTCAAGCTGCCAAGATTAAATACCTGTGCTGCAGCAGGACCGGGTGCTATGATCGGTTTTACCGGGTCAAGTTTTTCACTAATGAATAAGGCATCGCCAGCCACAATAAATCCGGTTGAATCTTCACCATCAATTTTTGCAGAATAAAAAACAGCTTCTGTTACATCCACATTAGCTGCCTTGCTTACAGCATTGTTCGGGTCATACCAGAAATTGGTGTTTACTTGTGAAAATTCAATTTTGTCAAAAGTTTTTTTCATTTTGAAGATCCATGTAGTACGGATCATGTTCTGATGTAAGAATAAACTGGTGGGTCCACCCATTGAAAAACTCTGGTAAATATATTCTTTACCCAATTGATTTTTCTTTACATACAACTGTACACTTCCTGTTGCCGTATCCTGGTAAAGTGTAAATAATCCATCAATTTTTTTACTGCTCTTCACCTTATCAGCAACGGAAGGTTTGGGTGGCGTAGGGGGTGTTTTTTTTGTTGTGTCTGCTTTTGCAGCCTGGCTGTTGGCAGGATTATTTTGTGCAAAGCTGTATATGCACATAAACATGCCGGTTGCCAGTAAAAGCAAGCTCCTTTTTGCTTGTATCATATTCTTTTTAATTTTTTTTTGAATGGGGAAAGGTAAACTTATGCCCCGAAGTTTAAAAAAATAAAATGGATAAACGGTAGCGGGGTAAACCTTGTTTAAACAAGGCCGGACAGGACTACTTCAATTTCTTGATCTTAACCATTTCAATACGGGTATCACTTACATTCATGATGTCAAATTCATAATCAGCGATAATGATACGTTCTTTTTGTTTGGGGATAGTTTCATGGTAATTGATAATAAAACCGGAAAGTGTTTCAGTTTCATCCTTGGGAAAATCAAAGCCGTATTTTTCATTGATATAGTCAAGTTCAAGCCGTCCTGAAAAAATGTATTCATTTTCAGAGAGCTGCTTTTCAACAAACTCTTCTACATCATATTCATCCAGTATTTCACCAAAAATTTCTTCAAGCACATCTTCCATTGTAATGATTCCGGCCGTTCCGCCAAATTCATCCACCACCCAGGCTATGCTTTTTCTTTCCCGGGTAAATTTGTTGATGAGATCCGTGGCATTCATGCTTTCGGGTACTGCCGGAATGGGCAATAATACAGACTGAATGGTTTCCGGCCGTTTGAACATATCCAACTGGTGTACATAACCAATTATATGATCAATATTACCTTCATAAACTACTATTCTCGATAGTTTGGTATCAATAAATAACCGGCGCAATGTTTCTACCGATTCTTTTATATCAATACCTACGATCTCCTTTCGTGGTACAAGGCTTTGCCTTATCCTGATCTTTGGCAGCTCCAATGCATTTTCAAAAAATTCTGTATTCAAAGGTTGTTTTTCTTCTTCAGCTTCTTTTGCCTGGCGAAAAAGATGTTCAAGATCTGTACGGCCGAATATTTCTTTCTTTTCATCAATGCGTACATTAAAAACATATTTCAACAACCAATTTGCCATAGCAATACAAATAGCTGCAATAGGATAAAACATCTGGTAGAACATATCTATCAATTGAGCAAGCCGGCTTAGCAATGAATTGGCTCTTGCCCGGAATATGGCGCGGGGAATAAACTCGGCAAACACAAGCACCACCATTGTTGACAATAATATTTCAATAAAAATACGAAGAGAATCAGAACCTACCCTGAGCTGTGCCCATAATGGTTCCATTACCTTGCTTATTTGCAATCCAAAGAAGACAAGAAAAATATTGAAACCGATCAGCGTGGTACCTAAAAAATATACCGGGTGATCAATGAACTGGTCCAATATCTGACCGCTGGCTCTGCCTTGTTTCTTTTTTAATTCAATACTCATTTTATTGGCGCTGTAATACGCCATTTCAATACCGGCAAAAAACCCCATCAGCAGGATAGTAACAATAAACCATATTATAATGCGTACTTCAACCATGGGACAGTAAAGATAATTAAAGGCTGCTGATGAATTTTGAGAATACTACTAAGTAAATCCAGTTTCAGCAGAGGTTTGAAATTTTACGACGAAAGAAAAATAGAAACAATTTCCTCTGCTTCATTGCAGGCTTTTTTAAGATCATCGTTTATGATCACCTTGTTAAAATGATGTTTAAAGGTCAATTCATATGATGCTTTATTTATCCTTGTTTGCAAGCTTTCAGCAGTTTCAGTACCCCGGCTATTCAACCTTCTTTTTAATTCTTCTACAGATGGGGGATCGATAAATATAGAAAGGCAATGTTCAGGATGCTGTTGCTGAACATGCAAGGCTCCCTGCACATCAATATCAAGCAGCGGCGTTTTTTCTTCCTTCCAGATGCGGTGAATCTCGGCCTTCAACGTGCCATAATATTTTCCTTCATATACCATTTCCCATTCCACAAATGCATTGTGCTGTATCTTCTCTTTGAATTCATCTGCACTCATGAAAAGATAATCCACCCCGTCTTTTTCATGTGCTCTTTTTTCTCTTGTTGTTGCAGAAACAGAAAAAGAAAGCTTACCGGGAAAGGTTTTTAATAAATGCTTTGTGATGGAGGTTTTACCAGCACCGGATGGTGCTGTAATGATGATGATCTTGTTTCCGGAAGGCATGTGCAAAGATGGGGAGAATTTTTAATTAAAGCCGTGTAGAAACTATGTATGACGGAGGATAAGCCACAAACATGTGACAAGTAAATGCATCCTATTTGTGCTATTGATTGTAATCTCAAAAAACTATTGAAATGGAAAAGCCAAAAAATAAAAGTAATGCAATGGCAAAATTGAGAGAGATTAAAAATGAGTTGCAAAATTTTGTTTTTACGATTTATCAACTGCGGTTCTATCCATCACTATTCTGTCTTAATAATTCCTGTATCCATCTAAGACCGGTTTCCTTATCTGAATTATTTCTTTTTAAAAATCAGCATTGCAAAATAAATGATCACACCAATGCCAATGGCTATTGCAACATCCCGCAACTCATGCAGCTTTGCGCTGCTTAGTAACCAGATAGCAAGCAGAACACCAAGCACAGCAATCACATTCCCATATTTTATTTTAAAAAAACCGGTATCCCCCGGTCTTTTTTTACGTAAAATGATCAGGGTGACACAAACTATGGCATAGATCATTACTCTTGTAATAGCACTGATGGAAGCGGCAGAAAGAAATGAATAACTAAGAGAAATGATGATGGTTATGGCCATAAATAATAACAATGACCAGGTCGGGGTTTTATATATTGGATGAATAAAAGAAAAAAGTTTTGGAAATTGTTTCTCTTCACTAAATGCAAAAGGCAATCTTGAGCCAACCAGCATGATGGCATTCAAAGTACCAGTAACAGAAAACATAGCGCCCAGTGCAATGATCACAGCGCCGGGTTTACCCATAAATATTTGCGAAGCTTCTGCTAAAGGCTTTTCTGTAGAAGCTAATGATGGCAATGTGCCTATGCTTACAATTTGTACCAGCATATAAATGCTTGCAATGATCAGTGCGGCAAGGAGCAAGGCGAATGGAAGATTCTTTTGCGGATCTTTTACTTCACCGGAATTAACCAGTACGGATTCAAATCCACCAAATGCAAATACCAATAAAAGCACAGTTGATGAAAAAGAACCAAAATCAGGAATATGGTTTACCTGGTAATTTTCTGCTTTAATAAAGAAAAAGCCAACAGCAATAAATATTATAAGAGGAAGCAATTTGGCAATTGTTAAAAAATTATTTACCCGGGTGCTATTCTTTACTCCCATATGATTTATGTAGGCAAGAAAAAGAGTGAGTAAGATTATTGTAATGATCCTTGATGAGGATAAGCTGAACCAATCTGAGAAAACAGAAAGATAAGTAACAAGTAAATTGATCAGGGCAGCAAAAGTGATAAATCTTGTGAGCAGCAGCAACCAACCCGTAAGAAAAGCCGGTAAAGGACCAAAAGAAGACAACGCATATAAATAGGGTCCCCCGGTTTTATCAAAACGGCTGCTTACTTCTGCAAAACATAAAATGATAATAAAAACAGCAATGGCACAAATAAAAAATGCAGCAATACTATAAACCCCGATTTCTTTAAATGCTTTTGAAGGCAGTCCGAAAATTCCTGAACCTATCACCCCATTGATAACAAGCAACACCATGGCCCATCTGCTGATACTCCTGATTAGCATTGGCAAAAGATAGGGAAAAAAATTTGCGCTTCAGAGAGATGAAATATCAAAGTCTATTTATCTGTGCACCTAACATTCTTAATCGTTCATCAATATTCTGGTACCCCCGGTCGATCTGTTCAATATTTTGAATAATACTAATACCTTCTGCACTTAGCGCTGCTATTAATAATGCAACCCCGGCACGAATATCGGGGCTGCTCATTCTTATACCGCGGAGTTTTTGTTTTCTTTCCAGGCCGATAACAACCGCACGATGGGGATCGCAAAGAATGATCTGTGCACCCATGTCGATCAGTTTATCAACAAAGAATAACCTGCTTTCAAACATTTTCTGATGTATGAGTACACTACCCCTGGCCTGTATGGCAGTAACTAAAACAATACTCAAAAGATCAGGAGTAAATCCCGGCCAGGGATGATCATAAATGGTAAGCACTCCGCCATCAAAATATCTGTGCACTTCATAAATATCCTGGGCAGGAATATGAATGCTATCATCACCCCGCAGATCCATTTCAATTCCTAATTGTTGAAATTTTTCAGGAATAATACCCAGATGTTTGATGCCGGCATTTCTAATGGTGATGTTGCTTTGGGTCATTGCAGCAAGACCAATAAAAGAACCTACTTCTATCATATCCGGTAGCATGGTATGTAGAGTGCCGCCGAGATAACTCACCCCATCTATTGTAAGCATATTGCTTCCTGCACCACTGATCTTTGCTCCCATGCTGATCAGCATTTTACATAATTGCTGAACATACGGCTCACAGGCTGCATTATAAATAGTTGTAGTGCCTTTGGCCATTACTGCTGCCATCAAAATATTTGCAGTACCTGTTACCGATGGCTCATCAAGTAATAAATTTGTTCCTTTAAGATGGGGTGCTTCTAAATGAAAAAAACCATCTTCTTCATGATAAATGAATTCAGCACCCAGCTTTTCAAAACCCAATACATGGGTATCTAATCTTCTTCTGCCAATTTTATCGCCACCGGGTTTTGGTATAAATGCTCTCCTGAATCTTGAAAGCATTGGCCCTGCAAGCATAACGGAGCCGCGGAGTCTTCCGCTTTTTTTTCTGAATGTCTCACTATGCAGGTAATCAATATCAACATTGTCTGCCTGGAAAACACATTCGTCTCTTTGTGTTCTTTCCACCTTTACATTCATATCAATCAGCAACTCGATCAAAAGATTTACATCCAGTATATCCGGGATATTTTTAATGGTAACTTTTTCAGGAGTAAGTAAAACAGCGCTGATGATTTGTAATGCCTCGTTCTTAGCTCCCTGGGGAGTAATGTCACCAGCTAGTTTTTTTCCGCCTTGTACTTCGAACGAATTCATACAGATTCCTTTCTACCCTGACGGAAGAAAAGTTATTGTTTCATTAATTATTTAATTGCAAAAATAAAAGCTCCGCCGCCGGCGGATGGGGAGGTCAATATCTTTTCTTTTTAAATCCGCCACTGCTGCCGCCACGGTTATCATGTCTTCTGCCGCCACCATTACCACCGCCACGTTGTTGAAATTTTCCTCCTCGTTTACCATAACCACCTCTATCCCTGTCACGATTTTCCTGTTGAGGACGATAGGCTTTTACAAATGGAGTATTGGTAAATGTTAGTTGTCCATCGGTAATGCCGGTTAACTCACTTTGTATGGCATCATCATGCACCAATTCTTTATGCCAGTTATTATATGCAAGTTTCATGTAATAGGCAATGGCATTGGCAAAGCCCAGCCGCTTATCAGGATTTTCTTCCTTCAAAGCCTTATCAATTATCACTTCCAGGTTTTTTCCCAGATGTGAAAACTTAGGATAACGTTTAGGATACTTGAGTGGTTTAGGCTTCGCTTTTAATGTTTCTTTTGTCGGGATGGGGTAGGGCGATTTTACATCAAGTTTGAAATCGGATATAAGAAAAAGATGGTCCCATAATTTATGACGGAAATCCTCAACATTTTTCAGGTGGGGATTTAAAAAACCCATTAGTTCGATAACGGCCTGGGCATTGCGCTGGCGGCGTTCGGGATCTTCGATGGACAATAAATGTTCGATCATTTTTTGAATATGCCTGCCATATTCACGCATAGCCAATTGGTTTCTTGTAGTATTATATTCCATGAAAACTGGTTAGTGAAGTAACAAATGTAAATAAAGAAATCTGAAGTAGGAGGACTGGGGCAGCTGAGCTTATTCAAATCGTCAATAATTATTTCAACTAAAATGGAGTCAATAAGCCACTTCATGTGTTTGGAGCAAAAAAGAAGGGGCCCCGAACCAAGGCCCCTTTTACAAGCCACCATCCTCTTCCACCTAAGAGGTCGTTTAATGATCAGAAGTTGATTGACGACGGACAGCGGACTCGTTACATTCTTATTACCCATTGCAATTTCCCTGTAACGGCGGTTCTCCATAGGTCAGCACTGGCGGCGTCTTTATTCTGATCTGCTGCAATTATTTATAATTAAAAGAACTTTTTTTTTGAATTATTTCGTTGCTAATTGTAACAAATATGATACCAAGATGGGTCAATGAATTACTTAAATCCAATAATTTTTTTGGCTAAAAAAACTTCTGATGTGTAGACAAAATTCATATACCAGCGTTTTGGTTATCATTTCTCTTTACTGATGTAAATGTAAATTCATTCGCTATTATTTACAATTGTAAATATGCCTGCTATTTTAACTGTATAAAATTGATTATAAAGGGAAAACTTTCCATTAATAATAACGTCACCAGCATGTAAAAAAATGAAGGGTGAAGGGCTGGTTTTTTTACTAAAGACGTTATGAAATTGTATAAGTAAAAACCTGTATTGCCACCGCATATACCCTTAAGTTACCTTTGCCGGGCTATGAATATTGCTGTTTATGTCCCTTTACAACATGCCGGATCGGGTTTCATTGTTGGGACTTTTTTTCCCCTTTTTAAATTATTCGCAG
>FKKE01002909.1_pt1 | contig 13177 bp, 2 predicted proteins | sample 1106331 | NCBI WGS metagenome assembly FKKE01 (sample SAMEA3931202, study PRJEB13176) | freshwater metagenome | biome: Drinking water system; feature: drinking water; material: freshwater | place: China | collected 2013-02-06 | reverse complement strand
CGCCGCGCCGGTCCACGTGACACGCGCACTGATGACCGTGACATCCAGCTCCGTCGCCAGCCGCTGCGCTGCGAGTCCGATGGGGCCGGTCGGCAACGTCACCGTAGCAAAATCTCCCACTGCCAACGCATACGTCATCACCGGAACCCGGCTACCTACGATGGTCGACGGCATTGAGCCAGTTACTTCTAGTGTGCCAGCAAAACTCGCACTGTTCGTCACGTTCAGTTGCGCCGGCACTATGGATGCTCCACCAGTCAGCTGGAGCTGCAACGTTCCGGTCGCCGCTTGCTCGAATCGACTGAAGGCCCCGCTGACCGTCAGCTGATTGCCCGCCTGGATCGAGAGGGTGCCACTATTACTCAGCACGCCGCTCAACGTCTTGATCGGCTGGGTCAGCCCTCGGACGATCAGCTCGGCTTGGGGATTCACGATATTCACCGTGCCGAAGCTGATGCTGCCCGCCAGCCAGTGCGAGGGCTGGTGGGTGCTACCCGTCAGGTAGAGGACGCTCGCCCCGGCGCCCGTTAGTGTGCCATCCTCCAGCGTCAGCTGCCCGAGTGTGGTGTCGCTCAGGTGGACCTGTCCGCCCAGCATGTGGAGCTGTTTCAGGTTCGTCGCGCCCTGCACAGAGACCGTGCCGTCCAGCACCACGAGCGTGCCCTGGGTGCTCTGCAAGGCCCCCATCGTCAGCTGGCCACCCTCGACCAGGAGGAATGCGCCGGTCCCCAACGTCACGGTCCTGACCGCCAACGTGCCGGCGGCCACCGAATAGGTCACACTGTCTCCGATCACGACATCATCGCCCGCTTCCGGCCTGCGGCCCAGATCCCAATTGCCCGCCGTGCTCCACAACCCGTCACCCGCCGCGCCGGTCCACGTGACAGTGTCAGGCACTGGCGTAACGTCAATCATCACCGTCGCCACATTGGAATCCACTTGCCCGTCGTTGACTGTGAAGGTAAAGCTGTCGGGCCCAAAGTAATTCAAGGCCGGCGTGTAGAGGCGGCTCGCCCCCGTCCCGGTGAGGGTCCCGTGCTGCGGACCCGTGACGATGCTGTACGTCAGCGCATCGTTCTCCACGTCGCTGCCCGTCAACGTGATCGCTACCGCCGTGTCTTCCGCCGTCGTCACACTCTGATTGGCCGCCACCGGCGCGTCGTTCACCGGGGTGACCGTCACCTCAAACGTGTCGCTCGCTGTCAGGGAACCGTCGGAGGCCGTCACCGTGATCGTCGCCGTCCCGCTGACATTGGGTTGGTAGGCCAATGTGATGCGATCCAACGTGTTGTCGACCGTCGCTTCCACCACGCTCGGAGCGCTACTGCTGACCGTATAGATCAGCGCGGCGGCCGTTGTTTCCGCATCAGCAAACACAGGGGTCACGCCTACGAGATCAATGACCGTATTGGTGGTGTCCTCCAGCACCGTCACATCGGCCAGCGGATTTACAACTGCTGGTCCATCGTTCACCGGGGTGACGGTGATCGTCACCGTGGCGACATTGGAATCCGCCTGCCCGTCGTTAGCCTTGAAGGTAAAGCTATCGGGGCCGTTGTAGTTCGGGGCGGGGGTATAGGTACGCGTCACGCCGGTCCCGCTCAACGTCCCGTGCTGCGGATCGGCCATAATGCTGTACGTCAATGAATCATTGTCGATGTCACTGGCGGACAAATTTATGGCCAGCGCCGCATCCTCCGCGGTGGTCACGCTCTGATCATTGGCCAGCGGTGCATCGTTCACCGGAGTCACGTCGATCGTCACCGTGGCGACGTTCGAGTCCAGCGTTCCATCGTTCACTGTGAAGGTAAAGCTGTCGGGGCCAAAGTAGTTGGCCGCCGGCGTGTAGGTGCGCGTCGCTCCGCTGCCAGAAAGTGTTCCATGCTGTGGGCCATTCACGATACTAAATGTCAGCGGATCATTCTCGATGTCGGTCGCTGACAGGGTGATCGATGTTGCCGTGTCTTCGAGCATGGTCACACTCTGATTACTCGCCACGGGCGCGTCGTTCACTGTCGGGTTCCCCACCGTGATCGTCAGAATGCCCACGGCGGTTCGCATGTGGAGAATGTTGGGATCGTACCCCGGGGGTTCTGTTCTCAAGGTTGGTATCCGATCTCCCATCCGATAGAACAGGGTCTCCGTGCCCTCAAACCCCGCATTAGGTGTATACGTCAGCCCCTCTGGCAGGAACAGATCGACCGTCACAATCCCTGTCGCATTCCCCGTCAGCGTCCCAAAGCGCGGCGTCTCGATCTCCAGCCAGTAGAGGCCATCGCCATCCACATCGCCGTCCGTATCGTTGCCCACAAGCATCGCCCCTGTGATGATCAGCGGCGTGTTCGCCGGCGTGGTGAGACTGTCCGGATTGGCCACAGGCGCAAAGTTGTTCACTTCACGCACAGTAATCGACACCAGCTGCTCGGCAACCTGTGCCGGCGCCCCGTCGTCGGTCACCCGCACCATGACCCCATAGAGTCCCGGCCCCTGCGCTTCGGTCGGCGTCCACGTGAACACTCCCGTGACCGGATCGATCACGGCCCCAGCCGGAACTGTGCCCTCCAGACTGAACGTCAACGTCTGCCCTCCATCGGGATCCGTCGCACTCGCCGTGAAAGTCAGCAGAGCACCTTCGTTCACTGTCTGGCCGTCGATCGGTTGAAGTTCGGGCGCATCGTTCACCGCCGTCACGGTGATCGTCACCGTCGCGACGTTGGAATCCACTTGCCCGTCGTTGACGGTGAAGGTAAAGCTGTCGGGGCCAAAGTAGTTGGCCGCCGGCGTGTAGAGGCGGCTCGCCCCCGTCCCGGTGAGGGTCCCGTGCTGCGGACCCGTCACGATGCTGTACGTCAGCGCATCGTTCTCCACGTCGCTGGCCGTCAACGTGATCGCTACCGCCGTGTCTTCCAGGGTCGTCACACTCTGATTGGCCGCCACCGGCGTGTCGTTCACCGGGGTGACCGTGATCGTCACGACGCTGGACGTCTCATGCACGCCGTCGTTCACAAAATAGGCAAAGTGGTCGATGCCGCTGAAATTTGGATTCGGGGTATAGGTGAAACTGCCGTCCGCGTTCAGGATCACGCTTCCGTGGTTTGTTGCGGAGGAGCCAACCAATCGTGCCGTGAGATTGGCCGGCAGCGTGTCGGGGTCCGTGTCATTGGCTAACACTCCCTGCGCTGCATTGCGCACTAACGGCGTGTCTTCTGCTGTGGTGTAACTATCTTCGGTGGCTGACGGGCCTCTGAGATTCACATCGTTGTCGAGGATGGTGGCACGGCCTTGAGAATCGGCCAGCGTGGCGTTGGATGCATGACTCAGCACCACCACATACGTTTCTGTTGGTTCGACAAAGAGATCATGGGGCACGGTGACCTGAATGCCTTTCACTCGCTCACCCGGCCCAAACACGAGTGTCCCGCTCGTGGCCACATAGTCGCTGCCGGCCGTCGCGGTCTCATCCACCGTGGCGTAATCCACGGTGACGGTTTCTCCCACGGGGACGGCCACATTTAAGGACACGACGAAGAGTTGCTGAAGGTCTGGTGGAATTGCGCCATCCAGAAGGAAGACATCGGAAGGCTCGCTATCAGGGCCCGCGTCGGCAATCGAGATTTCGAGTGCGGCATCGACCATAAACGTGAGACTTGTCGCGCTCGTGTCATCGATCGTGAACGTCTGACCCGGTGCGGCCACCGGCAGATTGATGGTCGAGAAGGTACCGGTGTGCGAGGCGACCGTCATCAGCGGGAATCCGTAGATGTCGGCCGTATCGGCCGGTCCTGTGACCGTCAGCGTGCCCGCCAGCGTCGCCGTGCCACCCACTTGGATCGTTCCGAACTCGTTCTGCGCGCCGACCCCGACCCGCAGTACTCCCGTTGCCGTCTGTGTGTAGTCGCCGCTCAGGGTCAGGGGGCGCCCCGTGGCCAGTTGCAACGTCCCTTCGTTCAAGACCGAGCCGAGGAATGTTGGAGGAGAAGGCACGTTCAATCTCAGGTCTACCAACTCGAGGGACGCTCCAGGGGCGATCGTGAGGGAGCCAGGGTAGAAATTGTACGCGACCGTTCCGTGTCCGGTGAGTGTAAGGTCCGGGGCACTCACCCCTGCGCCACCTCCCAGACTCAGATCGCCAATCGTCATCGCCCCCTGTGCCGTCACCTCCGCAGTGGGGGCGGCTGTAAGCCCCGCATAGCGTGGATCTAGCGGATCGAAGACGCCGAGATTGAGCGTCCCCACTTGCGCGGTGCTGTTGAAATCGACGTGGCCGCCTCCGAAGTGCAGACTGGCTAAGTCGGCCGGGCCGTTGACGATCAGCGCGAGGCTCCCCGCCGCATTGATGGTCCCTCCAGTAATCGCCCCCAGTACAACAAACCCGAGCGGGGCCTCCAGATTGAATGTAGTAGATGCGCCCATTGTCAAACTCTTGATCGTCGGCACGAAGGCGGGATCATCGAGATTGACCAAGCCGATGGTTACCCCATCCGGAATCACGACGTCGTTGGTGGCTCCCGGCAGGCGATTGCCGGACCAGTTCGCAGGATTACGCCAGTTCCCATCATTGCCTAAGCCCGTCCACCGAACCGTATGATCTACCGGCGTGACATTGATCGTCACAGTCGCTGGTGCGGAGTCGTGCGCTCCGTCGTTCGCTATATAGGAAAAGTGGTCGGTCCCGTGAAATGAGGCATTAGGCGTATAGGTAAAGCTGCCATCGCTATTGAGCACCACAGTTCCAAACTGTGCTTGCCCAGATAACTGTGCCGTGAGATTGGCCGGCAGCGTGTCGGGGTCCGTGTCATTGGCTAACACTCCCTGCGCTGCATTGCGCACTAACGGCGTGTCTTCTGCTGTGGTGTAACTATCTTCGGTGGCTGACGGGCCTCTGAGATTCACATCGTTGTCGAGGATTGTCGCACGGCCTTGAGAATCGGCCAGCGTGGCGTTGGATGCATGACTCAGCACCACCACATACGTTTCTGTTGGTTCGACAAATCCATCATCGGTCCATGTGACATAAATGAATTTCGATCGCTCACCTGGCCCAAAAACAAGTGTCCCGCTCGTGGCCACATAGTCGCTGCCAGCCGTCGCCGTTTCATCTGCCGTCGCATAATCCACGGTGACGGATTCTCCTGCCGGGACGGCCACATTTAAGGACACGACGAAGACTTGCTGAAGGGGGGGTGGAGCTACGGAAAACTCGTTATCAGGGCCTGCGTCAGCAATCGAGATTTCGAGTTCTGCATCGACCATAAACGTGAGACTTGTTGCGCTCGTGTCTTTGATCGTGAACGTCTGTCCCGGTGCGGCCACCGGCAGATTGACAGTGGTAAACGAGCCGGTATGCGAGGTGACCGTCATCAGTGGGAATCCCCAGATGTCTGTCGTATCTGAGGGTCCTGTCATGGTCAAGGTCCCTGCCAGTGTTGCTGTCCCACCCACTTGAATGATGCCGAACTCGTTCTGCGCACCGACCCCGACTTGCAAAAGCCCCGTTCCCGTCTGAGTGTAATCACCAGTCAACGTGAGAGGACGATTGACGGCAATCTTCCATGTCCCTTCATTGAGGACCGAGCCAAACGTGGACGGATAGACATTCACGCCTAGATCGACCATTTCCAGGAACGCCCCGGGCGCAACCGTCAGGGAGGTGGCGAAGAAATTGTAGGCGACCACGGCTTGGCCCGTCAGAATGACGTTTGCGCCACTCACACCGGCTCCGCCACCCAAGCTCAGATCCCCAATGGTCATCGTCCCCTGGGCCATGACTTCCGCAATCGGCGCGCTGGCAAGGCCGGTATAGCCGGGATCGTTCGGATCGAAGATGCCGAGGTTGAGCGTCCCGACGTACGCGGTGCTGTTGAAATCGACGCGGCCGCCTCTGAACTGCAGGCTGTCCACCTGCGCCGGTCCGTTCGCGATGAGCGTGAGGTTCCCGGCATTAATCGCCCCTCCACTGATCGCCCCCACCACAAACCCGAAGGGCAAATCTAGATTGAGAGTCGTGGACGGCCCCATCGTCAAACTCTTGATCGTCGGCACGAAGGCGGGATCATCGAGATTGACCAAGCCGATGGTTACCCCATCCGGAATCACGACGTCGTTGGTGGCTCCCGGCAGGCGATTGCCGGACCAGTTCGCAGGATTACGCCAGTTCCTATCATTGCCTAAGCCCGTCCACCGAACCGTTGTCACGGCCGGTGCACCCGGATCGACGATCACGCCATTCGCAGTGAGGTCGGCGTCGCCGCGGGCGCCGTCGATCAAGCTCAACGTGATAGTGTCGCCATTAATGGTCGCGCCGGTGCCGGAGACCGCATCGAAGGCAAAGTCATACCAGTGGGCCGTTGTGTTTCCTGGAAGAGGCTCCGGCCCGTACTTGTAGAAGCTGTTCACTAAGCTGCCGGTCGGCAGCAGGAAGGTCACTTGTGCCGAGCCGCCGGGCGCAACGCCGTGGACTTCAAAGCCGATCTGTCCGAAGGGGAAGTCCACACCGGCCGGCGCGTCGGCGGGCAGCGTGCTGGAGGTCTGCACGTTTCGCAAGGTCGTGCCGGTCGGTGAGACCAGCGTGACGTACTCGTTCGTCACGGCGTTGACCAACGACGTGACATTGGCCTGCTGACTGTCCGGAATCCCGTCCTGATTGGCATCGCCGCCATTGGGCCCGCCGCCTTCATTCGCGTCGGGGATGCCGTCGCCGTCGCTGTCGGCTACGGTGCGCGTGATGGTCCGCGTGGCTTGATTCTGATTGCCCGCGCGGTCGGTGGCGCGGATGGTGAGGCTGTTGGCGCCGAGGTTCAGCGCCACGTTGGTGAAACTGAACGTCCCGCTCGCATCGGCGGTCGTGGTCTGGCCGGTCTCAAGCAGCAGCAGGGCCGCCAGCGGCTCCGTGAGCCCGATCAATGTCACCACATCGGCCGTGGTGGCCTGATCGCCCACGGGCGGCGTATCGAAGGTGGGGGCGAGGTCGAAGCTGACCGGTGGCGCCGCCGTGTCGAGCGTGAAGGAGACGGTCGTCTGCGAGACGTTGCCCTTGGCATCCGTGGCTTGGAGCTTGAGCACGTAGGTGCCGTCGGTGAGCGGGCCGCCGTTGATCTGTTCGAGGCGCGTGCGCGGGAGCGCAAAGCTGCCGTCGGCCTGCCGATCGGCCAGAATGCTGAACGCGGGCGTGGCCCCGAATCCGGCGGTGAACGCGGCGATGCCGCCGCTGTCCGTCACGTTGCCGGTCACGGTGGGGAGACTGGTGTAGCCGTCGGCGCCGTCGCTGCCGGTGTCTTGAGCCAGCGCGGCCGCAAGTGCGGGCGCGGTGACGTCGGTGCTGAAGCGCGGGTCGGTGGCCGTGTTGACCGATGCGCCGTTGACTAGCGCGGTGGCCGGCAGGGCCCCGGCGATGATGCGGCTGGTGCTGCTCATCTGGCCGGTGATGGCGATCAGCGTGATCGAGCTGGCGCTGCCGCCACGAATGACATCGTTGCCGTTGCCGAAGGCGCCGTCCACTGGGTCCACGCCCACGCGGACGGTGGAGTTGGTCATGGCGCCGCTGAGGATCAAGGACCCGAGCTGCCCCGGGCCGAAGGTATCGGCATTGACGCCCGCGCCGCCGAGCTTGCCGTCTTGGCCCAAGTTCGCCCCAATCAAAATCGTGGCGTTGGTCAGATGCCCGGGGGCGAGGAAGGGTATGCCGATGGTGAGCGCGGTGATCGAGGGGGCGGCGACCACCCCGCCCTGTACGCTGCCCAGCGTGAGGGCCGTGACCGGGCCATCCACCGCCACCGTGCCGGTGATGTCGGTCGTGGCGGCGGTCAGGGCGGCCAAGGGGCCCTGCACGTGAATATCATTGAGCGTCACGCGGCCGTTGCCGGCGCTATTGGTCAGAATCGTGACCGCCGAGGCGCTGGTGGTGCCGGTGACGTGCACATCCCACGTCGCGCCGTCCCGGATGACTTCCCCGGTGCCGGGGCCGGTCAAGGTAAAGGTCACCCGCGTGCCGTCGGCATCCAGGATGTTCAGCACCGTGTTGCCCGTGCGGCCCGGCACCGCCCCGAACTGCCATTCCACCTCGAACTGGGGGCCTACGCTGAGATTGTTGGCCTCCCCGGCCGCGCCCTCGGCGATGACATTGGTGGCGTCGACACGCGCCAGCAGGTTGTACGTGACAGGCTGCAACGTGCCGGGCATTGACAGGGGCACCACGACATTGGTCGCCGACCCAGCATTGATGCGCTGCGGCGCATTGGCCGTGCCGAGCAGAATGTCGGCGGCATCGAAGGTGGCGTCGAGCGAGGCATAGACGGCGACCTGCGACACCGTATTGGTGCGCTGATTGCCTTGATTCGTCACGCGCACGGTGGCGGATTCGGCGTTGGTCGGCACGCTGGGGTCTTGGAGGGTGTGCGCGGTGATGAGGCCGGCGACATCGGCGGCCATGAGGAGACGGGGCTCCATGGGCTCCATGAAGAAGTGCTGAGTGCTGAGGGCTGAGTGCTGAGAGTGGCACGATGAACGAGGAACGCGGAACGATGAACGCCCTCCCGCGAGCGACGAGAGACGAGCGACGGGTGACGCGGCGGAGATCCCATCGCGCCGCCACCGACGGCGCATCGCGCGGAGGCGGGCGCGCATCGTGGCTCGACGGCGACTGTGCCGCCACCGCCAGCCGTACAGAAATACCCGCAGCTTCGTCAGAAAGAGGGGGTCACGCATGCGCACCTCGCCGGCTTGTGAGGGAGAATCACACCGTTGCTCGTGGCCTCGGGCTTGCTTGGAAGCAGACCACGTGCAAGCCGTGTGCGCGAAATCAGACGGCCAGGCCGGCAGCGGAACTGTAGTCCTGAAGTGCGCGCAAACTCACAGAAATTTGGGGATCACGATGGGAGAGAAATACCTGTCATTCAAGGTCTCACTCCACTCATGTCAGACTCGAAGTGGCTCGGATCGGAGCCACCGTGACTCCAAGTCGAGTCACTGTACAAAAAGACTGATCAATGGAAGATGAAACAAGGTCGCATGTCCGCTATACTGCGCCTCCCTGTTTGGACCGCCGAGGTGAGAGGAGCGGAGCTTGCTGGACGAGTCTCAGGGACAAGTCGGCAGAGCCGAGTCACGATGGGTAATTCCTGCGAAGCCATCTTGCTGCGGGCGAAGCTGATCGTGTCATCGATGAGCTTGGTCGGCTGGCTGTTGCTGAGCTGGTGGGCGCTGCCAGCCTCGGCGGAGGATTCGTCGGTCTCCACGCCGCGCATGGGCTCCGCAATGGCCCAATCCCTTCAGACAGAAGTCCTGTTCCTGCGTGAAGAGTCGGTGTCCATTGCGACCCGCAACGAGCTGCCCATTTCGCAGGCCCCTTCCGAAGTGTTTGTCATCACGGATGAGGACATTCGCCGTGCCGGCGCCACGGACCTTCCCACCGTGCTTCGGCGGATCCCCGGGTTGGAAGTGATGCAGACGACCGCGGCGGATTTCAACGTGAGCGTGCGCGGGGACAATCAAGTCACCGCCAATAAACTTCTGGTGATGATCGATGGCCGCTCGATCTACATCGACCAGGCCGGCGTGGTCTTTTGGAAACTCATCCCCATCACCTTGCCGGAAATCAAGCGGATCGAGGTCCTGAAAGGCCCTGCGTCCGCCGTCTATGGCTTCAACGCTTTCGACGGCGTGGTCAACATCATCACCAAGTCGCCGGAGGAGATGAGGGGTACGACTCTCCAGGTCGGCGGGGGCGAACTCGGCACGCTGACCAGTTCGGCTGTTCATGCGGGGGTCCAGGGGAATTTCGGCTATCGCCTGTCGGTCGGCCATGACCAGAATCAGCAATGGCGCAACCGGGATGCGCAGGCCTTTAATGCGCTGCGCCTGAACCTTCACACCGAATACACGTGGTCCGATGCTTCACGGCTCCAAGTCGCCGGGGGCATCGTGGGCTCGAAACCCTATGATGGGCCGGATACGGCCGGTGGCTACCAGTCGGACAAACCGGCGAAATCCTACGTCTCCTTCATCTACGATCGCGGTCCGCTCTCCATTCGGGGCTGGTGGAACGGATTCTATACGAACAGTCTGAACAGTACGTATCCCCCGCTGAATACGGTCGAAACCGTGACGGACCCAAACGGCAGTCCGACCAATCGCTTGACCCTCAATACCTATAATCTCGAGGCCAGCTACCGTGCACAGCTCTTCCCGACCGTGAGCGTCACGTCCGGGATCAACTACCGCCGGAACTTGTCTTCCAGCAACTTCACCACCGAGCACACCGGTGAAGATCGCTTGGGACTCTACACCCAAGCCGAATGGCGGGCCTTGTCATCTCTGAACCTGGTGGCCGGCGTTCGCTACGACCTCGATACGTTCGTGAATCCCACGCTCAGCCCCCGCGTCGCCGCCATCTACACTCCTATGGAGGGCCATACGTTCCGGCTGTCCGCCTCCGTGGCCTATCGCCCCCCGACGATCAATGAAGAAAAACTCAACGTGCGGGCCAATATTACGCTCCCGGGATTCTCGTTTACGACGCCGGTCATGGGGTCCACTGCCTTGCAGCCTGAACGGATCATCTCCTATGCAGCCGGCTATCAGGGCTGGTTTCTCCAACATCGCCTGCGCATTCGGACGGAATTGTTCTTCAACCATCTCTCTGATCTCCAACAGGTTCGCGCCACCGGACCAGCGCCAACGGATCCCACGACGATCGTCAACGCCGGGCTCGCCGACATCTACGGGGGCGAAGCCGGTGCGGAGTATCTCGCGACCTCCTGGCTCTCGCTCTTTGCCAACTACTCCTACCAGGAATTCGGGCAATCGTTCACCGGATTCAGCCGGCGCGGCATGCCTCGCTTCAAATGGAACGCGGGACTGCGAGGCGACTGGTCGAACGGGGTGAACGCCGAATTGCTCTATCACTATGTCGGCGCCGCCACCTACCCGATCGCCGACGCCTTCACGCAACTGGCCGGCTTCTTCCCGCCCGGGTCGACCGTTCCGAGCGAGCGCGTCGGCAGCTACAATCTTGTCAATGCACGGCTGGGCTATCGCTTCTGGCAGGAAACCACCTCATCCGGGTCTCGGCGCGAAGCGGAGTTTGCCTTATCTGTGTTCAACGCGCTGAACGACACACACAAGGAATACCCGCTGGGGGATACGATCGGCAGCCGCGTGATGGGCTGGCTGACGGTGAAATTTTAGGCGGGAGGGGTGAGGCGAAAGGGGTGAAAGGTTAGACGTGAAAGGTGAAAAGTCAGATATGAGGAGTCGAGAACAGCAGAAAATCAGATACGAAGGGGAGAACTGGGAACAGGAGCACGCATGAAAGGGACTGTGGCATGGAATTTCCAGATGTTATAGATGGGGGGAGTCGGATAGCCGAAGGACTCGGAGATCCACCGTGCCTAACTCCTCGAAATCGTGAGATTCGTCATATTGTCAATCAGGCGGTCGTGAAGAAACTGGTGACTCGGCTTGGAGCCAGCATGACTCCGTTTGGGATCAGGCGACCGCATGATCGTATCCTAGATAGTAGTGCCATTTGCCCTTGGCACAGTTCCCTCTCCCCCTGTGGTATCCTAGTTCCCACCCTGACTCGTTAGGATGGCTCTCATGATAAGGCGACTCATACCATTTCCTCTCGCCTTCATCCTCCTCCCCGTCTGGTTTGGTCTGAGCTCGATCTGCCCATCGCTGGTTACAGCCGCCGAGGTCGCCATTCTCAAGTCGGCGGATGTCGACTACTACGATCAAGCCGTCCAGGGCATTCGCAGCAGCCTCTCCAGTCGTGTGACAGTGAAAGAATATCCGCTCGGCGGCAGCGTGGCCCAGGGGCGCAAGATCGGCACGGCGCTGAGGGCCAGTCCGCCCGACCTTGTGGTTGCCGTAGGCTTGAAGGCGGCGCTGGCCGTGAAGCTAGAAATTGTCGACACACCGGTCGTCTTTTGTCTTGTGCTAAATCCCGAGCAGCATGGCCTCCCCGCTTCCAACATGACCGGTATCCAGATGCGACTGGAACCAGAGACGCAACTGACCTCGCTGCGTGGCGTGCTGCCGAAGGCCACCCACCTCGGTCTGCTTTACGACGAAGATAAGAGCGGAGACTTCGTCCGCGAAGCCCAGCGTGCCGCGTCGCGGCTGGGTGTGGAGTTGCTGGCCCTGTCCGTCCGCTCGCGAGAGGCCGTCACTCCCACGTTGAAGTCGCTGGCCGGCAAGATCGATGCGCTTTGGGTCATTCAAGATCAGACCGTCGTCAGCGATTTCACCATCCCCTTGCTGATGCAATGGTCGCTTGATGCGAAAATCCCGATCTTTACGTTTTCTTCCACGCTGGTGCAGCAAGGCGCGCTGGGGGCTTTGGTGGTGGACGCCTGGACCGTGGGACAGCAGGCTGGCCGTATCGCCTCCGGGCTGCTTCGACGTGAAACCGCCCCCGGAGGCCTCTTGTTGACGCCCGAACAGCCGCAGCTCGCGTTGAATCTCCGGTCGGCGGAACTGTTTGGGCTCTCGCCTTCTGCCGAGGTGATCCGACTCGCAGGCCAGTTGTACCACGGTACCGGTCCAGTGGCCGGGAAGTTCTCAGCGACCGACCTCCTTCAGTAAGTGAGGCAGCTCATGCACCAGGCCACCGCAGTGGTGTCGGCCGTGTCGAAGGGCAGCCTCAAGCTGAAGCTGGCCCTCAGCACGGCCGCGCTGCTCACCGTGACCTGCCTCGTGCTGGGATGGCTATTTCTCCAACAACAAGTCCAGTCGGTGACGGCCGGCTTGCTCGACAGTGGCACGCTCCTCGCCCAGCATCTGGCCCGCACGAGCCGCCATCCGACTCATTCTGCCGACACCTACTCGCTCGCCCGTCTGCTGCGCGAAACCTTGGCGGTGTCACAGGTCAACTATGTCGCCATCATCGCACCGCAGCAGCACATCGAGATGGGCGCCGGCAAGGAAGCCTGGGCCCAGCAGTTTGCGCGAACTGGCCCATCCAGCCAGCGGTTTTCCCTGTCCGGCTTGATCCTGCCGAGATTGGCCGACCATCAGACGGCGGAGCCCATGATCACCGCGGTGTCCCTGACCGGAGGCACGCCGGTCCTTCGTCCGACCATTCAGTTCAGCGGACCTGATCTCTTCAACCTGTTCCTAGGGGCGGAGTACCCGGTCGTGATCGATGTGACGGTGCCCTTGCCAACGACCTCACCCA
>FKKE01009600.1_pt6 | contig 13228 bp, 10 predicted proteins | sample 1106331 | NCBI WGS metagenome assembly FKKE01 (sample SAMEA3931202, study PRJEB13176) | freshwater metagenome | biome: Drinking water system; feature: drinking water; material: freshwater | place: China | collected 2013-02-06 | reverse complement strand
CATGGATAAGCTGTTGTTTGGTCGCTCGGATGTCATTCTTAATGGCGATACATCTTTCCTGGAGTCGGGAATCATCGATTCGACGGGAGTGTTAGAGCTGGTCGCCTTTTTGGAAGAACACTTTCGGGTCAAAGTCAAGGATGAAGATCTGATCCCGGCGAACCTTGATTCTGTCAATGCACTCACTCGATTTGTGGAAGATAGGTCGGCCGTGCCTGCAGAGAACCGGAGGTAACGATCTGTGCAAGTGGAAGATTTCTTGAGGGCGAGCGCTGCCCAATTTCCCGACAAGCTTGCACTTGTGGCGGGAGATCAGAGGGTTACCTACGGGGAACTCGACCAGCGTACGAACGCTCTGGCCCACGGACTGATCCGATTGGGTGTTCGACGAGGCGATCGAGTGGTAGTGTGCCTCGATAACTCCGTGGAGGCGGTCGCATCAATTTTTGCGATACTGAAGGCCAGTGCAGTTTTTGTGGTAGTGCCTCCCACAACGAAAGTGGAGAAATTGCTGTATGTCCTAAACCAGTGTCAGGCATCTGTGCTGGTGGTGTCTCAGAGGCGGGCCACGGAAGTCTTTGGCGTAGCGGAACGGCTGCACTATCTTAGAGTGTTGGTCGGAGTAGGAACGGTCGGAACAGAAGGGTCGACTGAATCCTTGCAGGTAACCTCCTTCGTCCAATGCGTGGCGCAAGGAGATCCTTCCTGCCCTCCTCCTTGTCAAAACATCGATGTGGATCTTGCGACGCTGATCTATACCTCAGCCTCGACCGGAGAATCAAAGGGAGTCATGCTGACCCATCTGAATATGGTGTCCGCGTCGTCGTCGATTATCCAGTTTCTGGAATATGGAGAGGGCGATGTCATCCTCAATGTGCTTCCACTCTCTTTCGATTACGGTCTCTATCAAGTGCTGATGGGGTTTAAGGTCGGTGCCACGGTCGTTCTTGAGAAATCATTCGCATACCCCCATCTGGTCTTCAGTCAGATTGCACAGAGGCAAGTCACAGTGCTTCCTCTTGTTCCAACACTTGCGGCAACCCTTGTCGAGACGAATCCTGAGACCTATGACTTCACGTCGGTTCGATGCATTACCAATACCGGGGCTCCGCTGCCGACGGACCATATTCGGCGACTGGGTGAGCGGTTTCCGAGGGCTAAGATATTCTCAATGTATGGACTCACGGAATGCAAACGAGTGTCGTATCTATCCCCTGATCAATTGAATCGGAGGCCGATGTCTGTTGGAAAGGGGATGCCCAATCAAGAAATTTATCTTGTCGACGGCGATGGGAAGCGGGTCGGGCCGGGAGCGGTCGGTGAGCTTGTGGTGAGGGGCTCACATGTAATGAAGGGCTATTGGAATATGCCGGAAGACACCGCGCATGTACTCAGGCCAGGGCCTTGGGGGAATGAACAGGTTCTATACACCGGTGATTTATTCCGTACAGATGAGGAAGGATATCTCTACTTCATTGGCCGCAAAGATGACATGGTCAAGACGGGTGGGAGAAAGGTGAGCCCACGCGAGGTGGAAAACGTCCTCCACAGCATGGAGCAAGTTGCCGAGGCGGCCGTAGTTGGGTTGCCGGATGCTCGGCTTGGTCACTCCATTAAGGCGGTTGTACGACTGCGCGACGGAGTGGAGGTCAGAGCGGCGGACGTGATTCGCTACTGTCGGGACCGTCTTGAGGATTACATGGTGCCCAAGGTTGTCGAGTTCGTTGATAGGCTGCCGAAGACGGAAAACGGAAAGGTCGACAAGAGAGCATTGGAGCAATCTGGGGGGGACGGGCAGAGTTCTGGCTGGAAGACACATGCGACCGAATTATCAGGGGAGGCCCGGCGCATCTCATGTGAGGAGGCGCGCGTTGAACAGGCTATTGGTCACGTGATGGAGTCGCATTCCGAGAGGACGGCCGTCATCTATAGGGGCCAGTGCTGGACATATGCCGACTTGCGCGCACTCGTCAACGCACAAAAGGCTCGGTTGATGAATGCGGGCTTGTCAGAGAAGAGCCGGGCGATCATTTGGATGGAGAATTCGACCGAGTACATTGCGACCTACTTGGCAGTACTGGAGGTGGGGGGGATCGTTGTCGCGTTGCATCCGCAGACAACGGTAGGCGAGGCGGTGCGGATCATTCAGCATGTTGGTGCCAAGGGCTTGATTGTGTCTCCCACCGTGAAGCACTGGACAATGAACGACTTTGAATCGACTGGGCTTCGCTTTCTTCTCGTCGGGGAAAATGTGCATCGATTGCAATATCGGGATTCTGGACAGGCGGTTCCAGAAGGGGTGGCGCAGATCATCTATACATCTGGATCGACAGGGCGACCCAAGGGCGTGGTGCTAACCCATCATAACCTGATCGCCAATACGCGGTCGATTCTCACGTATTTACAGTTGACCCACGATGATTCCGTCATGGCGGTGCTGCCGTTCGTGTATGCCTACGGCAACTCGGTCATGCTGACCCACTTGTTTTCCGGGGGCACCCTCGTGATTGAGAACAACATGCTGTATCCGCATGTGGTGCTGGACAGCATGATCAAGACGAGAGTCACCGGGCTGTCCGGGGTATCCACGACCTATGCCCTGCTGCTGAACCATTCGAATCTCAAATCGTACGCATTCCCCGATCTTCGTTACCTGACCCATGCGGGGGGACCCATGCCGATCGAACTGTTGGGGCGGATACGTACCGTGTTTCCCGCTCAGCGCATCTTCCTCATGTACGGCCAAACGGAAGCCTCGGCACGACTGACCTATCTTCCTCCGAACCTCATTGACATCAAGAAAGGTTCTGCGGGGCGGGCCATTCCCGGAGTGACTTTGAAGATTGCCAAAGAAGGAGGGGAAACGGCACAGCCGGGTGAGGTGGGCGAAGTCTGGGCATCGGGTGACAATATCATGCAAGGCTATTGGCAGGATCCAGAGCTAACCACCGGAGTGCTTCGGGATGGTTGGCTGCGTACGGGAGATCTTGGGCGATTGGATGAGCAGGGTTATCTGACGATCGAAGGGCGCAACAACGAAATGATTAAGTCCGGTGCCTATCGGATTAGTCCCACCGAGATCGAAGAGGTCCTGTTGCAGCATGGACAAGTACAGGAGGCCGGTGTAGTCGGCATCGAGGATCCGATTCTCGGTCAAAAGATCTGTGCGATTGTTTCGCTTGTAACGGCTGGCGCGCTGACGGAACAGGATCTAATGGCCTACTGCGCGTTGCGGTTGGTGCAATATAAACGGCCCAAAGTGATCGTGATCGTTGCCGCCTTGCCGAAATCTCCATCGGGGAAGATTTTGCGGGAGCGCCTGCGAGAAATGGGCGCGGCCGTGGTCATAAATCAGTATCCGGTTACGTCGTAATCTTCTATCAATCAGGACATCTCACCGAAGGAATGGCGAGGTGTTCCGCAAATTGCAGGTGCGACGGAGTCGCGAGGCATTCGGGAGCGTAACGACTGTGGAGGAACCCAATGAGCGATAGAGATAAACAGTTTTCTGCTGATCGCCTGAAACTTGACGCAGCCGTTGAGGTGGAACGGATTGGGGCTTTTATTCGGGACGGTGTATTCGTCAGGCTTCGAAGAAAAGGGCTGGTTGTTGGCCTCTCGGGAGGTATCGATAGTAGCACGGTCGCTGCCTTGGCGGTTCATGTCTTGGGAGCTGATCGTGTAGTCGGTCTATTCATGCCTGAATCCGACTCCTCGGATGACAGCCTACGGTTAGGACAATTACTGGCGGATAAGCTCGGCATTAGAACATTCGAAGAGAATATTTCTGGCATTCTCAAGGGAGCAGACTGTTACCGTCGACGCGATGAAGCAATTCGAGCCGTGGTGCCCGAGTACCATGCCGGCTATAGATCCAAGCTGGTGCTTTCATCGCTGGATAGCTCAGAATTTCGCATTTCCTACGTGGTGGTTCAATCACCGGAAGGACTGCAGAGCAAAGTGCGTCTTACGGCTGATGCCTTCTTGGCGCTGGTGGCTGCGACGAATTTCAAGCAACGTACCAGAAAGATGATGGAATATTATTATGCCGATCGCTTCCTCTATGCCGTCGCAGGAACGCCGAATCGGTTGGAGTATGACCAGGGGTTCTTTGTGAAGAACGGAGACGGTTCTGCCGATATCAAGCCGATTGCACACCTCTACAAATCCCAGGTGTATCAGCTGGCCGCGTTTCTCGGTGTGCCGGACGAAATCCTCAATCGACCTCCGACCACGGACACGTACTCGCTGGCGCAGTCTCAGGAAGAGTTCTATTTCTCACTGCCCTACGACAAGATGGACCTGTGTCTCTATGGCAAGAATCACCAGCTCCCGGCTGCTGACGTAGGCGTGGTTCTTGGACTAAGTGAGGCCCAAGTCGAGCGAGTGTACCGTGATATTGACGCAAAGCGTGGAGTCGCCAGATATCTCCATATGGAACCTTTGCTCATCGAGCCGATTGGAGAGGACCCATCGCGCTTGAAGTGAAGCCTCGCCAGTCTTATGAAGTTAACACCTTCCCCGATTGCCGTCTCGTCAGCCTCTCTGGGCGAGAGCATTGATCGGCGTGTATGGAGCCTGGGGATCGGTCTCGCCTCTGCATTCCTCTTCTGTTATGCAGACGTGTTGATCGGGATGGTCCGCCAGTGGTGGAACATCTCCTTCTATTCATATGCGTTCCTGATTCCCGTGGTAAGCGTGTATTTGGTGTGGATCAGGCGGGACCGATTGTGGGCTGTCAAACCACAACCGAATGTCCTAGTCGGAACTGTCGTTGTTGCCGCAGGATTGTCGGGGTTGGTGATCGGTCGGGCAGGTGGCGTTCAGGCTGTGCAGCAGCTCTCTCTCCTTATCACTCTTCCCGGCATTGTGTTGTTGTTGTTCGGGTATCAGGCCTTAAGAGCGCTTGGGCTGCCGATTGGTTTTTTGTGGTTTATGATTCCGATCTGGGAAGTCGTGACTGATCCGCTTCATTTCCCCTTTCAACAGTTCTCGGCAGATTTGGGTGTGCGATTGCTGCGGGTGGTCGGCATTCCGGTATTCCAGGAAGGGGTGTTCATTTATCTTCCGAATATCACGCTGGAGGTAGCCAAATCTTGCAGCGGCGTGAACTATTTAATTGCCGTGCTGGCCACGTCGATTCCCCTAGCCACCATCGTGCTGAACGACGTTCGTAAACGGATTGGACTTGTGTTGCTGGCGGTTACAGTGTCGGCCCTTGCAAACAGTTTGCGAGTCGCGCTGATCGCAGTGCTTGCCTATTATGATTTGAGCGGTGATCTCCATGGTCCCTATCACACGTTGCACGGAGTGTTTGTCTCGTTGGTTGGATACGTTGTGATTTTTGCGGGGCTGTGGGTACTTTCTCGAGGGCAGAAGCCGGATTCGGGTATCGCTGTTGGGCAGATCTGGCGATTCGAATGGCCTCAAGTACGGACTGCGTGGATTGTGCTCACGGTGATGCTTGCCGTGCTGGGAGCGTCGCGGAATGTCGAGTGGTCAGAACCGGTTCCCTTGAGACAGGAGTTGAGCGGGCTGTCCTTGGAAGGAGTCAGATGGATAGGGAGGGAAGTGCCATCGGTAGAGATGCTGCCTGGAGCCGATCGGCACTTCTCACGAGCCTTTCGTGCCGGTTCAGGAGAGGAAGTGAGAGTGGCGCTGTGGTACTTCGAGAGCCAATGGCAGGAAAGGGAGTTGATCAATTCGTGGACGGCCAAGTTGCATGCCGGTGCAGCCAAGGTCAAGGTCAATACCGGCGTGGGGAGTACGATCGAAGTTAATCGACGATTCAGTCATGAACAGAGCAAGAAAGAGGCGATTATTTTTTGGTATGACATCAATGGACGCATCCTGACAAGTCCTCTATCGGTAAAGCTCTATACTGCCCTCGATGCCATTCTCTATGGGCGGACGAATGGTGCGTTGGTCCGGGTGGCAGTCGATCTTCCGTCCGATGATCCGGAGGGGATCCAGCAGGCCATGGCCCAACTCGGCACTTTCGTGGCCCAAGCCTATCCTGTGTTTGCCCGTTATCTTCCAGGGGGGGTGGAGTGATCCACCACCATTCGTATTCAAGATAAGGAGGGAAGTGGTCTTCTCGCCTATGAATGTCGTGTGGGATCAATTGAGGAATATACGCGTGTGTTTTGGGCACCAGTCAGTGGGGGCCAATCTAATGAATGGGCTTGCAGCTCTCGGTCGAGGGCGCCTCAATATCGTGGAAGGTGCAACTCCGCAGAAGTGTAAGGGGCCAGTATTCGCCCATTTCCGTGTCGGACAGAACGGTGATCCCCTATCAAAAATCAGAGATTTTGCTTCGGTCATGAATGCTGGAATGGGTGAGTGTATCGATGTAGCTTTTTTTAAGTTGTGTTACGTGGATATCACGGCCCTAACCGATGTTGACGATCTGTTCGACGCGTACAGGAACGTGATGGATTCCCTCGTCCAAGCTTACCCTGCCGTCACCTTTCTCCATGTCACTGCGCCGTTAAGGAGGATAGACGACAGGTTTTTGAATAGAATACGCGTGAAGTGCGGAGTCGTCGACCTAGAGCGCAAGGGGCAACGGATACGCCACACCTATAACCAACTGTTGCGTTCGCGATATGGAGCGTCGGGCCGGTTGTTTGATTTGGCTGCAGAAGAGGCGACCAATATGGATGGGAGCTCCGCGGTTTTCCAGTACTTCGGCCAGCCCATCCCAAATCTTGTGTCCGAGTATACGGATGACGGCGGCCATTTGAACAAACCGGCTGCCGAACGCATTGCATGTCGGTTGCTGGACTTTGTCAGCTCGGCAGCGGAGGTCCGAGGTATTCACGGCGGGCGGGAAGTTCTACCATGAAGATTATCAATTGTGATGAAAGCCATGCGCAAGTTTGGGATGAGTATGTGGGGCGTCACGACCAGGGGTCTTTCTACCATCTGTTTGGCTGGAAACGTGTGAATGAGACGTCATTCGGGCATCGGACATTTTATCTGGCGGCGATGGAAGAAGAACGGATCAAGGGTCTGTTTCCTTTGGTCTATCTGGATACCCGATTGTTCGGCAAGATCCTTTGCGCACTTCCGTTTGTAAATTATGGTGGGCTTTGTGCCGACGATCATGCAACAGAACACTTGTTACTCGAAGAAGCGAGGGGGTTGGTTGGAGCGCTTCCCGCGGACTACCTAGAAATTCGTAGCTTGCGTAAGCTAGACGGAGAGTTTCCGACCTCCGAGCACAAGGTCAGCATGACAGTGTCGCTCGATCCCAACCCAGATGTCATTTGGGACGCATTCAAGACGAACCACCGCAAGCATATTCGGCAGGCCTACAAAAGAAATCTGACGTGTCAGAGTGGAGGGATGGAGCATCTTGATACGTTCTATTCCATTATTGAGGAGAGCTGGAAACATTTGGGGACGCCTCTCTATGAGCGGCGTCATTTTGAATTGGTGCTCAAGACCTTCCCTGATCAGGTCAGAATTTTTATCGTGAATCACGAGAACCTACCAATTGCCGCTGCGTTCAACGGATACTATGGCAGCTTCGTGGAGGGTATGTGGCTGGGGACGCGTCCTGCCTACCGCGATCTTGAACCGAGTTATGTGCTGTACTGGGAAATGATTCGAGATAGTTGTTTGCGGGGTTATCAGCAATTCCACCTCGGCCGGTCCACCGTCGATTCGGGAGGGGAAACATTCAAGCGGAAGTGGAATGCCTATCCGACGCCACTCTATTGGCAGTATATGCTGTCGATGGGTAAGCCGATTCCACAGCTGAATGTCATGAACAAGAAGTATCAGATGGCGATGCAGCTGTGGCGGATGCTTCCGTTTTCAGTGACACGTGCAATCGGTCCGTGGATTGCCAGGGGGATTCCCTAAGTCAGTCTCCACGGGCGAAACGAAAGAGAGAGTTTGTCCGCATGACACGCAGATATCGGTTTGTTCCTCCCGCTGGCACGCCGGTCAGTGCTGCAGACGTTGTGAGCAGCCTAGGAGCGGCTCTGGCAGATCGTGATGCTGTAGAACGGTTTAAGGCCGACCTTCGTGCGAGGATAGGCGTTTCGCACTGCGAGTTCGTATCAACGGGCCGCGCTGGGATGACGCTTGCCTTGCTGGCGCTCAAATCGATGGATGGGGGAAAGCGCGACGAGGTCGTGATCCCATCCTACACATGTTTCTCCGTGCCGGCGTCGGTCGTTAAGGCAGGGCTGAAGGTGCGCCTTGCGGATGTCGATCCAATGACGCTGGATATCGTTCCGAACGTCTTGGAACGGATCAGTGACTCTCGAGTCCTTGCCGTTGTGGCTACCAATCTCTACGGATTACCGAACGATCTTCCCACGATTGCCAGAGCTGCACAGGAACGTGGGGTTTATGTCGTTGATGATGCCGCGCAGTGCTTGGGGGGGGGGATTGGTGGCCGGCCGTCTGGCACCTGGGGAGATATCGGCCTCTACAGCTTCGACAAGGGTAAGAACGTGACTTCTATCGATGGGGGAGTGTTGGTGACGGGTTCAGATCGTGTCGCGGCTGCGATTGCCAGACAGATGAAGGGTTTGCGGGCAAGTACGCTGAAGGAATCCGCGATCCATGTGGCAAAGCTGCTCATCTATGCCACCTTCTTACATCCCACGCGATATTGGCTGCCTAATGCGCTGCCGTTCCTAGGATTGGGGACCACCCCGTATCAGACTGATTATCCATTAGCCCAGTATGATGCCTGGATGGCACCCCTCGGCCGCCGACTCTTCGCGCGTCTGGATGTCGTTTCCATGCAACGTCGCGCTGTTGCCGAGCGATATCGAAAGTTGCTGCCCTGGGGAACGAAGCTCCAAGCCGTTGTGCCACGGTCGGACACGGCGCCCGCCTATCTCCGATATCCAGTGCTGGTGGCAGCCGAATCCCGGGAGAAAGTGCTGGCAGCGCTTCGAGCTGAGGGAATTGGAGCGACCGCCTCCTATCCGGGGGCAATCAACGACATCCCCGAGTTGCAAGGAGTGCTGCGTTCGGAAGACCGGAAACTTCCCGGGGGGCGGGACCTTGCCAGCCGTATCCTGACGCTCCCAACACATGGTTATGTGACGGAGCAGGATCAGGATCGAATCGCTGCTGTGATCGCGGACACGCTGGACGCATAACGGAAGCACTCCTCCTACATGAACATTTGGAAATGTGCCAGCGCAATGGAGTCACTGGGACTCAGTGAACAGGAATGGAATGCCCTGGTCTCTGAAAGTCCGACGAAGACCGTTTTTCAAACCTACCAGTGGATGTCCAGTTGGGAGAAGATCTTCGGACAGCAATGTGTGCCCTGGTACATTTCGGTGGGGGAAGCATCTAGTATTGTCGGGGTGGCTCCGCTCACGGTCACTAAGGGATCGAGGGGCCAGCGGGTCGCCACATTCCTGGGGGATGGAAAAGCTGACTATTGCGACTTCTTGCTCGCGGGCGATAGAACTGCGGCCTTAGAAAAGATATTCGAACAGATATTTGCGGATCGTGGATTGTGGGACGTCATCGAATTCAATAGCATTCCGGCCGAGTCTCCCACGATCGCTGTCGCGCAAGCTATCTGTCGTGAAGCTGGTTACTATGTATTGCAGCGTGATCTCTATTCCAGTCCTGCGTTGCTGATCAATGGGCATGAGGAGGAGGCGTCGAAGATATTTAATAAAGTCGGGTTGCGTCGTAGACAGAACTATTTTCATCGCCAGGGGAGTCTGACATTCAAGACGCTTCGAGGATTCGAGGTGATGCCCTACATGGATCGATTCTTTGCGCAGCATATCTCTCGGTGGGCCGGCAGCAAGACTCCCAGTCTGTTTCTCGATGATCAGAATCAAGCATTTTACCTGGAATTGGTGAGAGGTATGTCTGATGTAGGTTGGCTCGTGTTGTCTGTCGTGGAATTGAATGATCGACCGCTGGCGATGCACTGTGGATTCGACTACGGGGGGCGATTCTTGTGGTATAAGCCCTCGTTTGATGTGGCGCAGGCAAAACATTCCCCGGGCCTTGTTCTTCTACGATACCTGATTGGGCATGCGATTGAGCAGAAGCGAGCAGAGTTTGATTTTTCGATTGGTGACGAACCTTTCAAATTTCGATTCGCGAATCATGTTCGCACGACTGTCCAACTTAGGATCTACAAGGGCCCGCTCGAGTTCGCCTTGGGATGGTCGAGGCAGAAGTTGGGGCAGATCAAGAGGAGGATTACGAGAGTATGACTGGGGATACGGGTTGTCGTGATCAGATCGACGTGAGCGTCATTATCCCCACGTACAATCGCGGGGCGTATATTGTTGAAGCTGTCGAAAGTGTCCTGGCCCAGACCTATCGTAGTGTAGAGGTGATCATTGTAGATGATGGATCTACAGATGATACGTTTGAACGGCTCGCTTCGTATCAATCGCGCCTGACGATCCTAAAGACGAATCATGGGGGGGCACCGCATGCCAGGAATGTCGGGGTACAGGTTGCTAGGGGGAAATATGTGGCGTTTCTCGATTCCGATGATCGCTATCTCCCTCACAAACTTAAGCTACAGGTGCAGGTCCTTGAACGCTTTCCGGATGTAGATCTAGTGTACTCGGAGTTCTCTGGGTTTGGCGATGGTGTGACAGAGGAATTTCATTTGAAGTCGTACCATGCGCCCGCATTTCGTAATGGTGAGACCTATGACCGCTATTTTGAACGCGCAATCGTGTTGAGGGATGTGGGCATTGAATGTCCTCCGTGGTCCGAGAGGAAACTTTATATCGGGCACATCTTCGATCAGTACCTCCGCACCTTGTTTGTTTTTGTCAATTCCCTCCTGGTCCGCCGAGATGTGCTCGCTGCAGTTGGAGATCATGATGAAACGCTATCGTTATTCGACGGGTATGATTTGGTGCTCCGAATTGCAAAGCACAGCCAAATTGCCTTCGTGGATCTCCCAACGTATGAACTCCGCTACCATGAAGGCCAAATCTCGACGACTAAACGGCATGATGGGCCTGCGGTCTTGGTGGCGAAACAACGACAACTTTTGACGATCGCGGAGCGTCACGGTGTGCTTGATGACGCCTATTATTGCGCCAATAGAGCTGCGGTAGATGAGGTTATGGGCCGATTGCATCGCGCGCTTGGCATTGCCCTGATGTGTGATCCTGGGCATGATACCGAAGCGCGCTTACATTTGCGTGCAAGCGCCCGGTATGGTCATCCAACAAACGGTTTCCACGCTCTGACGTTTGTGCCCAGCCTAGTGCGTCGAGTGGTCATGAAGCTGTATAGGCTTCTGCAGAAAAAGTCATGAGGCATCTCGATGGTGGATGCGGAAATCATTCATGGTCGAGCTATTCTTGGCCAATTACAAGGGGACTGGGAGAGGCTGATGGAAGCAGGGCATCATGAGCCGTCGGTTTCCTTCCAGTGGACTGCGGCGCTGATGGAGTCGCATGTTCAATCGCAGGACAAGATCACATCAATCATTTTGAGACAGAACGGCCGCGTTGTCGGAATTATCCCATTAGTCATGAGGCCGGTTAAGATGTTTGGACAATCGCTTATGACAGCTTGTCCTGTCTCAGAATTATCCAACACGCACAGTGATTTGCTTCTTGAAGAAGTCTCGGAGCCCATTCTAGGAGCTTTTGTGGAAGCGCTGTCTCGACTGGAACAATCCTGGGATGTATTCAACATGACTCGGATCCTTGAGTCGAGTCGGCTCTGTAAGTTGCTGTGCGAGCTCGCACGTCAACGTTGGAAACGACTCGAGTGTGTCAGGACACCCCCGTCTTTTGTTCTCACATTAGACAGTACAATGGACGGATATCTGCGCCAACGATCGGGGAGCTTTAGGAACGCACTGAAGCGGATCGAGCGAAAATTGGCGAGTCGAGGATGTCTGACGATCAGGACCCAGAACGATTTCTCCGACATAGATGAGGCCTATGCCGTGCTGTTATCCATTGAACATCGTTCATGGAAACACATCCACGGAACGTCCATATCATCCGTTTCTCGTCAAGCGACCTTTTATCAACGTCTCTGCCAGATGGCTCACCAGAAGAACTGGCTACAGTTAGAATTTCTGTATCTTGATGATCGGCCCGTCGCTTACAATCTTGGCCTAACATTGAAAGATACGTATTTTTACCTGAAGACAAGTTATGATCAGGCGGAGCGGCCCTCGAGCCCAGCCACGTTTCTCCGAGCTCGGTTGGTGGAGGGGCTTATTGTGCGGGGGGTTACGCGGATGGATTTTCCGGCGGAACCATATGAGTGGGAGCGCCAGTGGACCGATGAGCTGCGATGGCATCAATCGCTTACCTTGTTTGCGCCCACACTGAAGGGCGTAGCCTACGGCTTCTATCGAAAAGTCAGAGCCATGCAGCGCCGCGCCGATGATTTGCAGGTGCAGTATACGAATCCGCGCGATCTCAAAGCTGGCCATTCCTGAATACAATTCTGATCGCCCAGACGATGTCACGCGACTATGAAGTTGAAGTGTTGACACAAGTTGACGCCATACGTTCTGTGGCGGAAGCTTGGGACGGATTGGCGGATCGGTTCGGGAATCCGTTGCTCGGTGCGAACTGGTTTTTGGCCTGTGCAGAGACGCTCTGTTCCGAACAGGATCTGCGCGTGGTTGTGGTGCGCTCACCGGGTGCCCTCCATGCCGTGGCACCGCTCGTTGTCGTTCGCCGCGACGGGGTGAAGAGGTTGGAACTGCTGGGGGCGGCGGCATTGTACGAGCCGACCGGATTTCTTTATGACAATATCGAAACTCTCCATTGTTTAGTGCACAAGATCGTTGGCCTCCGGCTGCCGATCATGCTAGCCAGGATTGATAGAACCGAGCCGGTTGAAAGGGTATTCAAAGACCTGGCCCGCGGCAAAGGAATCGTAATTGGTCGAAAGGCTGCAAGCGCCGCGTTTATCGCCTCGAAGGGCAGTTGGCAAGATTACGTTCAGTCGATTTCCAGTCAGCGGCGCCATGATTACCAGCGTAAGCGGAAACGAGCGGAGAAGGGAGGCCCCGTTGCGGTTAGGATTGAGTGTCCCCACTCGCAGACGGAGCTTCCTTCCTTGCTCGATGAGGTGTTTCGGATAGAGGGAGCAGGGTGGAAAGGGCGATCGGGCTCTGCATTGCGCTCCAATGTGCGTGTCCGGAAATTCATGGAGCGGTATAGTGCGATGGCCTGTGAATCTGGCACTCTCCGTGCTTGTTTTCTCGATGTGGGAGGAGTGC
>FKKE01004929.1_pt1 | contig 13228 bp, 10 predicted proteins | sample 1106331 | NCBI WGS metagenome assembly FKKE01 (sample SAMEA3931202, study PRJEB13176) | freshwater metagenome | biome: Drinking water system; feature: drinking water; material: freshwater | place: China | collected 2013-02-06 | reverse complement strand
GCGAAAGGCTGGGACAATCAGCTCGATGACGAAATCGGCTTGGTTGTTTCGTACGACACAAGATTGCGCGCCCTCGCCAGCTTCGGATCGAACGGGCTCGGCGCGGACCTGACGCCGAACGTCGGCGTCACCCTCGGCAACATTCACACAAACCTGCACGCCGGACTGACGTTGCGCGTAGGCCAGGACTTGGCGAACGATTACGGCCCCCCGCGCGTACAGCCGTCGCTCGCCGGCGCGGGTTACTTCTCGCCACGCGACAACTTCAGCTGGTATGTGTTCGCAGGCGTCGAAGGCCGCGCGGTGGCGCACAACATCTTTCTCGACGGAAGCCTCTTTCGCGAGGACGACCCCAGCGTGTCTAGCAACAGCTTTGTGACCGACGTGCAAACAGGTCTAGTTATGCAGTTTCGCCAAGCTCAGGTGGCGTTCACCTATGTCGAACGGGCTGAAGAGTTCGCGGAGCAAACAGAGCCGCAGCGATTTGGCGCGGTTAGCCTTTCCACGCGGTTTTAGCCGGGCGCGCGCCGCCGCGACACGGGAGCAAGGATGACGATGAAGTCGGCGTGCGCTTCCTATACCGCTTCGACGAAGATGCCGGCGACTGATCTTACATTTTCGAGCGCAGGCGGGCCGGGCCCCTGCGCAGATTTTTGTTGCATTCACGTGTATGGAGCCCAGTTCGGATGACAGATGCTCCAGAACGACGCATCTTTACGGGGGACGAAGAGGTCCCGCTTGTCGCAGATGTGTTTGGAACGCCGAAACGAGGGTTCGTCATCCTTGCGCATGGCGGCGGACAGACGCGACACGCATGGGCGAAAGCCGGTCAACGCATTGGGGCCGCGGGCTGGTCAGCGATCGTCCTTGATCTGCGCGGTCATGGCGAAAGCGGTTGGTCGCCCAGCGGAGACTATCGGCTCACGCGGTTTGCGAGAGACCTCGCGTTGGTCGCAAAGCAAATCGGCCAAAAACCGCACCTGGTCGGCGCGTCGCTCGGCGGGCTTGCCGGCTTGATGGCGGAGACACACACCGATCCGGGCGCATTTGCGTCGCTTACACTGGTGGATATTACCCCGCGCATGGAGCCGGCCGGCGTTGCGCGCGTCGTCGGCTTCATGGCCGATCGATCCGAAAACGGGTTCTCAAATCTCGAAGAAGCAGCAGATGTGATCGCGCGCTACCTACCCCATCGGCCGCGCCCTCAAGATTTGTCTGGGCTCGCCAAAAACCTACGCAAAGGTGAAGATGGCCGATACCGCTGGCACTGGGACCCTCGTTTCATCACCAGCGTCGTCGAGACGCGCGCTACGCATTCCATGGACGAGTTTCAAGCGCGCGCCAGTGAACTTCGCTTGCCGCTTCACTTGATACGAGGCCGCCTGAGCGAACTCGTGTCCGAGGAAGCCGCTCATGCGTTCCTTGAAACCGCGCCACACGCGAAATTCTCAGACGTTGCCGATGCTGGACACATGGTCGCCGGCGATCGAAACGACGCCTTCACCGAAGCTGTCTTAGGGTTTTTGGAGGATCAGCGGAGCGCGAACTAGTCGATACTCCTCGACGGGCAAGTTAGGGCCAACACCGCCTCTCCGGCAACCTCTTAGCGATGGCTCGTTGCCAGGGATTGTGGTCATTGGCCTCGGCAGGACAGTGACGCTCATTTTGCGTCAGGGATCGAAGCCCGAAGGGCCGAGCCGTGCTAGGCGCGGCTCGGTCGCGTGAGCGACGAGAGCCCGGCGCGCGTAAGCGCCCGACGCCAAGTCTTCCCCTCGCGTGGCGCAACAACATGCTGGCGTTCGACGGCGAGACGCTGAACGAAGCCATTGCGCAGGTTTCGCAGCAGACAGGCTGGACGTTCGAGCTTGCCGATCCATCACTCGGTGAAATGCGTGTCGGCGGTTACGTCCAGGCTGATCCCGAAGCCTTCATCGAACTTATGTCCTCGAGCCTGAACCTCGAAGCCCGGCGCGAAGGCGATCGGCGTGTGATGCTATCGCGTCGCTCCTAAATCCAGCTGACACATTCCCGCAACAAAGGGCAACATTCTGGCCGAGATCCGTTGAAAACACTTTCCAAAAGCGGAAAAGCGCCGGGCGTCGCGTTTCCGGCCGACGCCAGACGCTCAATAGCGCAAGCCTTAACGACACAATTGGGCCAACCTAGGCCGTAGCTTACAAAATCACGAAAGGCCAAGTCGCTCAATTCGTGACACTGGCGTCAGCGACCGACGACCGGCCTACTCTTCGCCGAAAGGGATCCGTTCAAGCGGGACAATGCTGCGCGTGAAATCGATCGCGCCCAGCCCAGGACACACTTTTGGGACGCGAGATCGCCAATTGCTCCTTATACGTTTTCGGCAAGACATAGAGGAGTCGCGAGTGAAGGCGTTCGGTCTGGTTTGGGTTCTGCTCGCAGCGATGCTGGCGTCGGGTTGCACGGAAAACGCCGAGGATCAATCGGCGCTGACGCGCGCAGCCGAGGGCGCGCCTTACGTCTTAGAGGGCACCCAAGTTTGGACAGTGCCCGACCCGGTTTCAGGCCGCGACTATGAGGTCTTCGTCAGCCTGCCCGCCAGCTACGAAACCAATTCGCAGCATCTTTATCCCGTGCTTTACGTCACCGACGCTGACTACGCGTTTCCCATTATTCGCCAAATCGCTCGAAGGGTGAATTTGGAGGGGCCGTTGATCGAGGAATTTGTCTTGATCGGCCTGTCTTATGCGCGCGGAGACGATGGCCGGGTTAGTCGCAACCGGGACTACACGCCGACGCCGAATGGCCCGCAGAGCGCTGGCGATATGGCCCATGGTCAAGGCGCCGCCTACCAAGCCTATCTGAAGACGCAGGTTCTCCCCTTCGTCGAAAATCGGTTCCGAGCCGATCCCGCACGCCGCGTGATTTTAGGCCATTCGTATGGAGGTTTGCTGGGAGCTCAAATTCTGTTCACTGACCCGACGCTGTTCCGCTCCTACATTCTAGGAAGCCCGTCCTTCTGGTTCGACCGGCGCCACATCATGACATTGGAGGCCGCCTACGCGCGCAATCATCGCGACCTTCCCGCCGATGTCTTCATGTACGTCGGGAGCTTTGAGTCGCCAGGCGCCAGCAGTCGCAACACACGCGTTGATATGGTGGGTGACGTTCGAACTATGGAACGCGTGCTGAAGTCTCGCAACTATCCGGGCCTTCAGGTTCAGTCGACAGTATTGGAGAATGAAGATCACTTGACCGTCGCTCCGGTGGGCTTCACGCGGGCGCTGATGGCCGTCCTGCCTGCGCAGCCTTAGAGCCGGCAGAGTAGATTTTGGCCGGTGCTGGCGGTAGCGGCCTGAAGGCCGAATTCCGGGAGTTGCTAGAGTCCGCTTAGGTCTGTGAGTTCAACTGATTGACGCAACGCGCACTCCTATTTCGGCGGCAAGCTCTCAGCATAAGCCTTCGCTGCCTCCCGCCATGCCTTGAGATTCTTCTTGGTGCATTCTGCTTCATCCACGAAATAGAAGCCCGGCATCGCGCGTTGGCCCATAGCCACGACAACACCGCCGCGGAGGTTGCGGATCGCCGCACTGTCTTTGCCGATACGAAACATCAAGCGGTCGGCGTAGGTCTTGGTCTGATCGACCCCACAACCATGTCGCAATTTGGCAGGACGCCGCGACGGTCAAGAGTGCGAGCTACCTGTCCCCGCCATCCTCTCGCGACGCGCTTTGAAGCCTCAGCAAGTGATCGCGCAAACGTTCGACCAGTCCTGACAACGTCGCAAGTTCCGCGTCTGTGAAAACATTAAAGCACTCTGCTTCGATTGCGCGCGAAGCGGCAACGAAATGGGCGACCTTCGCCTGAGCGTGCGGACTCAAATAGACGCCCCAGGAACGTCTGTCGTTTGGTTCTGCGCGCCGCTCAACAAAGCCGCGAGCCTCCAACCGATCGATCATCTGGCCGATGGCGGGGCGGGTCATCTCAAGCATCTCCGCAAGTCTCGTTTGGGTGAGACCATCTTCGCGATAAAGATAGGCAAGCACGCGCCAGCTCGCGCCAGTCAATCCCTCCGCGCTTAAGCGCTCATCGTAGAGCATTCGCAGCGACCGGGTGACGTCGGCCAACGCGAAGCCCAACTGCGCCCGTGACGACAAAGCCGCAGTCGCAGAAGCTTTCGGCCTGACGCCAGGTCTAGTGCTTGCAGCGCGACGCGACATGTGTAAACTTCTTTATTATAATCAACGTTACTAACCTCGGACGCTGGGCGAACCGAGGGTAAGGGGGGATTGTCATGAGAACAAAGTCAACACTAGCGCTCCTGTCGGGCGTGTCGCTTGCAGCGATGGGGGTGATTAGTCCCGCCTTTGCCCAAGACGAGGTCGAAACGTCTGACGAAATCATCGTCACAGCCACTGGCCGTACAGCCGCGATTCAAGACGTACCACTTGCGGTGACGGCTGTGGGCGGCGAACAACTCACGAATTCCGGCGCTCAAGATCTGCGCGACGTTACACAGGTAGTGCCCTCCTTCCAGCTGGGAACCGGCCAGTCCATCGCGGCGAGCACGCCGCGAATCCGCGGCATTGGCACCGGCGGCGATAACGTAGGCTTCGAATCTGCGGTCGGAATCTTCATTGACGGTGTCTACCGCGCTCGTGCGGGAGCGGCATTGTCGGACTTGCCCGACATCGAACGTGTTGAAGTTCTGCGAGGCCCACAGGGAACACTTTTCGGCCGCAACACTTCGGCGGGGGCCGTGAGCGTGGTCTCCGCTGGCCCCGACTTTAATCCGGGTATGTACATTGAGGGGCTCTACGGCTTCGATGACCTGGAAGAAGGCAGCTTGCGCGCCGGCGTCAATGTACCGATCGGCGACAGCGTTGCATTCCGCTTTGACGGCTCGGTCAGATCACGTTCGGGCTATATCACGGACCTTATTTCAGGCGATGATCTCAACACGCGCGACCGTTGGACGGCGCGCGGTCAGATGCAATGGGACATCAGCCCCGATGCGACGCTTCGGGTGATCATCGACGCCGCTGAAGCAGACGAAGTTTGCTGCGGCGTGACGCCGTTTATCTACGGCAGCACGCAGGCCGCTGTCACTGCGATTGTGGGGCCCGCGGGCACACCGGCCATCGATCCGGAAGGCCGCGGCATGACCGTCACCGGTGCGTTGCCCGGCCTCCCTTCGCTTGGCCCGGGGCTTCCGGCACAGCCGGGAACCAGCGCGCGGAACCTGACCGATGCGACCGAAGACATCGGCTTTTCCGCTCAGCTTGATTGGCGGATTGGGAACGTTGACCTGACCTCAATAACCGCTTTCCGCGATTGGAGACAAACCCGAGGCCAAGACATCGACTTCAATCTGATTGACATTGCCTATCGCGACGGCGTGGAAGTTGGCGTCGAGAACTTCACGCAGGAAATCCGCTTGCAAGGCGAAGCCGGACGGGTGAATTGGCTGGCTGGGGTATTCTATTCTGACGAACAGGTCGTCAACAATGACCGTATCCGCATCGGCGCGCATGCGAACCTTTATGGCAACGCGCTAGCTCAGGGCGGCACCGCGCCGCTCGCGGCAATCGGCGGACCCGTGGGCGGTTGCCAACTCTTCGACTCTGGCGCGGTGAACGTCGAACCAGACACCACCCCCTCGTTCTTCTATTGCGCGAGCGATAACCCGGCCACGCCGTTGGTGTTCGACCCCAACCCGGCTTTGGCGAGCCTTTATCTGCAGGGCAATGTGGCCGGCGCGGGTCAACAGCGAGATGACTGGCAAGCGGACACGCAGAGCTGGTCGGTATTCACGCATAACGAGATCAACCTTTCAGATCAGCTCGTGCTCACGCTAGGGGCTCGCTACACTTCAGAAACAAAGGATGTCACTGCGGACTTGTTCTCCGTGTCGCCAGCTTGTGATTCCCTGCGCGCGATTGAAATCGCAACTGACCCCTTCTTTGGCGGCGCGGCGGATGGCGTCGGCTTCATCGAAGTTCTGCAGTCGACCGCGAGCGCCGGCGGACTGATGAACATCGCTTGCAGCCCAGCCGTGAACCCCATGGCGAACGGACACTGGGAGGGTTCATCGGAGGAGAATGAATTCAGTGGAACCGCGTCACTGGCCTACCATCTATCGGCGGATATGATGGTCTACGGAAGTTTCTCGCGCGGCTACAAAGCCGGCGGGTTCAATCTGGACCGCCAAGGTCTTGCGCTTCGTCCCGACACGACTAGCGCAGCTACGCTGAACATCAACCAAACGCGCTTCGATCCGGAATTCACTGACGCATATGAAATCGGTTTGAAGTCCACTATTTTTGGCGGAACGACGACACTCAACCTTGCGGCGTTCTACCAACAAATTCACGACTACCAACTCAACGCTTTCAACGGCTTCAACTTCATCACTCGCAACGTGCCTGAAGTGATTTCGCAGGGCGCAGAACTCGAGTTTTCGTCGAGTCCGATGGAGGGGCTGACGATTAGCGGCGGCGTGAGTTACGTCGATGCTTATTTCGACAGCGAGGTTCGCTTCAGCCCACTGACCGCCGGCCTCGGCGCAAGTGATCCCAATGCCGTATTCGCCGGCGATCCGCTGGCGCTTTCCCCGGAGTGGACGGCCACGGCGGCTATTGCCTACGAAATGCCTCTCGGCGCCGACCTGCGTGCGCTGTTCTACCTGGATAGCCGTTGGAATAGCGAATATCGAACGCAGACGCTTGGCCGCGATCCGCTCGGTCGCACGGACAATGAAGCATTCGCGGTTTTCAACGGACGGATTGGAATCGGCCCCGAAGATGAGCGTTGGTCGGTTGAGTTCTGGGGCCGCAACCTAACTGACGAATTCTACTATGTCGGCGCGTTCCAGGCGACGCTCCAGAACACCTTCGTGATCTATCCGAGTGAGCCCCAGACCTACGGCGTAACGGTGCGGGCGCGGTATTAGGTCAATAGCGCTTGGGCGGCTTCGAAGACGAAGCCGCCCAATACGACGTGGCTGTGCCCTCCCAGGCCGCTGCGTTGCTTAAAGCCCCGGTCCCTCGTGGACCGGGGTCTTTTTTTGCACGATCTGGCAAACGAGTTTCGCCGTCAAGTGCGACGCCATCGCGATTTCGCGGCAGCGGCGGCTTCGCGCCGCCATTGAAGGTTTCGGTGGCGCGGGCTTCTCGCCTCTTTATGTCACCGCCGCCGCGGCCGATCCGATGAGCAATAATGCGAGGCCGCTAGCAAGAAACGCAGCAATTTGGCCTCGCCCTCGCAGGCGCCAATGCGGCGCGCACGCGCCGAGGGGTTGCGCCGTGGCGACATCAGCCAGGCGAGCTGGCGCCAACCCCGTGCAGAAAGAAACGAACCGATTCCGTCACGTGCGCGCGGAGATCGTCATCGGATAGTTCGTATCCTTCGTCCATAATGGCTTTGTACTGGTGAGGGCCGCGCAACAGGGCGAAGAACGACAAAGCAGCCGCCGAGGGGTTCCGGATCGCAACGCCGTCTCGGGGGGCGCGCGCGCTCAGATAGTCCGCAACAATTTCTGCAAGCCGGTTTGGCCCAACGGTGAGACACGTCCTGGCGGCTTCCGGAAACTCCTGGCTGACTGCGCAAATCATCCGGAAGAATTGCCGCGACTGCGGACTGAGCGCCGCACGGAGATAGTGCTCGCCAATACGCTGCAATCCTTCTGAGAGCGGCAACTTGATATCCGCGATCGGGCACAGCGACGCCGCAAAGCGATCGTTGCATTCGGCCAAGACAGCGACGAACAGGCCATCCTTGCTTCCGAATTGCGCGTAAAGCGTCGCGAGCGACCCTCCCGCCAAACGGACAACGTCGTTGACGCTGGCTGACTGGTAACCCTGCTCGCAAAACACTTTGAGCGCGCTTTCGAGAAAAACCCGCCGCCGCGCAACGCCCCGATCAGTAGAGCGGTGATCACCGTCGGCCACACTGTTGCGGGCCATGGGTTTCCTCGCAAAAAACGGTTGCGTGCTCCACACTATACCGTTTGCCAGGGCGCCGGAATGGGCAAGATGGGTGCGCGGGGGGGCGAGATCGGCGAAACGGATGGGAGCCGGGGTCCCTAATCGCTCCACGTTGTGGCGGTCGCGCTCGACAGTCTCACGATTGCGAGCAACCTCGCCGCTTCTGCTTGCGCGCGCGCGCGCCGCGCCAAGTTTGCCTGGCGCTGGGCATCCAAAACTTCGGGCAAGCGCCCTGCGCCCAGTTCGTAGGCGCGGCGCGCGAGCCGGAGATTTTCCTCCGCCAGCGCCAGCGCCTCGTTGCTCAGGCCCCGTCCGGCCTCGGCCGCGGAAAGACCGGACAACGCGTCGGCGACTTCCCCGAACGCACGCAGGACAGTAGCCCGATAGCGGGCGTCAGCGCGCCGCGCCTCAGCTTGCGCACGGCGCACGTCGGCGCGGAGCGCCCCGCCCCTGAAGATCGGGACTGCAAGTGCGGGGCCGAGCGCCCAGCCTGACGAAGCGTACGAAAACAAGGTATCAGGATCGAGCGCGGTCTGCGCGTAGCTCCCCGACAAGCGCACTTGCGGGAAGAGGTTGGCGACCCGCACTCCAATGTCAGCCGTCGCCGCGTGCAACGCCGCCTCAGCCGCACGGATGTCGGGACGCCCGCGCAGCAGGTCCGAAGGCAGGCTCACGGGGATCTGCTCGGGCGGCGAGAAATCAGCCAGCGCGAACTCGGGGGCCGTCCAGACGCCGGGCGCGTGGCCAGCGAGGACCACAAGAGCGTTACGCGCCGCCGAAAGACGGTCACGTAAGGCTGGAAGCGCCGCCGCATCCTGCGCCAATTGCGTTTGCGCGCGAATGCGATCGATCGCGCCCACGGCGCCGGCGTCGATCGCGCGCTCGACCAGAGCGAGCGTTTGTCGGTCATCGGCAATAATGCGTTCAAGCGCATCGATCTCGGCGGCGAGTGCTGCGCTTTCGATCGCCCTGGAAGTAATCTGGGCAGCGAGCGTCAGCCGCGCGGCGTCATAGCGGAACCTCTCCGCCTCAAAGCGAGCTGTCGCCGATTCCCGCTCGCGGCGTGCGCCGCCAAACAAGTCGAGATCGTAGCTCACGCCAAGGCCAACCGAGTAACGGGATATGGTGCGGGTGGGAAAGCCGTCGAACCCAAACGCCGCTGCATTAATGCGCGTGCGCTCAGCGCTCACATTGGCGCCGAGTTCCGGCGCTGTCCCGCCATAGACGATGTCGCGAGAGGCTCGCGCCGCATCGAGGGCGGCGTCAGCTTCGCCAATCGTGGGACTGGCAGCCAGGGCTTCGCGCATCACCGCGTCGAGTTCCGGCGCGTTGAACGACGTCCACCATTCCGACGATGCGCCCGGCGCGAGGTTGCTCGCATTTTCGTCCGCGCCGAGGTGGCGCGCCGGCGTCTCGACCTCCGGTTGGGCAAAGTCGGGGCCTAGCGTGACGCACGCGCCGAGCGGCGCAATGAGCACAAGCGCCGCTGGCGCCAGTTTGAACTCAATCCATGACATGTGGCGCTCCCGCTGGGGCCAGTGCGCTTTGCGGGCGCATGAAGAAGACGAGCGGCAACGCCGCCAGGGTGAGAAGCATGGTCAGGTGAAAATCGCTGACATAGGACACCATCGCCGCCTGGCGTGCGACTTCCGGGACCCAAACACTCAAATCCTCAACGCGAATTGGCGCGCCCGGCCCCAACGCTTGAATCGCGGGATTGTCGGGACGCACATTCTGGATCAAGTCCGAGTACGAGGTCTGCATATTCATCGCGAACACAGCCTGCATGACGGAAATGCCGATCGCTGAGCCGATGCTGCGCACGAGCGTGTTAATCGCCGCCCCATCTGTTCTCAATTCGGGTGCGACGGTAGCGAACGCCAACGTGTTGGACGGGATGAATACAAAGCCGAGCCCGACGCCCTGGATGACGCTCGACATGATGATCAGGTGTGAATCCATGTCGAGGTTGAAGAGCGTCATCTGCCATGCGGCGATGGCGTTCAGGGCAAAGCCGAACGCCAGCAAAATGCGCGCATCGATCATCCGCATCAGCGGGCTGATCACCATCATGCTCGCCAGCATGCCGAGCCCGCGCGGCATGGTCACCAGACCAACCGTGACGACCGGATAGCCCATCAGGTTCTGCATCATCGGCGGCAGCAGCGCGAGCGACGAGAAAAGCAGCATCCCCAGCACGAAGCTCACCAGGCACCCCATCAAGAAGTTGCCGTCTCCTAAGAGGCGCCGGTCAAAAAAGGGGCGCTTGGCCGTCAGCGTGTGAAAGACGAACACGTAGAGCCCAGCCAGCGCTAGCGCGGCCTCGATCCTGACCTCCCAGGACTGGAACCAATCCTCGCCAGGGCCACGGTCCAGCATCAATTGCAGCGACGCGACGAAGATCGTCAAAGCGCTGAAACCCACGAAATCGAACCGTGGCGGGTCCGCCGACGGCGCCTTCGGCAGGAAGAGAAAGATGCCGATGAAAGCGAGTATCCCGACCGGCAGGTTAATCAGGAAGACCCAACGCCAATTCAGCGTTTCCGTGATCCACCCGCCGAGGGCCGGGCCGATAATCGGCCCCAGCATGATGCCTGCGCCAAACACCGCCATGGCCTGGGTGTGCTTTTCCGGCGGGTTGATGTCGAAAAGGATGGCCTGCGACAACGGAATGAACGCGGCGCCGCCAACGCCCTGCACGATGCGAAACAGAACCATCTGTTCGAGGTTTTGCGCCACACCGCAGGCAAGCGAGGCGCCCGTGAACACGACAACCGAAATCAGCATCAGGCGGCGGCGGCCCATGTGCTGCGCGAGCCAGCCGACGAGCGGCGTCATCAGCGCTTGGGCGACGATGAATGAGGTCAGCACCCAAGTGATCTGATCAAGGCCGGCTGAAAGCCCGCCCTGCATGTGCGGCAGAGCCACGTTCGCAATCGTGCTGTCGATGGTGAACATCGAGGCCGCCAGCATGATCGCGATCGTCAGCGGAACGCGCTGAATGTCGGGTGACGGGGCGGCCTCGGCCATCGATCAGCGCCCGCGCAAACGGTCTGCGTCGGAGCCCGTGTCCACGCGCACGTGGGCGCTAAGGCCTGCGCGAAAGATAAGGTCGGGTGGAGGATCAACAAAGGTCAAACGAACCGGAACACGCTGGACGACCTTCACCCAATTGCCGGTGGCGTTCTGCGCTGGCAGCGGCGAAAACACCGCCCCCGTGCCTGGGCTGAAGCTGGCCACACGCGCTTCAAAAGAGCGTCCGCCGAAGGAATCGATGCGGATCGTTGCGCGTTGCCCCGCCCGCATGTTGGCGATTTGGTTTTCCTTGAAGTTCGCCTCGACCCAAGGTTCGCTCGCGATCAGCCAGAACAGGGTCTGGCCCGCATTGACGAACGTTCCCACTTGCACCTGATCGACGCGCGTGACGACACCGTCCTGTAAGGCGATCACCTCAGTATAGGACAGAGCTAGGCGCGCCCGCTCAAGCCGAGCCGCAGCCTCCCGCACCGAGGGGTGCTGTTCCACGTCGACATTGGCGCTTCCGCCAAGGCTCGCCAGCGCGGCAGCCATGCTCTGCTGGGCGGCTGTCAGCTCCGCTTGAGCTTGTTGTTCGCCGTGCTGGGCCGCTTCGACATCCTGTCGCGCCGCAATACCCTCGGCGCCCAACTGGCGCGCGCGCGCAAGTTCGCTGCGTGCGAATGCCAAGCCCTCCTGCCGCGCGCGTACAGCCGCGCTCTGCGCACGATACTCCGCCTGCAAAGAGACAACACGCGCCCGCGCCGAGGCCAGCGCCGCCTCGAACTGCGCGACATCTGCGCGAGGATTTGCCTGATCAAGCACGAACAGGACTTGCCCGGCCCGAACCGTGTCATTCTCAAGCACGCGCATTTCGACCACCCGGCCGGAAACGCTGGTGCTGATCGGAACGCGAGCCGCCTGGACGTAGGCGTTTTCAGTCTCCTGGTGGCGACCGCCGGTCAGCATCAATACAATTAAGGCTGCTATCGCCAAAGCTGGGATGCCGAACATCAAAGCAAATCGCATGCGACGCGTAAGGCGGGCCTGCAAGCGCAACAGCATGGAAGACCCTCCTCGCGTGTCCTCCCTGGCAACCTCGGCGTCCATCATTTTCCCTCTGTCTGTTCCGCCGGCTGCAACGCGATGAGATGGTCTCGCTGGCGCGACACGAGTTCGTTCAGCTGAGCAATCTCAACGTCGGTGAGCCCGGCGAAGCACTCGAGTTCGATCTCGCGGACTTTTTCGATCAGCACTGGAATGTCTGCCTGCATCCTCGCGCTGAGGTGCACGCGCCAAAACCGGCGATCACCGGGGTCGTCGCGCCGCTCCAGGTGACCGCTTTCTTCGAGTCTGTCGATCATTTGGCCGACGGAGGCGCGGCTCACTTCAAGCAGACGCGCGAGTTGCGCCTGGGTCTGCCCATCCTCGCGATAGAGATACGCAAGCAACCGCCAGCTCGAGCCGTTCAGTCCAAGTTCGCGCATACGCGCATCAAACATGGTGCGCATCAGGCGGGCGACATCCGCGAGCGCGAATCCGATTGTAGAACGTTGCGTCAAAGCCTGCCGCAGAGAGCGCCTCCCGGCGGCGGCGCGAGGCTTGGAAGCAGAGTCGACCATTGTAAAGCGACTTACTATAGAACCGTTTACAAGGGAACAACAGATTTATATGGCACTTTATCATACTTGACTTTACTATTCTCGCAGATTGGCGTCATCGGGCTTCAGCAACGGAAGCGCAAAATGTCGACGAAGCGCGGCTTTCCGCCTTCCCTCCTCGCTCTCGGCCTTTGGTTCGCACTTGCGCCTGGCGCGCGTGCCCAGGATCGCGGCGTACCGGCGCCGTCCGATCAGAGCGGCACACTGACGTTCGTTTGGGAAAACGATTCCTTCGCCGACACAGATCAAAATTATACCAATGGCGTGCGCCTGGCTTGGTTGTCCGGCACTTCCCCAACGCGCGGCCTATCACGCTTCATTGCGCGCCGTGTGCTGAACGCAGGCGACGATGCAGTCATCCGGCGCGGCATTGCGGTTGGGCACTCCCTCTTTACGCCGACCGACACGCAAACTTCCGCCCCGCTTCCCGATCAGCAACCCTACGCGGCTTGGCTCTATGGCGAATACACCGCCGTTGTCGAACAGCGGCGCGAGATTGATCAATTCACCATCCAAGTGGGCGTCGTCGGTCCGAGCGCCGGTGGCGAATGGCTGCAGAACGAATTTCACGCGCTCATCGGCGCGAGCAAC
>FKKE01020911.1_pt1 | contig 13237 bp, 34 predicted proteins | sample 1106331 | NCBI WGS metagenome assembly FKKE01 (sample SAMEA3931202, study PRJEB13176) | freshwater metagenome | biome: Drinking water system; feature: drinking water; material: freshwater | place: China | collected 2013-02-06 | reverse complement strand
GACCTGGCGGACTCGTTCCATTGTCCAGTCTTAATAGCCCCCTCATGCACGTTTAGGCATGTGCGAATGGCGCTGACTACCTGTTGTTTCAATGCCTCATTAAGTGTTAGCGCCATCACCCGCTCTATGTTTTCACGCAGCAAGAAAGCGCAGAAGTGCCAGCGAACAGGGTGCAGGTCCACTCCGATCGGGACAGCCTCCAGGAATTCAACAGCAAACTTTTTTGCCTCAACCGCGTCCAGACCCTCAAATATCTCGTCATAAAGTCTGGCTAGCCATTCTGGCACACCTAACTCAGTTTCAAACTGTTGGTGGCTATAGTTCTCCAATGTACAGCCGATGGCGCAGCCTCTGGCCTTGCCGTTCTTCTCCCAGCCAACACCTTGAACAAGCTCATCAAGTTCACGGTGCTTACGCAGGCGGTTGACGTATTTCTCCTTAATTTGCGGATCTCCGTGGAAGGTTGTCATGGTCGTTTCGTGGTTAACAGTCGATCTAGTTCCTGGGTTTCTTCGGTCTCATCCAGCGCCGTTTGCAACCTAGCCTCGTGCTGGTAATAGCTATGGCGAATGCTGCGCTTGGCCATGAGCTGAGCCCGGCCTAGCCCTGGGAGGCTCAGGCTCAGCAACATGACCAGTATCGCCGCACCAGTGAGGAAATTTGTCATTGCACGCCTTCTATCACGTCACCAGCCAGGTCCATGCGCGGCGTGTCTTCGGTGGGCGGGGCAAAGCGCTTGTCCCAGAGCAATTCATCCATGTCTATCCACAGCTCGCCGCTCGCCGTGAGTATGCGGCCCATGCCTGGTTCAGTTCGGTGCGGTCGCACCCAGGCAAACTCAGCTTTGAGCCCATCGCGAATTATGATGCCGTCGGGTTTCATAACTATCCCCACAGCAAGCTTGCCAGCAACCCGCCTAAAGCCACGCCAGCCAGCATGACCGTGAACGCGAGCCTCGCTGATGGCCTGGCTGGGGGCAGTGGCCGGCGATAGGCTGGCTCGATCCACTCGCGGGCTGTGATGATCCTGCACCGATGCAGGTGACGACGGCTGGCGCTGGCGCGGTTGAACTGGGGGCTGGTGTCGCGGTATATGGTCATGGTTCTCCTGGGGTTAAGGTTATGGTGCGCGGCTCGAAAAAGTCTTCGGTTAGCAGGCCGCGATCAAACTTTTCGACAAGTGCCTGCCCGATGGGGCAAAGCAAGAATGTTTCCATGCCGATGCTGGCGCAGTTTGGGCCGACATAGACACCCGCGTCTTTGGTGTCGCCGGGCAGTCTTGCCCACGCATCTGCCCATTCCCTGACAGCGTTTGCGACAAGACATTTTATGCCGTCGCCTTTCTTGGCCCCAGTAAAATGGGCCTGGCGCACTTCAATTTGGATGGCGTTGCTCACGGTTTGATCGGGGTCAGGGTTATCTTGGTGTCCGGGAAGGCGTCGGGGTCTAATTTGCCGCCGTCGAAGGCAGCCATAATATCAATCCCGTCATGGGTAAAGTGCAGCGATCCAATGCGAATCAAGCCACTGACCGCAACATGATCGCAAAAGGCTTCGCCCAGATGCTCAATAAGCGCTTGTGCAATTACGCACCGTGCACTGCATTCCCTGACCGCGTTTGTGAAATGTTCCTTCCGCACTGTGATGGTAAATGGTTTGTTTAGCATAGCGGGTTAGGGTTGAAATACATGGAGCGCCCCACGCCCAAGCAAGGTAGGGCTGCGGGATGTCTACGACCTACCCAGGTTGTATTTTGTCCGCAGGGAATCATTTCCGCGCTCCATGAAATTAGGTTCTCGAATTGTACCAGCCCCAAGCCAGGACTAGCACAGCCGCGACAAAACAGCTGACGGCAAGTTCATTCATCGTCGTCTAACAGCCAATTAGCTGTTTTTCTGTGGTTGGCCTCCTTGCATTTTCCGGCTTTGATGAGCTTTTCCCATGTTGTAAGACCGCGCGCCACAACGCGCAAAGCTGCTTGATAGCATGCGTCACATAATCCCCTGGAGTAAGGGGGTCGGTTGCATGTGGGATTCAGGCATTTTGTTCTTTTCTCATTCATTTTTTGTGGGGTGGTGTGGCTATGTCAGCGCGGATCAGCCGCTTGACATACTTGGAAAAGTCTAAGTCGGGGTCAGCTTTGATCTTGGCTTGCGCCCATGCGAGGAGATCTCGCGGGATCGAAATTGTTTTGCAGGCGACAGTCTCCCGCACCCTGGCTTTCGATGCTTTGTTCATATTTCTCCATAATGGTTAACAGTTCTCCATAGGATAGTCAACAACTTTTGTGAAATATTTTTGGGTCAATGCCAGTTCCGCACTAACTAATATCAGGTCAATTTGACCTTATAATCAGTGGTTATGCGTCTGAGCCTCGCGACGTTCTCTGCCGCTCGCAGAACTCCTGTTCCAGTTCCTCCAGCCATCGCTCCTTGCCCTCAGCCGCAGCACACGCCACAGACCGCACCCATCGAGCGTATTCGATTTTATCAGGCCAGTCCGTAACCGACGACCGCCGCAGAAGCGACAGCGCCCAATCCTTCACATCATCCATGCTCTGTCGGCCAGCACGTTCTTTTGCGGCGTAGTCGAGGCAGGCCACGCGGATGCGGTCAATTACTTCCTTGACCGTTGTGTCGCCCGATGCGCCTGCCGCTTTCCATGCTTGCGACCAGCGGTCAGTCAGTTCCGCGATTAGCTCCTCGGCGCGGCTGATTCGTCCCACGAGCGTTTCTTGCAGCGCGCGCGCTACTCGGCGCACACTGGTTTCGCGCACGCGCCAGACTTCACTAGCGACGTTCATCGCGAGATCGCTGACGTGGTATTGCTGTTCACACGCTTGTTCCACAGTCCGCATCTGCATTGCCACTTGATGCGGCGTCATGCTCGGTGGGTGTGCCGGGTCGGGATTGTATTGTTTCATATTTGGATACACGATTTCACAGGCTTGCTTGAGGTTCATAGATGCTCCACCAGTGCAATGTCTTGCAGTAGAGATTTCAGGTCTTCGGGCGGCATCCGTTGCAGATATTTTGCGAGTTCATCACCCTCGATTATTCGGCCACTCACTGACATGTTGCCGAGCTTCAGGGACAGTTCCAGAAAAGACGCATAACCCGGCGGTGCAGCGAATGAGGCTTCGCGCCTCTCAGTTCGAGTGTATAGCTTGCTGTCCACCAGTTTTTGTTGTTCGGGAGTCATGGTTGCAGTCGGCCAGCCTCATCGCTGACCTTCTCGTTAGGCCGACGCGCGCCCCCGCCGATAGAGTTCCGCAATGAGCGCGGCATCGTCCACGCCGACGGCCTCGTAGAGTCGGGCCATCGAAAGACAGATGATTTGTTCGTTTGAGAGTGCCAGCAGGCGTTCGTCTGGCACGCCCCTGATTTCGGCAGATGATTCTTTTGAGTTCGAGAATAATCCCATAAACGGCCTAACCCGACGCTGGAGAGAACGCCGGGATTGCGTTTCAGTGTTGTTCGACGCCGCTCTCCCCGGCGTCTCTCAGCTTTGCGTTAGCCTGCCTGAGTGCGCGCTTGGCAGTTCGGGCGCGCACCATTGCACGCGCCTGCTCTTTCGTGAGCTTGCGCTTGCTCTTTTGCCCGCCTCGCCGCCCGATTTCGGCGAGGTATGCTTTGATGCTGGCTTTCACAACACCACCTCCGCAGGAACGCCGGAGTTGGTGTTGCGGTCAGTGGCTACGCCCTTTTGGATACGGTGCCACCAGTATCCGGCATGGTCGCCACCACTGCGCAAAGTCGTGGTGCGGCCAGTTTCGCGGTAGCTTTTCTGCGCTGCGGCCACGGCCTCCTCATACGTCCCGAAGACATCGTGAAAAGTGCAGTTGAGTGAAATGCCCTTGTCGAGTGTTGAGATTGTCCAGTGCGTTTTCATGGATGCAGTCTATCGAAAGCGGCTTACGATGCAAGCTATTTCTTCCATTTATTTTCAAGCCGTGAAATCCGAGCACTGAACCGTGCTTGCATGGCGTCTATCGCATCGCGCACGGTAGCGCCGCGAACCACGAAACGAGGGTTGGTTTGTGTGGCGATTTGCCATTCGCCCGAGTCGGTTATACCGAGCAGGCATGGTGTCTCGTTCAGCCAGTTGAGCCGCTTCACATCCCCCAGCATCACATCCGATTCCCATCGTCCTACGCTTTGCGCTCGCATGTTCCACTTGGCCGACGCTTCGGCTGGGGTTCCACCGCTTCTCCACGCCCCGCACTTAGGGCACTGGACCTGCCACCACTTGCCCGCGTAGTCGGGTTCGCTGATGTCTTCCGGGGATTTTGGTATAGCACCACAAAAGGGGCAGGCTAACAATGCGGTCGAGCTAACCACGCCCCCGCTTTCCGATTGAGAGTCATTTGTCATTCGTATCCTTTTCGTGCGCTCCACCCGCGTTGTCGGCGTGGTAGCTCACCTTGTTGTTAGACGAATAGCGTGTCTCCATCCGTCCATGCCGCTGAGTCCTGTCCGAACTCGCGCCGGCATTCGCGCACGGCGTCCTTCATGGCTTCGAGCTTGTGCGGTTCGACGGTCACTATCCACGCCGCGTTTTGCCACTGTTCCCAGTTCGACGGCGCACCAAAGAAGTGCGTCTCTTTCGCGTATTGCTGGATGAAGTAGCCCATTCTGCCGACGTAGCTATGCCACTGTTTTTGGGTCAGCTTGTCGTCGGTGTTTCCGATTTGGATTGTTACGGTTTTCATAGATTCGATTCGTCTAACCACCGGGTCGAGCGAACCCGGCATAACGTCATGGTTTCAATTTACGCGCCTCTTGGCCGGGTCGCTCACCCGGAGCGTTAGGCATCACTGCCACTCTCCCTCCATGACTGGCCGCACGACGCATTTGAGTTTCAGAGTCGGACTTCCCGGCGGACGCCACGCGATGTATCGCGCACCACACGACGGGCAGTTGACCGATTCCATTTCCCCGATGCGGATGCTTCCTTCCGTTCCGCACGCCTCACATTTCACTTCGAGATTTTCTTTTTGTTTTGCCATGTTGATGCCTAACCATGCGCTCCAGAGAACGGCGCGATTGCGTTTCAGTTGCAGACGACGCCTCTCTGTCGCGCCGTCTCTGAGCTTTATTCGTTAGGGCGCTTGGCCCATCGTGCTTTCGCGGCATCACTGGCCGCTCGTTTGCGTTGCGCTTTGGTCATTCCAGACCATCTCGCTTTTCCGCCCTTCGCTTGCTTTTCCGATTTGAAGGCGTAGCCGCATTTGGGGCACTTCATCGCATCACCCACTGGTTGCGTTCGATGAGTCCGTTCATTGCGTCGTTGACGTTGCACGCATCCGTTCCGCTGCCGAGCAGGTAGTGCGCGGTCAGTGTTACCACCGCTTCGGAGTTGCTTCCATCCAGCCCTTGCACGGGCGCAGATTTCAGGAAGTCGCGGAGCAGCTTGACAGTCTGCTGACCGCGTTCCGAGCGTTCGAGTTGTTTGATGGCTTGCTGTATTGTTTTCATGCGCCATCACTGTATGCGAGCTAGCACGCATCGTCAAGAGGCTAGTCATACATTCTCGCCTCCCTGCATTCGTCGCAGATTGTCCCGTGTTCTGGAGCGTTCTGACCACACTCGACACAGGCAGTCAGTTCAGGACGTTCGACGCGCCCTAACCCGTCAGTGGAGCGAATCGGCGCGGGCTTCTGTGGCTCGGTTGTCTCAGTGCTATTCATGGTTTGGAATTTTCGCGCGCCGATGCGCTCACTTCTGCGTTGGGCGCACTCGCGTTCAGTTCATCGAGCTTCTGCGTGATGCCAGCATCAAGGCAGAGGCGGATGATGTGTGCGAGGTCGCGCTGTGTGGTTTCCGGCATCATGTTCAAGACGATGCGCTTGATTTCTCGGAGCGTGTTCACCAGTTGCGCCGCTGGCTTTTCTAAGTTGCCAGCCATGATGACGCACTTGGTTTCCTGTTCGGATGCCGGGAGTTTTTCGATCTCTTGGCAGAGGTCGTAGATGTCTTTGTATATCGGATGTTCGAGTATGTTCATGGTTTCTTTCAGTTCGACCGTGCGCCCAACCACCGGGTCGAGCGAACCGCCGATAAGCGTTCAGGTTGCAATCATGGCGTCTTGGTCGGCGGTCGCTCACCCGGAGCGTTAGGTGCGTAGAACAGTCCGGCCAGTTTTCCCCGTTGCGTGCGCGACATTCGCAGCAGCGTCTCACCTAGCTCCACGCCCGCCGCATCACCCCGCTCCTTCGCGTATTCGATGCACCATTTTACGTGGTCGTCCTCCGTGTTGCCATCGTCGAGCACGATATGGAGCGACCCGCCCACGCCATTTCCTTCGGTGTCGCGGTAGGCATACATCATCGGCAGCACTTCGGGCACGGTTGGTTTTGTTTTCATGGTTATTTATCCTCTCTGTCGGCGACGAACGCACCTAACCCCCGCGTGCAGCGAACGACGCGGTGGCGGTTGTCGTGAATTGAAAGTCTCATGGCGCGTCGTCGCTGACGCGGACGTTATGCGTCATTGGTCGTCCGCAAGTTCGTCGAGTTGGCGCGGGCCAAGTCTCGCATATTGTTCATCGGTCAGTTGGTCGAGAGTCGCGGAGTTGAACCGCGCTTCCCGTTCACACGGACGCTGTGTATTTGCCGCCGTCGCGGATTTCTTCAAGCGCCCAGCTTCTTTCCGGGTTGCGCCATTGCGCATGTGTGTCCCGTCCACACCGTCTCTCGAACGCATAACAATGTCACTCCAGCGAACGGCGGGTTCGCGTCTCAGTTGTATTTGTTGCCTCATCGGCCCGCCGTCGCTGAGTTCCGGCGTTGGGCTGCTTCCCCAGTGCCCGGCGAACGTCTTTCATCCAGTCGATCAGTCGGCAATAGTTGTCGTTGTTGTGTGGGTCACGGTCCTCGTTGGCAAACTTGGCCTCTATCACCACTTGAGCGCCTTCCGCCGCCTCCAACCCGCTCGCCAGCAGCCCAACAAGCTCACTGGATCGAACCGGAGGCTCGCTTTCTGGTTTACCGATGACCACTGGCCTGTTTTCCTCGTCATAGTATGCGATGTGTGTTGCCATATCACGCCTCCGGTCGCTCAGTTCGGTCGTTAGCCTGCAAAGCACGTCTTGCAGCGCCAGCTTTTCGGGATTGCTTCATAGTTCTTTTCCCATTCACGCATGATTGTCTTTCCGAGGTTTCTGCCCGGCTTCCAGTTCACTAGATGCGGGCAGTCGAGGCTCTTATGGGTCTTGCATGTTCCCATGTGTTGTCTGTGACCGTGCGTGTGATACACGGGCACGTCGTTGTCGTCGTGATGACTTGTGCCAGCATCTTGCAGGCTAACAAGTCGCTGCACCCGCAATGACTGCCCGCGTTGAGCATCATTGCGAGAGCGACGGTTATTGGCGCGGGCAGTCATGGGGTGAGCTTCACGTTAGCCGCCTCGCCTTCCGACAGCGCGAGCACGTCTTGACAGCAGCGCGAAGCGGCGGTTTCACAATGTTTCTCGGACAGGTCTATCCCGATGGCGCGGTGTCCGAGTTGTTTTGCCGCTACCAGCGTCGAGCCGCTTCCCATGAATGGGTCGAGCACGATGTCACCGGGCTTCGTGCAGGTGAGGATGATTTTTTGCAGCAGGCCGACCGGCTTCTGGTGCGGGTGTTGCGTTTGCGTCAGGCGCATATCTTTCAGCACGTTCCCGTAGTCGTAGCTTTGCCACTCCGGGCTTCCGTTGCTCGCCATGATTACCATTTCGTGCTGCGCCCTGAATCCCGCACCGAGGCCAGGATAGCCCTTGTCCCATACGAGCGTGTTATTCCATCGCCAGCCAGCAGCCTCTACCAGAGTCGAGAGTGGCGGCAGCATCCGCCAGTCTATGAAGCACGCCAGATGGCCGCCGTCCTTCGTTAGCTTTCGCGCCCACAGCAGCCAGCGGCGCATCACCCAATCGAAGCCGAGAGACCCCATCGCATCGAGTTCGATGGTTTGGCGTTCATTCACGCTCTCCGGCGTCATAGCCGCTCGCTTGCCGCGTTTCTGTGCTTCGTTCGCGCCGGAGCAGTATGGCGGGTCTGTGATTATCGCGGTCACATTTTCATCGAGCGTCAGCAGCATTTCAAGGCTGTCGGCATTGATGATTTCCACGGACGCATCTTTGTAATACGACCGGCGGCTAAGCATGCGCTGGAGCGAACAGCCATGAGCGCCGGGCGGCGTCTCGGTTGCAATCGTGGCGTTTGGGTCGGCGCTCATGGATGTCGCTCAGCTTGGTCGTTAGGTGACTTCCGTTTCTTCGGCCACCTAATGCCGATGACTCGCGTGGGAATCGTTGCTTTGATGCCGTTTGGAACATCGTTGCCGTCTTTGTCGCGACTGAAGCCCTCAACCGTTACAGCTTCGCAGATGAGTTCGACCTTCTGCGATTTCAGCCTCTTTGGTTTCGGAGGATTGACCATGACGCATTGGTATGTCGGGTCAACGTCACCTAACCCGGCGCTGGAGGCAACGCGGTTGGGCGTTTTTGGTTTGCTCATAAAGGTTTCTGGTTTGCCGAGGTCGCAGTTCCGCGTGCCTCAGCTTGCTCGTTCGGCGTCATAGCAACGCTCCTTGCAAGTTCGGACGCCTTCGTTCCGCAAGGCAGATTGTGTCATTGTGGGCCGCGCCGTGGCAGACGAGCATCACTTCGATGATGTCGCAGTTGTGCTTCTGTCCCATCCCGGCGCTGTTCCATCCAAAGGACAGCACGATTGCATCATCAGTCAGCACTTCGGCCATTGCGTTCTTGACGCGGGCATAGAACGCGGCGTTTTGCGTTTCCTTCATGCCGCACTTGATTCCGGCTTCCTGGTAGCACTCGCTGATTTGGCGCGGCGAGTATGGCGGATCGAGCAGCGCGAGGTCGCACCGTATTCCTTTGCTCGCCAGCATCCGCAGGAAGTCCTCGGCGTCCATGTGATATTCCGCCTCGGTCTTTGGATTGAGGTCGTTGGTATAGGTTGCCCACCGCTTGTTGCGAGCGAACGGGTCGCATGAAGTTTTCGAGGCTTTGAGGTAGCGTTGCACCATCGCGCCGATTGGCGGCACACTGAAGGTGTCAGCAGACGGCATTGACCAGACACGGGACAATGGCGCCGAACCAGACGGTGCAGCGAATGCCGCCATCGCATCGCGGGCGAGTTCGGGAGTCTCAGTGGGCGGCATCGCTGACCTTTCCGTTAGGACAACCCGTTCATGCGTCTGCACATTGCGACGAGTTCGGAGCGTTCCTTGAGCGGGCGCACATAGAGCCGCTTGCCGGTGTAGTTGTCCATGATGAAGCAGGCCGTTTCGTGACTTCTCACTGTGTATCTGTAATTCATATCGTTGTTGTCCTAACCCGACGCTGGAGAGAACGCCGGGATTGCGTTTCAGTGTTGTTCGACGCCGCTCTCCCCGGCGTCTCTCAGCTTTGCGTTAGCGGAGAGTCGCCGCGCCTCCGCTTCTATGCAGTCCACGAACTCACGACACATTTGCGCCCGGTCTGGTGCGAGTGCTTTTATGTCCTGCGCCAGACCAGACAGGAATCCGCTAGTTCTCCACAGCACGCGGAGAGTGATTTCAACGTCTCCGCTAATAAGGCGCTGGAGCACAACTCGGCCCTCGCTTTCAGGTTGACGAGAGTCGCGGGCTTCGTCAGTAGTCAGTTGGTCGTTCATGGTCATTGTCCTTTCGCCGGGCCGAGTGGCTCAGCTTGGGTCGTTGGGCAGATGGCACGCATCGTCGCGTTCTCTGATTATGATTTCCCAATCGTTCGCTATGAGTTCCACCTGTCGTTCCTGTTTATCCCAGAACACAGAGGCGTTGGGGATTTCACTCTCGAATATGCGCCGGATTTGCAGTCGCACTCTTGGGTTGCGGACGCAGTTCAGCGCCGTTTCGAGTCGTTGGCGCGGGGACTGCCGAACCACGGGATGCAGAGAACCCGGCGATTGCGTCTCAGTCGTATTCATGCGTTTTGGTCGCTTGGTCGGTGAGCTTGGTCGCTCTGCCGCCGGGCCAAGGGATTCTTCCTTCCACGCTTCCGGCCCTTCGGCCATCACCCACGGTCATCTTCCAGACCGTGCCGTATTGTTTGATTTGCGATTTGTGGACAGCGATGGAGTAGCTGACATTTCCACCGCCTGCTATCCACTGGGGCACACTGATACTCCTGAGCCGTTCGGCATGGTTTGCTTGCCAATACCAAAGGCCCAACAAGGCGCTGCAGGCAACAGCCGCCCCGCACAGCACGAGCTTGAGTTTATTTTTCATAGTTCACTTTCTTTGCGCTCAGGCGTTGCCGTCGGCGGCTGTGCCTGAGCTTGGTCGTTCGACGAAATGGTTTCGGTGTCACAGACGTTTACTCGGAAGGCTTTGCCTGGAGAGTCTGCAACGTGCCACACGATGAGTTCGCGCCCGTTGGTATGACGCCCAACGACATAGTGGTGCTGGCCGTAGTGCTTGCCGGCATAGACGATCACTTTCGTCGCACCATGCGGTGGAGCAGAACGCGCCCCTCGCTGTGCCGATTGAGTCTGTTGGTCATTCATTGCTTTGTCTCCGATTCGGAGCGGCGCGCCCAACAGCGCCGCTCACCTTGGCGTTCTGGCGCAGAGCACGCGCCTTGGGTTTCTTCATACGTCTTTGGTTTTCGACGAGCCATCTGTGAGCTTGGCGTTGGGCGACTCGCTGACCAGATGATCGTAGCCCATATTGCATTTCTTCCACTTCGCGCCGGTCGCACCGCACAAACACGGCCAGCCATCGGGGACTCTACCATCCGGGAATTGACCAGCAATGGCGAAAGCGTGGCCCGGCAAAGGGCATGAACCCGTCACCGAACCAGGGCGCTGCACTGACCGCCGGGTGGTGCTCTCAGTTTACCCAGAAGGTTTTTCGTTCTTCATGGTCATTGCGCCTCCCGCATCACTGAGTCGTAGTCTGGGAGTACTGTAGGACACAGCATTGCATCCAGCTTCCGGATCGCCTCTTCTCTTGCATATCCCCTCCAGATCTCCACAACGATTCCGAGCTGGTCCCATGTCATTCCCCACTGTCTGGTCTTTTCCAGCACACAGGGTAGCACAAGTATTTCTGCGAGTTCCTCCGGGGTCATACTCACTCCGATATTTTGGAGTTGTTCGGCTTGGCACTTGCTTGATCGCTTTTTCATATTCACTCTCCTGGGAGTCACTGCACGATTGTCTTCGTGCCGTTGCAGCCATCGGTCCAAGATTCCAAAGAGGTCCAGCCGTGGAATACACGTAGATCCGACTGGCTGATATGTTCGATTTTCCCGTCCTGCTCCCATCCATCTATGATGGCCTGTCGAGCAGCGCACAGCGTCGGGTATGGTCCTGACCGATAACGCTGCTGATCTAAAACGAAGTATTTAGTTTTCATTTTCATTCCTTTCCACTGGCATCACTCCATGTCGGCTCGATCCCGTCGTCGTCCGGTCCTAGATATTTTGCGCTACTCCGCGCCAGGCCATCAAGCGAACCGGGAAAGTAGTCGGCCACATTGCGCTCGGCCGCATCCCCGCCAACCCAGCCAACCGGCTGGACTATGCAGTAGATGAGTCCCGCGTCCTCCTTGGCTATCTCGCGGGCCTCGGCCACGGATACTCCCGCCCTGTATCCCTCGATTGGGTCCGCGTACTTGTGGAGGGTTACTCCGTCCCGTTCCGCGATTCGGATTGCCTCGCGGCCATGTATTTTCCATGTGTTCATTCTTCCTTTCCCCCGGCTGGGCCTGTTGCCAATTCCATTGCGAGGCTGCGGGCCAGAGCCATTTCTTCTCTGGTCCGTGCTCCGCATGCGGCATACAAGGCGTCCGTCATGACCTCGTCCCACTGGCCAATGGCCATATCTTGACGCGCTTCGGCACTGATAGTTGCCATGTGGTTTGTGATCGCCTCAGTCATTTTTCCTTTCCCCCGGCCGCGCCGGGATCTATTTGTTGCTCCTGCTCCTGTTTCGCCCGCACCCGCTCCCATCTACGCCTTGCTGCGAGCCGGGCTTGCTCGCGCCGCTGCTCCGGGGTCTGGGACTGCGCGCGCTTGCGCCCGCCCTGGGCCCCGGTCTTGCGGAAGAATTCAGGCCAGTCTTTCATTTTTCATTTTTCAAGTTCCACGTTTGGATGGACCATCCCGTAGCGGATGGCTGCCGGAGCAGCCCCCAGCAGCTCCGCCATCGAGCATTTGTCTGCGGCCAGCCCGCGCTCGACCAGTTTTGAGAGGTGGATTTGGCCAGCCGGATTGAAGTCTTCAGGCTGGAGTTCTACGGTTCGTCCGTCGGTAAGTTTTGCTTTCATGCGAGCGCTTCCATTTCTTTTCTCCACGCGGCTTTGGACGCGATGTAGGCGTTAAGTTCGTTTTCCTGTTCCGCGGTCATTTTGAGCTCGCGGTTGTTCACGTAGATGCGCCGGCCACCGTAGATTTTCCCGTTCCACGTCGCTCCTTTCGGTGCATCTGCGAAAACCCAACCAGGACATTGCGGACGGCGCGCTTCGGTTTCCACACGCGCATCGGTTTTCAGTCGCGCTTGGACGGCATCCCGGTATTGAGATTCGATTCCGAGCAGCTTTGCCACTTCCTCGGTGAGGTGCGGGGAGAGCAGCAGCAGCGCGCGGACAATTTCGATTTTCGACGCTTTCGGCTGCTTACCATCGATCAGGCCGAACAGTGGTGCGAGTCCTTCTCGGCTCTTGAGTGTGCCGACAGTTTCGATCCACCACTTCGCTTCGGTTTGGTTCTTGAGCCATTCTGAGGTTTGTGCCCAATCTGTTTTCGCGTCCGCAGGCACTTTATCAAAGACTTCCCCGAAAGCTTCGATGGCCTCGCGTCGGATGGTTTCGGCCCAAGCGATTTGTTTTTCGCTCCCGATCAACGGTTCGTATCCGGCCAGCCGGTTCGCTTCCGCCGCCGCTTTGTTCTGCTCGTCGCGTTTCCGTGCCTCCTCGACGCGGAGGCACTCCAGGCAGGGCTGACGTTCTAGCCATTCTATTTTGGAGTCGCGCTCCTTGTGCGGCCCAAAGAGCTGCTTTTGGATGGTGTGCCCACAAGCATGGGTGATGCTGTATGTTGCCATATTCCCTCTCAGTTTCGCCCGGGTACTGCCCAGGCTCATCAGCGGGGATTAGTTTCCCCGCCGGAGTCCAAACCACCCTCGACCCCTGAACCTGGGGGAGGTCTCCAAATACTCGCAGTCCGCCGAATCGGCGGCACTGTTTTCACTCGCCGCCAGGCGGCGATTTAC
>FKKE01001319.1_pt1 | contig 13237 bp, 18 predicted proteins | sample 1106331 | NCBI WGS metagenome assembly FKKE01 (sample SAMEA3931202, study PRJEB13176) | freshwater metagenome | biome: Drinking water system; feature: drinking water; material: freshwater | place: China | collected 2013-02-06 | reverse complement strand
GACGCCTCGCGCTCCAGCATGCCCACGCGCGCGAGCGCGGGCAGAGTAAAGACGACGCTCGGGACGGGTGGGTACACGGCGGTACGGTGGTTGCCTTCGAGGAGGTTGGACGCAACGATGTGGCCTTCGAAGGCGGCCACCGGCGTCAGAGGCGCGCCCTCCGTGTCGGCGGCATCCCCGGCCGCGTAGACGGAAGAGTTCGAGACGCTCTGCAGGTACTCGTTGACCACGATGCCTCCCGCCGAGCGCTCGACGCCGGCTTTGTCGAGCCCAATGTCGTCGAGGTCCGGCACGCGTCCGGCGCCGTGGACGACTCCGTCGGCCTCGAAGGAAACGTCCTCATCGCCGCTCGAAGCCCGGACCGTCAGGCCTCCCGGATGTTTCTCGATGGCATGCACCTCCGTGTCGAGACGGACATCGATGCCGAGGTTTCGGGTGCGCTCGACGAGGCGGTCCACCAGGTCGGGGTCGAACCCTTTCAACGCTCGGGACCGATGCAACAGGGTGACGTTGGATCCCGCTCTCGCCGCCACGTGCGCGAACTCGAACGAGATGTAACCTCCGCCGACGAACAGCAGGCGTTTCGGGAGCTCCTCCGTCTCGAGGAAGTCGGTACTGGTCAGGAGATGCTCGCTTCCCGGGATCCCGAGCTCTCTGGGCTTGGCGCCGGCTCCGATGTGCACGTAGCGCGCCTCCAGGGTCTCGCCGTTCACCTCGACGGTGTTCGGGCCAACGAAGTGGGCCCGGCCGTGCAACACATCGATCCCAGCGCGAGTGAAGCTCTTTTCCCGGCTCGCGGGAACGGGCTCGGTGAAGCTGCGCTTGAACCGCATGAGCTCCGGCCAATCGATCTTCGTCTCCCGGGATCGAACGCCTTTGCCAGCGAGACGCTCCGTCCAATCGAGCGCCTCCGTCGCCCCCACCAGCACTTTCTTGGGATCGCAGCCTCGGACGGCGCAGGTGCCACCGAGAGGCTGGGAGTCGACCAGAGCCACTCTCCATCCGGCCTTTCGGCATTTCACGGCGACACCGGATGACGCGGCGCCGCTTCCAATCGCAACGAGGTCAACTGATTTGGACATATTCTTCCTCCACTAATACACGAGATACACGGCAGGCTTGGACAGAAGATCGACCATGTCCTTCAGTGCCATCGGCGTCAGCGCGGGGTCGATATCTTCGGGGTCGATCTGATACAGCAACGCCATCGTGGTGTTGTAATAGATGGAAACACCCTTGTCGCTCAGGAATCCAAGGTAGGCTCCGTAGTCCTCTGGAACCGTCTCTAGCGGCACACCGAACTGTTCCGCCAAAGATCGGCGCTCCCGCTCCGGCAGGGGTGCTCGATCCATCGCGGTAGTCGTCGAGCCGAGCCATCCCCGCCAACCACGACCCCGAGCCACGGACGTCACCGCGCTCCCGTCGAAGAGCAGCGTGACGGGGCTTCCGGCCTCGAGCGCCGCCCAGGCAACATTGGGCACGACGCAAATCTGGGCATCGTCCACACTGAGCGAGGTTTTCACGTGAATGAGGAAAGGCCGAGCTTCGCGCGCCGCTCGTGTGCCCAGAGGCGCCTCCTGAGCGAAGGCGGCAGAACCGAGCAGAGCTAAGGCGGCAATAATACCGATGTTTCGGGCGCTTGGGGGTCTCATGAGGCGTCTCCTCGTGTGCCGTCATGGGGTAGCCGTGGACGGACCTGCGGCGCGGGGTCTCTCACAAGAAGAGCGACCCCGTCGCCGTCACGATGCGCTTGGCTCTAGCAGCACGGCATGGGATCGATTCGAAATGAAATCGAGTCGTTCTCCTCTTCGCTCTCGCTCTTCTTCGGGAGCGACGCTTCGAACGCTGTATTGTCGTTAATGGCTTTGACCAGCTCTTCCGGGCTGGTCTTCCCAGGATCGTATTTCGCCCAGGCCCAGCCCTTTTGCCAATCGGCCTTCGCCTCTTCGCAGCCTTCCACTTTCTCGAGCGCGGCTTTGACCGCCGCGGCGCAACCCGTTCACGTCATGCCCCGGACTTCGAGCTCCACCTCCTTGGGTGTTTCCGCACGGACCACGAGTTGCAGCGAAAATGCCGCCACAATCATCACGAACAAGACAAGGCTCTTCTTCACCATGAACTCTCTATCCCCTTTCGCTTCGAACCGCAGGCACGTTCATTACCTCTCTTGGCTCCAGCTCTTTTTGAATCTCACCAATCGCGCGATTTACGTCGCCGAGGCAGCACTTGCCCGAAGGGTTCTTGACTTCGCAGGAGCAGTTCCCCGCTTGGACCTCGGCGGTGATTCTCTCGGCCACGCTCGAGCGACCTGTGGTCATGATCTCCTCGCTGGCGGACTCCGCGGTATGGCCGAAGCAGTAGCAGAGCGAGATCGGAGACTCGGTCTCTTTCAGGCCCACTCGCACGGTAAGGTCATCCTTGTGGAAATACGAATCGGCTTCATTCGAGAAGTAGACAACATTGCACTCGGGCGTGCGATCGAAATAGTACGGTTCGTCCGCAAGGCGCTTCAAAGATTCCGACTTCAACAGGCTCTCCATGGTCTCGCGGAGCACCCTGCGTCCCTTCTCACCACAACGCTGGCAACGATCGTCGGTCGCCGCGCCCTTTTCAGGTACTTTGCAACAATCACTCATGCCGTCCCTCCGTCTTAGGATGCGTCAGGCATCAAGGCCTTGTAGCCCGTGGAGTCCACCGCCTCGATCATCTGCTCAAAGGTCACTTTCCCCGGCTCGTAACGGACGAGCACTTTCTGCTCCGACGAGCTGGCCTTGGCCTCGACCACGCCGTCGAGCTTCCCGAGGGCCTTCTCGATACCCCATTCGCAGGTGACGCAGGTCATGCCTTTCACGGGCAGAACGACTTGCGCGAGCTCACCCGACGAGCTCGATGCCGCGTGGGCGACTTCCTGGGCCTTCGATCCGAGCCCGAGAGCGCTCGCTACGTTGAGCGCGCCGAAGCCCGCCACTGCGAGGGTCGCGATCGTGAGAAGCGCGGGAGTCAGGCGGGCGTTTCGGATCTCGGAGCCGGCAGCTCGAAGCCTGGACCGCTCTCTCAAGAACACGTACCAGCCGGCCGCGAGCAAAACGGCGCCAGCGCCGGTGAAGTACCAGTGGTACGTTCCAAGAACGCTCCCGAGCCCGAGACCCCCAAGCCCGAAGGCGATCAACAACAGGGGCAAGCCGCAGCAAACCGAGGCGAACGTCGCCGACAGCGCTCCGAGGAGCCCGGCGCGCGATTTCGGCTCCGCCCCAACCTCGCAACAACTGGTGTCAGAGGCATTGGTAATTTCGTTCGACATCGGATGTTTCCTCCATCTCTCACGTTCAACGTACACCCTGTACTCGCGTACCGGGTCAAGCTCTTTTTTCGCCCTTGTGGCCCTCGCGAGGTCCGGATACCTCCAGGATGACCGGACAGGCGTCGCCCTCGGCGAGCGCCCCTTCGCAACGCTGTCGGTAGCGCGCGATCTCCCGGCGAAACCGCTGCATCTCACGGATGCGCTCGGTGAGCTCCTCGAGCTTGCCGTCGAGCATCTTCATCACCCGGTTGCAGCTTCGCTGGCTCTCCGGCTTCATTTGGAGCAGGTCTCGGATCTCCTCGAGCGAGAACCCAAAGGCCTGGGCGCGCTTGATGAAAAGGAGCCGTTCTGCGGACTCCCGGTCGTAGACCCGGTAGCCGGACGCGGTGCGGCGGGCGGGTTCCATGAGCCCGCGACGCTCGTAGTAGCGCAGCGTCTCGCGGTTGACGCCCGCGAGACCCGCGAGCTCCCCGATGAGATAGCGCTCCTCCTTTTGCATGAGCCCTCCAGATCTCATGATAAACCCTGGACTCGAGTCCAAGGTCAAGCCCCGCCGGACGACGCGGAAACGGTGCGCGGCGACGGGGTCCGGCTCCCCCCAAAAAAAATCGCTCTTTTTCTTGACTCTGGACCTGGGTACAGCGTCTAGCTTGAAAAGTGAGATCAACGCATCGACCCTCGGCGACGGACTTCGTCGGTTAGTCGGTGCTTACAAAGGAGGAGAACCTGTGAATTCTGTGACACTTCGTCATGCAGCGCCCGGACTGATCGTGGCGGCGCTGCTGGCGGCCGCGACGAGCTTTGCAGCCCCGCAGCCGGCGGCAACACTCGAACTCCAGTATCAACAGTCGGACCAAAAGGTCCTCACCGATGGGAACGCGCTGTTCGGACACTATCTGGGTACCGGCACCGGCGTTGCCACCGGCGCGTTGCAGGGGACGGTGCAGTGGGACTTGTACGAGGACCAGTCGCTCGACGACCTGCACCCGGCGCATTTCCGAGGCTTCGTGGAGCGGGCGGGTAAACGCTATCCGTTCCAGATCCTCGGGGTCTATACGCCGGATGGGACGGAGACAGTCGTCACGCCGGCCGGCCACGAGACGATTCGCTACTGGAGCCTGTCGGGAACGATCGTGTTCGAGGACGACGCTTTGCTCGGGGTGCGACACGCACCGGTGACGGGCTCCGTGGACACGAGCGTCGGCACCGTCCGGCACACGGTGTGGATGGATCACGATGGTGGACGCTGAAGACCGCGTAACCGCCAACAGGAAAAAATGTTGCCGGGCATTACTACTTGAAGTAGTAGAAACCAAAAGGAGGAATCGATGAAATCACTTTGGCTCTCGGCGTCGTTCGGCGCTCTCGTGTTGACCTCGGCTCTTGCGGCCGCGGGATGGAGCACGGGCTCGGAAACGGCCTTCGAAGATCTGGACGACCTCGGCCGGCTGCGGGCCGCTTTCAACCGTGACCAGGGTGACGTTCGGCTGGTCACCTTGCTGTCTCCCTCTTGTGGGTACTGCATCAAAGGGTACCGCTACATCCGAAAGATCCTGGAGGAGGTGGAAGACCCCCGGCTGAAGGTCTACGTCGTATGGGAGCCGATGCTTTCCGGCGACAGCCGTGACCTCGCGGAGCGGTTGAGCCAAAAAGCCGACGACCCGCGCGTCGTCCACCAGTCGTGGGACGGCGAAAAGATTTCGGGGAAGGCGTGGCAGCAACTGTTGGACCTTCAGGGCGTGGCCTGGGACGTCTATTTCCTGTACGGGCCGGACGCCGAGTGGGGCGATGACGGGCCCGTCGCGCCGGATTACTGGGAGCATCAGGGACAGGCGTCACGAGTCAACTGGCTCAACTACGACACTCTCAAAGCGAAAGTGGAAGAGCTGCTTGCGAGCACCGGGAGCGTCTCGGGATCATGAGCTCGACGCTCAAATCCACCGGCGGCTCGGTCGCAGCGACGGTTCTCGTTTTCGTGAGCTCCGCGTGCTGCGTCGGGCCGCTGGCGGTCGTCCTCTCCTTCGTGGGTCTCTCGAGCGGGACCGTGCTGTTGCTCGAAAACACGTTTGGTCCCTACCGCCCTTATGTGATGGCGCTAACCGCCCTCGCACTGGGCATCGGTTTCTATGACGCGTACCGCCAGGACCGCTCGTGTGAGCCGGAGAAGCTCTGCAATGTCCCGGCGAGCCGGCGAGTGCAGCGCGTCTTGCTCTGGTTCGCCACGACCCTGCTCGTGGTGCTGTCCTACTACACCTACGTCCATCCCAATCTCGATCTGTACTTTGGGGTTTATCTATGAAACTGAAAAGTCTTTTACTCGCGGCGGTCGTCGGCGTCGCCCCGCTCAACGGGAACGAGCTCGAGCTCCTATTCGAAGGCGAGCTCGAGACCTACGAGGACGTGAGGCGCTGCGTCGTCGTTGACGCTCCGAGCGGCGCCGGATTCGAGATGACACGGGACCTCGTTGCCCAGGGGGAGGGTGTCTTCCGCGGAAAGCGTTTGAGCGGCACCTTGACGTTCTCCCAGCTCGGCAAGCGGGCGCCCGACGATGCGTTCTGCTCTACTTTGATTGCGGGTTTTCTCGAGACCGCCACCGGAGAAGAGATTTTCTTCGAAGGCCGCGGCTTCGCACTTTCGAACCAAAACGAGGACGTGTGGAGCTATACGGCGTCCTTGCGCTTCGACGAGCCGGATACACCCTATGAGTGGCTTCGGCACACGCCCGCGGTCTGGGTGGGTACCCTGGACGCGAAGCGACGGCGCGCTCGCTACCGCGTCTACTTTCCAACACGCGCACCAAAATCAGGCAACTGAAGGAGCTCTTGCAATGGATACGAAAAATACGAAACTGGACGAATACTGGACCACGCTCGCGGAGGCGATCCCGGACTTCCCGGCTGAGCAGCAGCGAGTGGCGATCACGATCTATCGCGAGCTGGCGAAGGGGAAGCCGGTCTCCGCCGAGCAGCTCGCGGCGGCCCTCAACGTGTCGTCCGAGACCGCTCAGGCCATGATTTCCCAGGAGCCGATCAGCGGCTTCGTCCATTCCGATGAGCAGGGGCGCATCGATGGATTCGCCGGCCTCGCGGCGGCGCCGATGCACCACGAGTTCCGGGTCAAGGACCAGCAACTGTGGACCTGGTGCGCGTGGGACGGTCTGTTCATCCCCAAGGTGCTCGGGGAGACCGCCGAGCTTCGCTCCAAAGATCCCGAGACGGGCGAGGTCGTTCGAGTCACCGTTCAGCCCTCGGGCATTGCAGCGATCGAGCCGCACGGAGCCGTCGTTTCGTTTCTCCTTCCGGAAGCGGATGATTTCGCTCGCTCGGCCACGAACGTGATGGCAAACTTCTGCCACCACGTGTTCTTCTTCGCGTCGCGGGAATCCGGTGAACGGTGGGCGAGCGCCCACCCGGGTACGTTGCTCTATTCCGCGGAGGAGGCCTTCGAGCTCGGACGGAAGCTCATCGAGAAGCAATTCGGCCAAGCGTTGTCCGCGTCCGTTGGCGCGTGACGCTGGGATCGGGACGGGAGAACGCGTCGGCGTTCTCGTGATCCGTCACGACTGTGGCGTGCGTGGTCGAAAGGCCTGGACGCGGTTGTTTCCGAAGTCGACGACGTAGACGCTTCCCTTTTCGTCGATGACCACATCCGTGGGCCGGTCGAGTTGACCCGGAGCGGTACCGTGCTCCCCGAAGGCGACGAGAAACCGACCGTCCGCCGTGAACTTTTGGATCCGATGGTTGAAGAAGTCGGCCACGAAGAGATTCCCGTCCGCGTCGACCCCGACGCCGGTCGCCGTTCGAAACCAACCATTGAAACCACCGGAGATGTTGAGAGCGAAGGGGCCGCCCCACTTCCTGACGAAGGTTCCGCCGGAGTCAAAGACCTGGATGCGATCGTTGTACGCGTCGGCCACGACGACGTCGCCGTCGGGAAGCAAGGCCACATCGGTCGGGTAGTTGAAGCGGCCGGCCGAGATGCCCTTGTTACCCGTGGTGCCGATCTGTCGGAGTACGTCTCCTTCGGCCGAGAGAACTTGGACACGCTGGTTGTAGAAGTCCGCGACGTAGAGACGTCCCCTCTCGTCAACTGCGACGCCGCCGGGAGCGTCGAATGTCTCAGAGTTCCCGATGAGCGAAAGCGAACGCCCGTCGGGAGAGAAGACCTGAATGCGGTCGTTCAGGTACTCGGCTACGTAGAGCTTCCCGTCTCGTGCGTCGATATGCATCGGCCTTCCGAGCTCCCCTGGGCCGTCACCTTCGCGGCCGAAGGTTCGGAGTAATCGGCCCTCGCGATCGAATACCTGGATTCGATGGTTGCCGGTGTCGCTTACAAAGACTTCATCTTGCAGAAGAGCGATGCCGATGGGGCCGTCCAGCTCACCAGGCGCGGAGCCTTTTTCGCCCCACGCGAGCCCGAACTTGTAGGCGGGCTCCGCGGCCGACGGGATCCAGGCGACGAAAAAGGTTGCTACGAGTAGCCCCGCGACAACGAAAACGACGGCGAGCCGGCGCACGCTTACTCCGTCGCTGAGTCCAGGAGTTGGAACGTCTCCACCGTGAGGCTGAAACGATGGGCGTGATAGCCTTCCGGGGTCCGCTCCTCGAGGCGACCCGTTACGCGGACCTGCGGGGATGCTTGTAGCGCGGCCAGCAACTCCTTCAGAGTCGGGTTGTCCTCGAGAATGAGCTCGGTGTCACCCCCACCAACCCGGAGAACCGGCCGGTCGTTGATGGTCAAGATACTGCCGACCGCGGTAGCCGTGATCCCGCGCGCCGTGAAACCCGCGTCCTTCACGGCTGGCTCGAGGCGTTCGAGGGCGATGTCCTGGTCCTTCTCGGCGTCAATAAGCACAAGTCCGTCGTCCACCCGGATTTCGATCTTCGAGACACCGGGAACCTCCTTGAGTTTTTTCTCCAGCCCGTAAGCGCAGAACGGACAGGCGAGCCCGTCGACACGCATCTTCACGCTTTCCACCTGACTCCAAGCCGGAGAGGCGGCGAAACCCAAGAGCATAATCAGGAGTGTCGTCGAAAAAAAGTTTCGCATGAGATTCTTCTCCTTTAGAAGAGCAACACCCGCAGCCCGAATGAGCTCGTCCAGCTCGTCGCGAGCTGTGTTCCGTTCGGTTCGTTGACGATCGGAAACTGAAACGATCCCTCGATGAGCCAGCGCCGGCCCCCGACGTACTGGATCCCGGGGGAGAGAAAGAGGAGCGTGCCGCCGGTGTCTTCGATCGTTCGACCGGCACGCGAGCTTCGCCGAGTTGTGGCGCCGTTCAGCTCGACGTAAGCGTTGAGCTGCGGAGACGGATAGATTTCATAGACAGCCGGAGTGAGCCGGTAGCCGAAAGCGACGTTGTAGGAAACAGTATCACCGAAGTCGACATTTTCGTTCGACGTGTTGAACTGGTAAATGCCTTCGCCATAGATACCCACGCGACCCCGAATCCATGCGGCCACGGCGGTAACGAAGTAATCCGTCGAGCCCGTACCGAGCGCTGGAGAGCCCTTGTCATCGCCCGTAGGAAGCTTCACGCCCGCTTTCGAGGCGATGCGAAAGGTCTCGTTCCGCCGGTCGCGTTGATAGAGCAAGTACTTCCCGAAGAGCTGGAGATCGCCGAGACCTCCGTTCGACGCTTCGCTCGCCGCCGTCGAGAGATCGACGTTCATGAAGGGTGCAACGATACCGACCTGCAGCCTGTCACTCAGCAGGTTGTACGGCACGGCGACCGGGAGCACGGTCGCGGTGACGCTCCGGTCTAGGGGGTCGTCGACCTCCTGCCCATTTTCGAGAAGTCGGGCCCGCCGCACGACCTTCACGAAGGTTCGGGTGCCTCGTCCCTGAAGGCCGAGCATGATCGGCGTGTCCGTGTTGATGGGAGGGCCTTGAGCCCGTGCGACGTTACACAAGGAAAACACGGCGGCCGCGACCGCGGCCGCCACAAGCCAATTAAGAACCTTCATCTAGCGTTTCCCGAGCGTCGCTCTTCACGAGGAGGACGTGCAGCAGCACTCATCCAGAGACTTCTCCGCCCGTGGGCAATATAGGCTTCCATCCTTCTCGATGCAGCAGCACTCCTCGGTCGTTTCGCCGGTGAGCGAACACGTGTAGGCTCGAGGCGCCGTCCCGAGCAGCATTGCGCCGCCGCCGATCAAACCAGCCAAAGTCAAACCCATCATCGTCTTCATCGTCTTTCTCCTTCCGCGTCAGCGGGTTAGTTTGAAAATGATCTCCATGAGCTCATCAAAGACCTCTTCCCCGCGGCCGCTCTTGATGGCCTGTGAGGCACAGCGTTCCAGGTAGTTGCGCACGACGAGCTTGCCGACCCCGCGCATTGCCTGTTGGGCGGCGGCCACTTGCGTCAAGATATCGACGCAGGGGCGGTTGGCGTCGAGCATGCGCTCGATGCCGTCCATCTGCCCACGGACGCGTTTGAGGCGTTTTCGGATGTCCCCTTTCCGCTCATCAGGGACGAACGCCTCGTTCAGAACTCGTAGCGGCGTAGCGCTCTTCGACATCGGTTCACCTCCACCACGCGAGATAGGGCGCGAATCGCCACGCCCATAGCGCCACGGCTAACGCCGAGAACAAGGCGGTCCACCGACGCGCGGTAGGAGCGCCCTGGCCTCGCACCCACACGAGCCAGTTGGCTCGCGCCACCAGGACGACGCTCAGAACAAGAGAGCCCCATCCCAGCGGTCCCCGGACGCCACCGAGGAGGCTCGCGCCCACCCCGGAGAAGGCTAAAGCGGCCGGCACGACGCAGCACCACGGAAGGGCGAGAATTCCGCCCCAGCGAGCCAGCCTCGTTCCAGATTCAATACCCATACCCCCATAGGGTATATAGCGAGTGGGGTCGTGTCAAGATAATTTCACGAAGTGGGTATTAGCGGGTCGGCGGGCTTGCCCCGAATGACGGAATCCGTTGCGATGGCAGCGCTCGCGACTTGAAGGCGGTGTGAGACCAGGCTACATTNNGAGTACATGGCAGGCTTAGCGTCGAAGTTGGCCCGCACGAGTCTTGTGCTCGTCCTGGCCCTGTCTTCGTTGGCCGGTCTCGTATGCGCCGATGGACCGGACGAGATGCAAGCGATGGAGTGCTGCCGCGGCGATGCCCACCACTGCAACATGCCAGAGAAGACGGAGGACTGTTGCAAGCCGGATCGCTCGTCGGAGAACCCGGCGTCGGTGGAATCGTCCTTTCGGGCATCGGCCGACGTCAAGAGCGCGCCGGACGCAGCCGTCGTAAGACCCGTTGTCACGGCACCCGACGCCGGTTACCGAGCCGTTCCGTTTTCGTTCTCGCGTGGATCGCCGCTCTTGCTGGCGAACCGGCCCCTCGACATTCCCCTCCTGAATTGATGCCCTGACGCCCGTCTCGTTTCCACGAGCGGGCAAGGGCGTGCGGTCTTCCTGACCGCCGCCTCCTCGATCCATCCCGTCACTTGGATAGCGTCTGCCGCTCATGCAGGCGCGGGAGGCCAACTTGCGAATTGTTTTTCTATATTACTTTCTCATCATCGGGGCGTTGGAACTGAGCTCAGGGCTCGCGCTCGCCCAGGCGCCCCCGCCGGATCCCTTTTCGGCACTCGAGCGGCTCGAGCGCGAGGTCGTGATCCGCGGCGTCGTCGATCGAAACCCAACGATCGAGGCAGCCCGCCAAGCTTGGGAGGCGGCGACCGAGCGAGAGCCTCAGTTGTCGAGCCGCGACGATCCGAGTGTCTCCTACAGCCTCGCCCCTCTCAGCATTGGCGCCGGTGATGTGCGCTACGGGCAGAGCATCGGATTTGCCCAGCGCCTGCCGTACCCGGGAAAGCTCGGCCTCAGAGGGGAGATCGCCCGCTTCGAGGCCGAAGCCGCTCGGCACGACTACGAGGCCGTACGGCTGCAGCTCGCGACGGTCGCGTCCTTGCTGTTCGACGACTACTACTTCGTCGCCCGTGCCCTGGAGATCAACACCGAGCACGTCGGGTTGCTGGAGGACTTCCAGAGGATCGCGACCGCCCGCTACACGGCGGGGCTCGCGTCGCAGCAGGATCCGCTTCAGGCTGAGGTCGAAGTGGCGCACCTTCTCCATCGCGACGTGGTACTGCGCACGAGCCAGAGGACTGTCGTCGCGCAATTGAACGCACTTCTTCATCGGGCGCCGGACGCGAGACTCCCTCCTCCCCCGTCGGAGCTCGATGCACCTGCGGCTCCGGAGCTCGCCGCTACCGCGCAAGTCGACGCCGCGCTCGTCCGACGACCGGAACTCAAGGCCCGTCTCGCCGAGGTGGAAGCCCGAGCGGCGACGGTTCGTCTACGCGAAAAGGACTTTTACCCCGATTTCGAGGTGGCGACCTCGTTCAATTCCATGTGGGGTGATTCGGAGCATCGGTGGATGGTCGGCATCGGCATCAACCTTCCCATTCGCCGCGACCGCCTCCGTGCCGCATCCGCGGAAGCGGCGGCAGCGCTCAAACAGGCAGAAAGCGCGCGCATGGCGCTCGAGGACGCCATTCGGGCGGAAGTGTATGTGGCTCGGGAGAGATTGCTCGAAGCCGAGCACGTGGTGGAGCTCTTTCGGAGCCGGCTCCTCCCCGCCGCGAGCGATCAGATTCGCGCGGCCCGGGCCGGGTTTGAGACGGGCCAGAACAGTTTTCTGGCGCTCATCGAGGCGGAACGCAACCAGCGGAGCGTTCGCCTCGGCTACGAAGAGTCTCTGGCGGATTTTTACCGCCGCCGCGCCGAGCTGGATCGCGCTCGCGGCACGATGGCTGCCCTCGGCAGCGAAGAAGACACCGAAGGAGGTGTGAAGTGAACGCTCGTCGACAAATCTTACTCGCCGCGACCCTAGGAATCGTTGGAGCGGCTTTCATTATCAATGGTTGTGCGAACGACGATGGCGCTGCGACGTCCCAACCTCCGCCTCTCGAGAAGGAGGCTTTTCCACAGCCCGTCCTCGACGCCGTCCGCGACGCTCTGTCTGCTTACGAGCAAGCGCGGAGCGCGCTCGCGCAGGATAGCTTAGAGGACGTAAGAGCACCCGCGGCCGCGATCGCATCGGCACTCGAGGTAGCAGAGATCGAGTCTCTGTCGCCACGCGTGCAGAGCATCGTCGCCGAGTCGGGCCGCGTCGCCACCTCGCTTTCCGGAGCCTCCGACCTCGATGCGGCGCGCGACGCGTTCGGCGAGCTCAGCCGCCTTCTTCTCGTCGTCGCCAACGTCGACCCGCGCGTGATCGAAGGATGGCACGTCTATTCATGTCCCATGACGACAACCTTTCCCAAGTGGATGCAGCCGCCCGGTGAGCTCGCCGAGCTCGAAAACCCGTTCATGGGACAGGCGATGCCGAGCTGCGGTGTCGAGACCGACACCACCGTCGCCCCGCCGGCGTCGCTTCCGGAGGTAGAGGCGCACATCGAGCACGCCCACGAGGGGGAGATCTCTCACTACACCTGCTCGATGCATCCGTCCGTTCGTCGGGACGGACCGGGCACCTGTCCTATCTGCTCCATGGACCTCGTGCCTGTCACCCGCGAGGAGGTCGAGACGGGAGTCATTTTCGTCGATTCACAGCGACGTCAGGCGATCGGCGTTCGCACGGCGCCGGTCGAGACACGTCCGGCATCTGTCCACATCCGTGCCGTGGGGAAGCTCGTCTACGACGAAACCCGCCTGGCGGAAGTTACAGTGAAATACCGGGGATGGATCGGAAGGCTCCACGCCGATGCGACGGGCGAGCGCGTCAAAAAGGGAGAGCCTCTCTTTACCCTGTACAGCCCGGAGCTGTACGCCGCTCAGGAAGAGCTCGCGACCGCTCTCGCCAGTCAGCAGGCAGCTCGGAAAACTTCGATCCCGGATCGCGCCGACTATCTCGTCGAAGCGGCCCGCACCCGCCTTCGGTTGTGGGACATCAAAGATTCGCAGATCGACGAGATCGCGAAGACGGGA
>FKKE01001747.1_pt2 | contig 13246 bp, 16 predicted proteins | sample 1106331 | NCBI WGS metagenome assembly FKKE01 (sample SAMEA3931202, study PRJEB13176) | freshwater metagenome | biome: Drinking water system; feature: drinking water; material: freshwater | place: China | collected 2013-02-06 | reverse complement strand
ATGATTCCAGTCTTTGCCGGATATTTCAACTATCTCGTTATAACATTTACCATCAAGATAAAATAGTTTTATCATCATTCTTTGCTCTTCTGAAAGGGTGGCCATACAGTGCTCCAACTTTTTAAAATTCTCCTCTTTTTCCAGTACACCATTCAGATGCACATCTTCCTCATTTTGCATAAGTAAGGGTGATATTTCAACGGTCTTTAAATTTTTTGGTGTTCTGAGTTGCATCAGGCAGTGATTCTTAGCAACCTGGTGCAGCCAGCCGCAAAAATTTTCCACCTCATGTTTTTTCAATTTTGATACCAGTTCCTCGAATATCTGCATTACAGCATCCTGGGCTGGTTCAGGGTCTTTAAAATATTTCAGGCATACACCATACACAAGCTCCATGTATCGCTGGTATAAGTCGCCCAATATTTTCAGGTCACCGGATTGGCGATAAAGCAGCACCAGCTCATGATCACTTTGGTTTAGGGATGATATATTTTTTAAAAATGCCAATGGTTAAAATTAATGATAAAAACTGTGGCGGGTGTTTATGTAATTATAAAAATAGCGGCATCCCTGGTATGTATACTTGTTGGTATTGTGGAAAAAACCAGTTAATTACCGGAGCCTCGTCTTTACGGGGCTCCTTCACCAAAACTTTACGCTAATGAGACAGATTTTTACATTGATAAGTTGCCTGGCAATACTTGTGCAATCTAATGCGCAGGTTGCCGATGCACAAAGTATTTTTAATTTCCGGTTTCGATGTTCTGCAACGCCAATAAAAGAAGAACCTCTATATATTATCAACGGAATTCCTGCAGAGAAACCCGATTTGCAAAAATTGAATCCTGACGATATTGAAAGTATTTGGGTGTTAAAAAATGCTCAGGCTACTGCATTGTATGGTTACAGAGCAGCTCACGGTGTTGTAATTATAACAACAAAAACTGCTTATCAAAGTACAATACAGGTAAAAGATATGTTGACAGGTGAACCTCTTATTGGCTCCAGTATAGAAATAATCTCAATTGGGGCCAGAAAGGATACAATGCATTTTGTTACGGATACTACCGGACGAGTAGTTATTGATAAGATTATACCCGGTAAAGATTACCAGCTAAGAGTAAGCAATACAGGATATACAAGTTTTGTATCAACTATTAACTCAAAACTTGTAGGAAAAAATCATACTGTTCTTTTGCCAAGTGAGTTTAAGACCTTGGATGAGGTTACTATAAAGGCGTATAAATTTTCTTTGAAGCCAAATAGATTTGATTATAGATGTTTTTCATTGGATAAAATTTTGTGCGGCCAGTTACGATGTGTAATGGCCGGAGTAAAAATTATCCCCGAAACTCCAAAAGAAATAAAGAGTTACCAGATCCATGATTTCAAAATCTATCCCAATCCCGTACTTCGATCACAAAAAGTGAATATTGAGTTAACAAGTGACGATGTTCAAAAAATATCGCTGAAATTGTTTGGTCTTAGTGGTAATTTGATCAGTACAAATGAATTTATGTTTTCAAAAGGAATAAACAGGTTGAGCTATGCTATTGATGTTAAAATAGGAGCAGGGATTTATGTTATTCAGCTACTTGATCAAAGGAATCAATTGATAAGATCGGAGAAATTACTAATTCAATAATTTATTATGTCAGGGAAATTTCAACTGCAGATACCAGAGCCTTGCCATGAAAGCTGGGAGAAAATGAGCCCGGTAGAAAAAGGCCGCTTTTGCAATTCATGTCAGAAAGCTGTAGTTGATTTTACCGGAATGAGTGATACACAATTGATCGATTATTTTAAAAAGCCTTCCGCAGGTTCTGTTTGTGGAAGATTTAATGAAGATCAATTGGAACGGGATATCAGAATTCCCGGAAAAAGAATGCCCTGGCTTAAATATTTTTTGAATTTTTTGATACCGGCCTTATTTATTTCAACAAAAGCAAAATCTCAAGGAGCACCGAGATTAACAGGTGACACAATTCTTGTTGAAACAAAAAATGACAGAAAAGCAAGATGTGAGAGCTCAAAAGATGAAAAATCAGAATTAATAAAATTGACAGGGGTAGTTACTAATGAGAAAGGGGTGGGCTTACCGTTTGCTTCAATTTTAATAAAGAATTCAAATATTGGAGCCTCTTGTGATAGCAACGGATACTTTGAATTAAAATCAGAATTTTTGCCTAAGCTGGTATTAGTTGCCTCATGTGTTGATTATTTGCCCGCAGAAAAAGAGATAAGTAATGTAAATGAAGAAGCAATTGAGATACGGCTTGGAGCAAACCCTGCTTTAAGTGAAATTGTGGTTACTTCCTTTGGAACAGTTAAGGGAAGGTATACAAGCGGCGCCTATTCAATCATTAAATATTCCTATTTGCAAAAAGTGAAAAACATATTTACGGGGGATTCTATCAATGTATATCCAAATCCGGTAACATCAGGAAGTGAAGTAAAAATTGATCTGAAAATGAAAATGCCCGGTGAGTACAATATTGGCTTTTATAACATACAAGGACAATTGGTAAAATCTTCAAGTATACATGTTGAGAATGGCAGATATGTTTTCGGTTTTCCGATACCGGCAGTGGCACCGGGTAGCTATATTTTGAAGGTAACAAATAAACGATCAGGTAAACAGCATACAAAAAAGATAATAGTTCAATGAACAAGTAATTCTACTTCGTAAAAATTTGCTTGCAAAAAACTTCTTCATTTTATAGTTTCATATTCTAATCAGGGCCGAACCCTAAAAAGCAATACTTATGAAAACTATTTTTAGCCTGGCTATTGCGGCTTTTATGTCTGCAGCCTTTATTTCCTGCACAAAGGATCAATTATCCGGAAATGATTTTGTAACATCAGTAAACAACAACCCGGAGATCACTTCAAAAATTTTTACTAAGTCAAATGATCCTGCGCCATTGGAGTTTGGTGCAAATACTGTGATCTCTACAGGATCAAGACTTGCCATCTATCTCCCATATGGTATCAACAAAGATGTTATGCAAACTGCAACCATAACACTCACTGATGCTGCTACAGAAGAAACATTAGGAATCTTTAACCTGCTGGAATCAACGCATTCTTCTGCTGCTACATTAAACATACCTACGGATCTTGCCTGGGTGCCTTTCAAGTTTGCCGCTATTGATATCGATAATACTTATACCGGGAGAACTATAACGATCAGAACGCATTTGGCCGGACAGGTTGCCGTTTCAGATGATGTGTTTGCAAATGCTTTTTCAGTTCAGTAAACCCTTTTCTTTGCCATAACACAAAAAAGCCCCTGCATTGTCGGGGGTTTCTTTTTTTGTGAAGAGTGAAATGTCAAACGTGAAAAGAAAGTCATCCAACTTGTAAATCTTTCATGTTTCACCTTTCTCGTTTGATTTCACTTAAATGCCGGGTGAAATTCCTGCAAGGTTCTTTTCAAAAATTCACGATCAAGATGTGTATAGATCTGCGTGGTGGTAATACTTTCATGCCCGAGCATTTCCTGCACTGCACGAAGATCGGCGCCACCTTCAACAAGATGTGTTGCAAAACTATGACGAAATGTATGCGGGGAGATCGTTTTCCTGATGCCGGCTTTTTTTGCCAATTCTTTGATGATAAGAAAGACCATGACTCTTGAAAGTTTGCTTCCCCGGCGATTGAGAAAAACAATGTCTTCGTTGCCGGGTTTTACAGGAGCATGTACCCGGATATTCTTTAAATAAATATTTACATACTTAACGGCGCTGCGGCCAACCGGTATCAATCTTTCTTTATCCCCTTTGCCAAGTGCACGGATAAAACCAACATCAAAATATAATTGAGATATCCTGAGATTCACCAATTCGCTTACCCGCAAGCCGCAACTATAAAGCAACTCCAGCAAAGCCTTGTTTCGTCCGCCTTCCGGTTTGCTGAGATCGATCTGTGCAATGATGTTTTCAATTTCTTCAAAACTTAAAGTATCGGGTAATGCTTTTTTGAGCTTTGGAGCTTCCAGTAAAGTAGTTGGATCATGCTTGCTGATATGTTCTATCAAACAATACCGGTAAAATGATTTAATACCGGAAATGATACGAGCCTGCGATGTTGCCGACATTCCCAATTCTCCAATCCATTTCAGGAAAAGTTGCAGATCATTAAGCTTTATTTGATCAGGGGTTTTAAGTATGCCGGTTTGCTGCAGGTAGTGTGTCAGCTTTTCAATATCCCGCATGTAAGCTTCCACTGAATTACCGGAAAGAGATCTTTCGAGTTGAAGGTAAGCTTTGAATCCTTTTTTGTAAGATTCCCACATTATAAAAAATTACAAAATATAAAATACCAAACCCGAAAATATCCGGAAGCAAATTAATTTATTTGGTTTTGGGCAACTCAAGAGTAACATTTTTTTCAAGCACTGTCCATTTTTTGTCGATCAACACATTTGCCCAAATACGGGTTGGTGAAACATTTACCGAGTCAATGTAATCGTGTAAGTAATCATCATCCATTTCTTCAAGCCATTTTCCAAAGGTCATTTCTGCCCGTTTTCCGGTAGCCATTTCTTCCACAAAAATGTTTCCTTTATCAGTATAAACTGCCAGCCCCTCAGATACGGAATATTTGGGATCGAAATTATTCAGGGCTCTGCCGCTTCTGATAATCTTTTGGGATTTGTTAAACGGTATTTTAGCCAGGTAGCCTCTTCCATTAGCACAATTATTAAATAAGAACCATACATAGCTTGTATCACCAAAGTAGATGGTCATCGTGTTTTTATTAACAGGAAATTTTTTTAATCCAAAATCATCAAATGAAAGCTTCCGGTTAGTGCCAAGACCCCGGTAGCTCCAGATTACTGAATCCGGCAAACAATTTTTTGTACTGATATACAGGTAGGGTTTTAACGTATGATCTTCTTTCATAAACTTAATAGTATCAGTTAAACATACTGTATCGCAAAATGGTTTTTCTGTTGCTGTATTTCTGCCACCACCACAGGCAAATAAAGCTGCTGCTGCGATCAATAAAAGAAGATACCTCATAACATTCCTGGTTTTAAGTTTAACAAAAATAGCGAGCCATTCTGTTTGGCAAAGTTTTTCTTATACCTTGCATGTTTACAAATCAATATGGTAGTCAAAGATCAAAAAAGATTAAGGCCTTTATATAAATTGCTGCGCAGGATTGAAAGAAAGGCCCCCAAACAAATACAAAAGATAGCTTCAGCCTCGGGTGAAAAAGTTTGGGAAGGCATTGATTGTTTAAGTTGTGCTAATTGCTGCAAATCCATGTCGCCTACATATACCCATGCCGATATAAAACGTATCGCTGCATTTTTAAAAATACCAGCTGATGAAATGAAAGCAAAATGGCTTAGAAAGGAGAGAGGTACCGGTAATTGGCTGAATAAAACCCTTCCGTGCCAGTTTCTCGATAGTAAAACCAATATGTGTAAAGTGTATGAAGTAAGACCTGCAGATTGTTCTGGTTTTCCTCATTTAACCAGGAAAAGATTTATTGATTATGTGCATGTGCATACACAAAATCTTGATGAATGCCCTGCTACTTTTAAGATGGTTGAACGGATGAATCAACTGGTGATGGGAACACTTTAGACCGGTTACTTATCTTTTGTGATTTACAAAAAGACATCTTCTATAAAAAATAACTCCGGCTCCTTGTTTTTATGAAAGGTAATGCTAAGCACATTGAATTGGATATGTTTGAATTCAGGATGACGAAAAAGAAATTCTTCTGCCGCTTTTTTTAGAAATCCGAATTTCTTTTTTGTAACGCTTTCTTCAGGAAATGCCCCGGGAAAATAATGCCTGCTTTTAACTTCAATGATATGCAGCCGGGATGCTTTTTTTGCAATGATATCAATTTCGTACTTGAGGTAACGCCAATTGCAATGGAGAACCTCGAAATCATTTTTTCGAAGGTATTCAAGAGCCAGGGCTTCGCCTTCCTTACCAAAATCATTGTGTTGGGCCATCAGGTAAATTACTAAACTTGTTCAAAATTCCTTTTCACAGCCGTGAATAATTAGATACAGCGATTAAGACAATTCAGTTATTTTTGCATACTAACTTAGTGAAATATGAAACTGAACAAAACGAATCTGCTGATACTTTTTTTATTGGTGTTTGCTGCCGCACTTTATAGGGTTTGGGATACCCGTCCAATGGGTTTTGCCCCTCAAATTGCAATGGCTTTGTTTGCCGGTTCGGTAAGCAGGGATAAACGTTTTGCTTTCTTATTCCCGGTAGTATCATTATTTATTTCTGATCTGTTGTATCAATTTTTATACTCACAGGGTTTATCCACGATCAAAGGGTTTTATTCCGGTCAAATAGCAAATTATATACTGATAGCTTCAATAACGATCATTGGATTTTTCATTAACAAGAAGAATGTGGCTCATATTATTTTTGGGTCGTTGGCAGGGGCCATTTATTTCTTCCTAGTATCCAACTTCATGGTCTGGATCGGTGGCGGTCTTGATATAAATAATCAGCCATATGCAAGATCTGTCAATGGCCTAATACTTTGTTTCACCGAAGCATTACCATTTTTTAAGTGGAGTTTAGCGGCTACATTATTATTTAACGCAGTTTTCTTTAGCAGCTATCATTTACTTGGAAAAACTGTGCTGAAAAAAGAAATGCAGGCTGCTTAAGATGAATAAAGAAATTTGAAAACCCTCACTATAAAAAGAGAGGTTTTTTTATTTAAAGAGTCCTTCACCATTGGATTGATATCCCTCATCCTCTATCAATATCCCGGAATCGGCAGCTTCTGTAGCCAATTGATCGCAGCGATTATTGTGAGGATTCGTTGCATGACCTTTTACCCAAATAAAACGAAGGAATTGTTTTTTTGAAAGATGGTAAAAACGAAGCCAGAGATCCTTATTTTTTTTGCCCCCTTTAAAATCTGTGGCTATCCAGGTATTCAACCAGCCTTTTTCAACCGCATCAACTATGTATTTACTATCAGAATAAATAACCACCTGCAACCCTTGTTTCTTTAAGGCTTCTAATCCGGCGATCACTGCCATTAGTTCCATACGGTTATTGGTTGTTTTTTTATACCCCTGGGATAATTCTTTTTTATGATCTCCGGAGAATAGAATAGTTCCATACCCACCTGGTCCCGGATTGCCACGAGAAGCTCCATCTGTATAAATAATTACATCGGGCGTACTCAATGTTCATAATTTTCTGGTGTGGGAAATTTGATGGGCTTTTGCGGCTCACCAAATATTACTTTTTGAACTTCGCGGCAATGAGAGTTCAGGTAAAGATTATCTATTGACCAATATTCCCTCTGCTCCACGCTTTTTGCTGAAGGGATGATCTTTTTTTGTAAAGCGATCTTTAAATATTTCTGCCGCAATTCATCATTTACTTCGCTTTTCGGGATAGTTATCCTGTTTGTTGTTGCTTGTTGAATAGATTTGGCGATCATTTCTGCACAATACATTTTATTATTGGTTGAAAGATCGAAATTCATATCAAACTGAAGTTTGTTTACATAATGAACTTCAACAATAGATTTTAATTTTTCTAATTCTTCAGCTGTCAGATCGTAGCGGTAAACACCTGCCGCTATATTATTAGCCGGGGTTAAAAAGGAGTCAAGATTATCTCTGCGCATTACCTCGTCAGGGTTAATGTCGCCAGCCATATTGCTATAAATAAGCATTTCACCATTATGCATCAGCGCTATGCCACTATGAGAATACAATTTTTCTACCTGGCTGAAATCCCGGAGAGATTGACTCGTCATATCATTACCACAACGAAGAACAAGATCACCTTCCCGGATGCTGTCTTTTACCATTTGAATCACTTTCCATCTTTCATTCAGGATGGAATCTGGAAAAGGAATGGGTTTTGCACCTGCACTTTCACTTTTATCCGCACAGGAAAATGCTATAACAATAATTGCCAGGGCGGGAATGATTTTTTTCATAGTAAGTGGTAAAATTAAAAATCCAACTCTGAAAAATCAAAGTTGGATTTCTTAAAAAAGATTTTAAAGAATTATTTGCTGGTAAATTCAAAATCATCAATAGCGATTTCATCAGAAACTGAACCGCTTGGGCCGCCATTTTTTACATAATAGCGGAAACCTACACGATGCTTTTGTGGGATAGTTCCATTTGGCAAACCAGAGATCACAAATTCAAATTTTGTCCATGATGTTGGATAGCCGGTTGGATAGGGGCTAAAAGATAATGTGGGGTTGATGTCTATTAGTTTGACTGTGAAATCACCTGTTTCGGCATCCGTTCTTCCCACATTTGTACTTTCATTGCTGGGATTTAACCAAACCTGCATACGATCCGGATAGTTAACCGGGCTTCTGGTTCTTGTCCAGAAAGAAATGATATCACCATTCTTCATGGAAAGAGCCGGGGTAATTAGCCAACAATTGATAAATGAAAGTCCTTCACCCGCAGTATAAGGAACAAAAGCATGTTCATTGGCGCTGGCTTTATACGAACGTGAAGGTATGGCCGAAACAAATGGGCCTCCTTTTTGAGCATTTACAATGTAGGAGCCCTGCTGCCATGATTCACCCCCAAGAGGATTACTAAGATTCACGGCTTTCCATCCCATGTCAACAACACGCTGCATAGAATCAAATTCTTCACGATAAGAGAGGTTTGCTGGCTGGGTTGATGCAACTACTGCAGCTTTTTCTTCGCTGCAAGAGCTTAAAAGTACTATTGAAAAAATTGTAAGTACGAAACCAGAAAATGGTAAGCTTCTTTTTCTCATTGGTATTTGTTTATGGTAAGTACAGAAATTAATGTTTACTAATATAAGCTACACTATCAACCCCGATCGACGAGCCTCTGCCATTGTTGCCAGCCAATTCAGTGAAATAGCGGAAAGCAAATCTTCCCTTTGTAGGACCATTTAATCCGCTAACAGTAGCCGTGAATTTTGTCCAAACATGAGGATAGGCTTGTCTTGCTCTTTGATACTGCGGGTGAGCCGGGTTGATGAATGCACTTTTCAAAAACTCATAATAGAAAGGATTGATATCAAGCAGGGGAACTGTAAAGTCACCCGGGTCCACTCCATCTCCTACATTCAGTGAAGTTGTTTTATTCATTCTTACCTGCATTCTGTTTACAAAATCCGTTGAATCACCACCAAAGAATAAAAGCTCACAACGGGTATAAAAAACAATCTGATCTCCGTTTTGCATTATTATTTCCGGTGATACGGCCCAATTGCTTATAGTTGCAGCAGCCGCAGACGTAGCTCTATAATCTGACCATAGATATCCCGTACCGGTGCCGCTCCATGATTGGAATGGAATACCTGTCATACCATCAGGATTTTGCCAGCCTGTACGTCCTACTGCTTCACTACGGTTTATAAAACGCCATCCCCTGTTGTATGCATTTTGTGCCGTATCAAATTCTTCAACAAATGATTGATCAGGAACTGGAGGAGGTGTTAAAAGATAACGGTCATCTTTACATGATTGCAGTAAGGTAAGGATACAAATAGATGCCAGTAAAAATCCAGGAAAAGTAGATTTCTTCATAAGCGTTCAGTTAGTGTTGATTATGGCAGTGAAAGTAGGCAAATTTTATTTTTGAAAAAAACATTTTTTTTCTACAATTTTCACAGGTTCAAACCTGGAAAACGCCAAGCTTTAATGAGGCAACATCAGGGTTGTTATTTGCAGCTTTGATCGCCTCGGAAATAACGTTTCTTGTTTGCAAAGGGTCAATCATATCATCAACCCATAACCGGGCGGCGGCATAATAAGGAGTTGTCTGTGTTTCATAGCGGTTGATAATATCTGATAATAACTTTTTTTCTTCTTCCGGTTTTACTTCCTGGCCTTTGGCTTTCATTGCATTTACCTGTATTTGTAAAAGCGTTTTTGCAGCCTGGTCGCCACCCATAACTGCAATTTTTGCGGTGGGCCAGGCATAAATAAACCTTGGCCCATAGGCTTTGCCACACATTGCATAATTGCCGGCCCCGTATGAATTGCCCACTATGATGGTCACTTTTGGCACAACTGAGTTTGCAACAGCATTTACCATTTTAGCCCCATCTTTTATTATCCCTGCATGTTCGCTCCGGCTACCCACCATAAAACCGGTTACATCCTGTAAAAAAACAAGAGGGATCTTTTTTTGATTGCAATTAAGGATAAACCTGGCTGCTTTATCGGCACTGTCATTATAAATTACTCCGCCAAGCTGCATCTCGCCTTTCTTTGACTTAACGATCTTTCGTTGATTGGCAACAATACCAACTGCCCAGCCATCAATTCTTCCATAACCACATATGATCGTTTTCCCATAATCCTCTTTGAATTGTTCAAATACTGAATCATCTACAATTCTTTCAATGATATCAAGCATTTCGTAGGGCTTTCCATCAAAAGGAAACAGGCCATGCAATTCATTCGGATCTTTTTTTGGTGCTGCCGGTGTTGCCCTGTCAAACCCGGCTTTTTCTTTTTCACCTAACATGGATATCATGCGTTTAATATGATCCATGCAATCCTGTTCGGTTTTGAATTTATAATCTGCAATGCCTGAAATTTCAGTATGAGTATTGGCACCGCCTAAAGTTTCAGTATCTATATCTTCACCAATTGCAGCTTTAACAAGATATGGCCCTGCTAAAAAGATAGAACCATTTCCTTCTACCATCAAAGTTTCATCACTCATGATCGGCAGGTAAGCGCCACCTGCAACGCATGGTCCCATTACGGCTGCAATTTGAGTAATACCCATTGCACTTATGCGGGCATTGTTATAAAATATCCTTCCGAAATGTTCTTTATCCGGAAAAATTTCATCCTGCATAGGCAAAAAAACACCAGCACTATCAACAAGATAAATAATGGGTAAATGATTTTCCATGGCGATCTCCTGCATGCGGAGATTTTTTTTGCCCGTGATAGGAAACCAGGCTCCTGCTTTTACAGTTTGATCATTGGCAACGATCACACATTGTCTTCCGCTTACATAACCTACACCGGCAACTGTGCCACCGGCCGGGCACCCGCCTTGTTCATCATACATTTTATAACCGGCAAAAGCGCCGATCTCGATAAAAGGTTGTTCTTTATCCGTCAGGTATTCTATTCTTTGCCGGGGAGTAAGCTTGTTTTTTTCTTTTTGTTTTTCAATCGCTTTTTTACCACCACCTTCATATATCTTTTGCAAACGTCTTTTCATTTCGCTTAGCTGCATCCTCATGGCATCTTCATTCCGATTAAAATCAAGATTCATATTTGGCAAATATAATTTAGAATCCCCGTTCCTTTATATATGACAAATATCAGTTTTGCTGTAACTTATGTCAACAAAAATTATCTGGATAAATATTTGTTTAGTGAAATGCATGCTTGAATCATTTGATATATGGCGGATGCTGGCCGGGGTTGCTATTTTTTTATTGGGAATTAAGTTCCTTGAGGAATCATTACAGGAACTGGCGGGCAGGCCCTTCAAACTTTTTTTAAAGAAACAAACTCAAAATAAATTAAAAGCAATCGGTGGGGTACTGTAGTTTCTGCAGTGCTGCAAAGCAGTTCAGTGGTAAACCTGATGGTTCTAGCATTTGTAGGTGCCGGCATTATACATATGCAAAATGCCCTTGCCATTATACTTGGGGCTAATCTTGGCACTACTATCAGTAACTGGGTTGTTGCTCTGGTGGGTTTCAAAATGAATATTGAGAATATTGCATTACCCGTTACGGGGGTTGCCGGCTTAGGCTATGTGTTATTCAATAAGCCTTCAAAATTGCATGAGTGGAGCCGCTTTTTGCTTGGATTTAGTTTTTTATTTGTTGGCCTGGGTTATATTAAAACCGGAATGGAAGAGCTGGTGAAAAATGTGGACCTTGCCCAATACCAGGACGCTGCTGTAATCATTTTTTTTCTTGTTGGCTTTATCATTACTACAATTATACAATCCAGTTCGGCTACCATGGCACTTACACTAAGTGCCTTGTTTAGCCAGGCCATTACGCTGTATGATGCCATGGCTATTACTTTAGGTTCGGAAGTAGGAACAACCATTAAACTTTTTATTGCCAGCATAAAAGGGTCGGCTGTAAAAAAGAGAGTTGCGCTGGGAAATTTCCTGGTGAATAGTATTGTATGTGTGCTGGTATTATTTTTTTTATTGCCTGTAAACCGGCTGATCACTGAAGTGATCGGTATAAAAGATAACCTGGTAGCCATCGTTTTTTTTCAAAGCCTGATCAACATACTCGGGATCCTTATATTTTATCCTTTATTAAATGTGATGGGTAGACTCCTGGAAAAAATGTTTCGTACAAATGATGATGAAACCATGTTCATTCATAAATTGGATGCAAGGGAACCTTCAACGGCAATTGTAGCATTGGGAGAAGAGAACCGTTATTTCATAGCTGCTGTCTGCAATTATATATTGAGCTGTTTTGAGCTCCCTGATAAATTATTGAAAGAAATAAAACTGAATAAAAAATTCGCTGATCAAAACCACATAAAGAAATATGAGTTCATAAAATTTTTATACGGTGAAATTCACAGCTACTACATCCGGCTGAGAGAAACCATGAAAAATAAGGATGATTCTGAAAAGGCAGACAGATTTATAGCATCTGTAAGGAATGCTATGTATGCAGCAAAAAGTTTCAAAGATGCTTTACCTGACAAAGAACAGCTCCTGAATTCAAGCAATGAGATCAAGTTTGAGTTTTACAATAAAACAAAAGAAGAAGTAAAAAGGTTTTGTGAGGCTACACAGGAACTGTTGAAAAAAGAAAAAACTCATTCCATACATACTGTGGCTGAATTATACCGCTCCATAACATCCGGCTACACCTATACACTGCAGCATTTTTATAAAGAGGGAACGGCAAAGCATGTAAATGAAACCGAGATCACCACGCTGCTTAATTTCAACCGGGAAATTTTTACCGGCTTTAAATCACTTGTTTTTAGCATTAAAGATCACTTGTTTGACAGAGAGCAATCAAAAGAATTTGATGAACAGCCCGGGTTTATCAGGTAAATACTGAATTGACAGGTGATATTTATCTATTCCGTAGTTAATTATTGTCATGCCTTTTTGTTGTAAGTAATAATAGATTTGGTTGCACTAAATTTCTTAAGCATGAAAAAAAATTATGTTCCTGAAATAAAAACCGGTATCTGGATAGACCAGGAAAATGCTTATATAATAAGATTGGAAGGAAATAAAGAGCCGGTTATT